>Ga0209415_10003137_pt1 | contig 30736 bp, 26 predicted proteins | sample PeaSoiSIISIP2007_FD_187696 | JGI IMG/M metagenome (GOLD analysis project Ga0209415, IMG submission 187696) | Peat soil microbial communities from Weissenstadt, Germany - SII-SIP-2007 (SPAdes) (version 2) | ecosystem: Environmental > Terrestrial > Soil > Wetlands > Peat | place: Germany... | reverse complement strand
TTACCCCAGAGGCCGGACCGCTGACCAACTTAGTACCGTCATTTTACAGGACTTCTGACACAGGACACTAGCTAGCCGGCTAGCCTTCTTTCGCGGGTCGGAATGGGTTTTCCACCCGGATCGTTCCGTATTGCTGGCCATCGTTTAAGTCTTCCGTGTAGAGGACCTCAGCCCCTGAAGCTTCAGCGGCGGCCAGAATCAGGGCGTCCCAGAAGGAGATATGGTAATGTTCTTCGCCCCACAGGGCCTTGCGAATGTGAGTCGGCCCGACCTCGACCAGCGGCAGGTCGAGCAATGCCGTTGTCAATACCCGGAGCGCGTCGAGGGGAATCGCGAGTTTGCGCAACCCGGCGGCATGAAATTCCTGTACTACCTGCGTACTCAATACGAGCCGACCGCTGTCGAGACACTCCTCAAAAACCTGTTGGGCACGCCCTTGTTTGCGGAGATCCGCTACGCTGTGCATATAGAGCAGCACGTTGGTGTCAAAGAACGCTTTACCAGCGTTCATGGATTTCTTCCCGTCGGACCGATGCAGGATCCACCGCTGAATGCGGTCCGCGCCTGGCGATCTCGAGAACCCGGGCCCCGGCAGCGCGTATCCGCTCCCGGCTAGAAACCGTCTGCTCGAGGAAGTCCTTCACGAGCATGTTGATGCTGGTATCGCGTTCCGCCGCGTAGACCTTCGCCTTACGGATCAGGTCCGCAGGAAGATGAAGGGTAAGGTTTCGTGTGTCTAGCTCCACATAAAGCAGTGTAACACACTATTATGGGATATTCCATGAGGCAGGAGACAGGAGACAGGAGACAGGAGACAGGAGACCTTTGCAACTACACCTATATCGGGTTGAGTCGGAATAAACGTAAAAATAGGACTTTGCGTCACAAAGGGCTCTTTGACAGTCTGGCGCTGCTGTCCTGTGCCGATGGCTTTCATCGAACGGCCTACCCCCGCTTTAGCAGAGTGTTCACATCCGGAGAACTCCAAGATGTCTACACGCCAACGCCCGAAGAGGTCCTCTACGCGCGCCTGCATATTCGCGACAACGCCGGCCTGCTCTCTTTCTTGGTTCTGCTGAAATGCTTCCAGCGCCTGCAATACTTCCCTCCTTTGCCCGACGTACCCGCCCCCGTCGTGGACCACGTACGGACCTGCTTGCATCTTCCTCCGGATCTGCCGTTGGGTTGTGATCAGCCGAAGACCTTGTACCGGTATCACGCAGCCATTCGGGAACACCTGAATGTGAAAGTTTATAAGGGCAAAGCGGCCCGCCATACGGCAGTCTAGTGGTGACTTCGTAGGTGCGCGCCCTCGGACTCAAAGCCGCTGTGCAAGTGGCGCTGAAACAGCTCAGGGAAAGGGAGGGACAGAAGTGAAAGCTGGCGTCCGCTTCGCTGCGGTGCGATTGACCTTTACTTTGCAGGACGCGGCGTCAGAATCAGTTCGGGCAACTTCAGGTCTTTCCCGATGGTGAAGGTGGAGAGATTGATTTCCGAAGACTGGTATCCCGCCAAGATGGCCACCAGGCGGCAGGAGCCGGCCAGCGACGCGTCACCGATATCCATGGAGGTGCTGGGCAGCGCGCGGGCGACGTGGTTGAATTCGTCGCGCTCGACCTTCAGGAAAAACTTGCCTTTTTTATTGGCCACGGTTTGGCGAATGGGATCCGAACCGGGGCAGCTTAATTTGATCTCCACCTCATGGCCGGGCGCGGAGCCATTCTGCAGACGAACTTGCCCGTTCAGGTAAGCGATATCGTTAGCGAACAGCGTTGAGGCCATCGCAAAGGCGGCGGCCAATAACGTTCCGACGGTCCACATGTGCGGATACCTGCCGGTTTCAGGATATCCTAAAACTTGTCCGATCGCGGATACAGTGTATTCCTCACTGCACTGCGGGGGCGCTTCGAAAGCCTGCAAAATCGGGCACGGCCGCGGTGGCGTCCGGTGTGCATAGAACCGCGGACCAGGAAGGCGGGAAACATGATACGAACCTTCGCAATCGGCGGGATTGCCGTGGTTTGGTGCGCGGCGGCATTCGGCCAGGGCAGCGCAGCTCCACTTTCGTTTGAGGTGGCGGATGTGCGGGTGAGCAAGGGTGGGAGTCCGGAGCCATCGGCGGACTTTCTTCCGGGCGGACGTGTGGACCTGCACAGAATCACCATGAAAGAAATGATTGCGGCTGCCTACAGCGTGGAAGACGATATGGTCGCGGGCGGACCGGGCTGGCTGGGGACCGACCAGTTCGACGTGGTGGCGAAGGCCGACCCCAAGTCGTCGCTGGATACGCTTCGGCAGATGCTGCAAACCCTGCTGGCGGAGCGGTTCAAGCTGGCGGTTCACCAGGAAACGAAGGTCGTGCCGGTATATGCGCTGGAGGTGGGGAAGGGCGGGCCGAAGCTGCAGGAATCGGCGGCCGGCGACCCCGCGGCGAAGGGATGCAAGAGAGAAAACCCCAATGAGCCTAACCGGCTGGGCATCCGCATCGCCTGCACGAAGATGACGATGGCGGACCTGGCGGACGAGCTGCCCAACCGGGCGGGGGCCTACATCGACCTGCCGATGGTGGATTTGACGGGACTCAAGGGCGCCTACGACTTCAAGCTGGTATGGACGCCGAAGGCCGCGCTCGAGGGGCGCAAGGCTCCGGATGGGACCGTCATCACCGAACCGGCGGGAGGACTCTCGGTGTTCGGCGCGCTGCAGGCGCAACTGGGGCTGAAGCTGGAGCAGCGCAAGCTCCCGATGCCGTTGATCGTGGTGGACCGGGTGGAGCGCGTCCCGGCGGAGAACTGAGAGAGGGCGCAGGAATAACCGCGCATTGTTGGGAACTCCGGAGAGGCGGGGCTAAAGCCCCGCGCAGGCTGAAGCCCAATGCCACTTAGTTTTCCCACGATCGGAGGTTCTGCGTAAATGTGGGGCGGACCCCCGGTCCGCGGCCGACGCCCTCGCCGGCTTCTCGCGGATCGCATCGGGCTGATTTGGTTGTGCAAAGAGCGGGTCCAGGGGGACCCGCGCGGACCAGGGGGTCCGCCCCACAATTTGTGCAGCCTTCCCAGCAGTGGGAAAAGTAAGCGGCATTGGGCTGAAGCCCGCCCCACAGGGCTCCGTTGAAGCCCGTCCCACCTCGGTGAAAGGAACTCGTATCTGGCGACATCCTCTTAAGTAACTCGCGCAAAACGGCCGCGGCGCGATCAGTTCCTGTCCCGTATGGTACCGCGCCGCGGCCTTTGCGCTTCTCTGTAAGTGAGGTTCCTGTGAAGACTATTGTGACATTGACGATCTTACTGGCAGCTTGCAACGCCACGGCGGCGCAGACGATCAGCGTGGCCGGGGATGCGGAGATCCGGGTGGTTCCCGACCAGGTGGTGATCTCTCTGGGCGTCGAGGTGCGTGCCAAAACACTGGCCGAAGCACGGCGGGAAAATGAAGAGCGCGTCCGTTCCGTGCTCGCCGCGGCCGCGGGACTGAAGGTACAGAAGGGCGATCTGCAGACGGACTTCATCCAACTCGGGATAGTGTACAACCCCGATGGAATCACGCCTCAGTACTATTATGCGCGCAAGTCGATCGTGATCGTATTACACGATATCGATCGGATGGAGGAGGTGCTCGCTACGTCCGTGGATGCGGGAGCGAACCACATCTTCGGCGTGGAGTTTGAGACTACCAAGCTGCGCCAGTTTCGAGATCAGGCACGGGCAATGGCGGTGCAGGCGGCGGCGGACAAGGCGCGCGACATGGCCGCGGCGGCGGGATTGAAGGTGGTAGGCGGCCCCACGGGCATACAATCCACGCAGTACGGAGGCCGCTCGTGGTACGGAAACTGGTGGGGAGGCGGAGGATCGCACACGATGGCGTCGCAGAACGTCATGGTGGACCCTGGGCCGGGCGCGGGACCATCCGAAGGCGCGGTTGCGCTGGGACGCATTTCCGTCACGGCGGCGGTCTCGATGCAGTTCCGGATCGAGTGACAGGCTGCGGCCAGATCGAAGTTCCGTATAGAGGCGCGGCAACTTTTGACTGTCAAGTGGCGTCTGAATCTTTTCGAAAGGGTCTCCTATCGGGACAGTGAACAACGAATGCGACACTCTCATTTCCAAGCATCCACCGGGACGTCACTTACTCTACGCTGTTTCTTCCTCTGCTTGATCCCGGCGATCTCATGGGGCCAGCAGCCATCGTCACCTGACGCCCTGGTGCAGAGCCTCCTGGCCGAAATCCGGCGATTCCGCCTGGCACTGGAGCGCTCCGCATCGCTGTTGCCCGCCAGGGACTCGATGGAGGCGCAGATCAAAGATCTCGAATCTGAGGCCCAACTCGATCCGGGCCGGCGAAGCCACATAGAAATGGCGAAGAAGAATGTGGCCTCCCAAATCGAGATGCAGGCTCTTCGCGAACAACAAGAACGAGTACCAAGAACTTGAGCTGTCCAGTCAACTTCGGACCGAGCAAGCCAAGCTCGACGATCTGACAGATCAGTTGAATGCTCTGGACAAGAAACTGCAACAGGAGCAGTGATCTACTGGGAGGGCAAAAGGCACGGAGTTGGCGGGCTGAAGCCTACCCTAACTCGAAGATGTGGTAGCCCCAAGGGGGCAGGTCGAGATAGAGTCCGCGGGAGAGGATTTCGTCGCCGTGCCGGTCGTACCACGCCGGGCCCATCAGGTCGCGGAATCGCAACGCCTTCCCCTGAATCTCGGGAAACGGGATGTGCAGATAGCACTGACTCTGGTGGGGCGCGAAATTCACCGTCACGATGAGCGAGGTCTGCGCGGGGCCATGCCACGCGAAGCAGATCGTCGAATCCGAGGTCCAGTTGCCGTCCCATGCGGGCGTCGAGTCCAATAACTGCCACTGACCCTCGCGGGCCTCGGGGCGCCGCAGGCAGGCGAGCAGGCGATCGTAGTAGCCAGCCAGATCGGGGTCCGGAGGCTCGAGGGGGCCGCGGCAGAGATGGACGGGGATCCGCCGCGTGCGGCCCTCGAGTTGTCCCTGGTGGAGGAAGCGCAGGCCGGGGCACAGGAATGTCAGGACGGCGGCGGCCTGGTGAACCGGCGGTGTGAAGGCGGCGGCGGCGCGCGGCTCATCGTGGTTCTCCAGAAAGCGCGCGGACCTTTGCTGGAAATCCATTTCGGCCCGGAAGTGGTCGCGCACGGGGCGCGCGTCGCCATAGAGAAGACGGTCGTAGAGGCGCTTGTCGTAGGTGTAATCGAAGCCCTGCTGCTGGAGTTCCCATTCGAGGTCCCAGTAGACTTCGCCCATGAATAGAAAGCCCGGGTGGCGCGCGCGGACACGGTCGATGGCGTCGGGCCAGAACGGGAAAGAGTGCAGACCCCAGGTCCTCCGGAACACGCCGGGGAGGATCAGCATGGCCATGTCGCAACGGACTCCGTCGCACAGGTCCGCGATGTTTTCCAGTTCCGACGCCATGGCGTCCCACACGTCGGGGTGGGCATAATTCAGTTGCAGGGTGTCGGGCCAACCGTCGTAGTTGGGATCGCGGCCAAAGGCGAGGATTGCCGAGCCATCGGCGGTCGCGACGCGGGTGTAATTGCGGGGCTCGCGCTGGATCTGCTCCTCGGTTCCGTGGATGTAGAACTCGGGGTGATGGAGCACCCAGGGATGGTCGAGCGCGGTGTGATTGGGGACGAAATCGAGCAGCAGGCGCATGCCGCGGGAGTGTATGCGGCGGCGGAGGCGGTCGAGCGCGGGGTTGCCGCCGAAATCGGGATGCACGGTGTAGCCGGCGATGGCAAAGCAGGAGCCGCAGACGTCGTCCTCGCGAAAATCCGGCAGCAACTCCTGGAACTCGCGGCGCCAGGCGGGGTTTTCGAGCGAGACCTTTCTTCCGGCGGGTCCGGTAAGCCAGACGCCGAGGAACCACAGCCAGTCGAAACCGGCGGCGGCGAGCCGGTCGAGCTCCGCATCGGGGACGTCGTCGAGGGTGGCGGGGCGTCCCAGGCCGCGGGAGAGATCGGACAGCAGGACACGCGTGTTGATCTGGTAGAGCGCCGAGTGGGGGGACATGCGCATCACTTAGGATAGCCCGGCGCAGTCTTCACCTCCTCGATCTGCGCGGTGTGGCGGGCGGAGTGGGCCGCCAGCACCAGGAAATAGCCATAGGCGTCGAGGAAGTGGAACGTCGGGTTGGCGGTGCCATGGCCGCGCAGGTCCACTGCGGTGGTGCGCACCCAGGCGATGGTTTCCTCGCGGACCTTGGAGAATTGCGCCGCGCCTTCTTCGGGCGAACCAAGGCTTCCGCGCGGGTTTACGGACTCGGCGGCGCTCACCTTTTGGGTGCGGCCGGTCATATATTGGACGATGCGCTGGTCCTCGGCGCGGGTGGATCGAGCCTGATTGCCGGGCAGCGGGATGCGGACGACCTGGTTGATGGCCGGGAACAGAGTCTGTTCTTCGAGCACGAGATGCTCGACACACTCGGCGATCGACCAGCGGGATGGATCCGACTGGTAAGTCCATTGCGCCGGAGTCAGTTTGGCGATGGAGCGTAGTAAGTCGTCTTCGGTCTTCTTCAAGTAAGTGAGGAGATAGTCGCGGTCTTCCTCGGACAGCGGGAGGTTCCCGGCGGCGGCGGCTCCGGCGTGCCTCCAGTTCAACGGCAGCCTGTTAGCGGCTTGCTGCCATTGGCCTTCGAACTGGAGCGTGGCGGGGTTCCAATCGCCGTCGTAGCGGGCGCTCAGTTTGCTCATTTCGAAGTGCAGATGCGCGGGGTCGATGCGGATGGAATCGACCGGCAGCCCGAGGGCGGCTTGATCGACGCTGTCGAGCGAGGCCGAATGCCCGGACTGCGCCGGGGTGACATGCAGGACGAGGCGCAACGTGGCGCCGCCTACCTCGAGCGAGGCTTTCCAATCGCCGGTGAGGGTGGCGGCGGGCGCGGGCTGGGCAGGCGCGGCCTGGGATAGTGCCCCGAAGGTCAGCGCAACGGCGGCCAGGGGCGCAATTTGTCTTGTGTTCATGGGGTGCCTCTTTGTTGTGTGGCGGCGGCGTCATTCGAGTGTTCTTCGTTTGGGGCGCGTTCTTCCTTGGGCCGGAAGATGTCTTCAATGCGAAGCTGGAACAGATCGGACATTTGAAACGCCAAGGGCAGACTGGGGTCGTACTTGCCGGTTTCGATGGCGTTCACAGTCTGGCGTGAGACGCGAAGGCGAGCGGCGAGGTCGGCCTGCGACCACTCGCGTTCCGCGCGCAGGACACGGAGGCGGTTCTTCATCGATAGCGCCTCGCGGCGGTGAAGTACCCGATTAAGCCGAGCACCACGATGAGGAGGAAGACCCCGAAGGAGTCGAGCGGGCCTACGAGGTGGGCCGCCTCGAGCAGCGGGTAAACGAGCATCACGATGAAGAGCCCGCAGACCACCACAGCGGTAGCCTCCAGGTAGATGCGGAGTTGCAATTCGTCCATCTGGCGGCGGATATCGCCGACCAGCGCGCGCGCGTAGAGCAGCCCGAAGACCAGCGGGAAGAAGGGGATGAGGTAACGCACGGCCGCAGGCAGGGGCAAATGCTTTAAGAGGGCGCTGCCGACTCCCAGGGAGATGCCAAAGACGACGGCCCAAAGGAATTGGCGGCCGGAGGGACGTCCGCAGGCCAGCAGGCGGCTGAGGGGTGCGGCGGGTTTCAGTTCAATGACCATGTTTGAATAGTAAAGCAAGCTGTTCTATATGTCAAGTATATTTTACTATTTGTCGGGTTATAACGACATTATGTACTTCGCAAACCCGTATTGAAAACACTGGGGCAGACTGAATCCATACCCCAGTCAGCAAAGAGCCAGGGAATTCCCGTTCCGACATATGGCTGGGCCGCTCCGGTCGGATCACGCGCCACTCGGAAAGGAGCTCGTGGGGAGTCGGCCGCTGGATTAGTACCGAGAAACGCCCTTGGCTCCGCGGATCGACCTGGGCCGGTCCCACGAATCCCTCCCGAGAAGTCCCTTCACATCATTTGGCTGGAAGCGCCCGTTGCGTAGAGGATCCGGCACCAGAAACCACGGGGCGGACCATCTCGCCAACCCGGAAAACCGACCTCGCATTACGCAGAACCATCTTCTTGCTTATCCGGTGCCGCCGATTGCGATCGTTACCAGGTTTGGCACCAAGCAGACCCGATTTGCCCACTCGTCGGGTTCGGAAGCTGCCCAGATCAGCATAGACTCTCTACCGCCTGACCGACGGGAGGTCTTGCCGGATCAGCAATACTCCCGGGCTGCTTCGGAGCTGTGTAAACTGCCGAAAATGCCTCGGCATGGTTTGGAAACGATGGGAGACCAGAATCCGGCCCACATCTGCGGACCAACGCCAGCGCCTCCGGATCTGGTCTTCTGTCGAGCCGTGCTGCTTGCGCGCTACGGAAATCGATCAGCGGTTCGCGGCGAACCGCGCCGCGAAGGATCGCCTTTCGGAGATCATTGTCCGCCTAATACCGAACCTTCATTGCCGAAGAAGCGGGACGTTGCCGCAGGCACGCGCAAGCCGTGCCTGCAAGTCCGGACTTGCGGGCGTTCCCTGCCGCTCCAACTCGGCCCACTGCTCCCTGCGTTGCGCCAGGTAGGCGTCGATATCGGCCTGGTGATCCAGATAAAATGCGAGGGCTCCATAGACGTGCGCCGAGGTCAGCCCCTCGAAATCCCCGCGGATACTCTCTGGCGAGCATCCTTGCCGAGATGCGTAGACGATTGAATCCAGCGAGACGCGGGTGCCCGGGACATAGTAGACAAAGGATGCGAGCGCAGCGAGCCACCTTCCCAACCCCCAACCCCCTTTAAGCTAGCGGATCCGCCTTGTCCTGGCGCGCCGTCCAGTGCGCTCCGGCCAGTACGATCATCGCGGCTGCGAAACTCAACAACAGGATGGTCACCGAGAATCGGAAAATGTCGTACTCGCGCTTCAGTTTCTCGGTGAGCATCGGCGAAATCAGCAGGTTGACGTACTTCATGGTCTCGAGCGCCAGCCCCACCAGGATGGCCACCGGCGCCACCCGCCGCGCTTCGATGGGCCGGTTCGGCAGCAGCCAGTACACCAGAAACAGCGCCAGTATGGAAAACGGCAGTGCAGCCAGCTTGAAGAACAACTGGTTCATCCACCCCGCTGCGGCGGCGTGCGCGCCGGTCACCTCCGAAATCCACCGGTTGTTCAACGCCGTGAGCATCAGCGAGACCACCGCCAGTCCGCCGCACGCAAAGACGAGGCCGAGACTGACGATCTGGTTTCTCACGTAGGAACGGTTCTCGGTGACTCCCCACGCGCGATTGAGCGCCACCTCCAGCGGCTCGAAGATCCCGTTGGCCGTCAACAGCAGCAGCAGCATCGTGGTGACGTGCAGCTTCGGAATCATCCACGGCTGCAAATTCCGCACCAGGAACGCGCCCGGCTCCCCCGCGAAGAAGTCCCCCAGCGCCAGGTAAATGGCTTGCTGCGCCGCGGGCCAGTGGAGCACATCCCGGCAGAACGAGAGCATCACCATGAGGAACGGATAAAAGGCCAGAAGCGAGCTGGCAGCCACCGCCAGCGCATAGACGTGCGCCTCGGTCTCGATCAGGTAGTGGGCCGTCGGGCGGCAGCGGCTCCACCAGGGCCGGACGGGCGGAAGTGGAATCGGGATCAAATAACAGGTTAGCGCGTGATATCCTCTCCATCGGTATGGCTCACAAGCCGCATAGCGCGCGCCGCTTCCTGGTTCGTGGCCGCGTGCAGGGCGTCGGCTACCGCTATTTCGCGCAGCGCGCCGCCCACGAGCTCGGCCTGACCGGCTTCGCGCGCAACCTCGACGATGGCCGCGTCGAAGTGTACGCCGTGGGCCCCGAGGACAAGCTTTCGCAACTCGCCGGCCTGCTGCACCACGGCCCCCGCTGGGCCGACGTCCGCGGCGTCGACGAGCAGGAAGCGTCCGTCCAGGAGTACGGCTCCTTCCGCATCGAAGCGTAGGGCAGTGTCCTAAAGGACGCAGGTAGTGTCCTAAAGGTGCGTTGATCGCAATCTGCGATAGTTCAGCGGCAGGCTGGGGTAAGGTGGTGGTGGCATAGGCGCGAAAATAAGCCCGTTGCCCGAGTGGCCTCGGCTGTGCGCGATCCGGTCCCGGGCTCCCGTTTGCATGCGACTTCCCAAAACGAGGACTTCCGGGGCGTTTGCTGGTGCGAAGCGGATTTCGCAACAGCTATGTGATCACCACGAGAGGGTTCCGTTCAACACGCCCGTTTGTGATTGTCGAATCCTAACGGCCGGGCGTTCAGCGGCGGCGCCGTTTTGGCGCAGTCCGTTGCAACGCGTCGTCAGGCAAGCGCATGTAGTTCTCGGGCTGCAAGAGGCTGGCGACCAGAATGTCTTCGTCGATGCCTTCCCAGTGGATGCCGATGCCCCCGCCGATTAGCTCCCAGTCTGCCCTTTGCTTTGCAGTTGCGTCCAGAAGCCTCGGAAACCAAGCGAGCGGCACGGAGACCGTCCGGCCATCCGCGAGAACGACCTTCAGTGCATCTGTTCCACACGAGACCTCGACTGCCGTTACGTCACTGCTTGCCACCAAAGTACTCATACCACCTCTCCAGAAGGAACTCTCTATACTCTATGACAATGCTTCGAATTTGCGTAAGCTCGTGCCCGCGAAAGCCGCGATTGTTCGCCAGATCCACCGGGTCGAGCCAGAACTTCGCGTATCGCCCCGCATGAGCAACGTGTATGTGTGGTGGCTCGCGACCCTCCAGGCTGAACAAGAAGAAGCTTAACCACGGACCCTCAACAGGGCGGGCACGCCTTCAGTCTACCGGAATCCGGTCCTCAACGATGCCCGAGGTTTGGCGCGGCGGAAGACGGACGATTGGGCGCTCACCCGCGCCCCCCCTTTGGCCGTCGCCGGCAGCGCTTCAGAATTTCCGACGTCCCCTTGCCCAATGTGGCGCTTAAACCCAAACACCACCCCACCTTGCGCGAGTGATTCTGCCGTGAAGGCCACACGCAGCGTGTTGCTGTATTTTCGTTCAACGCAACTTTCGGGCACTACCAGACCTGGCGCCCCGCCGCCGCTTGCAGCTAACATATTGGACGATGCGTCTCGCCCTGCTTCTCTGCCCCCTCGCCGCGGCTTTCGCCCAGCCGCCCGCCTCGCCTTCGCCATCCAACCTCGAAGCCGTAGTCTCCACCGACATGGGATCGTTCCGCTTCGAATTCGCGCCCGCCAAAGCCCCCAAACACGTGGCGCAATTCATCAAGCTCACCCGCGAAGGCTATTACGACGGCAGCGCCTTCCACCGCGTGGTGGCCAGCGGCATCATCCAGGGAGGCGACCCGCTGCTCAAGAATCCCAAAACCGCCCGCAACCTCTGGGGCACCGGCGGCCTGAACCTGCTGCCCGGCGAATTCAGCGATCTCAAGCACGAGCGCGGCATCGTCTCCACGGTTCGCATTCCCGATAAGCCCGATAGCGATGGCAGCCAGTTCTTCGTGTGCGTATCGCCGCAGCCGCCCCTCGACGGCAAGTTCTCCGCGTTCGGCCGCGTCACCGAAGGCATGGACGTAGTGGAGCGCATCTCACAAGTTCCCGTGGATGCGAACGGCGTCACCGAAAAGCCCGTGCGCATCCTCAAGGTCACCATCGAGAACAAGAAGGTGCAGCCGTTCCTCGACGCCACGCCCGGCGAATTGCGCAAGACCGTCACCCTCAAGACGACTCTCGGCGCCATCCAGATCAAGATGGAGCCGGACTGGGCCCCCAACCACGTGCGGAATTTTCTGATGCTCGTCTCCACCGGCTGGTACAACGGCACCGGCTTCCACCGCCTCATCAAGGATTTCGTCGTTCAGGGAGGCATGCCCAACACGCGCGCCAGCGGCGCCACTCACCCGGCCGACCGCTGGGTGCACCCACTCAAAGGCGAATTCCGCGGCGACGTCAAGCACACGCGCGGCATCGTCTCCATGGCCCGCACCGACGATCCGGATTCGGCCACCACGTCCTTCTTCCTGATGCTCGGTCCCGCCCCGCACCTCGACGGCCAGTATTCCGCCTTCGGCAGAATTGTGCAAGGCATGGAAGTGCTCGACGCCTTCGAGAAAGAGGACGTCGATGGCGAAACGCCCAAGCGCCGCCTGGAGATCATCGAAGCGACCATCGACCCGAATTAAGCTGCCGGGCCGCGTGCTCGTGCAAAACCACTCCCTAACCCGGACGAGCCGGAACCAAAAGAAACCGAGTCCTTGACGCGGAGGCGCGGAGCACGCGGAGGAAGACGCGGAGAAAACCAAGAGAAAGTCAAAACCTGAGATAAGGAGGCGGAGAGCGCTGAGAAAGACCGTTCTCCGTGCCGCGGAAGATCCTGCCAATTTTGGCAAGAATTTAACTCTGCAGGCACTTAGTTTAGGGTTGTGGCTCCGTTCTTTTTCTCAGCGCTCTCAGCTACCTCTGCGCCCTCGGGTGACTTTCTCTTGGTCTTCTCCGCGTCTTTCTCCGCGCCCCCGCGTCTCCGCGTCGAGATCTCGCCCCTACCAAACTGTCAACTCCACCCCGGCCCCCATCACGCAGCCGATGGTCTTCGCCGCCGACCCCTGGCTCACCGAAACCTCCACGTACCCCGAGCTTCCCGCGATCGCAAACAGCTCGCCCGGTCCGCATTCCGCATAGTGGCGCGCCATCACGCTGACCTGGTGCGGCCCGAGCGACAGCGTGAAATTCCGCCGCTCCAGGTCCGGAAAATCGCTCACGCGGAAGTTGGTCACGATGTTGCCGAACCGGTCGATCTTCAAAATCTGCCCGTTCCACGTGCGCTTCCCGCTGCGCGCCGGCTGCTCGAAGGCCGGCCGCAGGTAGTCCTCGATGAGCTTGCCCACAGTCGAAGCCCGCGCCCCCGCAGCCACGTGCGCCGCCACCGGAGCGAAAATGTCGCGCCCGTGAAACGTATGGCTCACCGGCTGGCGGAAGTACCGCTCGTTGGCGATCAGCCGCACCTTGTGTTTCTCGTGCGAGTAGATCATGGAGAGCACGCCGTTGTCCGGCGCCACGAAATACTGCCCCGCCGCCTCCATCAGGATCGGCCGCCGCGCGCTCCCCACCCCCGGGTCCACCACCACCACATGCACCGTCTTCTTCGGAAAATAGCGGTACGCCTGCGCGATCAGGTAAGCCCCCTCGGTAACTTCGAACGGGCGCACGTCGTGGCTGATGTCCACCATCTGCGCCTGCGGGCAGATGCCCAGGATCACGCCCTTCATGGTCCCCACGTAGTGGTCCGAAAGCCCGAAATCCGTCGTCAGTGTAAGAATCGGTCTCAGCATTGGTAAAATAGATCCAAGTGCAGCACGTCTATTTCGACCACAACGCCACCACCCCGGTCGCTCCCGAAGTTCTGGAGACGGTGGTGTCATGTCTCGGTCAAGTGTATGGTAACGCGTCCAGCATCCACCATTTCGGGCAGGGCGCCAAGCAGCGCCTCGAAGCCGCCCGCCGCCAGCTCGCCTCGCTGATCCACTCGAACCCCGCCGAGCTGGTCTTCACCAGCGGCGGCACCGAGGCCGACAACATGGCCGTCCTGGGGGTTTGCGCCGCCGCCCCCCGGCCCGCTCACGTCATCACCACCGCCATCGAGCACCCCGCGGTCCTCGCCCCCGCCGCGCACCTGGAGCGCGAAGGTGTCGCCGTCACCCGCCTGCGCGTGGGCGCGGGCGGCGTCCTCAATCCCGATGACGTCCGCGCCGCCCTCCGCCCCGAGACCGTGCTGGTCTCCGTCATGCACGCTAACAACGAGCTGGGCACCATCCAGCCCATCGCCGAAATCGCGCGCATCGCCCATGAGGCCGGCGTTGCCTTCCACGTGGATGGCGTGCAGGCCCTCGGCAAGATTCCCGTGGACGTGGACGCCCTCGGCGTCGACCTCTACAGTATGAGCGGCCACAAGCTCTACGCTCCCAAAGGCGTCGGCGCGCTTTACATTCGCAAGGGAACCAGGCTCGCGCCCGTCACCTTCGGCGGCCACCACGAGCGCGACCGCCGCCCCGGCACCGAGAACGTTCCCGGCGTGGCGGCATTCGGCGCCGCCGCCATGCTCGCGTCCCGCAACCTCGCGGCCGATGCGGAGCGCCTCGCCAACCTGCGCGACCGCCTGGAAAACGCCGTCCTCGACCGCATCCAGGGCGCCGGCATCAACGGCGCGCGCTGGGGCCGCACGTCCAACACCAGCAATATGTATTTCGACGGCATCGATGGCGAGGCCCTCGTCATTGCGCTCGATCTCCGCGGCTTTGCCGTCTCCACCGGAGCGGCCTGTTCGTCGGGCGCCCTCACCCCGTCGCACGTGCTCACCGCCATCGGCCTCTCGAGCGAGCGCGCCCGTGCCAGCATGCGCTTTTCCCTCGGCCGCTCCAACACCGCCGAGCAGGTGGACGCCCTGGTCGCCGCCCTCGAAGCTTCCGTCGCGCACCTGCGCAGAATTTCCGTGCATGCCTGATCTCCGACAAACCCGCGGACCTGAGCAGCCCATCGCCGTAGCCATGAGCGGTGGCGTCGATAGCTCCACCGTCGCCGCGCTCCTGGTGCGCCAGGGCCGCCCCGTGGTCGGGCTCACCATGCAGCTCTGGAACCAGCGCCGCCTGCCGGAACTGGCTGTCGAAGGCCACGGGGTACCCTCTGGGTCGGGACGCTGCTGCTCGCTCGACGACGTCTACGATGCCCGCCGCGTCGCCGAGCAGGTCGGCATCCCTTACTACGTGGTGAATTTCGAGCAGCAGTTCGAAGAGCACGTGGTCAAGCCCTTCGTCGCCGAGTACCTCGCCGGCCGCACCCCCGTTCCCTGTACGCTCTGCAACAACTACATCAAGTTCGATCGCTTCCTCGAAATGGCCGACGCGGTGGGCGCGCATCACATCGCCACCGGCCACTACGCGCGCATCCGCTATGACGAGCCCTCCGGCCGTTACCAGTTGCTCCGCGCCGTCGATGACTCGAAAGACCAGACCTACTTCCTGTTCGGCCTCACGCAAACTCAGCTCGCCCGCACCCTGTTTCCGCTTGGCGAAATGACCAAGCCCGAAGTCCGCGAGCTGGCCCGCTCCATGGATCTCTCCGTCGCCGCCAAGCAGGACAGCCAGGAAATCTGCTTCGTCCCCAACGGCGACTACGCCGCTTTCCTGAGCGCCTATCTCGAGGAAACCGGCACCGAGCCCGCGCGCACGCACGGCCAGATCGTCACCGCCGATGGACGCACCCTGGGCGAGCACGAAGGCGTGCACCACTTCACCGTCGGACAGCGCCGCGGCCTGGGTATCGCCACTGGAGAGCCGCTCTACGTCATCGCCACCGACCCCGCGTCGCAGCGCGTCATCGTGGGCGCGAACGACGACCTGCTCCGTCCCCGCTTCTTCGCCCGCGAGGTCAACTGGATTTCCATCGCCGGAGTTGCCGAGCCGGTCCGCGCGCAAGTCAAGATCCGCAACAAGCACACCGCCGCCCCGGCCACGCTCCATCGCACCGAAGATCCCACACGCGTCGAGGTGGTCTTCGACGAGCCGCAGCGCGCCGTTACTCCCGGCCAGGGCGCCGTCTTCTACGACGGCCCCCTCGTGCTCGGCGGCGGCTGGATCGAAAGCTGAGGGTGGCAAATCGCCACCATGCGCCCCTATCGGGCTCCCCTCCGCCCCAATGCCATATCATTCCCATCTTCAACAGCTTACGTGGCGCCGAACGTCCCCCCGGGGAAACGGCAGACCAGTTGCAACCGTCCCAATAGCATACGCGCCAGAAGGAACTGATGTCTTTCACCGCCACCATACCGTCCCTCGACCGTCTCTACGCGGAGCACGTGAATCCGCAATGGGTACGCCTGCTCGATCTGTTGCAAATGAACGTGCCGTACGAGCGCTGCTCCGGGTGTGAGCTGTTTGCAACAGACGGGCGCCGCATTCTCGATTACCTTTCGGGTTACTGCGTGCACAATACGGGCCATAACCACCCGGCCATCGTGGCCGCGCTTAAGGACGAGCTGGATCGCAGCGGCCCCGCCATGCTCCAGAGCCACGTGCCGCAGCTCGCCGGCCAGTTGGCGCAGCGCCTCGTGGAACGCGCCGGCGGCCGATTGAAACGCGTGTTCTTTTGCAGCTCGGGCAGCGAAGCCGTGGAAGCCGCCATCAAGTTCTCCCGCGCCTTCACCGGGCGCGCCGGCCTGCTCTGTGCCGAGCACGCATTTCACGGCCTCACCTGCGGGGCCCTCTCGCTCATGAGCGATCCGTTCTGGCGCGAAGGCTTCGGGCCCCTGCTGCCCGATACGGAAGCGGTGCCGTTCGGTTCCGTCGAAGCCCTCGAAAGAGCATTGTCCACTCGGAAGTTCGCCGCCTTCATCGTGGAGCCCATCCAGGCGGAAGCCGGCATCCGCCTGCCCGATCCCGGCTACCTGAAAGCCGCCGAGACTCTGTGCCGCCGCTTCGGAACGCTGTTCGTGCTGGATGAGGTGCAGACCGGCATGTACCGCACCGGCCCCTTCCTGGCCGCTCATCGCGCCCATGTCGAGCCCGACATGGTGGTGCTGGCCAAGGCCCTGAGCGGCGGCCTGATTCCCGTGGGCGCGCTGCTCACCTCCGAGGCCGTTTCCAACTCCGTCTACAGCTCGCTCAAACGCGCCATCGTCCACACCTCCACCTTCGGCGAGAACAGCCTCGCCATGCGGGCCGGCCTGGCCACTCTCGATGTCCTCGAGCAGGAATCGCTCGGCGAACGCGCCGCCCTCCTCGGCGACGATCTGCGCCTCCGCCTGTCGGACGCTCTGGCGCCTTACGAGATGGTGCGATCGGTGCGCGGCCAGGGCATGCTCTCCGGCATCGAATTCACCCCTCCGCGCCAGCTTCGTCTGCGCGTCGCGTTCGAGACCTTCCGGCGCATTCACCCCGCCATGTTCGGCCAGGTGCTGGTCATGCGCATGTTCCGCGACCACGGAATCCTCACCCAAATCTGCGGCAATAACTTTATGGTGCTCAAGGTCGCCCCTCCGCTGGTGGTCACCGAGGGCCAGCTTGCGGAGTTCGTCACCGCCATCCGCCAGGTGGTCGAACTGGCGCATTCCTCGACCGGCTTCTGGAGCGAAGCCCTGGGCCTGGCCGGGCGCGCCATCGGGGTGAATTCATGAGAACAGTCTCCCGTCATGTCATAACTGCACTCTCGTATCCAACCGCGGCGCACGATCTCAGCGCAATGCCACTTACTTTGGCTGTGGGGCGGACCCCCCGGTCCGCGGCCGACGCCATCGTCGGCCTTCCTCGCTTTCTGCCAGAACTTGACTCGATGGGCGAGAGCGGGACGAGGGCGTCCTGGCCCAGAGGGCACCCCGACCAGGGGGTCCGCCCCACAATAGGCGCCGAATCGCAAAGTAAGCGGCATTGCGCTCTCAGCGTGCCGGGTGCCCTCTGGGCCGGACACTCGTGTCGACGCTTCTACGCCGCACTCATACTCTTCTCCTTCATCACCGCCGCACAGGCGGCCACTCCCGACACCCTCGATCGCGGCTACGCTCAGATGTACAATCTGCAGTTCGCCGAGGCCCACCAGACCTTCCACGAATGGGAGCGGCTCCATCCGCAGGATCCCCTGGGTCCGGTCTCAGACGCGGCCGCGTACCTCTTCTCCGAATTCGACCGCCTCCACATTCTGCAATCGGAATTCTTCACCCACGATCAGCACTTTGTCACCGACCACAAGCTCACTCCCGATCCGCTCCTCAAGCGCGACTTCGAGGCCGCCATCCAGGCCAGCCGTACTCTCGCGGCCCGCGCGCCCAATGACACGAACGCGCTCTTTGCCGCCCTCCTCTGCGATGGCCTCGAATCCGATTACGCGGCGCTGATCGAGAAGCGCTACCGGGCATCCTTCCAGCAAATGAAAGCCGGAAGCGCCGCGGCCGAGCGTCTGCTGGCGCAGGATCCCACGTTCTACGACGCGTGGCTCGCCGTGGGCGTCGAGAATTACATGCTCAGTATCAAGCCCGCCCCGGTTCGCTGGCTCCTGCGCCTGGGCGGCGGCCAGACGGATCGCGCGATGGGCATCGAAAAGCTACGACTGACCGCCGAGAAGGGCCACTACCTCGCCCCGTTCGCCAAGCTCCTGCTGGCCGTCGCCGCGATGCGCGACCACGACAACCAACGCGCCCGCGAGTTGCTCGCCGGGTTGATCCGCGACTACCCGCAGAATCCGCTCTATCGCCAGGAACTGACGCGCATGTCCGCGCTTGCCTCGCGGAGCGTGCCGCAGTGAATCTTCTCCCCCGTTCCACTGACGTTTTCGTAATCGGGGGCGGCCCGGCCGGGCTGGCCGCCGCCATCGCCGCCCGCCGGCGCGGATTTCAGGTGCTGCTCGCCGATTGCTCCGTGCCGCCCATCGATAAAGCCTGCGGCGAAGGCATCATGCCGGATGGATTGGCCGCCGCGCGCTCGCTGGGCATCGACTTGACGGCCTCCGGAGCGCAGCCCTTCCGCGGCATTCGCTTCTGTGCCCCGGGCGTGCCGGCCGCCGAAGCTCCATTCCCCAGCGGCCACGGACTCGGCCTACGCCGCACCGCCTTGCATCACCTCATGGTCGAGCACGCCCTCCAAGCCGGAGTGCAATTCGCATGGGGCGCCCGCATCACCGGAATCCGCCCAAACGACGCCGACGCCGGCGCCGCCGTCGAGGCCGATGGCCGCCTCGTCCGCACGCGCTGGATCGTCGGCGCCGATGGAGGCCACTCCGCCGTGCGCCGATGGGCCGGCCTCGATGCCAGCCACCGCGACAGCCGGCGCTTCGGCTTCCGCCGCCACTATGCCGTCGCTCCCTGGTCCGAATTCATGGAGATCCACTGGGGCGATGCCTGCCAGCTCTACATCACCCCCGTCGGACCCGAGGAAATTTGCGTGGTGTCGATCTCGCGCAATCCCCATCTGCGCCTCGATGATGCGCTCCCGCAATTCCCGGATGTCGCCCGCCGGCTTTCCGGACCCGGCACGCTGGAACGCGGCGGCGTCTCCGCCTCGCGCCGCCTGAAAGCCGTCTGCCGCGGCCGCGTGGCCCTTGTGGGTGACGCTTCCGGCTCCGTGGATGCCATCACCGGCGAAGGCCTCTGCCTCCTCTTTCAGCAGGCCGTGGCGCTCGCCGCCGCGCTCGATGCCGGCGATCTCGCGCTCTACCAGGCCGAGCACCGCCGCATCGGACGCCGCCCCGAATTCATGGCGGATGTCATGCTCCTCCTCGACCGCCGGACCCGTCTGCGCCGCCGCGCGCTGCGCACCATGGCATCCCATCCCCGCCTCTTCGCCCGCATGCTCGCCATGCACGTAGGCCAGCTTTCACCCCTCGATTTCTTTACAAATGGGCTGGCCTTCGGCTGGCGCCTCTTGACCCTATGATGAAATTAATGATCAAGTCTTCGCAGCCTGCTTTGTGGGGCAGGATGGAATCCTGCGCGGCGGTTGGCAACCGGCGCCGGCCGCCTCTTTTGCGACCCTCGGCAGTGCGCCTCTTTCTTCCCATCGCCTGTGCCGCCCTGCTCGCGGCCGGCGACTCGATTCCCGCGCAGGATACCGCCCTGCAGATCGATCCCGCGCACACCCGCGTGGAATTCACCTTGGGCGATGTGCTCCACACCGTGCACGGCGCCTTCCAGCTCAAGCGCGGCAACATCCGTTTCGACACCGCCACCGGGAAGGCAGCGGGCGAACTGGTAGTCGATGCCGCCAGCGGATCGAGTGGCAGCGGCGCGCGCGACCACCGCATGAACACGAGCGTCCTCGAAAGCGCCCGCTATCCGGACATCGTTTTCCGCCCCGATCGCGTGGAAGGCAAGGTCGCGCTCGAAGGCGCCTCGCAGGTGCAACTCCACGGGATGTTCACCATCCACGGCGCCGAGCACGAAATCACCATCCCGTTGGAGGTCGAAGCCGCCGACGGCCAGTTCACCGCCAACGGCCGCTTCGTAGTGCCCTACGTCAAATGGGGAATGAAGAACCCCAGCACCCTGGTCCTGCGCGTCAGCGACAAAGTGCAAATCGAAATCCACACCGTGGCGCATCGTTAGACTCGCCAGGAACGACGCGAGCGCAGCGAGCCACCTTCCCTAACCCCCAAACCCCAACCCCAAGCTTTTTAAAACACCACCCGGAACGCCACCTGCACCCGCCGCGCGCTCGTGCCGTCGGGATAGCCCTGGGCGCCGATGCCCTCGCCCAGGCCGATCACCGGCTTCAGCACGCCGCTCAACGGCCCGCTGACCGCTCCCGGAGGCAGCGAAGTGACCCCCGTGTAGCCGATGGTGTTGAGCGTGGTGGCGAATTGATGGTTCAACACGTTGAACGCCTCGAACATCACGGTTCCCTTGATCCGCTCCGTGAATGGCAGGGTCCGCGACACGCGCATGTCCAGGCCGTACTGAGGCTGGGTCTTCAATGTGCTGATGCCGTTGAAAAGCAGCCGCGACCATCCGCCGTAACCGTTCAGCGAACTGGGGTAGACCATGGCGGCGGTCGAGAACTGCTGCCCGATGGGAAGGGCAAGCTGCGTCACCGGCTCTCCCGAAGCCAGCGTGGCGATGCCCGACAACTGCCATCCGTTGGCGATAAAACGCGCGGCCGGAGAACTGCTCCCCGTGAGCCTGGGCTGCCAGACCCAGTTCACCACCCCCCGTTGCCGCTGGTCCGTCAGAGAGTTTCCCCGGTCCTGGACGCTGTCGTTGTCGTAGAGATTCTGGGCTATGCCGCCGGCCATCAGTGGCCCGTTGACGTCGCTGATAGAGTGCGAGAACGTGTAGGTCGCCCGCAGCGTGAGGCCCTGCGACATCTGCTTGCGCAGCTCCAGCGCGCCTGCGTAATACCAGGACGAGCCGCCGTTCTGCACCTGGAAAATGTGTGCGTAGTTCGGATCGTTCTTGGCGGTATAAATGTCCGCCAGGTAGGTCCCTACCTGCTGGCCGCTGGCGTCGTCGATGACGTACGTCCCGGTCTTGGAGAACCCGGAAAGATTGAGGTCCGCGGCAGTCCACAGCTTGAATCCGCGGCTGTCGATGGCGCTCAGCGTCAGCGTGGTGGAGCGGTCCAACCGCCGCTCGATCGAAACGCTCGTCTGCTGCGTGTGGGGATTGCGCAGCTTGGAACTGGCGTACATCAGGTTGGTGAGCCCCACCGGCAGCCCGGTGGTGGTCGCAAATACCTTGGGGAAGGCCACCGCGCCGGTCTGGGCCGGATTCACCACGATGTTCGTCTGGTAAATTCCGTTCCCCAGAAATAGGGCATCCACGAACTGGCCCGGATACGGCATGAAAAAGTACCCGTATCCCACGCGCAAGACGGTGCGGTCGTCGATCATGTAAGCCGCGGCCACTCGCGGCGAGAAATCGTTGTAGGGCGTATTGATCGTGCCTGTCTCGTAATAGGCCGCATTGGTCGATGTGGGCTGCGGAAGCTTCGGCCGGTCCCAGCGCACGCCGCCCGTCACCGTGAACCCGGTCGAGATCTTCCAGGTATCCTGCGCGTACACATTGTATTCCCGAATGCGCAGGGACCGCGAAGGATTTCCGAGCTGCTGCGTGAACAAGGTGTAGTCCTTGAGCCCGGTACCGAGCCCCGTACCGCCAAAGTCCTGTGCGAAGGCGGTCAGCGAGTTGTAATAGTAGGTGCCCGCGGAGTTGGCGAGCGCATCGGTCGCGTCGCGCCGGATCGATAAGTCCCCGCCCACCCGGATCGTGTGCGAGGCGGAAGTGAGGGTCAGGTTGTCCACCAGTTGGTAGCGGTGCTCGCTCACCAGGCTGGAGTAGGGATGGGTGGCGCCGATGGTCGTGCCCGCCAGCGAGATTCCCAGGTCGCCGGTGGACATCTGGTCTTGCGAGGCCGGGTCCGTCCAGCGGTCCTCGTAATACCCGACGCGCAGGTCGTTGTTCCAGGAGGGCAGCGGCGCGCTGGTCCAGCCCACCCTGGCAAAGCGCGTTTGCTCGGTGGAATTGTTCAGGCCGAGCAATCCGCCGTTGGGCGCAACATTGTCTATGCGGGCGCTGTCCGGCGTCTTGGCATTCATCACGTTGCCTTCGACACTGAAACTGTTGCGGTCGCTCCGCCGGTAGTCGATCCTGGCCAGGCCCGTCAACCAGCGGTAGGAGAAGGGCACCAGCACATTCATCTGCGATTGTATGAACTGCGTCGCCGCCGCGCACTGGGCCGCGGTGGCCTTGCAGGCCGACGCCAGCACCGTGGTCCCGGTGGGATCGACGATCAAGGGATTGGTGATGCGGTTCAGTCCGTCAAAGTGGGCGCTCAACTGTTCGGCATTCACGAAGAAGAAGATCTTGTTCGACTGGACCGGCCCGCCCAGCGTGGCGGCCTCCTGGTTCAGCCCGTGAAGCAGGTCCCGCCCCGGCGCGAACCGGTTGCCGGAAGTCATGGAAGCAATCCGCAGATAGCCTTCCGCGGATCCGTGATAGCCGTTGCCTCCGCTTTTCGTTGCCGCGTTCACCACGCCGCCCATGTAGCGCCCGAATTCAGCCGGCGCATCGGCGGAAAAAACTTGCATCTCCGACACCGCGCTTTGGGAGATCTGATTGGCGATGCCCGCCCGCTCCCCGTAGTAATCGTTCGTGATATCCAGCCCGTCGAGCACGAACGAGTTGGAGACCGCCTGGTTCAGGAATGCCACCTGCCCGGTGGTCGCCGTGTTCACCGCGGGCGCCAGCAACGCGAAGGTATCCAATCGGCGGTCGCTGGCCGGCAGCCCTTCGATCTGTGCCTGGGTGATCAGAGTGTTGACGCCGCTCTTGCTGTCGTCTACCAGGGGGAGCACGGTGCCGGCCGGTACCTTGGTGGTGGCCGGCGAGGCTTGCGGCGCGGCCGCGTCGGTCTGCGGTGCGGCCGCTTCGGCCTGGGGCGCGGGAGTTGCCGTTTGAGGCGCGGTCCCTCCGCCCTTGAGTGCGGTTTTTCCGGGCCTGGTCGCGGACCCTTCGCCCTTCACCAGGTCGACTTTGAAGTTGAGCGTGCGGCCGAGAAAGACTTCAAACTCGCTGGATTCCCAGTCGGCAAACGAAGCTCGCGTCACCTTGATCCGGTAGCCTGGGGCGGGCACGAGCGCGGGCGCAAAAAAAACGCCGTCGTCGCTGGTGAGCATGGTCCACCGCACCCCCAGGGTCGCATTGGAAACGACCACCTGGGCGTCGGGCACGCCGTCGACGGTGTTTTCGAGAACGGTTCCGGTGACTGACCCAAATCCGGCAACCGCCTGGGCCCACGCGCCGCCGGCACATACCAGCGCCAGCACCGACACACTACTCACGTTTCGCATTCTAGCCTCAAAAATAGGTTCACCCGGTTAGACGCCCGGCGAATTGCGCCGGGTTCCGGAAATCTCGCGCTTTCCGCGGATAAGTACTTACCAGTGTGAAGTATACAATGCGGTGTGAATGCCTGGCAACAGCGCCCGGATGGGTGAGATCCTGCGGAATCCCGTAGGCCTGTCTTGTACTGCAACATTCCCAAATCTTCGCGGCCCGTTGCAAGCCCAAATCGAGCCCAACGCCGGTCAAAGTCCAAAATAGCGAGCTTTCGGCAAAAAGCGGCAAGCTCTAGCGGATGGGGGTGTCCTCCGGACCGCGGACTTGCCTGCCGATGATTTCAAGTTCCGCTGCCAGCTTGTGAGCAGTCGATTGCGGAGTCCCAACGGTGAGCATGATCTTTTCAAACTGTCCGACGTGATCGTGGAAGCCGAGCGTGGACGTACCAGCGCTTTTGAGAACGCTGTCAATCTCTGCCACCATGGAGTCCGCCTGCGGCTCCTGCAAGGCCGCCGGACTCGATGAGCGAACCGTGGCCAATCGCGACCAGATAAGATCTCTCGCGAACTGCTCTACGGCCGAGCGTGCCGGTTCGTGAGTTTTCTCCGCCAGCACCATGATGTGTGCGGCCACCTGACCTTCAGAAGTGCGGGAAAGAGAAAGCAGGTCGGCCTTCAACAACCCCTTTTGGCAGTTAGCCGGCATGCACAGAGACAATAGGCACGAACACAGCAGGAGCACTCTCATGCCGCCAGTTTACGCCCCTGGATGGCGGGTTGCAAGGCTCGCTGCGCCGCTGAATTGGGAACGATATGTCGGGTTGAACTAAGCCGCTTCGCGGCAGTTGGGAGTGTCGGCTTACGGGCCTATTGCGCTATCATCAACTTGGGAGAGCCTGTGGGCGGATTGACACCATGCGGCGATTTTCACCAGCCCCGACCCACCCCCAATATCTTGGGGTGCCACCAAGACGACCCTAGTTACAAATTCAGGGTTCAGTTCCACGACCCAAGGGACTCGCAACCATCTGCAAAACAACCACTTTACGATCGACAAAACATTTCCTATCGATTCTGATTAATACACCGTAAAGCAATTCCCCGGCCAAACCAGCCCGCGGCTCAGTCCAACGAATTCTATCGGCAGTGCCGGCGATCAAACCTTTCGATCCGTTCATCGAAGACTGTACCCGCGGGCACTGCCGATAGAATCCTCTTCATTTTGAACCGTCTTTACTGAACGGTCCAACTGCCGGAAGCCTGCCAGCCGGAGTTCTCCGTGTTGTTGCGCGCGGCCAGCCAGGCGATGCGGTTGCCACGGAAGCCCTGGCTGAACGAGAGGGAGAGCGTCAGCGTCAAAGTGCTGCCGGCGGCGCTTACGGAACTGCCCGTTCCGTTGACCGTGCACTGGCTGTTCTGCGTCACTCCCATGCCCGGCAAGGTGATGCCGCCGAAGGGACCACCGGCATCGCCGCCGTCGTCGACCAGGTATAGGGAGCCCGCGGCAGGTCCCGACGGAACGAACGCGAGGTAGCATGCCGCGCGCCCGTCGATGGCGCTGTTGATGAGGATGTTGGCCACAGCGATATCCTGCCAGCCGGGCCCAGGGGGCACCGCGTCGCTGAAGGTAAACTGAAACGTCTGACTCGACCCCGCGCCGTTCGAGGGGGTGACCGCCCCGGCGCCCGGACCCACGGGAGGCGGACCGCCCGGCAGGGTCGCGAGCGCTTGCCATCCCGAGTTGTTGCCGGCCATGTCCCGCGCCGCCAGGTAGACGACCTTGTTGCCCGTGGAAGTGAATGGGCTTTGGAACGCGATCGCCAGTGTCAGATTCAGCGCGTTGCCGTTACCCGAAAACGAGCTGCCGGCGCCGTTGATGATGCACTGACTATTTCTGGCAGTCGCGGAACCGGGCAGCACAATGCCGGTGTACGGGCCTCCCGAATCGCCCGCGTCGTCCACCAGGTACACCGAGCCCGTTGACGGATTGAACGCCACGTAGCAGGCCATGCGGCCATCGAGGACCGTGTTGATGAGAACGTTGACTACGCCCAGATCCTGCCAGCCGCGCGGATCGGTGTAAGTGAACGTCATGGAATTCGGGGAGATCGTCACTCCCGTGGGCTCGGGCAGGAAGTTATTAGGTGCGGGGGCCGGTCCAGCGGCGCCGCCGATTTCCACGTTGACGCCGGTGGGATGCGCCGCGGTGCTATTGGTCACGATGAAGTCCAGGATATTCGCCCCGCTGATGAGGCCGCTCGCCAGCGCGAAAGGTGTGAACGAGGAAGTGCTGTTGCTGGTACTCCCGGCCGGAGTGCCGTTGAGCTTGATCAGGCCGTTGCCGTCGCTGGCCCATTGGCCGGTCAGCGTCACGGTGGAGACGGGTATGCCGGTCAGATCGAGTGTGGTGCGGTAGGTGTATGACCCGCTGGCGTCGCCATTGACGGCGTCCGCGCGCGGCGCGATCCACCGGGAGGTTGCCCCGCCGGCGGTCCATGAGGATGGCAGCGATGCGGCGTTGACGACCAGCGCGGCAGGGCCAGGGTACGAGGCGTCGGCGCTGGCGAACAGGCTGTAGTGAAGGTCCACGGCGCCATCCGCCGCCGGCGCTCCACTGGCATTTACTCCCGTATTGAAAACCGGCAGGGTCGCAGGTCCCGCTTGGGCTATCGACAGGGACGTCCATGGGAACGTCACGACGCCCACTCGCGGCTGGGCGGTGGTATTGGCAGTCACCGAAAATGTGACCGATCCGTTGCCGCTGCCCGAATCCGCGGAAGTGATGGTGATCCAAGCGGCTTGGCTCACTGCATTCCAAAAGCAAGTGGGCGGGGCGATCACCGACACGGTCTGACTGGCGGCGCCCGCGGGCATCGACAGAGCGGAGGTTGACAAGGCGTACGTGCAACCGCTTTGAGCGGTGGCGACGAAGAACCACGCCGCGCCTCCAGGCGTGTCCGCGGGACCTTCGGAGAGTATCGTGGAGCCGTCGCCGGAAAGCGCCACCGCGGAGCCCTGTTGCGATTGGCCCGAGGGGTCCGCGCCCACCAGCTTGTTCCCCACTTGAGTCCAGGTTCCGTTGATGCGGGAGAAAACCCATACAGCGCCGGTACCTGGGTTGGTGAAATTGGAAAAGCCGTCGGCCGGTCCGCCGGCGATGGCGGTATTCCCGTCGGAGGAGAGTGCGACTGACGTACCCTGCCTCGCGCCACTTCCCGATACGCCAGCACCTGGCGGCAGGACGACAGGCTGGCCCCACGCGCCGTTCGCCCGGGTGTAAGACCATACAGCCCCCGCCGCCGTTTCGACGCTGGCCGGGCCCCCTGTAACGCCGGCTAGCGGCAGGCCCACGAGGGCGGTGTTGCCATCCGCCGAGAGGGACACGGAAGAGCCGAAGCCGGACGCTGTGGAGAATGTCCCGCTCACCCCGGGTCCGGAGAGCTTGGCGCCCTGCTGGACCCAGGCGCCGCTCACGCGCAGGAACGTCCAGACAGCCCCGACAGAAGCCGATTGGTAAGAGTAGTTGTCGCTCGGCGCACCCACCAGAACCGTGTTCCCATCGGCGGAAATGGCCACCGAAGATCCCTGCCCACTCGCGCCGGCCGATCCGGCGCCTACCAGTTTGCCGCTCTGCGGAATCCACGCTCCATTGCCGAGCCGTACGAAGATCCACGCCGCGCCCACATTCGAGTTATCGAGGGGTCCTCCGATAATCGCGGTGTTGCCGTCGTTCGAGATCGCGAGCGAAGAGCCCTGCAAGGCGTTTCCAATGATTCCCGACCCTCCGAACTTGAGACCCAGTTGAGTCCAAACGCCCGCCGCCCGAGTGAAGATCCAGAAGGCTCCCTCGCCACCGTTGTCCTGCGGCCCGCCGACGAAGACCGTGTTGCCGTCGCCGGAGATCGCCACCGCGGCGCCCTGTTGAGCGTTTCCGGCGGCGCCGGTGCCGATGAGCTTGGCCTGCAACATCCAAACTCCATTGCTGCGCGTATAGACACTCGCGGAGCCTGCGCCGCCCCCATCGGATTGGTTGCCCACGACGGCCGTGTTGCCGTCGGACGATAGCCCGACCGATTGGGAATTGGCGCCACCGGCTTTGGGACCTTGCTGAATGTACGGTGGAGACTGCGCTCCGGCTGCGATGGCGATGAAAAGGAAGCCCTGAAGTAACCTGCGGGAACACCGCATAATCCAGACCCATTGAAAGCGTAGCAGAGCAGTACAGTCATAACAAGGAGACGACGGTGCTCCCGACTACATCCGCCACCGGCTGGAGCTCGGCATCGCGGCCAGATTGAAGGCCGGCTTCGCGGGCTTCCGCGCGGCCTTCCGTGCTTCGCACAGAAGGTCCCATTGGTCGAGGGTCTCGTGGTACTCGCTCCGGGCGTCGTCCAAACTCCGCTCGATCCACATGAGGTCGTCTTCCCCCAGCGGGTTTGGCGAGCCTTCCGCTTTTCGGTTCTCCTCGCAGATTTGGGCTTCGACTTTGTCGAGGCAGCGTTGCTGCCACTCGCAGTAGGCCAGCGCCTCGACGACTGCGCGCTCCACGTCGGTGTCAGGCGCGTAGTCGGCGACGTACTTCGCACGCAGGACTTCCAGTTCGCCGGCGTATTCTTCACGCACCGCCTGTAGATTTGCTTCGAATTCGAACGCGCCGCCGGCAATTTTAGAACGGCTGGGCTTGTTTCCCATATGAGTATTCTCCCTCTCAATTCAACACTTACCATGCAGGCAATCGGCGGCACGTTTTACGGATACCCAAAGTACTTTAGAATCAATGGAAAAGAAAGGTTTGAACTTCGGAACCGATTAGCGGCTGAAGAGCGGGTTTTGGATGAGGTGACGGTAAGTGCTTGTCTCATTAGGGCGACCCCAGGGGCGAAGCGTAAGCTGCGAGGAAACGGGCCGTGAAACCCGGCTTGACAGTGCCGTTGCAAGTTGCGGATACTAGCCACAGCGTGCGACAGGGCGCCACCGGCCCGCGGCAAGGGAACACTCCCACCTGGTTCGATCCACATAGCGTGCTTTGCATCTTCTTTCAGCCTGTATCAGCGGGTCACAGGCGCTCATGAAAGGAGATCGCCATGACCGCATCGAAGCTTCCTGCTCGTCCTTCACTGGAATCCCTGCGCAAGCAAGCCAAGAAACTGGCGCGCGGCATCGCTGCCGGCGATGCAGACGCCATCAGCCGGGCGCGTGCCCAGTTGCCGCAAGCCAAACTGCCGCTGTCACAGCGTGATGCCCAGCTCGTGCTGGCGCGCGAATATGGGTTTCCAGGCTGGGAGGATCTGGTCAAAGAAGTAAAGCAACGCCTGGGCCGGGGAATCGAGTGGGCCGTATCCCAAGCCCGGCGAAGTATCCATGACAATGACATTGAAGATCTGTGGGTGTTGTTGGCTGAATACCCGGCGCTATTGTCGTGGAGGGCGGATGAAAACGACGGCGGGCTGCTCGGGATGGCTACCGAATCCTACGGCGACAGCTTCGAGCCGTACCGGGAACAGCAATACACGCGCGCGGCATGTGCCGAGCTTCTGATCGATGCCGGCGCAGTCGTCGCGCCGTCGATATACGATAACCTGATCCGCGACCGGGCAAGGGGGTTGTTCGATCTCTTTCGCCGCCGAGGCCTTCTTCCTCGATCGCTCAAGTATTTTGCCGCGCTCGGCGACATCAATGGCGTTCGTGCATGTCTGGATACGAATGCCGGCGATCTTGCCGCGGTGAACGAAGCGTTCCTGTGTGCCTGCCATTTCCAGCACGCGGCCGTGGCGGCGCTGCTGTTGGATCGGTCCATCACGTTCGACGCCGAGCTGGGAAGGCGGATCGATGGCGGGCCGGGCCGTTCCGCCTTTGTCCAATCCATCATGTCGAACTCGCTCGCCTTCACGCACGCCGTCCCGGCCGGGCCCTGGCAAGCTTTTGTCATGCGACAGGTCGTGCGCGCGGTGAACGACGGCGACCTGGCATCCTTTGTCGACGGATTGCGGCGCGAGGCATGGATGTTGGGAGACGCATGCGTGAAATTTCAGGCCGGATTGATCGAACGGGCAGTGCTGCGCGATCGCGCTGCTTTTATTACCGCTCTTCTCGATCTCGATCCCGCTCTGCTGCGCAGTCCTGTGCCGCCGCCATCGCAGGCAATTGAATTCGCGTTCGTGTATGCGAAGCCCCATCTGCTTCCGATGCTGCTGCGCATCTGGCGCCTCCCCGACGACCTGCCACATGCAGCCGGGAGCGGGGACCTCGCACGCGTGAAACGCTGGTTCGACGCGGCGGGCAAGCCCGCACTGGGCGACCCCGCGAATCATTTCCCCGCCAACAGTGCCTTCGCCCGCAGGGACCTGCAATGGGGCGAGCCCACCGTGCAGCAGGTTCTCGACACCGCGCTCGCCTGGGCGGTAATCAACAACCACTTCGAGGCCGTCGACTTTCTTCTCGGACGCGGGGCCGATATCAACACGAACTGGAGCTCCCATGAGCCCGCCAGCATCCTGCACGAGCTGGTTTTTCACAAGAATTACGAAGCCATGCAATTCGTCATTGAGCGTGGTATCGACATGACGATCGTCGATTATCGCTGGGGCGGTACCGCCCAGGGTTGGGCATATCACGCAGCGAAGGACGAGAAGATGGCGCAGTGGCTGGGCGAGGCGCAACAGCGGCGGGAGCAGGCATCGCGCTGAGAGCGGCCAGGCAAGCATCTACAGATTTCGCCCACGTGGCGCCGCCATCAGGCGACGCGGAACACCACCAGCGTCATATCATCGTGCTGGGGAGCGCCGGCGGCGAAGGCCTGGGCCGCGGCTAGTAGTCGCCGCATGACTTCCTGAGGCGGAAGTCCATGACACGTTTTGGCGAGTTCGATTAAGCTCTCTTCGCCCCATTCTTCATCGCGAATGTTCATCGATTCGGAAACTCCGTCCGTGAAGAGCACCACCAGGTCTCCAGCTTCATGAGCAAATTCGCCTCGCTGATACTCCTGTGGGAGAAGCCCGATCACCGAACCGCCGGTTTCCAGGCGCAGCACCTGGCACGCGCCGCCGCAGTTCCGCAGGACTATGGGCGGGTTGTGACCCGCGTTGACGTAGGTCAAGCGGCGCGTTGCCGGGTCGTACTCGGCGTAAAACAGCGTCGCGTATCGATTTGCCGAAGATGCCTGGTAAACGAGCCGGTTGACTCGCGCCATCAGATCCGCGGGGTCCTCGACGACAGCAGCCAGGGCGCGCAGCGACGCTTCGAGGCTTGCCATCATCAGCGCAGCGCCCACGCCCTTCCCGGATACGTCTCCAATCGCGATCCCGAGCCTGCCGCCGGGAAGCTCGAGAAAATCGTAGTAGTCTCCGCCGACCTCTCGCGCAGGGAGGCATTGCCCGCAGTATTCGAGACCCGGCGCCGGGGGAAGCCGCTGCGGAAAGAGATGCTCCTGCACCTCGCGCGCGATCTCCAACTCACGGTTCAATCGCTCG
>Ga0209415_10003136_pt1 | contig 30736 bp, 21 predicted proteins | sample PeaSoiSIISIP2007_FD_187696 | JGI IMG/M metagenome (GOLD analysis project Ga0209415, IMG submission 187696) | Peat soil microbial communities from Weissenstadt, Germany - SII-SIP-2007 (SPAdes) (version 2) | ecosystem: Environmental > Terrestrial > Soil > Wetlands > Peat | place: Germany... | reverse complement strand
AAAGTTAGACTGGAAGTCGAAAGGCTTACTGCGGGCGCATTAGCGTTCGCACCCGTGCCGGTGAGAGTGATCGCTTGTGGCGAGCCTGCGGCGCTGTCAGTGATGGTAACTGCGGCTGTCCGTGAACCGGTGGCTGTGGGCGTGAACGTCACGCTGATGGTGCAATTGCCATTGTTTGCCGCGACCGTGCTACCGCAAGTGGTGGTCTCTGCGTAGTCGCCAATATTAGTTCCCGTCAAACCAATACTCGTAAGGTTCAGGACGGCGTTGCCTGTGTTGGTAAGCGTCACGGTTTGTGATCCGCTTGTGGTGTTCAAGGTCTGGCTTGCAAATGTGAGGCTCGATGCGGACAAGCTCACAACCGGCGCGGGGGTGCTCGCGCCCGTGCCGCTGAGGGGAATGGAATGCGGGCTGCCGGCCGCGTTGTCGGTGATGGTCGCAGCCGCCGTCCGTGTGCCTGCCGCAGTCGGAGTAAAGGTCACGGTGACTGTGCAACTGCCATTGTTGGCCGGCACAGAGCTGCCGCAACTGTTCAATTGCGTGTAGTCCCCAATATTTGCACCCGTCACGCTGATGCCAGTGATGGTCAGCGCCGCGGTGCCGGTATTGGTGAGCGTTACCGCTTGCGCCCCGCTGGTCGTGTTCACCTGCTGGCTTGCAAAGGTCAGGTTCGAAGGCGCCAGGTTCACCGCGGGCGCTGGGCTACCGGAGGTCCCCGTACCAGTCAGGGGCACCACTTGGGGACTGTCTGGAGAACTGTCGGTGAAGATGAGCGAACCGGTCCGAACGCCGGGGGCCGTGGGCGTGAAGATAACCCAGACATCACAGCTGAAACCCTGGGACAAACTGCTGCCACAGAAACTGGTAAGACTGAAATCGCCGGTGGTAGTAATGCTGTTGAGTGTCAGGGATGGCGAGCCAACGTTCTTGATAGTGAAAATGGTGGCGTGCGTAGAAGTGCCCACGGCCTGAGAACCGTAATTATTGCTGGTGGGAGTGATAGCCACTGGCGATGCGGAGCCGGTCCCGTTGAGGCTGATGGAATGCGGGCTTCCCGCGGCGTTGTCGGTGATGGTCACCGCAGCCGCACGCGCGCCCGCCCCCGTCGGCGTGAACGTGACGGAGATTGTGCAGGTCCCGTTGTTGGCCGCCACGGAGCTGCCGCAGGTGTTGCTCTGCGCGAAGTCCCCACTATTTGCACCAGTCACGGCGATGCTCGTGATGGTCAGCGGGCCATTGCCGGAGTTGGTCAGTGTGACTGACTGCGCCGAGCTAGCGGTGCCCAACGCTTGGCTCGCGAACGTCAGACTGGTGCTGGACAAGTTCACCACCGGAGACGCCGCGCCCGTGCCGTTGAGGGTAATCGCGTGCGGCGAACCCGCGGCGCTATCGGTGATGGTTACTGAGGCCGTCCGTGTCCCAGCTACGGTTGGTGCAAAAGTGACACTGATGGTGCAAGTTCCATTATTCGCCACGACGGAGCTGCCGCAGGTGTTGGACTGCGCATAGTCGCCAATGTTCGCGCCCGTGACGGCAATGCTCGTGATGCTCAACGCCGCGTTGCCGGTGTTCGTGAGTGTCACCGCTTGTGCCGCACTGGTGGTGCCCACTTGTTGGCTGGTGAACGTCAAGCTGGATGCCGACAAACTCACTACGGGCGCTGGAGCCGGCGTGCCCGTGCCACTGAGGGTGATGGTTTGCGGGCTGCCCGTTGCATTATCCGTGATGGACACGGAAGCCGATCGCGTTCCGGTCGCCGTCGGCGTGAAGGTCACACTGATCGTACAAGTGCCATTGTTGGCGGCCACCGAGCTGCCGCAAGTATTTGTCTGAGCGTAGTCTCCACTGTTTGCGCCGTTCACGCCAATGCTGGTCAGGTTTAGCGCCGCATTGCCTGTATTCGTCAGCGTTACTGTTTGGGCCGGGCTGGTTGTGTTTACCTGCTGGTTAGTAAACGTCAAGCTCGATCCTGACAAGCTCACGACGGGTGCCGGGGGCAGCGTGCCCGTGCCGGTCAGGGTGATCGTTTGCGGACTGCCCGTGGCGTTGTCGGTGACGGTCACTGATGCTGTACGTGTGCCGGTCGCCGTCGGTGTGAAAGTTACGCTGATAGTGCAGGTCCCATTATTCGCTGGGACTGAGCTGCCGCAAGTGTTGGTCTGGGCATAGTCACCGCTGTTTGCGCCGGTCACGCTAATGCTGGTGATATTCAGCACGGCGTTGCCAGTGTTGGTCAGTGTCACCGGCTGCGACGCGCTGGTCGTGTTGGTCTGCTGGCTGGTAAACGTCAGGCTGGAGGTGGATAGGCTGACTGCCGGAGCCGCTGCGCCCGTGCCCGTGAGGGTGATGGAGTGCGGCGATCCGGTGGCGTTGTCCGTGATAGTGACTGCAGCGGTCCGTGTTCCTACCGCCGTCGGGGTGAACGTCACGCTGATTGTGCAAGTGCCATTGTTGGCGGCCACAGTGCTGCCACAAGTATTTGTTTGAGCGTAGTCGCCGCTGTTCGCGCCAGTGATTCCGAGGGAGCTGATGTTTAGTGTGGCATTGCCGGTGTTCGTCAGCGTCACCGTTTGTGAGCCGCTGGCTGTGTTCATCTGCTGGCTGGCAAAGGTCAGACTCGAAGAGGACAAGCTCATGATCGGAGCAGGAACCGGCGTGCCGGTGCCCGTGAGATTGATCGCTTGTGGCGATCCCGTGGCATTGTCCGTGACCGTCACGGCAGCACTACGAGTGCCCGTCGCTGTCGGCGTGAAAGTCACACTGATCGTACAATTGCCATTGTTCGCTGCGACTGTGCTTCCGCAAGTGTTCGTCTGCGCGTAGTCTCCGCTGTTTGCGCCGGTCAAACCAATGCTGGTCAGGTTTAGCGCGGCATTGCCGGTGTTGGTTAGCGTCACAGTCTGCGATCCGCTGGCCGTGTTCAGAACCTGGCTCGCAAATGTGAGGGTTGAAGCCGAGAGGCTCACCACCGGAGCCGGAGCGCCCGTGCCTGTTCCGCTGAGTGTTATGGAATGCGGGCTGCCGGCCGCGTTGTCGGTAATGGTGACTGCAGCCGTTCGTGTGCCGATCACGGTCGGCGTAAACGTCACGCTGATGGTGCAGGTTCCATTGTTGGCGGCCACCGAGGCGCCGCAGGTGTTGGTCTGCGCGTAGTCGCCGCTGTTGGCTCCGGTGATCGCAAGACTGCTGATATTCAGCGCAGCGTTGCCGGTGTTGGTAAGAGTCACGGTTTGGGAGCCGCTGGTGGTGCTCACCTGCTGGCTCGCATACGTCAAGCTGGAGGCCGACAAGCTCACCACAGGCGCCGTGGATGAAGTTCCCGTGCCAGTCAGCGTCACCACCTGTGGGCTGTCCGGTGAACTGTCAGTGAAGACGATTGTGCCGGTTCGAACGCCAGGGGCGGTAGGAGCAAATTTCACCCAAAGGTCGCAGCCATAGCCTGGCGACAGAGAGTTGCCACAGAAACTGGTAATAGTGAAATCGCCGGTGACCATGATGCTACTGATCGACAGGGAGTTGGTGCCGATGTCATCGATAGAAACATCCAAGGTTCCGCTGGTAGAGCCCACCGCTATTGACCCAAAATTATTGCTCAGGGGCTTTATGGAGACCGTTCCTGGGTTGGGGGCGCCAGTGCCGCTGAGGGTGATCGATTGTGGATTACCCGCGGCATTGTCAGTGAGGCTCACAGCGGCGGTGCGTGTGCCGGTCGCTGTCGGTGAAAAGGTCACGCTGATGGTGCAGGTTCCATTGTTGGCCGCCACAGTGGCACCGCAGGTGGTGGTGTCCGCAAAGTCGCCACTGTTTGCGCCGGTGACGCCGATACTCGAAAGGTTCAACACGGCATTGCCGGTGTTGGTCAGCGTGACTGTTTGCGCCGCGCTGGTGGTATTCGAGATCTGGCTTGCAAAAGTCAGACTCGTGCTGGACAGGGTCACAATTGGGGCCGGAGCTCCCGTGACTGTGCCGCTCAGGCTGATGGATTGAGGACTGCCGGGAGCGTTGTCAGTGATGGCCACGGAGGCGATCGGTGTCCCTGGATTGAGCGACGTGGGCGTGAAGGTCACGCTGATAGTGCAGGTGCCATTGTTGGCCGGGACCGATGTGCCACAGGTGTTTGTCTGTGCATATTCGGCGCTGTTAGTGCCCGTAACACCAATGCTCGTCACGCTCACCGCGGCTGTGCCGGTGTTAGTCAGTGTCACCGTTTGTGCCGTGCTGGTCGTATTTATTGCCTGACTAGCAAAAGTCAGGCTTGAGGTGGAAAGGCTTACCGCTGGAACCGCTACGCCTGTTCCGCTGAGTGCGATAGTCTGCTGGCCTCCCGAACCGTTATCGGTGATGGTCACCGCTGCGGTCCGCGTGCCCGCCACTGTGGGAGTGAAGGTCATGCTGATCGTACATTTCCCATTATTGGCGGAAACCGTGCTTCCGCAGGTATTCGTTTCCGCATAGTCGCCGCTGTTTGTTCCTGTGACGCTGATGCCAGAGATGTTCAACGTGGCGGTACCCGTGTTCGTGAGTGTGACCGTTTGCGCCGTGCTGGTTGTGTTCAAAGCCTGACTGGCATATGTCAGGCTCGAAGCCGACAGGTTTACAGATGGGGCCGGACCTCCCGGCAACAGCGCCACAACGATCATGCCCCAGTGCGATGCGGAGGAATCGGACTCCGTGGCAGCCAATGTTGAGGGAGCCACGCCCAGCCGGTGTTCCAGGAGCTGTCCATCCACACCCGCCATGCCGTAGGAGAAGTTGGTGCCCTGAGAAACGGTGCCGCCGCTGACTCTGCCCCAGCCGATGATCAAATCATTATTCGAGGTGGTGATGTTGCCACTGCTTATCTCATCCGTTCCGCCACCTGATCCCAGCTGTCCGTTGCAAGAATCCACGATTGGCCCGTTCGTACTTGGGCCCGCGTACTCGCCGATGGCCCATTGCAGCCCGAGGTTGCCATTCGGCGTAACAGTCACCGTGTTCGTGGCCGCGGATTTGATGTTTTGCGCGTGCCAAACTTCCAGGTGCCCCGCCGTTGAGGTCACCAAAACGGAGCAGGACCTGGTGTAGGTGTTGCCCGCAGTGTCGGTGACGGATGTGATGGTTCCAGCCGGGTCACCGTAGTCGATTCCGACGACGATGGTGTCACCACCGATGTTGGGAGAGCTGAACGTGGTTGTGCCTGCCCCGAAACTGGATCCAGACGGCTTGGCCTGCACGAACAAGAACGGATTGCCAAAATTGAATTTGGCAACGAAGCCGTCATAGCCGCCCGCTAGTGAAGATTGGAAGCGGTTGCCGGCCGTCGGAAAATTGGTCGAGTTTGTAAAGCCGGTGACGTATGGATTGCCTGCGGAGTCCAGGGCGATGCCGGTCCCTTCATCATCACCCGAGCCGCCCAGATACGTGGAATACAGCAGAGATGCGCCGGTCGCGTTGAGCTCACTTAGGTACACATCTGCGCTGCCCCCAAAGGAGCCTTGCGCGGGACTGCCCGCGGTCGGGAAATTGCTCGACTTCGTAAAACCGGTGACAAAGGCATTTCCTGCAGAATTTATGGCCAGGGCGTTACAGGAATCATCGCCGGTGCCACCGAGGTACGTGGAATAGACCAGCGCGGTGCCCGCTGGATTCAACTTGGTCACGAAGCCATCGCCATTTGTGGTGCCGCCCCCAAAGCTGGGCTGCAAGACTCCAGCGGTCGTGGGGAAATTGCTGGAGGTTGTGCTTCCACAGACGTACGCGTTACCGGAGGAGTCCACCGCGAGTCCGCGGGCCACATCGGTGCCGCTGCCACCCAGGTAAGTGGAATATGTCAGGCCCGACCCGGTCGAGTTCAGCTTGGTTACGACAGCATTCGAAACGCCGCCCCCGAAGGTGGCCTGTACCGGCCCTCCCGCAATGGGGTAATTCAGGGAGCTTGATTCGCCTGCGATATAGGCGTTGCCGGAAGAGTCCACGGAGATGGCATACGCGGTTTCGTTTGCGCTGCCGCCTAGATAGGTAGAGTACGTAAGCGCCGTGCCGGTGGAGTTCAGCTTGCTGACAAAGATGTCTGAGGCTCCAGAAAGTGTCTTCTGAAAGGCGGTGGCGGACACGGAAAAGTTCGGGGATTGCGTTTGGCCGGTGACGTAAACGTTCCCAGAGGAATCAATGGCGATGTCCATCCCGACATCGAGCCCACTGCCGCCCAGGTAGGTTGAATAAGTCAGGGCGGAGCCGGTCGAATTCAATTTGGTCACGAATGCGTCCGAGGTGCCGCCGCCGAAAACAGTTTGCACCACACCTGCTGTCGTCGGAAAATTGTTTGAGCCCGCCTGACCCGTAATGTAAGCGTTGCCGGAGTTGTCCGCGGCAATGGACATACCCACGTCTCCTACTGTGCCGCCCAGGTAGGTGGAATAGACCAGAGCTGAGCCGGTCGGATTCAGCTTGGTGACAAAAACATCTGTGGTGCCGCCATTGAATGTTTTTTGGAACGCCGAGGCGGTTGTGGGGAAATTTGTTGATGCCGTCGCGCCGACGATATACGCGCTGCCCGTGGAGTCCACGGCGATCGAGTTGCCCTGATCGTTGCCAGTGCTGCCGCCCAGGTACGTGGAATAGACCAGCACCGGATCGATGATCAGAGCATTACTAGAATCATAGGCGGCTACTTCAAAACCGACTTGTTGCGAACCCTTGAAGATATAATGGCCTTCGATGTCCTTTTTCCCCGCGTCAGTCTCCTGGTAAATGACCGGGGCTTCCAAGACAACTGCTTCGCCGCCTACGCCGATGAGCAAGTTTCCCTTTGCGTCCAACTTCAATTTGTCAGCGCTCGGAAATCCCAGCGTAATTGCTTTCGGGTCGGCGCCGGGTTTGACGATAAAGTCGTGCTCCAATTGCTGCTGGTTTCCGTAATGAATCAAGTCCACGCCCGGGTAGACGTTTTGGTAGCTCACGCTGGCGTAGTTGGGTACATTGCTTCGCCATTTCTTCGGATCATTCCCAATGAAGTAGTTGCTCTTCCCGGGCAGTTCCTCCCGTCCGCTGACCAGTGCGCCAGGATTGGAGCCGATGAGTTTCATGCGCAACACCGCGGAGGAAGAATTGTGCGCATCAGCGGTCTTTGCGCCCGCCCCGGTTGCAACGATTGATTTCTGCGCGCCGCTAGCCTCCATTTTGCGCAATGCTAAGACTGCCTCTGAGGGCGTGAGAAATAGCGTGTAGCCACGGCCCCGGGAGACGAACTTCACGAGCGCATCGGTCTGCCCGATGTTGGGCTCGAAACTGAGCGGCAGCGTCCCATATTGTTTCTGCCATCTATTCAGTTCTTCGCCTTTGGCTTTTGTGTTGACGCCTTTATCGCCAAGGGACTTATTGTTGTTAGCGGCGAGATTATTTTTGATTTGAGTCGCGGGCCGAATGAGTGCAATGAGTGCAATTAAAGCTATGGCCGCACTTGTCCAGAGTCCTATAACTACTAGCCGTCGTGGACGCAAGTATGTCTCCTCTTTCGCTGAGCGTAGGCCCAGATCGATCACGATCCTGAATATGCGCAATACGACCCACCGGGGACACGGGGGGGCTTTCGGGGACGAGCCAGGTATATCAATGCATGGCGCGTGCCAGTGCGTGGCAAATGGCAGTCGGCAGAGCGACTGGGGGAGCCCAGTTAAGTCATTGGTTCTTTGGGGGTTTGCCGATTGCAAGGATTTGAATAACGCCACATTTGCGCCAAGCCTGCATATTGCACATTTTTTCGGCTCAGCGATGTGCCGTTAAGAGGAAAGTGATTTCTGCGCACTAGAAATGGACTTTGATTTCACCTACATGAGTTCTTGCGGTTCAATTCGAGGTCAAAGCTCGCTTGAATCGACCCTTGATCGTAGTTTTACGGCTATCCACAAACTCCTGGTACCTTGAAACTCAGGTCGGACGGGGACGTATTCTAAGTATCGGGTGTACAGTTAGATTGAAATGCGCTTTGGAACTTTCAATAGTGGAACTAATGCCAAGGATTAAAAATATGCTGGATTCCGCGAAAGACGCATCTGATTTCCCCAGAAAAATATTCATGGCTGGTTTCGGTATGGGGACTATCGCGCGTGCTGGTATAACGACACTGGCCATATTTGTTATTGCTGGTAGTTCGCCTGTCCACCCGCAATCGCAACAAACTAGCGATCCGCCGCGACTGGCATTCGAGGTTGCTTCGATCAAGCCTTCGGAGGACTTAAATTCGCTTATTGCTGCTGGGAAAATACCGCGCTTTATGCCGAGAATTGACGACTCGCAAGTGGAGCTCAGTTTCATTTCGCTGGAGCAATTGATGGTCATGGCGTATGAGGTCAAGCCCTACCAGGTGTCGGGGCCAGACTGGATGAAGACGACGCGGTTCGATATCTCGGCCAAACTTCCAGATGGCGGGAAAAAAGATCAGGTGCCGGCAATGTTGCGGGCACTGCTGGAGGAGAGATTCAAGCTGGCCATTCATCGCGAGACTAGAGATCATCCGGTGTACGCGCTGATCGTGGGCAAGGACGGAGCGAAGTTGGTTCCATCACCGCCGGACACACCTGAGGATCCCAATCGAACTCCTGATAAGAATGAGACCGTGGTGGACACCCCCGACGGCAAAATGAGCATCCGAAGTAATGGCCGCGGGGAAGGAGCGACGACACAGATTTCGGGTGGCCGCGCCGGAAATGTGAAGGTGTCCATGTCCAACGGAATTATGCACATGGAAGCCAGCAAAATGACGATGGCGCTGATGGCGCAACAGTTGTCGCCGATGCTCGACCGTCCGGTGGTGGACATGACCGAGCTGAAGGGCAGCTATGTGGTTTCGCTGGACCTTTCGATGGCCGACATGATGAACGCCGCGAGAGCGTCCGGATTCCAAGTTCCGGCGGGGCGAGGAGGGGACGGAGGGGGAACGGGGGATGCATCCGATCCATCCGGCTATTCGATATTCGCGTCGGTGCAGAAACTTGGCCTCAAGTTGGACAAGCAGAAGCTGCCGCTGGAGTTTATTGTGGTGGACCACCTGGAAAAAGTTCCGACAGATAATTAAAGGGTTGTGATCGCACATGCGGAAAGGCCACCTGATAACTAAGCGGGCGCTATTTACTTGAGCGGTTTATTGTTACGGTGCGTCTAAGGGAACTGAGAGCGAGCTTCGGAAACCCAAGGGGAGACATTCCTATGAGTGCAAGCATGGCGGGTACCTCGACGAACAAATCGATATTTGGGAGAAAGCTGATGTCGGGAACAATCGGCGCGGTAGTAGTCGCCGCGGCCGTCGCGCTTGGCCTTTTGGGTGTTGGGCAAGCCGGAGCGCAAGCAACACAAGCTGGCAGCGCGGCGTTGCCTTCCTTCGAGGTCGTCTCCATAAAGCCGGATCGCTCCGACGATGGCCGCATGATGTTTCGGAGTGCTCCTGGAAAGTACACGATGACGAACGCGACGATAAAATTCATCATTGAATTTGCGTACAACATTAAGGATTTTCAGCTTTCCGGAGGGCCGAGCTGGATCAGTTCCGATCATTACGATATTGACGCGAAGATTGAAGACTCGGTAGCTGATGCTCTACAAAAGGTCTCTCAAGATGAAAGACAAGGACAAGTTCGATTGATGTTTCAATCCATGCTTGCGGACCGATTCAATTTGAAGGTGGAACGCGAGATGAAAGAACTCCCCGTTTTTGCGTTGGTGGTGGCCAAGGGCGGGCCAAAGCTTACCCCGACGGCGGATGCTCCTCCAGCGCCTCCAGGAGATGGTCCCGGCGGACCACCAGCAGGATTTGGCGGTGGCGGTGGTGGCGGGCGAGGCGGCGGCCGAGGCCCTGGGAGGACTTTTAGCATCGGCAGGGGGCAAATAAACTTGAGTGGTGCGCCTTTGAGCGCTCTTGCAGACGCGCTATCCAGGCAAGCTGACATAGCCCGCGTGGTGGTGGACGAAACCGGGCTCAAGGGCGATTACGACATTGCGCTGAAATGGACGCCGGAAGGCCCCGTTCAGCTGAATGGCCAGGACACCAATCCTGCTGCTGGAACCGCACCGCTACCGGATCCAGCCGGGGTGTCGATTTTCACTGCGATTCAGGATCAACTGGGATTGAAACTGGAATCGCGCAAGGCTCCGACCGAAACATTTGCAATCGCGCACATCGATAAGCCTTCCGAGAATTGAGCCGGGCGATTACCGCGCCGCAAATCATTCCGCCCCCAAATTAACAATTGGACACATAACGACAACCGAGCGCGTTTTGTGGCGCGCGTAAGTCGCGTAATCCACAGTTTTTCTGGGAAAATGCCAGCTACGGATGAAACTGTTGACCCTCTGGTAGAGTATTTATAGAAGGACCACCCTTTCCAAAAATTTGGCGCTGATGCTCAAAAGTGAAATTCCGGCGAAATAGGGTAAACGTCTGCCGGGTACCTTGCGTCAAAGACAGGGGAGGTAGAGGTTAGTATGCGAGTATGCGCAGCCATTGGCGCCGTCGTCCTTGTCTCCGGCGCGTTGTTCGCCCAGGCCAGCGACCCACCGCCTGCATTTGATACCGCGGATGTCCGCTCGAGTCCCCACACCACGTTTCCATTCATGCAGGGGGGCGTGCTGCGCGGCGACAGGTATGTGGTGAAAAACGCAACCATGGTGGACTTGATCTCAACCGCATATGGCGTTGACAGCGAAAAAGTCGTCTCAGGACCAAGCTGGTTGGAATTAGACCGATTCGACGTTCTCGCCAAAGCTCCAGCGACCACCTCGCCGGAGACAGTTAAGCTGATGCTACGGGCACTTCTGGCGGACCGGTTCAAGCTGGTGGTTCACAACGACACGAAGCCGATGCAGGTGTTTGCGCTGACTGTAGGGAAGAGCGGCAAGCCGAAATTGAAGCAGTCCGAAGGTACCGGCGATACAGGATGCAATCCCCAGCAGCAGAACCCGCAGCCGGGCACAATTCCACAGATATTTGTGACGTGCAAAAACGTCACCATGGAGTCGTTCGCTCAAATTATTCACCAATTTGCAGGGGGTTATTTGACCAGCCCAGTTGTGGACACCACCGGGCTGAAAGGGGCCTGGGATTTTGATATCAAGTGGACACCGCGGGGCCAACTGGCAGCCGCCGGCGCCGATGGAATTTCTATTTTTGACGCTGTGGATAAGGAGCTCGGGCTGAAACTGGAGCTCCAAAAGAATCCGATGCCGGTCCTATTCGTCGATAGCGTAAATGAGAAGCCGACCGAAAATCCGGCCGGCGTGGCGACAGCACTGCCCAAACCTCCACCCGCTGAATTTGAAGTGGCGGTCATCAAACCGAGCGCGCCCGGAGAGGCTCCCAACGGCAGGATCATCCCCAGCGGCCAGGTGGATGTGCAAGCCATCACGCTGAAAGACTTGATCACCATTGCCTGGGACTTGAACCCCAATGACAAGGAGGCGCTCGCGGGAGCGCCGAAGTGGCTGGATCAGGACAAATTCGACATCACGGCGAAGGCGTCCACGACGGGTGAGGTCGGGAGCGATGGTCTGCCAATTGAGATTGATGATCTTCGGGCGATGCTTCGAGCCCTGCTTATCGACCGCTTCAAGATGACGATTCACATGGAAGACCGTCCTGTGAACGCATATTCCTTGGTGGCGGTGAATCCGAAAATGAAAAAAGCGGATCCGCTGAACAGAACGAGTTGCAAGAACGGGCCTGGACCGGACGGGAAAGATCCCAGGATCGCAAACCCGATTCTTTCAAGGCTGGTTTTCTGTCAGAACATCACGATGGCGGTGTTTGCGGATCAACTGCGAATCATTGCGGGCGGTTACATCTTTTCACCCGTTCAAGACGCCACAGGCCTTGAGGGTGCTTACGACTTTACGCTGAATTTCAGTACGGCCGGAGTGTTTAACGGCGGCGGAGGTGGGCCAAGGGGCAGAGGCGGAGATGGTGGCGTACCCGCGGCCGGTGACGCTGGATCGCCCACTGACCCGAGCGGGGCGCTTTCCCTATTTGACGCAGTCAGCAAGCAGCTAGGTTTGAAACTGGAGTCGCGCAAGCGGCCGATGCCGGTGCTGGTGATCGATCACGTGGAAGAGAAGCCGACGGATAATTAACCTGGCCGATATCCAGCGTAACATGGATTGAAATTGGTTTCGGGAAAAGGGCCCGTCCAATTCATAGTGATCGACCACGTCGGGAGGCCGTCGGCAAACTAGGGGCGGGGAAAAAAATGACATTGAAGCGCATCGGAAACCAGCTCCGACTTTTGTGCGCCCTTGTGTGCCTGACAGCGTGGATTGTGGCGGCAGCGCCGGAGTATCAAGGGCAGGTGACGTTCGGCGGAATGCCGCTGCCCGGAGCGACGGTAACGGTAACGCAAGGCGAAAAGAAATTTGTGGCCATCGTGGACCAACAAGGTGTGTTTTCGTTTCCCGACCTGGCGGAGGGGACTTGGACGATTCAAATCCAGATGACCGGGTTCACAACGGTCACAGGTCAAGTGGCGATCGGGCGGAATTTGCCCGCGGCTCCCCCCTGGGAAATGAAGATGCTGCCGCTGGACCAAATGAAGGCCGAAGAGAAACCAGTGATCAAGGGCGAAAGCACGCTGCCCGTCAATGAAACTCCAAATGCGCCGAGCGAGGAAACGAAGGCGCCGGGAAATAAGCCAGCTAGTAAATCAAAGGCACCTGCTGACAAGACGGCTTCCTCCAATGATAAGACGCCACCGCCCGCTGACAAGGCGGCTACGCCAGATGACAAGAGCAATGCGGCTGCGGACAAGACTCCCACGCCCGATGACGCCCTTAGCCAGGCAGCTTCCGACGGCTTCCTGATCAATGGAAGCCAGAACAATGGAGCGTCTTCGCCATTCGCGCAAATGGCGGCGTTCGGAAATAATCGCAGAGGCCCCGGCGGACTTTACAACGGCGGAATCGGATTCACATTAAACAATTCCGCGCTGGATGCCCGTCCCTTTTCACTGAGCGGGTTTAACACACCCAAAGTTTCCTTCAACAATTTTACGGGTGTGGCGACGTTTGGCGGGCCGCTGAAAATCCCGCACATCTTCAAACGAGGGCCGAACTTATTTGTGGCCTATCAGTGGACGCGAAACCGAAATGCGTCTGTACAATCGGCCCTGGTGCCCGATTTGAACGAGCGCGCGGGGGATTTTTCCAACGAGATTGATCCGACAACCGGCAAGCCGATCCAGGTATTTAATCCAGCGACGGGAACGATGTATCCCAACGACACCGTTCCCATCAGCCCTCAGGCGAAGGCCCTGTTGAATCTTTACCCCTTGCCAAACCTTGCGGGGAGCCAGCAATACAACTTCCAAACCCCAATCACCAGCAACACGCATATTGACGCAATGCAAATGCGCCTGGACAAGAGCATCGACCGCAAGAACCAGGTTTCCGGCGGATTTTCTTTTCAGAGCTCGCGCACCAGCAATCCCAACCTATTCGGGTTTACGGACAGCGGAAATACTCTGGGCATCAACACGAACGCCAACTGGATACATCATTTTGGCCAGAGAGTTTTCCTTTCTTTAGTTTATAGGTATAGCCGACAGTCCAATATGCTCACCCCTTTTTGGGCGAACCGCGAGAATATTTCGGGTGACGCGGGGATCACCGGAAATAATCAAGATCCGGTGAACTGGGGGCCGCCGGGTCTTAATTTCTCAAGCGGTATCCAGCCTTTGTCGGATGGGATCAGCGCCAATAATCGAAATCAAACCAGCGCGGTATCCGCTTCCGTTTCCTGGAATCGCATTCGCCACAATTTCACTTTCGGCGGCGATTTCCGGAGACAGGAATTTAATTATCTGACCCAACAGGACCCGCGGGGAACCTTTACGTTCTCAACCATTGGAGCGGCGACTGCAACCGGATGTACCGTTCCACCATGCGGATCTGACGTGGCCGATTTTCTGATCGGCATACCAAGTGGGAGTTCGATCGCGTTCGGCAACGCCGATAAATATTTGCGGCAATCCGTTTACGATGCTTACGCGAATGATGATTGGAGAGTGAGCCCTCAATTCACCGTGAACGTGGGAATCCGCTGGGAATACGGCGCACCCATCACCGAGTTATTCGGCCGGCTTGTGAATCTGGATATCGGTCCCGGATTCATGACCGAAGCTCCGGTGATTGCGAATAATCCGGTGGGGGCAGTGACCGGCCAAATTTACCCGAACTCGCTGGTTCGCCCCGACAAGCACGGAATTGAACCGCGAATCGGGATCGCCTGGCGCCCGATTTCCGGATCGTCATTGGTGGTCCGCGCGAAGTATGGGGTGTATTTCGATACATCGGTCTTCCAGAGCATCGCGCTGGACATGGCGCAGCAAGCGCCGCTATCCACGAGTTTGCGAGTGAAGCGCAGCCCGGCCTGTCCTCTCACGCTGGCAATGGGATTTAATCCCTGTTCCACAACTACCGCCGACTCCTACGCTATCGATCCGAATTTCCGCGTAGGCTATGCACAGATCTGGCAGTTGGACATACAGCGAGAGCTCCCCGGCTCATTCCAAATGACACTCACCTACCAGGGCACCAAGGGGACACGGGGCCCACAGGCATTTCTGCCGAATACTTTCGCCCCCGGAGCGGCGAATCCTTGCCCGACTTGTCCGGCTGGATATGAGTTTTTCACCTCAAATGGAAATTCCACCCGCGAGGCCGGAATACTTCAATTGCGCCGCAGGCTGCACAATGGGCTCACGGGGACGCTCCTATACACTTACTCGAAATCGATTGATGATGATTCGGCGCTGGGCGGTCAGGGAGCACTTACGAGCGGAGCGATCGCGCAGAACTGGCTGAATCTGGGCGGCGAACGCGGGCTTTCGACGTTCGACCAGCGCCACCTTCTGACCGGGACGCTGCAATACACCACGGGGATGGGAATGCGCGGAGGAACTTTGATGAGTGGCTGGAAGGGAAGAGCGTATAAAGAGTGGACCGTGCTGACCAATGTCTCGGTGGGAAGTGGTCTGCCGCAGACGCCCATTATTACTTCTTTTGCCACGAACACAGGATTCGCGGGCACTTTGCGGCCGGACTTGACGGGCGCGCCAATTTATACTGCCTCTCCCGGATTTTTTCTGAACCAGAATGCTTATGCAGCGCCGCCATCCGGTCAATTTGGAAATGCGGGAAGAGATTCGATTACTGGACCCGCCCAGTTCAGTTTGAACGCCTCCATGGCCCGCACCTTCCGGTTGCATGACCGGCTCAATCTCGACTTTCAACTGGCTTCCACAAATATTCTGAATCACGTGGTTTACTCGAGCTGGTATACGAATTTGGCCAGCCCAGTGCAATTTGGAGCGCCAGCGGCGGCCAATTCGATGCGCAACGTGACAACAACGCTGCGCTTGAGGTTCTGAACTATGCGACGAGTCCTAGCATTGATTGCAATGGCCGCTCTAGCCGTGGGGGCGCAGCAAGTGGGACAGAACGTGTCCCCGCAAAAGCCCGCTGGGGCGCCAATCGCTGTAAGCACTCAGATCGTTGTGGAGAATGTCGTGGTCAAGGACAAGAAAGGGAATCTGGTCGAAGGTCTGACCGCGAAAGATTTTAAAGTTACCGAGGACGGGGTGGAGCAGAAAATTAGTTTTTGTGAATTTCAGACCTACCAGGAAACTGCCGATGCCGTCCCCGCCGATGCGCCCAAAGCTGAAAACATTAAGATTTACGACAAATTGACCAAGACCCAAATCGCTTCCGAAGTTCCGGGAAGCATCAAATACAATAACCGCCGGCTGCTGGTGATGTACTTTGACATGACGGCCATGCCGCCGCCGGACCAGATCCGCGCTCTTACAGCGGCGCAGAAATTTATCCGGGAGCAGATGACACCCTCGGACTTGGTCTCCATCCTGAGATATTCGGGTGGGGCCGTGGATGTGCTTTCTGATTTCGTCGACAACCGGGACAGGCTGTTAAGCATTCTCGAGACCATGATCGTGGGAGAAGGTCAGGGATTCGGCGAAACAGACAGCGATGCCAGCGCTTCCGACACCGGGGCCGCGTTCGGTCAGGACGACAGCGAGTTCAATATTTTCAATAATGACCGCCAACTGGCTGCGCTTCAAACTGCAGCCAAGATGATGACCCATCTCAGCGAGAAAAAGGCGCTAATTTATTTCGCCAGCGGCCTGCGGCTGCACGGCCTGGACAATCAGGCGCAACTGCACGCCACGATTGATGACGCCATCCGCGCCGGCGTGCAGTTCTGGCCGATTGATGCGCGCGGCTTGGTTGCCAGCGCTCCACTGGGCGACGCTACGCGAGGATCGCAGGGCAATGCCGGGATGTATAACGGTGGGGCGGCGCTGGCTGTGAACACGAATTTCCAGCAATCGCAGGATACGCTCTTTGCGCTGGCCGGAGACACGGGCGGGAAAGCCCTGCTCGACTACAACGACCTTACCAAAGGAATTGTGGAGGCTGAGAAGTCGATTACGAGCAACTATATTCTGGGGTACTACACCACCAACACGGCCCAAGACGGAAAATTCCGCCGCATCAAGATTGCGCTGAATTCGGATCTGGAAGCCAAGCTGGAATATCGCGTGGGATATTATGCCGGGAAGACGTTCAACAAATTCACGACCGCGGATAAAGAGCGGCAGCTTGAAGACGCGCTGATGCTGGCCGACCCCATCACCGATCTCACGATTTCGATGGAGGTTGATTATTTTCAGTTGAACGGGGCCGAATACTTCATCCCCATTATCGTAAAAATTCCGGGCCGCGAGTTGGTGCTTGCCAAACGAGGGGGCGCGGAACATACCCTTCTCGACTTTATTGGCGAAATCAAAGACGACCACGGAACGACAATCACCAATCTTCACGACAAGGTGGACGTCAAGCTCAGTGACGCGACCGCGCAAGAGCTGGCCAAACGGCCAGTTGAATACGACACCGGGTTCACGATTCTCCCCGGCAAGTACGTGATTAAATTCCTGGCTCGCGACTCAGAGACAGGCAGGATCGGGACCTATCAAACGGGGTTTTTTGTTCCCAACTTGAACAAAGAGGACAAGCGAGTCCCCATCAGTTCGGTGGTTTTGAGCAGTCAGCGAATGGACCTCAAGCAAGCGATCTACAACGCGGTGAAAGATAAGGACAAGGCCAGAGACGAAGCTGCCAACCCGTTGGTTCAAAACGGGGTGAAACTGATACCCAGTGTCACGCGAGTTTTCAGCAAGAGCAAAGACATGTTCGTTTACCTTCAGGCTTATGAGCAGGGCATGACCAGCGTTCAGCCGGTCATTGTGTATGTAAGTTTCTACCGCGGCCAAACCAAAGTGTACGAAACTCAGCCGATGAAAGCCGCGGACAGGATGAACAATCGGTTGAATACGATGCCCTTGAGCTTCAACGTTGCACTGGGTCAGTTACCAGCCGGTGAATATGACTGCCAGGTGACAGTTCTGGATCCGACGGGACAGAAAGGCGCATTCTGGCGGGCGCCTATCAAAATCATTCCGTAATCTGCCATTCACCCAATCCCAGCTTGCCATCCATTCGACAATCTGGAATGGGTGTGCGCCGCGTTAATTGGGGGGCAGGGGATGATCAAATTTTTCAGGGTCGATGGCGACGTTTTGGTGAATTTCGACAATTTTGGAAGAGGTCCTGATGCCCCAAGCACCTCCTGCGCTTGACCATTGGACGATAAAAGGAATTTTGACGCCGTCCACCTCGCGATAGTCGTCGTAATCGGCCTGAACTGGGAGAAAGCCGAAGATGGACTGGTCCTGAATGTTCCGCCGCAAGAGCAAGCCTGTTTGGACGTCAAAGAAGAATTGTTCGTGAACCCCTTCTGGAGAGATTCCAGCGACGACATATGTGTCATGCCCGTGGATTTGTTCTTTGCCAATGGTTGCGACACTTTGGTACTGAGATCTGAGGCGGCTGCCAGGGTACATTTCAGAGTCGCGCATAATCTGGTTGTGCTCCGGCGTATTCAACATTCCCCAGTAGGATTTCTCGTTATCTTGCGCCCAGGCATGCTGACCATTAAATGCAACCCAACTTGTGTATCCCTGCGACGACCTGAACTGCAATACTTTGTTGGGAGACTCCTGATACCACTCCGTGGGGGTGGGTGGGTTCTGTTCCTTCAGAGCAACGGTCTTGAAAGCGCGGGTCTTCACTCGGTCGAGCGCGGCCTGTCCACCCAGCGCCTGAACATAATGGTCGAGGATTTCCTGAACGCTGGGAAGTGACTCCGCCTGCGCACTTTGCGCCGGGGTGGCCGGTCGTGGAGCGCTCGATTGGACTGTTGTGGCGCCGGAAACAGGTTTGGCACTGCCCTTGTGGCAAGTGAAACAGTTCACCACGTTTTGCCCGTGAAAATTCTCTTGATTGATTTTGCGCACCATCAGGATCATTTCGCGAGCGCGCAATTTGGCCGGCACTGTATCGCCTTCAAAAGCCTGCCTGTGGCAGTAATCGCAATCCACGTTGAGGGAGCTGGCAATGAAAGACATGGCCCCTTGCAAATCTGCCGCAGGCATTCCGTTGAGGACCTGAATATTCTTGAACACTTTTTCAGCAGGCTGAAGTTCCGGCGACTGTTGCGCGGCTGTCTGTGCGTCGCCCCGCAGGGTGAGCAACAAGCCCACTGAGACGAAGAAGCCAACGACAAACATTCCGAATAAAGTGTGACGTATCCAGCGTTGGGCTCGCTGATGCATCAGATTTCCTATTTTCATAGATTTATTTTCCTCGGGGAGTACGCAGTAACTCCGGCATGAAACACTTCAGCGATTGAAAAACGTGAAATTATTCCATTTTATTTATTACTCTTGTCCGGCATATTCAGCGCCGGCTTCTGCTCTCCGCGATGGCAGGTGGTGCAATTCACGATCGGATTCGGTCCCTTCAGATTGTTGATGTTTTTCAGCAGCGTGTTGTTGATCGTTTGAGCCATTGTATTCATATCACGAGCAATCTGTTTTTCCGCCACCGCATCGCTGGACCAGTCATCGATAACATGACAATAGGTGCATTTCACTCCCAGAGAAGTGGCGTACCCGAGTTGCATGACTTTCAAGAGCCGACCGGCGGGCACGGCTTTGAAGATTTTCACGTTCTTGAATACATATCCCGCAGGTTGATCCTCTTTCCCGGAGATTTGTTTCATTAGACCGGCTACTTGTTGGGCATTGAACTGCTGAATGACTGCAAGATCGCTGTTTTCGTTTTCCGAGGCCGAGCGTTGTGCCGTAGCTGGCTGCTGATTTGATGCCTGGGCAGCGCTGCTTCCCGAGAACGTCGCAAGTGCAAATATCGCCGATGCCGCAGTCAAACAACCGACTGCAACAATCAGGTTTGCATAAAATCTCGAGAGGCGCATGCCGATTCTCATTTGGTCCCTCCAGGACGAACACACAGGATCTTCAGGTAGTTCCACAAACGTAACAATTAACACCGCATCCGGCCGCGAAGAAACAGATTTGGGGTATTACGGACGTTGAAAGGGGTGAACTGACATTTGGCAGGGGCAAGCCGCCATAGGATCGATCGTCGTGTGAATACTAACTGCTTCATTTTCAATGGGATTCATGGATATTGTTGTGGATGATGACCATCAAATGATGTAAAAGTTAGACATCATTCTATGAAACAAAAACTTTGGCTATGAAACAAAAACTCTGGTTTCGTCTGGCTCTGGGATTTCTGGCCCTGACCCTGGCTGCCTTATTCTTCGCCAGCCAGACTTATCTCTCTTACAAATACTCCGGCGGCTCGGCTCATGCGAACATCATCCTGAAATTGAATTTCGGCCAGTGGTACCTGTGGGGATTGGCGATCCCCTTTGTCATCTGGTTGGCCCGCAGATTCCCGATCGAACGTAAGCACTGGATGCGCAATGGCGCTCTTCATCTTGCCGCAAGTGTGATTGTGTCACTCGCGGAATGGTGGCTAAACAATTTATTTCGACATTACGTTCTCGGTCTGCCGGGAGCAGTGGGGCTGGTGTTCGTATTTCAGCAGAATCTGCTGACCTACTGGATTCTCGCGGCGGCAACTGAAGCGATCGGTTATTACCGGCGATATAAAGAAGGAGAAGTCCGCTTCTCGGAGCTCTCCGCGCAGCTTGCTCAGGCGCAACTGCAAGCTCTGCGCATGCAACTGCATCCGCATTTCCTTTTCAATACCCTCAATGCCATCGCTACCCTGGTCCACAAAGACCCGGAAGCTGCTGACCGAATGATCGCGCAATTGAGCGACCTCTTGCGCGTGACCCTCGAAAACGTTGGAGTTCACGAAGTGCCTCTCGCTCAGGAATTGAAGTTTCTGGAGAGCTACCTGGAAATTGAACGCACCCGGTTTCAAGACCGGCTCAAAGTTCGCCTGGAAATTGAGCCCGAAACGCTGGATGCGAGTACGCCCTACCTGATTCTCCAGCCGATCGTGGAAAACGCAATTCGACACGGAGTGGCCACGCGGTCCTCTCCCGGCACCGTTACCGTGCGCTCCAAACGTGACGGCGGTCTATTGGTCCTAGAAGTCATTGATGACGGGCCAGGCTTTCCTGTGGCTCCCGCGGCGCGGAATGGTGTTGGTCTTTCCAGTACAAGGGCCCGCCTCGAAAAGCTCTACGGTATGAATCAACATTTTGAGTTCGGCAATGTGGAGGGTGGGGGGGTACGAGTGAGGCTGGCAATGCCGTTCCGAATTTTGCCGGCGAGTCGCGAGGTTCTGGCCAAAGGGATGGATTCGCATTGAAGATACGAACCATCATCGTGGACGACGAAGCCCTGGGCCGCGAGCGCATCCGAACTTTGCTCGCGAGTGACCCGGAGATTGAGATTGTCGGCGAATGTGCGGATGGAAAACAGGCCATCTCGGCAGTCGAAGGCGTCAAGCCCGATCTCATGTTTCTGGATGTGCAAATGCCGGAAGTAGATGGCTTTGGTGTGATCGAGGCCATCGCCGGGGGATTGACTCAGATCCCTGCCGTTATTTTTGTAACCGCCCATGATCAGTATGCGGTGCGAGCATTCGAAGTCTATGCCCTGGACTATTTGCTGAAATCGTTCGACCGGGAGCGCTTCCAGGCCGCCTTGAGTCGCGCCAAGGAGCAGCTTCGCCACTCGCGCGGGAGCAACTGGAACGAACGCATCGCCGGGTTGCTCGACGACCTTCAGTCGCGCCAGAAGTATCTCACCCGTCTGGTGGTTCGGTCCGGCGGCCGTATCATCTTTCTCCGCGTGGAGGAAATCCATTGGATGGAAGCTGCTGACAATTACGTCCGCATTCACGTGGGGCGTGAGTCACATCTGATTCGCGAGACGCTTCATGCGCTTGAAAAAGGTCTGGACCCTGCGAAATTCGCTCGCATTCACCGCTCCACGCTTGTGAATGTTGACAGGATTCGCGAGCTGAAACCCTTGTTTCATGGCGACTATCTTGTGACGCTCCTAGATGGAACGGAATTGACCTTGAGCCGCAGCTTCCGCCAGAACTTGACAGGACCGTTTGGGCAGGCGGTCTGACGGTTCCGGCAATCCTGGGCGTCCACTTTCCCAGTTTTTTCCCTCTCTTTTTCTACCCCGTATGGGAATTGGAGCATCTGGGAGGACGACACGTAGGGCGGACCGATTTCATGTCGTTACGGTACATTGTGTGCCAAATAGCACAGATTTGTGGGCGGTGATGTCGCACAGTATCCAAATGAGGATAAGCGACTTGACGGCAAAACAGTTGTTTTCCGTCCCTTGTCCTACTTGTGGAGTTGAATGTGGGGAGCGTTGTTTGCTCCATTCAGGCGCCCCGCGGACAGAACCGCACTTAGACCGGAGGCTTTCTGCCGCGGAGGCGATTAAAGCGAAAAAGACTCCTCACGGTCTTAAACATCGATAGTTTCCCCCGAAACAAAAACCCGACTTATGCACTGGTAAGTTTGTATCGAGCAGTGAACTGGAAATATCTCGCTTTCAATACGCCCCTAAGTTGGTCCTTAGTCGTGCAGGACAACACTCAGAAGGGATTTGTTGACGTGGATCTCGCCGTTGTATTGGATGAAACCTAATTTCCTGAATTTGTTCATGAAAAAATTCACCCGTGAGCGCGTTGTGCCAATCATCTCCGCCAGCGTTTCCTGAGATACGTTAGGAATCACCTTTTGAGGCTGGTCCTGCGCTCCATACCGCGCTAACAGCAGCAGGGTACGAGCTAGCCGTTTTTCGCTGGAGTTGAAGAGCTGGTCTATCAGATCTTCTTCGACGCGAGCGTTTCGGGCCAAAGTGTAAGCGATGAAACGATCGGAGAACTCGTGCTCCTCGTGGAGGACGCGCATCACTTCGTGTTTCTCAATCTCAAGAACGATGGTGAGCGCGATCGTGGTCGCAGTGGCCAAACGAATCGACTGGCCTGCAAGGCACCCTTCCCCAAAAAAATCGCCGGGTCCGAGGATCGCTACAACGGCTTCTTTGCCGGTCTCATTGACCACTGTAAGCTTCACACCGCCTTCCTGAATGTACATGACATTGTTGGCGGGATCGCCCTGCGCGAAGACGGTTTCTTCTCCTCGAAATTTGGTTACCTTCCTCCCAAGACCGGCCGAGTCGAGAAATAGCTGCACATCGAAGGTGGGGCTTTTTAAATCTACTTTTGAAGGGGCCCGGCGGAGCTGGACGGGGGCACGTCGAGTTGTGGAAGGCCTCATGGAATTCGACTTCCGCTCGCTGGGTGGGGCCTTCGATGGCGTTTTCATTGCTCTCTTCTCCGTTCGCGTTGGCTAGACTGGGACCGCATCCAACGGGAAACCACACTTCGTTTCCGAACGGGATTATCTGGCGAACTGAATAGGCGCGGTATCGGGGATTCTGCTAAATATGAAGCGCTTTGTCCGGGGAAACCCCGACAAGGGGTAGTGCGGCGGGTGGAACCAAGTCGCTACCGAGCCGAGTGGTCCGGTTCATGCTCCAGGGCTTCCGGAGTCAAGAGACCCATTTGTACGGCAAAACGAATGACATCACTGCGCGTTCGAAGTCCAAGCTTTTCAGCAAAACGTGAACGATACGTCTCGACGGTTTTCACGCCTACCGAAATCTGTTTGGCGATTTGTGGACTGGTGTAACCTCGCGCCACGAGTCCCAGCACCTGCAGCTCACGGTCACTGAGGATATTTGTCGTCTTCGTGGAATCTGCTCTTGTACCTTTCTTGGCCAGCACGTCCTGGACGAGAATGCTGGCCAAGCGCGGGTCCACGAAGACCCCTCCGCGGTGCACCGCCCGAATAGCGGCAATCAGCTCTGAATCCACGGCTCTTTTTAATACGTAGCCGGAGGCGCCTGCGGCCAGAGCCGAGCGCAGGTATGCGGGGTCATCGTGCATCGTGAGGACGAGCACCCGCGTTTCTCTGCAGTTTCGCGTGATCTCCTGCAGGGCTTTCATACCGCTAACCCGAGGCATGGTGAGGTCCAGCAAAGTCACGTCCGGTTTGGAATCCTGGACCTTCTGGATCGCTACCTCTCCATCAGGAGCTTCGGACACAACTTCCATGTCGGCTTGGGCGCTCACGAGCATTCTGAGCCCTGCGCGGAGAATAGCGTGATCATCAACGATCATGACTCTGATCTTGCGCGGTCGCACCGCCATTTCAGGTGCTCCCCCGCTCCATCCATGGCTGGTGATCCTGGCTGGCAAGTGGGACTTGCACTAAAACTTTCGTTCCCCTGCGTTGGGAGGTGAAACTAATCGTTCCGCCCAACATTGCTGCTCTCTCTCGCATACTCTGAATGCCCAGGCGGTGGGAGGTGACAGCGACAGCCTTGGCGTCAAATCCGCATCCGTCATCGACTATCGCTACCTCCAATGCCGTGGCCGAACACTCAGATTTAATGCTGACTTTCTTGGCTCCTGAATGTCTGGCTACGTTGGTCAGGGCCTCCTGAACAATTCGATACAACCCGATCTGGACTGCTGAAGGCAGGCTGCCGGAATCAAGTTCATTGAGCTTGAGATCCACAGATATGTTGTGGGTCTTTGTATACTCGGCAAGGTATCGGCTTAGAGCGACACCCAGACCGTGGTCGTCCAGTACTGTTGGGTGAAGCCCACGGGCAAGCCGGCCGACCTCATCAAGGGCCTGGGCAGTGATTTTCCGGAGTCGAAGTCCTTGGGTTTTAACATCGGCCAGGTTTCGAGAGTCTTCCAGGGTACGCAGGCCGACCAAAAGAGAGGTCAGCAATTGGCCGGCTTCGTCATGCAGCTCTCGCGCGATGCGGCGCCGTTCCTCCTCTTGTGCCGAAAGCATGTGGTCCATAAGCAGCCGACGCGTCACTTCCGCCTGCTTGATTTCCGCAGCCTGCCGGCGCTTTTGCTCGCTCAGATCGGTTATCACCATGCCCAGGGCATGGCCCTTGTATCCAGGAAAGCGGTTAAGTGACAGATGGACCGGAAGCAGACTTCCATCTCTGCAACGCAGGGTGAATTCACCTTTCACATCCGCCTTCTGACCCTCACCCAAGAGAGCTTCAAATCTGTCCCGCTCCGTCTTCGCAACCAGCGACTGAATCGCCATGCCGATCATTTTCTCGTGTGGCGTGCGCACCAGTTCCGCAAATCTGCGATTGCAGTAAAGCAAATCACCATTCCGGGAAAGGGTCGCCGCGCCTTCGCTCATGGCCTCCACCAGCATGCGATAGGCGGGTTCGCCGCCTTTCAGCGCAACCACCTGCTCTCCCCGACGACCGGAAACCATCAGAGCATCCACTTCGCCGGACTGTATGGCGCGCAGAGTTTCCTCCGCAGTTTTTAAGCGGGCGAGGAGTTTTGATTGCTGATCCGGCGGGGCGGATGAAGCGAGTTCGCGTGGAGAGGATCTAAGGCTTCTGCGAACACCACGCGACGATGCTACTTTGCCGGTCAGCCCACGTTGGAGTGCCCGGTCATCGGAACGCGGTCGCTTGTTAGCCATCTGTTTTTTGAGCCCTTACTTCAGCGAACAGGTTGAAGATCCAACCCCACGATGACGCTGTCGGTCTTGGAGAGGTTCCCAATGATTTTTTTGACCGGCGGCGGGAGCCTTCTTACCAGGGTCGGAATGGCAATGATCTGGTCACCTTTGGCTAGTTGCGGCTTCTTCAGCAAGTCAACCACTTCGATGCGGTACTTTCCGCGCAGCTTGTCCTCACAAATATTCTTGAGGTTGGCGATCGCAGCGATCGAATTAGGGGTATGGCCCGCGATGTAAAGCCGCAACATATAAAACTCACCCCGGCTGGTCGTGGCAGGGCGACGCTTCTTTGATGAACTCTTCTTCATGTCGATTCTCAGTTTCCAGTCCAGGTGGGGCAAACTTGTTATTCCGGTGCCTTGACTCCACCCGGGCTCGCAACAGGCGTGCTTAGCGAATGATCCGTCAGGACTTTGCCCAATTCCATGCCTCTCTCACTCACGATTAGCTCACGAGGTTCACGCGAATGCGCCATGCCGCGGGACTTCAGGACGTAGAGCTCGCGTCTCGGTCTTCCATTGGGTTTGCTGTCTCGCAACACAATCCAGGTGTCCATAAGAGAGGAGACAGCCGCCGTGGTTCTCTCCTGAGGGTCTCCTGAAAACGTGAGATTCGTGAACATCGAGGTAATCTGTTCCACCTTCAAGAAATCGACCAGGCGCATGAGCATTGACTTAATGCTATGAGTGCCCGTGACCGAAACCAGGTTGGTGATCGGGTCGATGACTACGATCTTAGGGCGGAATTTCTCGATCAATTTGTGAACAACGGCCAAGTGCGCTTCCAGGCCGATACTGGTTGGACGCATCGCGTGAAAGTGCAACAGGCCTTTTTTAACCCACGGCTCCAGGATTATGCTAACCGAACGCATGTTACGCAGAATCTGGCTGGGAGATTCTTCAAAAGCGAAGTATAGACAAACCTCGCCGCGGGCGCAGGCGGCCCGGGTGAAACTCGCGGCCAGGCTGGACTTGCCGGTACCCGAGGATCCCGATACCAGCACGCTGCTTCCACGGAAGAATCCCTTACCCTCCATCATTTCGTCCAAAGAGGGAATTCCCGTTGAAACGCGATCCATCGATGCCTTATGGGCAAGTTCGAGTGAAGTAATCGGCACCACTGAGAGGCCCTCGCGATCGATCAGGAAAGGATACTCATCGGTGCCGTGGGAAGTGCCCCGGTATTTGACGATTCGCAGCCGCCGCGTGGAAATCTGTTCCGTGACCCGATGGTCCAAGGCGATCACGCAATCCGCAACGTATTCCTCGAGCCCGTGACGGGTCAGCGTTTGTTCTCCAGCTTCCCCGGTAACGACAGCGGTAAGCTGGTGTTCTTCCAGCCAATGAAACAGCCGGCGGAGTTCCGCCCGCAGAATCGTGGAGTCAACTAATCCGGAAAACAGTGCCTCGATGCTGTCCAAGACCACGCGCTTTGCCTTGATGGCCTTGACCGCGTGGGCCAAACGGATGAACAGGCCATCAAGATTGTATTCTCCCGTCTCGGCGATCTGGTTTCGCTCCACCGAAACAAAGTCCACCAACAGCTTCTTGCGTTTGGTAAGTTCTCGTAAATTAAAACCGAGCGATGCGACGTTGGCCCTCAGCTTCGCCTCGGTTTCTTCGAAATCCATGCATACGCCGGGCTCGCCGTATCGCACAGCGCCATGTACCAGGAATTCCATCGCGAATAGGCTTTTGCCACATCCTGCGCTGCCACATACAAGCGTGACACGGCCTTTGGGCAGACCTCCACCTGTGACTTCATCCAGTCCCTGAATTCCTGTGGGAGCCTTGGCGAGCCACGTACGCACTACTTTCGGCTTGGCGCTGGACATAGCGCAACTCCTGAACTGGAATTCTTGATTTCAACCCGTAACTGATGCATCGTATCCTTACTCCCGTCGTCAATACAATAAATTTACCACCACATCGCACACCTGTCGTTCTCCAAAACTCTATCGGGATCCAAACGAGCTGGCTTGCGTGCGATCCTAACTCTCACAAACTCAATGAATGAAACATGGACAGTACTTCGCTAGAGTTTGAAGAACGAATTCCCTGCTTCAGTATCCGCAAGCGTTGGAGTTGCAGTTTACCCCGCGGACGGCGAAAAAATCGATGCTCTGCTGTCGTCCTCTGATGCTTCCATGTACCTGATGAAAAACGCCCTCCACACTTCGTCAATCGAAACCAAATTATGGGACTAGCCTTCTTTCGCTGAACCAATATGGGTTAACAATATCGGGGAGGGAATGAACTTTCTTCGCTAACTGTTTTTGCTCTCATGGTCGAAAATCATCAGGTCAAACGCCGCTGCAAGCGTGAACGCCCCATCGCACCAAGCTTGGGTCCAATCAAAACCCGCCCAGCTCCTCCCAACCGCAAGGAGCTGGACGTGCTTGTTCAGGACATCGTCAGGGTCCTATATTGTAAAACGATTAGAGCGAGATGCTGATCGCAATTCCGGGCCGGCCGGGATAGCTGCGATCATACAGGTAATACCCGTCATTGGTGTAATCCACGTAGACATCATCTGTCTGGTACCAGTCGGCGCCCCAATAATCCGGATACGGATCAAGAGCGGTAAACCAGTAGCCGCCGTATTGAAAGCGCGGGTTCCCGTCGAATTCCATGAAGGGGAGACTGTAAACGCGGAAATAATGACTCGGGCCATAGTAGCTGGAGAAATAGACGGCAGGAATGCGGAAGCCATTGTACCCGCCGCGCTGCTGCCAACTACGGTGCTCGGAATCAAAGTTGCTGGCACGGTGTCCTTGCCACGCGCTCTGCTGCAAGTGTTGTTGTGAAACTTGTTGTTGCTGCGAGCGTTGTACTTGTGCGCGCTGCGTGCCGTTTGACTGTTGTTGCTTGGTGGCCTGTTGCTGTCTAGTCTGGTTTTGCTGTTGTTGTTGGGCGCGCTGTTGCTGCTGCTTATTCTGGTCCTGTTGCTGTTTGGTGGCTTGTTGCTGTTTACTCTGATCCTGCTGCTGTTTAGTGGCCTGCTGCTGTTTATTCTGATTCTGTTGTTGCTGGGCGCGCTGCTGTTGTTGTTTGTTCTGGTCCTGTTGTTGTTGCTGAGCGCGTTGGTTCTGCTGTTTATTTTGGTCCTGCTGTTGTTTATTGGCTTGTTGCTGCTTGTTCTGGTCTTGCTGTTGTTTGGGGGGCTGTTGTTGTTTGTCTTGACCTTGCTTCTTCTGATCTTGTTGTTTCTTGTCGTCCTGCTGTTGTGGTTGCCATGCGTGACCGAATACTGGGGCCGCAAAAACAAACAGCATTACTGCTGTACTGAAAATTCCTACTCGTTTCATGTGAATTCCCTCGGCTGGAGCTTGAACGCAGGAGAGAGCATTAGATGTACCCTTTTGAACAGCCTTAGAGATATCGGCATAATTCAATGATCGTGCTTTGACCCCTCACAATTCCCCGAATACGTGCAATAGAGCACAGACACCCCCCCTGTTTGCCTCTACGATGCTTCTACAGACAGCGAGACGGGGTACGAATACCTTACTGAGGGCCGAATCAAGTTTTCCTTCACTCCTCGCCGATCCCATCACAAGACCACAGAGCAGGTTTGGAGGAACAAGACATGCGAAACACAAGTCGCTTTATCGGTTCGCTCATTCTGGCTGCAGCCCTTGTGGGACCAGTCGCAATGGCGGCCGCTCCAGCCCCTCAGGACGCTGGAGTCCAGATTCGAGTTTACGACAGCAGCCACAAGGACTATCACAACTGGGATGACCGTGAAAACCGTGCCTGGGGAATATTCCTGACCGATAATCATAGGAAATCCCACGAATTCTCCAGGGCAAGCAAGAAAGAGCAGGGGCAGTACTGGAATTGGCGCCATCAACATCCCGACAGGGACTAACAAAAACATTTCGACCGGGCCATATGGCCACATGACGAGGTTCAGGCCTTTTCCGGATTGCATCGGGTGGGGCCTGAAATTCGTCAACTCTGTCAACGCCGGTCAATTTTTAGTCACACAAAAGGTCGAACGGGAGGGTTCATTTGATGAATCGAGAACTTGAAACACCGCGCGTGGACCACTTATGACGATTATGGGAGCAAGTGTTTACTACTATTACTTCCGGGAATTGGTCGCTTCGTTTGCGTTGTTAGGAGGGGGTTTCTTTTTCCTGAGTTTGGTCGCGCTGACCGCGTCTATTACATGGTACCTGAGCAAACAGGCAGCCGTCTGGGCATTGCCTGCGTCGCGGAATGTGATCACTTTTTCTCGCCGTCTCATCACTGCATACGCAAGGACCTGAGCCGCGAAGAAATTTTGCAACATGGCATGCATCGGTCCATAAGTGGACAGACGCTCCTACCCATCAACCCTTAGCCATCAGATGGGCGAAAGCAGTCCCATCTTCTCCTCCTGAGCAATGAACCGGAGACGCGGTATTCCAGGTTTCCATTCACGGGAGCGCTTTTCAGCCCGGCAACTGTCGCAGAAACACGGGCGAGGAGATCTAAATCGTCCGTGAAGGAGAACCGAAATGCTTTGGACAATTTTCTTGATCCTTCTTGTTTTGTGGGCTCTTGGGCTGGTCACTTCCTACACCATGGGCGGATTTATCCACATCCTGTTGGTATTGGCGATTGTTGTGTTTCTGATCCGAATCATTCAGGGACGAAGAGTAATTGCGTGATTGTGGAGACGGATAGATGAAATCAATCACTCTACTCGGAATCGTCCTGGCGATCCTGGGGGCGCTGGCCCTTATTTACCAGGGATTTGATTACACGCAGCGCAAAAATGTCATCGACGTGGGACCGATTCACGCCACAGTTGATGATCAAAGACACGTCTCCCTTCCTCCGATCCTGGGGGCGCTGGCTCTGGCAGGGGGCATTGCCCTGATGGTCGTCGGCGCAAGACAAAAGACTTAGTAGGTAAGGACCGGGGGGTTGTATACACAAAAGTTTTTAAGCTTTCTCGCAAGTGATTGTCAGGAGAATTTTAGAAAGAATTTAATTCAATTGAAATGTCAGACCGACTGAGGAGGATTAAGATGATTCGTAAATTGGCTTTTGGAGTGTGCATTGTGTTTGCCGCGAGCGTGCTTTACGCCGCAAACAAGGAACAAAATCGACTGGAGAATTCCGGGACGGTCATGCAGGAAGTGATGGGGGTGCCCGACAACATCCCGCAAGAGCTTCTGGAAAAAGCGGATTGCATCATTGTTTTCCCGTCTGTCTTGAAAGCAGCGTTCGGCGTCGGTGGCAGCTATGGCCGCGGCGCAATGGTTTGTCGCACCGGTGAACATTTCCGGGGCCCCTGGGGCTCCCCAGCGATGTATGCGCTGGAAGGCGGCAGTATTGGATTCCAGCTCGGCGGACAGGCCACTGATCTCGTCCTGTTGGTCATGAACGAAAGAGGCGCGAATTCAATTCTAGACAGCAAAGTGAAGCTGGGCGCCGATGCTTCCGCGGCAGCTGGTCCAAAGGGACGCGATGCCTCCGCGGATACCGACCTCTACATGCGAGCGGAAATCCTAAGCTATTCAAGGTCGCGCGGTCTGTTCGCAGGCATCTCTCTCGAAGGTTCTACGCTTCGTCCTGATGACGATGCCAGTGCCGATGTTTACGGCCACAAAATTACAGCCAGAGAAATTGTGATGGGAAACAACGTCGCAGTTCCGCCATCCGGTCGCCTGCTGGTTCGCGTGCTCCAGAAGAACGCTCCGCACAATGAATCAGCAAAAGATAAAAGCTCCAACCAGTAGAAGCTCTGCTCTGCGGCGGG
>Ga0209415_10003134_pt1 | contig 30739 bp, 31 predicted proteins | sample PeaSoiSIISIP2007_FD_187696 | JGI IMG/M metagenome (GOLD analysis project Ga0209415, IMG submission 187696) | Peat soil microbial communities from Weissenstadt, Germany - SII-SIP-2007 (SPAdes) (version 2) | ecosystem: Environmental > Terrestrial > Soil > Wetlands > Peat | place: Germany... | reverse complement strand
TCCCCCTCTGCTGGGGACCCAAATCACCGGACACTTCACGAGCTACAAAACCCGGACAAACCACGAGCTAGCCACAGTCCGCCGTCCCTGGCTTGACCATGCATAGGCCGACCGGTAGCCTTTCGTTCAAAGCTATACAAACGGTGTGGACGCAACGTCGCATGGTAGGGAAGACTGCACAGCTGATCGAGATTGCGCTGGGTGGCGAGGCCAACTCACACACCGCGCGGAACTGAAGCAATCGCGTTCCGCGCCACGTGGGTGGCACGGTCATTTGCAGGAATAGAGCTGTGCAGGCGCGCGTTCTAGGAGCTGCCGCGGGCGGCGGTTTCCCGCAATGGAATTCGAATGCCGCCGGATGTCGGCGGGCTCGGGCTGGCGACCCGCATGCCAAGCCGCGCACGCAAGCATCGGTTGCCATCAGCGCCGACGGAGACCGGTGGTTCTTGCTCAACACGTCGCCGGACCTGCGCCAGCAGATCGAGGCGGCGCCCTGCCTGCACCCGCGCGAAGGCTTGCGCTCCTCGCCGATCGCGGGTGTCGTTCTGACCGGTGCGGATGTGGATGCGATCGCCGGGCTGTTGACGCTGCGCGAGCGGCAACCATTCACGATCTACGGCACCGCCCGGATCCACCAGGTGCTGGACGCAAACCCGATCTTCGAGGTGCTGGCGCGTGATGTGGTGGCGCGGCGGTGCATTGCAGTCGGCACGCCGAGCATGCTGGCGCTGCCGGATGGTTCGCCCAGCGGCCTTTCGGTGGAATTGTTCCCGGTCCCTGGCAAGGTTCCGCTCTACCTTGAGGATGCCGCCGTCGCACCGCGGATTGTCGAAGGCGAAGAGACAGTGGGTGCGGCGATCAGCGACGGAAACCGTCGCTTGCTCTTCATTCCCGGCTGTGCTGGGATGACCGACGCGCTTGCGCAGCGGCTGCAAGGCGCCGACGTGGTCTTGTTCGACGCCACGCTGTGGACGGATGACGAGATGGTGCGCGCGGGCCTTGGCAGCAAGACAGGATTGCGCATGGGACACATGAGTGTCAGCGGACCGAACGGTACGCTTGCCGCTTTCAATACGCTCGATGTCCGGCGCAAGATTCTGCTGCACATCAACAACTCCAACCCGATCCTGCTGGATGATTCGCCTGAAAGGGCCGCGGTGGAGGCAGCGGGCTGGGAAGTCGCGTACGACGGAATGGAGATTCGGTTATGAGCGCCCGATTGCTGTCCCCGGATGAACTGGAAGCCGCATTGCTCCAGATCGGCGCCGAGCGGTACCACTCGCAGCATCCGTTTCATAAATTGATGTACCAGGGGAAGCTGAGCCGCGGGCAGCTCCAGGCCTGGGCGTTGAACCGCTACTATTACCAGTGCCGCATCCCGGCGAAGGACGCGACGCTGATCGCGCGGCTGCCGACGCCAGAACTGCGCCGCGTATGGCGGCGGCGGCTGCACGACCACGATGGTGACGAACCGAATACCGGCGGGATCGCGCGGTGGCTGCGGCTGACCGACGGACTGGGACTCGACCGTGACTACGTGCTGTCCACCAAGGGTCTGCTGCCGATTACGCGGTTTGCTGTCGATGCGTATGTGGACATCGTGCGCGATCGGTCGATCCTGGAAGGGATTGCGTCGTGTCTCACGGAACTGTTCTCCCCGACGATCATTGCCGAGCGCGTTGAAGGCATGCTGGCGAACTATGATTTCATCACGGCGGACACGCTCGGCTATTTCACGCCGCGGCTAGCGCAGGCGCCGATGGATGCGGAATTCGCCCTCGCCTATGTCAAAGAGCATGCGCGCACGCCGGAACAGCAGGAAGCAGTGCTGGCGGTGTTGCGCACCAAGTGCGATATCCTCTGGGCCATGCTCGACGCGTTGCATCTGGCTTATGTCGAGCCGGGCATGATCCCGCCGGGCGCTTTCGTGCCGGGCGAAAGGTGAACGACCGCCGTTCGGCAATGAACTCGCGACGCCTCAGGCTGGTTCGGTGGAGCGGCGTAACTCCTGCGGAACGATGATTTCCTGCAGCACCCGCGTCGGCCGCTCGGCGAGCAATAAAATGCGGTCCGCGAGTGAAGCGGCCTCGGCGCGGTCATGGGTAACGAGCAATACCGCGGTGGGACGTGCGCGCCAGGTGTTCAACAGCAGCTTCCGGCCACGCGCGACCATGGCGGGGTCGAGCGAGACGAACGGCTCGTCCAGCAGAACGAGTTCCGGTGCGATTGCGAAGGCGCGCGCGATGGCCACCCGCCGCGCCATGCCGAGCGACAGCGTTGCCGGGAATGCGTCGCTGAATGGTACGAGATCCAGTGCGTGCAGCAAGGCGCCGGCAAGGTCCGGGTTTGCGGTCCGCTGTGCCAGTAGCAGGTTCTGGCGCACGGTGCGCCAGGGCAGCAGGCGCGGCTCCTGGAACACCGTGCCGATGTGCGGCATCACCCCGCCACGCCAGTCGAGTGCGCCCTGGAAGTCGGTGTCCAGCCCGCCGACGATCCGCAGCAGCGTCGATTTGCCGCAACCGGACGGGCCGACGAGCGCGACGATTTCGCGCCCGCCGAGGGCGATATCGATCCTGCCCAGCACCGGCAATTCGCCGCGGTCGGTGTGGAACGATTTGCTCTCGACGTGAAGCCGCAGAATCACCTGCGCCATCGCGTTGCCCAGCGTTCCAGCGGCTGCAGGCCGGCCCATTCGATCACCTGCACGACCAGGATAAAGGCGAACGTGTAGGCCAGGATCATCGTGACGTCGAACAATTGGAAGTAGATCTGAATCTGGAATCCGACGCCGTTGCTGCGGCCGAGCAATTCGACAACCAGGACGATCTTCCAGATCAACGCGAGGCCCGAACGGGCCGCGGCGAAGATATAGGGTGCGAGTTGCGGCAGGATCACGTGCCGCAGCGTGCGCCAACGCGACATGCGAAAGCTTTCGGCCATTTCGGCAAGACCGGGATCGAGCGTGCGGGCGCCCTCGCGGAGCGTGACCACGGTGGTCGGCAGCTTGTTCAGTGCGACCGCCGCGATGGCGGCGATTTCGGTCATGCCGAACCAGACAAAGATCAACACGATCACCACCAGCGCTGGCAGGTTCAGCAGCACCGTCACCGCGTTGTCCAGCAAAAGATCGAGGCGCCGCCAGCGTCCCATGGCGATGCCGAGCGCACTGCCTAGCAGCAGCGACAGCGTGAATGCCGCGGCGACGCGGCCCAGAGTGATTGCCAGATTCCAAGGCAGCGCCCCGGAGATGGTCTGCTGCAGCATGGCGCGCAGCACGGCCGTGACCGTTGGCAGCAGCCGGTTGTCGGCGAGGCTGGCGGCGATCTGCCATGAGAGCAGAAACACCGACGCGGACACCAGACGCGTCGAGCGTTCCCAATTGATGCTGGTTGCCAGGTGCCGGCTTACCAAGTGACCGGCCAAAAGGTTCCCGGCGGCACGGCACTAATCGGCCCGGTGAGATCCTGGCCGCCGACCTTCGCCAAAATCTCGAAAAGCTGAACAGCCGCTTGGCGTTCCTGCGCGCCCCAATGCAGCGGAATGCCGCTCCGGTACCAGTCGCGTAGTTGTTCAAGTTCGCGATCGTCCGCAGCACCGGTCAGCGGCTTCACGCGTTGCCACTCGGCATCCGATGTCGCCAGGATGCTGCGCGCCTGGCGCGAGGCGGCGACGAATCCATCGATCAGCGCGGGGTTCTGTTCGGCCCACTGCTGCGCGAAGGTGTAGCCAATATACGGTACGCCGGCGCCGACCCCCAGCGCGCGGACCGCATCCTCCACGGCCAGAATGCTGCGTGCACCGGCGGCCTCGGCCTTCGCGGCATACGGCCAGTAGGTCAGTAGTGCATCCAGGCGTCCGGCCTTCATCTCCTCTGCCAGCAGTGGCGGCGGCCCGAAGTTCTTGTTCGTTCTGGCATCGAGGTCAATTCCGTAGCGCTGCGACGTGTAGGCGCGCAGGATGAGCCAGCTCTTGTCGAGCGGACTACCGGCGATGCCGAGCGTATGTCCGGTCAAATCAGGCACGTCGCGGACCGGCGAATTGGCAGGCGCGATCAACGCTCCCACTGCGTTGGAGAACGGGATGGACGTCCAATCGGCTCCGGCGCCGCGCTGGCGGGCCACCCACAGCCAATCGACCACGATCATGTCGACCTGACCGGATTGCAAGGCGACCTGGGCGGCCTGCGCCGTGGCGAGCACCGTTGGCTCGAGCGCAATGTGTGCCGCCGCATCCAGCGCGTGGTGGCGGATCACGTCGATCTCCCACGACGCCGTGCCGAAGCGTAGCACACCGACGCGGATCGCTGGGATCGGTGCGCCGCGGAGCGGTGTGGCAGCGGCCGACAGGGTCGCACCCAGCAGCATGCGTCGCGCGATACGCATTGGTTTTCCTCCCGGATCTTGCGCGATTATCCCCGTACCGCTTGGTGCGCTGTCAATGGGCGAATATCAGGTGGTCACCCGCCGGCAACGAAGATCACCGAAGTGAAGAAGATGATCGACCCCACGACAGCGGCGGCGGCCTAAGTGTCCATCCGAAAGGTTTGCAACGCTTCAGAGCCGCCGCCGCTAACCTGGTTATAGCAGCCAAACAGGTTGCGGCCGCCGGAAACAGGCGGCCGCGTCCCTGGCGTGATCGGACCAGCCTTGCCGATGGCAAGGTCTGACCGGCGGATCAGATCGACAGTTGTTCCCCGATCGGCAGGCTGCGGATGCGCTTGCCTGTCGCTGCGAAAATTGCATTGCACAGCGCAGGCGCAAAAGGCGGCAACCCGGGCTCGCCAACACCGCTGGACGGCACGCTCCAGTCTGCCGGCACGATGTCGATGTGCACCTTGAGCGGCGCCTCGTCGATCCGTACAACCTTGTACGTATCGAAGTTCTGCTGCTGCGCGCGGCCGCTCTTGAAGGTGATCTCGCTGTTCTTGGCAAGTGCCAGTCCCATCACCGCGGCGCCCTCGATCTGCGAGCGGATACGCTCCGGGTTGATGTGGAAGCCGCAGTCCATGGCGGTATAAACGTTGGGTACGCTGAGGTTGCCCTTGTCGTCCACCGACGCATGCACCACGGTCGCCACATAGGTCAGGAAGCTGCGATGAGCAGCGATCCCGAGGCCCTGGCCCTTCGGCAGGCTTTTGCCCCAGCCGGCCGACTGAGCCGCGGTTTCCGCCACCCGGCGTAGCCGCGCTGTGTCGATCGGATAGGTTTCGAACGGGTCGCCGTAATTCCAGAAGCCCTTCACGTCCGGCGACTTGCGCGGATCGACGATGCGATCCGGCCCGATCAGTGTGAGTAACATGTCCTTCGGATCGCGCCCTAGTGCGGCTGCAAGCTCCGCCACCATCGACTGTACGGCGAACCCGTGCGGGATGTTGGAGACAGAACGGAACCACCCGATCCGTGTATGCGCGGAGCATGCACCGTTCTCGCAGCGGAGGTTGGGAATGTCGAAGGGATTGTCCACCAGCCCCATGCCGAGTTCGAACGGCGCCTCATGGTCGGCCCCGGCTTTGAACGTTGACATGATGGTTGGCGCCACGCTGCGATGCCGCCACGCGACGACCTTGCCGCTGGCGTCAACCCCCGCATCGATTTGCTCTACGGACACGGTATGGTAGAAATCGTGCTGGATGTCGTCCTCGCGCGTCCAGGTGAGCTTGATGGGCGCGTTTACGGCCTTCGACACCAGGGCGGCTTCCAGCACGTAGTCCCATTTCGACTTGCGGCCGAAGCCGCCGCCTAGCAGCGGCACGTTCACCGTTACGTCATCGACGGGAATGCCGAGCATCTTCGCGAGATCGTCACGGCAACCGCCAGGGCTTTGCGTTGCTGCAAAGGCAAGGCACTTGTCGTTGGCGACGTGCACCGTCGCCGAGGGTGGCTCCATGGTGGCGTGCGAGAGGTGCGGAATGTAGTACTGCGCCGTGACCACCTTGGCGGCGGATCTCAGCGCCGCGTCGGCATCGCCGTCGTTGCGCACCACGGTGCCCGGCTTAGTCGCGGTGTCCTCCATCTCCTTACGGAAGGCCACTGAATCGTATGTGGCATTCGGCCCGTTATCCCAGACAATCTTCAGCTTCGCGCGTCCCTTGATCGCCGAGCCGGTGTTGCGGGCGACCACGGCGACGCCGCCGACCGGCATGAACTTCGACGGCCAGGGCCAGCCGTTCACCTCGACGACCTTCTCCACGCCGGGAACCTTCAACGCCTCGCTCGCATCGAACGAGACGAGCTTGCCGCCGACCACCGGCGGGCGCGCCACGACCGCGAACTTCATCCCCGGGATCCTGGCGTCGATGCCGTAATGGGCATGGCCCATGGTGATGTCGCGCAGATCGATGATCGAGATCGTTCCGGTACCGATGTAGCGGAACTCGCTCGGGTTCTTCAGCTTGAGCTCGGATGCCGGCGGGGTCGGCAATGCCGCAGCCGCCGCCGCGAGTTCGCCGAAGCCCGCCGTGAGTCCCGAAGCGGCATGGACGACCACGTGGTTGTCCGCCTTGACCGTCGACGGGTCGACACCCCAGCGCTTGGCCGCGGCCTGCTCAAGCATCATGCGCATTGCCGCACCGCACTGCCGCATCGGCTGGACGAAATGACGGGTGCTGCGCGAACCGTCGGTGTCCTGGTTGCCGTACTTCTTCTCGTCGCCTGGCGCCTGCTGGACATGTACACGCGACCAATCGGCTTCCATCTCGTCGGCCACCACCATGGGCAGGCTGGTGCGCACTCCGGTGCCCATCTCGGAGCGGCTGGCGATGATCGTTACCAGACCGGACGGGTCGATGGAAACGAAAACGTGCGGGTCATTTACCGTGCCGCCCGGCATGGCGCCTGCTCCGGTCGCCCAGTCGGCCATCGCGCGGCCGGGCAGCAGGCTCGCGCCAAGCACCAGCGTGCCGGACGCAACAACGCCCTGGAGCAGAAAGCGCCGGCTGACGTTGACGACGGTTCCTGCGGGAATCGGCGTCGGATCGAACATGTGTGTCATGGCTCATGCTCCCGTCGACGCAAGCGCGATCGCCTCGGCGATACGCTGGTAACAGCCACAGCGGCAGATGTTGCCCGACATCACGGTCAGCACGTTGTCCTCCGAGGGCTTCGGGCTGGATGCCAGAAGTGCCGCCGCCTGCATGATCTGTCCAGCATGGCAATAGCCGCATTGCGGCACGTTCGCCTCCCGCCAGACCCGCTGCACCAGATGGTTGCCCTCTGGATGCAGTCCCTCGATCGTCACGATCGCCTTGCCCTGGGCATCGGCTGCGTGGATGCCACAGGAGCGCACCGCAGCGCCGTCCAGATGCACGGTGCACGCGCCGCACAGCCCTTCGCCGCAGCCGAACTTGGTGCCGGTCAGGCCAAGTTCGTCCCGGAGGACCCAAAGCAGGGGAACGGTCGGGTCACCATCGTAGGAATAGTGCCGTCCGTTGATTTTCAGCGAAACCATCACCTTTCCTCCCATGTTGAAGATCGGGGGGCCGCGCGGCACGGCCCCAGCCGTCGGCACTGATGGTGGCGTACCGCGAATAGCCAGATCACGCCGCCCTGCGGAACCCAGTCAGGATTGAGCGTCAGCGGAGCCTTTGCAAGTACATCCTGGATCCGCGGGAGATCATCCCTAAACCCGACTGCACGGCAACGTACTCGGCTTCACCCACCACAGGCCGTCGTGGAGTCAGAGGCCGGATGATAAGCGCCTAACGCTTCCCCGCGGCCGGCACCTCCAGCAATCCCAGCGCCCGCACTACCGCCTTGATACGACTGCGCGCGCCCACCGCGGAGCAGGCCAATGACAGATGCACCTTCACCGTGGGAATATGGCAGGGACGCTGTCGGCGGGGGTAAGGAATTGCGGAGCGACGCGTGAATTGACGTTTGGCAGGTCTGGCCCGAGCATTGGCATGACCGGTTTCCTCGCGATTTCGTGTGTATAGACCTGGACTATCATGGGGCGGCAACATGGTGGTCTGGTCTAGTTCGTAATGGAGCGCGACGGGAGCGCCGTCACCCTTACGTCGCCGGTGGGATCGCCTCGTGTCGATCTATTTCGCCGGTCAACTTCGTTGCGTGGGCGAGGGATGTGGGATGATCAGCCGGGTTTGGCGTCCTGCGCCGGTACGCACGCTTGCCGCACGATCGGCGGGCCATAAACGTCATGCGCGCGCTTCTGGAACGCGTTCACCATGCGGCGCACCGCCTCGTTGAACACTACGCCGATGGCGGCCTGTAGGATGCGGCTGCGAAATTCGAAATCGACGAAGAAGTCGACCTCCGTGCCGTTTTTGTGCGGCAGGAAGTTCCATTCGTTGTTGAGGTAACGGAACGGGCCGGTCTCGTAGCGCACCCGCACCGCGCGCGGCCGGTCGAGCGTGTCGCGGGTGGCGAAAGTCTCGCGGAACGGACCGAATCCGATGGTCAGGTCGGCGAGCAACTCGCGTTCGGTGCGGTGGCGCACCCGGGCGGCAACGCACCAGGGCAGGAACTGCGGATACTTGGCCACGTCGGCGACCAGATCGAAGAGCTGGTCCGGCCGGTAGGGAATGATCCGGCGCTCTGCATGGGTGGGCATCAGCGGGCGGGGGACGCTACGTGACGCGCTCCGCGCTCCGCCTCCCGTGCGGCGCGCCCCATGATCCGTGCTTCGCGCAGCGCCGCGAAATCGGCATCCGCGTGATAGGAACTGCGGGTCAGCGGCGTGGCGGAGACCAGCAGGAAGCCCTTGGCGCGGGCCAGCGCGGCGTAGTCGGCAAATTCGTCGGGCGTGACGAAGCAATCGACCGCGGCGTGCTTCACCGTCGGCTGGAGATACTGACCGATGGTGAGGAAATCGACGTCCGCGACGCGCAGGTCATCCATCACCTGCATGACCTCGCTGCGCGCTTCGCCCAACCCGACCATCATGCCGGACTTGGTGAAGATGGTCGGGTCACGCCGCTTCACGTCGTCCAGGAGCCGCAGCGACTGGTAGTAGCGCGCGCCGGGACGGATGGTGGGATACAGTCGCGGCACGGTCTCCAGGTTATGGTTGAACACGTCGGGCCTGGCGTCCGCGACGGTTTCCATGGCGCCGGGCTTGCGCAGAAAGTCGGGGGTCAGCACTTCGATCGTGGTGTCCTGGGCGGTGCCGCGCAACGCGCGGATGGTCGCCGCGAAGTGGGCGGCGCCACCATCGGCGAGGTCATCGCGATCGACCGAGGTGATGACGACGTGCTTCAGGCCGAGCCGAGCCACGGCGTCGGCGACGCGGGCGGGCTCGTCGGCGTCGAGCGCGAGGGGCAGGCCGGTGCGCACGTTGCAGAACGCGCACGCGCGGGTGCAGGTGTCGCCCATGATCATCATGGTGGCGTGGCGCTGCGACCAGCACTCGCCGATATTGGGGCAGGCGGCTTCCTCGCAGACGGTGACCAGGCGGTTCTCACGCATCAGGGCGCGGGTTTCGTGGTACACCGGATGGGTGGGCGCCTTAACCCGGATCCAGGCGGGCTTGCGCTGGATCGGGTTGTCCGGACGGTGCGCCTTCTCCGGGTGACGGAGCGCGCCGGCGCGGTGGTCGATGACGAGGTGCGTGGCCATGGCGCGGTAGAAGTGGAGGGCGGGGAGAGGGGCGTCAAGCTTGGTGGCAACGGCGCCCTGGTGCGGACCGCCATGTCATGTGCGGCGCAGCATTGCGGCCCGGCGTGGCTGCATCACGGGCCAGGGTGAGGAGCCTGTGCTCCCGATATCCCAGGGCCGAGCCGACGCTGCATGCCGGAGCGGAATGCAGCATGACCAGGCAGGCCGGGCGTCTCGAAAGTGCATCTTGAGACGCATTTTTGAGGCTTGAAGTTTCAATTTGAACCGGAATAACTTTCCAAAGATTTTCTGCCCGACTTGCTCCAGCGGTATGGGCGGACAACCAGAGGAGTCGCGCCGTGACCGATCATCGCTCGACGTCGCTCGTCCGCCGGATGCTGGCCCTGCCCCTCGTGTTTGGCCTGGGTATCGGCACTGCAGCCGCTGACACAATCCAGATCTTCAACAACAGCGGTCCGCTGGGACTGGTTCCTGGCAGCAGGGCCAGAGCGATCAACATCACGGATCTGACGTTCTGGAGCCAGCCGGGACGGATGGGAAGAAGGACGCCGATCATCCCGCCGGCGGCGGCAGTGAACCTGAGGTTCTACGGATCGGCGTCGCCGGTGTTCGGTGGGCCGTTCACCTTCATCGGCAGCTACGCGATATCCGAGACCGTGATGATCGGGGCCCGGGCCGTCGTGCAGGAGACCATACTCACCAAGGTCAAGAAGACGGAACAGTTGGTGATCGCATCTCTGACCGATGGCCTCGGTGACCCGCTTTATCTGGAAGTCGACGAGAGCCAGTACACGCTTCCGCCTCCTGAGGGCACGATGCTCGATTTCACCAACGGCACCACCCCCGGGGAGCCGGATTGGACGCTTTACAGCTACTTTGACGACTTCACGGGCGTCCTGTCGGGGCTCTATACCGGGAGCGCGGTGGTCTTTTCGACCGGCATCCTCAACGATGTGACTGTTCCGGAACCCGCTTCCGCAGGGCTCTTGTTTGTCGCATCTGCTGCTGCCGTGGGCGCAGGGTTGATCAGGCGGCGGACATTGCCGGCCTGACGGTTTGGCTGATGCGGACGCGATGCGCACCAGGCGCATTTGGCGTCGCTTGGTGCGTTGTTTCGCTGATCGTGGGATGCGGGAACGCCGTCGGCATCGGTTAGGCTTCCATGCTCTCCGGCATGCCGGCGATGATATTGCCCCGGATCAGATCGGCTCTACGGCGCAGGCAGATAGCGCAGCAGGTTGGTGGCGGGACAGCGCCGCAACAGCAGGTCCATGTAGCGGATATCGCCACATAGCAACAGCATGCTCAGCACCCAGGTCGAACGGCCGGACCGGGCGGCCGGCGGGCTGAAACGCGCCGGCCGCATGCCCTAGGTCGACCAACTCGGCCGAGCCCTCATGCGGTCGTCCCAGCGGCGCACGTTGGTCAGCGCTACGGGAATCTCGATTTTGAGGAACTCGCCAAGCAGCGACGCGGCCATCCCGGTGATGTCGGCCACCGAGAAGCGGTCACCGGCGATGAACGTGCGGCCGTCGGCGAGCTCGGCGTCGAGCCATGCCCACTTCTGCGGAACGACCTGGCGTTCGGCCTCAGCGAATGCGGGGATCTGGGTGCGGCGCGTCGCGAAGAACGGCAACGAGTTCAGCGCGACGTTACCGATCCGCAGATAGATCTCGTTCGTCATGCGCCCGTTCCACATCTCGATCCGGGCGCGATCCCTTGGATCGCTCCCGAACAGTGGCGGTTCGGGATGCAGTTCCTCGAGGTAGCGGCAGATCGCCATGCTCTCGGTGATCACACCGCCATCGTCCAGCTCCAGGACGGGCACCTGGCCGAGCGAGTTGAGCGTGCGGAATTCCGGCGTCCGGTTTTCCCCCGCCAGCAGATCGAGATCGACGCGCGGTATGCCGATGCCCTTTTCGGCGAGGAAGATCCGCACGCGGCGGGGGTTGGGGGCGGTGCCGTTATAGAGTTTCATGATGTCCTCCGAGGGTTGTCTTTGGAGGTTAGTCGTTGAGAGCCGGCCCGGATCGACAGGCGTGGGGGCCGGCGAGCATTTTTTTCGCAGGTCGTCAGGCGACGGTCGATTCTGCGCGGCGCCGAACGATCACTTCGCGAAGCCGCCGGTCGGCGCTCTGAAGGAGGCCCCGAAATGAAGTATCTGTGGCTGATCTATTTCGAGGAATCCAAGCTCGCCGCCCTGACCGATGCAGAGGTCGCGGACTTGACCCGGGCGTGCCTCGCCTATGACGACGAGCAACGTGAGGCCGCCGGGCACTATATCGCCTCCAGTCCGTTGGCGCCGGTCAGTGAGGCTGCGACCGTGCGGGTCGTGGACGGCAAGCTCTCCGCCACCGATGGGCCGTTCGCCGAAACCAAGGAGCAGCTTGGCGGCTTTGTCATGATCGAGGCCTGCGACCTGAGCGAGGCGATCGCCGTGGCGGCGAAGATTTCGGTGGGCTGGCTGGGATGCGGGAAGGTGCGCCCCTGCCGCAGGGCTAGGTAGAGGCGGCCCATGTTGACGCGGTCTGGCCAGATGCAGGGCGCGGCCGATGAGATGCGGGACCGGATCGCGGCGATCTATCGCCGGGAGTCGCGTCGCGTCTTCGCGAGCCTCGTCCGGTTGCTTAACGACTTCGACTTGGCGGAGGAGGCGGTGCACGACGCCTTCACGGCCGCGCTCCGGCAATGGCCGCGCGACGGAGAACCTGGCAACGCGCACGCCTGGCTGGTCTCGGCCGGCCGGTTCAAGGCGGTGGACCGCCTACGCCGGCGCGCGCGCTTCGATCGCGCTGTGACGGAGATTGGCGTCGACCCTGAGACCCCTGATCCTTCCGCCTGGCCCGACCCCTTCGCCCTGGAGGAGGAGACCGTCGCCGATGACCAGCTGCGACTGATCTATACCTGCTGCCACCCAGCGCTTGCGCCCGACGCCCAGGCGGCGCTGACTTTGCGCGAGGTCTGCGGGCTGACCACCGAGGCGATAGCCGCGGCCTTTCTGGTAGGCCCGCCGACGCTGGCCCGGCGGATCGTCCGTGCGAAGGCCAAGATCCGCCAGAATCGCATCCCTTACGTGACTCCGGCGCCCGGCGATGTCGCGGCTCGGCTCGCAAGCGTGCTGCACGTCATCTATCTGGTGTTCAACGAGGGCTATTGTTCAACGAGGGCTATTCGGCGTCGTCCGGGCAGACGCTCGGACGGCTGGACCTGACGGCCGAGGCCATCCGCCTGGGCCGACTGTTCTGTACCCTCTCACCCGAGCGCGAGGCCCGGGCGCTGCTGGCGCTGATGCTGCTGCAGGACTCCCGGCGCGTCGCGCGGACCTCGGCCGAGGGCGACCTCATCCAGCTGAGTGACCAGGATTGCTCGCTATGGGACCGGGACCAAATCGCGAAGGGCCAGACCCCGGTCACTCAGGTCCTCGCATCCGGCCCGCCCGGCCCCTATGCCCTGCAGGCGGCGATCGCGGCGGGACGCCCCTGAGGCGACTTCGACCGACCGGGCGGAGATCGTCGGCCTCTACGACGCACTGACACGGGTGCAGCCCTCGGCGGTGGTCGAACTCAATCGGGCCGTGGCGGTGGCGATGCGCGACGGGCCGGCCCAGGGCCTGGCATCGATCGACGCGATCCTGCGGCGCGGCGACCTCGCCGATTACCATCTCGCGCACGCGGCCAGGGCCGACCTTTGCCGGCGGCTGGGCCGAGGGGATGAGGCCCGAACGGCCTACACCCGGGCACTCGACCTTGCGCGACAGGAGCCGGAGCGGCGATATATGCGGCGCAGGCTGGATGAGCTGCTGGCTTGACGGTGCTCTACGCCACGGGTCCCGGCGCGGAACGGGTGCATGCAACTTCGTTCGGCAACCGCCGAGTGGATCACGCGATCAGCAGGCTCGCCTCATTGCTCATTCCGCCGGCCGGTTTCCATTGAATGTCACGGCAAGAATAGTGATGTCGTCGGCCTGTTCCGCAGCGCCGGCATGGTCGGTCACTGCTGCGGCGATCAGCCCCACAATGACATCCGGATCCTGGGTTCCCGTTTGTGCGGCGGCGTCGAGCAATCCGTTCGGGCCGAACTGCCGATCATCCCGGTCCATGGCTTCGGTAACGCCGTCCGAGTACAACACGAGCGTGGACCCGGGCGCCAAGACCAGACTGCCGGCCGCACCTTCCGCGCCTTCGAGCAGACCGAAGATGACGCCGGGCGAAATCTGGTGATACGCGATCGAGCCATCTTGTGACCGGATCAACGGCGGCAAGTGGCCGAAATTGATGTATTGGACTACGCCGGTCCGAAGATCGAGCACAGCCATGAACAACGTCAAAAACATCGACGCTTCGTTGTCGTCCGCAAGCGTGCGGTTCACGCCCCGCACGGTGTCGGCCAGCGAGAGCCAGTTCGCGGCTGCGCCGCGGAGCAGTGTCAGGGCGCGCACCATGAACAGGGCCCCGCTGACTCCCTTGCCCGCGACATCGCCGATGGCCAGCACGAGGTGGTCCGTATCCAGCAGGAACGCATCATAGAAGTCGCCGCCCACCGCCTTCGCCGGCTCGGTCCTGGCAAAGATTTTGAAATCGCGGCGATCCGGAAACCACGGATTCACGCGTCGCAGCAATCCCATCTGGATCTGACGTGCGAGCTGGAATTCCCGTTCCAAGGCTTCGTGCCGAATGCGATCCTGCATAGCCTGCAAAAGGGCCATCGAATCATTCCGGATTCGGTTGCTCAGCGCCCGCATCGCGGCACGGGCGATGCCCGGTGCGGGGAGGACCTCTGACCAGAAGACATTCGCCGGAAGCAGCAGAATGCGACAAGGCTCGGCGGCGATGACAAAGGCCGAGACCGGCAATTCCTCAATGACGGACATTTCGCCAAAAATTTTGCCGGCCTCAATCTCGATCGGCCGCGACCTAGTCAGGATATCGAAATATACGTGCACCCGCCCGGAGAGCACGAAATGCACCTGGTCATTCGGCATCCCCTGCCGCAGGATCGTCTCCTTCTCGTGGAATGCAACGATTTTACATTGCGTCGCAACGCGCGCCAGGAAATCGGGCTCGAGCTCGCAGAGAACTTCCAATCCGGCGAGGTCCGCGCAGGTGACTATCATGGCTGACGTTCAGAAATGCAGCGTCCGGCCGTACGCCGCCAACACCGCCTCGTGCATCGTCTCGCTGATCGTCGGGTGCGGAAACACCGTGCGCATCAGTTCGGCTTCGGTGCTCTCCAGCGTTCGGGCGATGGTGTAGCCCTGGATCAGCTCGGTCACCTCGGCGCCGATCATATGAGCGCCGAGCAATTCGCCGGTCTTCGCGTCGAATACCGTCTTCACCAGGCCCTCCGGTTCGCCCATGGCAATCGCCTTGCCGTTGCCGATGAAGGGGAAGCGGCCGACCTTCAACTCGTAGCCGGCGTCCCTGGCGCGCGCCTCGGTCAGTCCGACCGAGGCGACCTGCGGCCGGCAATAGGTGCAGCCGGGGATGTTGCTCACGTCCATCGGGTGCACGTCGTTCAGGCCGGCGATCTTCTCCACACACACCACACCCTCGTGCATCGCCTTGTGCGCCAACCACGGCGGCCCGGCGAGGTCGCCGATGGCGTAAACGCCCGGCTCTCCCGTGCGACAGTATTCGTCGATTGTTACATGGCTGCGATCGACTTTCACGCCGGTGCCTTCCAGGCCGATGCCCTCCACGTTACCGACGATGCCGACCGCGGAGATCACCCGGTCCACGGTTAGCTCCTGCGCCTTGCCACCGGATTCGATGCTGACGGTGACGCTGTCAGCGCCCTTCTTCGCCCCGTTCACCGCGACGCCGGTCATGATCTTCATGCCCTGCTTCTCGAACGCCTTGTGCGCGAACGTTGAAATTTCCTCGTCCTCGACGGGGAGAATCCGCGGCAGCACTTCCACCACGGTCACCGCGGCTCCCATGTTGAGGTAGAAGCTGGCGAACTCGATGCCGATCGCACCGGAGCCGATCACCAGCAGCGATTTCGGGAATTCGCGCGGGACCATCGCCTCCCGGTACGCCCAGATCAGCTTGCCGTCCGCTTCGATGCCGGGAAGCTGCCGGGCGCGCGCGCCGGTCGCCAGGATGATGTGAGGTGCCTTCAGCGTGGCGACCGGTTTTCCTTCCTTTTCCACCGCGAGCGTCTGCTTCCCGGCCAGCTTGCCGCTGCCATCGAACACGGTGATCTTGTTCTTACGCATCAGGTGCGCGACGCCCTGGGAAAGCTGCTTCGCCACCGCGCGCGAGCGCTTCACCACCTTGTCAAGTTCGAAGCGCGGTTCCACCGCGGCAAAGCCATATTCGGGCAGGTGGTGAAGCAGATGGTTGATCTCGGAGGTGCGGAGCAATGCTTTCGTGGGAATGCAGCCCCAGTTGAGGCAGATGCCGCCGAGATTCTCGCGCTCCACCACTGCTGTCTTCATGCCAAGCTGCGACGCGCGGATAGCGGCGACATAGCCGCCCGGCCCGCCGCCCAGCACAATAACGTCGAAGTTCTGGTCAGCCATTGTTTGCTCCTGCGGCCAGCGCGGCCAAGGCATCACCGCTGAGTTGTTGCGTCGTCCAGCCATGCACCGGCGTGGCGCCGATACGCCGGTAGAACTCGATGGCCGGCGCGTTCCAATCCAGCACTTCCCACAGCATCTGCAGACATTGCCGCTGTGCCGCGACCCGCGCCATGCGGCGGAACAGCGCCAGGCCGATACCACGACCGCGGTACGGCTGCGCGACAAAAACATCTTCGACGAACAGCCCGTACCGGCCCGAGAATGTGCCGAACAGGAAATACCAGATGGCGAAACCGACGGTGGCGCCATCGGCGTCGGCAAGTACTGCCTCGATAGCGGGCTCCGGACCGAATAAGGCTGCGTGCAGTTCCGCTTCGGTGATCCTGAAACGGTCTTCGAGCTTCTCATAGGTCGCAAATGCACGCATCAGACGATGCAGCACAGGCACGTCGGCAGGCGTCGCGTCGCGAAGGGTGACATCGGGACCAGGCAGTAAACGCCTCCTTACTTTCCTCTCCAGAAGGCGGGAGAGGAAAGGACATTAGTGTTATAGCATCAGACTCAGCGGGTCCTCGACGATGGCCTTGAAGGCCGCCATCCACTCGGCACCCAGCGCGCCATCCACCACGCGGTGATCCACCGCAAGCGTGCAGGTCATCACCGTCGCCACCGCGAGCGCACCGTTCTTCACCACCGGCCGAGGCTGGCCGGCCGCCACCGCCAGGATCGCCGACTGCGGCGGATTGATGATCGCGGCAAACTGTGACACGCCGTACATGCCCATGTTGGAAATCGAGAACCCGCCGCCCTGGAATTCCTCTGGCTTCAGCTTGTTGATCTTGGCCCGCGCGGCCAGGTCCTTCACCTCGTTGCTGATCGCCGCCAGCCCCTTCTGGTCGGCCTTGCGCACGATCGGCGTGATCAGCCCGTCGGGGATCGACACCGCGACACTGATGTCCACGTCGTCGTAGAAGATCGTGGCGTCGTCGGTATAGCTCGCGTTCACCTTCGGCACGCGGCGCAGCGTGAGCGCGGCGGCCTTGATCAGCAGGTCGTTGACCGACAGACGGAACGCGCCCGCGCCCTCCTTCGGCGACTTGGCGTTCAGTTCCTCGCGCAGTTTTAGCAGCGCATCCAGCTCGATATCCATCGAGACGTAGAAGTGCGGAATGGTCTGCTTCGCCTCGGTCAGCCGCCGTGCGATGATCTTGCGGATCGTGCTGTTCGGCACCAGGCGGTGCGGCGCGGTGATCGGCGGCATGGACGCACGAGGTGCGGCTGCCGAGGGCGCGGCTACCGGTGCAGGTGCCGGGGCCGCTGGTCGCGGCTGCGCGGCTGGGGCCGTGCCGCGTTGCTGCGCGGCGTCGATATCCGCCTTGACGATGCGGCCGTTCGGACCGCTGCCCTTCAACGCACCAAGATTGATGCCCGCCTGTTGCGCCATGCGCCGCGCCAGCGGCGATGCGAAGATGCGTTCGTCCCCGCTATCATGCCCATTGCCCGATTGGGGCCCAGGCTGCGGCGTGGCTTCCTGCGGCGTCGGCTTCGCTTCCTGCTTCTGTGGCGCAGCCGGCTTCGGCGGTTCCGCGGCCTTCGCTTCTGGCGGAGCCTGCCCCCAGGCACTTGACCCGGGGGGCGCCGGCTCCGCCCCGCCAGCCGGAACCTTCTCGCCAGCCTCCACCAGCACCCCGATCGGCTGGTTCACCTTCACGCCCTCGGTCCCGTCGCCGACCAGGATCTTGCCGAGCACGCCCTCGTCCACCGCCTCGACTTCCATCGTCGCCTTGTCGGTCTCGATCTCGGCGATCACGTCGCCGGCTCGGATCTGTTCACCTTCCTTTTTCAACCAGCGTGACAGCGTGCCCTCGGTCATCGTCGGCGAGAGCGCCGGCATCAGGATGTTCGTCGCCATTTTTTCCCCGTGCCCCCCTCAGACGATCTTCTTCACCGCGTCCACTACCCATTCCGGCTGCGGCACCGCGAGCTTCTCCAGGTTGGCGGCGTAGGGCAGCGGCACGTCGACCCCGTGCACCCGCACCGGCGGCGCGTCCAGCCAGTCGAACGCATGCTCTAACACCTGCATGGCGATCTCGGCGCCAATGCCGGCGAACGGCCAGCCTTCTTCCAGCGTGACGATGCGGTTGGTCTTCTTCACGCTGTTGATGATTGTCGCGGTATCCAGCGGACGCAGCGAGCGCAGGTTGATCACCTCCGCCTCGATCCCGTCCGCCGCCAGCGCCTCGGCCGCCTGCAACGCCACGCCAACCATGATGGAGAAAGTGACGATGGTGACGCGGTCGCCGGCGCGTTCGATCTTTGCCTTCCCAATCGGCAGGATGAACTCGTCGTCCGTCGGGCAGTCGAAGGTGTGGCCGTAGAGAATCTCGTTCTCCAGCATGATCACCGGGTTCGGATCGCGGATCGCCGCGCGTAGCAACCCCTTCGCATCGGCCGATGACCACGGCGATACCACCTTCAAGCCCGGCACATGCGCGTACCAGCTCGCGTAGCATTGCGAGTGCTGGGCCGCGACGCGCGCAGCCGCGCCGTTGGGGCCGCGGAACACGATCGGGCAGCCCATCTGCCCGCCCGACATGTAGAGCGTCTTGGTCGCCGAGTTGATGATCTGGTCCAGCGCCTGCATAGCGAAATTGAAGGTCATGAACTCGACGATCGGCCGGAGCCCGTTCAACGCCGCGCCCACCGCCATGCCGGTGAAGCCATGCTCGGTGATCGGCGTGTCGATGATGCGCTTGGGACCGAACTCGTCGAGCAGGCCCTGGCTGATCTTGTAGGCGCCCTGGTATTGCGCGACCTCTTCGCCAATCAGGAACACCTTGTCGTCGCGCCGCAATTCGAGCGCCATCGCGTCGCGCAGCGCCTCGCGCACCGTGATCGGATGCGTGGGCCCCCAATCCTTCTCGGGACCCGGCGCCGCCTCCCGCGTCAAGGGCGCGGGGGCAAGCCCCACCGCCGGCTTGCGCAGCCCCTGCGCCGGTTCGGCGATCGGGCCGGCATGCCCGGCGGCGGTTTGCGGCGTTGGCGCGGTTTCCCGCTTGGGCGGAGGCGCGGTCTGCGCCTGGCTGGTGTCCTCGCCGTTCGCCGCCAGCACTGCGATCGGCGTGTTGACCGCCACGCCCTCGGTGCCTTCGTCGACCAGGATCTGCGCCAGCTTGCCCTCGTCCACCGCCTCGACTTCCATCGTCGCCTTGTCGGTTTCGATCTCGGCGATGACGTCGCCGGCGTGCACCTCGTCGCCGACATTCTTCAGCCATTTGGCGAGCTTGCCCTCGGTCATGGTGGGCGACAGCGCCGGCATCAGGATTTGCGTGGACATTGCTCAGCCCTCCAGCAGCACGTCCGTGTAGAGTTCGGATGGATCCGGCTCCGGACTCTGCTGGGCGAACGCAGCGGCCTCCTGCACGATCGTCCTCACCTCGTCCTCCAACGCCTTCAGCGTTTCCTCTTGCACGCCCATCGCCTCCAGCCTGCGCCGCGCATTCTCGATGCAGTCGTGCTGGGTGCGCATCTCCTGCACTTCCTCGCGGGTGCGGTAGCGCGCCGGGTCAGACATCGAGTGGCCGCGGTAGCGATAGGTCTTCACTTCGAGCAAATAGGGACCGTTGCCGGCGCGGCAATGTGCCACCGCCTGCACGGCGGCCTGCTTCACCGCCAGCACGTCCATGCCGTCCACCTGCATGCCGGGCATGCCCCAGGGCGCGCCGTTCTTCGACAGATCCTTCGACGCGGAGGCGCGATCGACCGAGGTGCCCATGCCGTAGCGGTTGTTCTCGATCACATAAACCACGGGAAGCTTCATCAGCGCGGCCAGGTTGAAGCTTTCATAGACCTGACCCTGGTTGGAGGCGCCCTCGCCGAAATAGGTCAGCGACACGCGGTCGTTGCCGCGATACCAGTTGCTGAACGCCAGGCCAGTGCCAAGGCTCACCTGCGCGCCGACGATGCCGTGTCCGCCGAAGAAGTTCTTCTCCTTGCTGAACATGTGCATCGAGCCGCCCTTGCCGTGCGAGTAGCCGTCCCGGCGCCCGGTCAGCTCGGCCATGACGCCCTTGGGATCCATACCGACCGCCAGCATGTGGCCGTGGTCGCGATAGGAGGTAATGACCTCGTCGCCGTCCTCGATCGCCATCTGCATGCCGACGACGACCGCTTCCTGGCCGATATACAGGTGGCAGAAGCCGCCGATCAGCCCCATGCCGTATAGCTGGCCGGCGCGTTCTTCAAAGCGGCGGATCAGCAGCATCGTGCGGTAGGCAAGCAGGAGTTCCTCGTGCCCGTCGGCGTCCGCCTGCCTGCCGCGCCTGCCCTTCTGTATCGCCTGCGCCATTCACTCGCTCCTCACTGCGCCCCTGTCCCGAAGCTGCTTTCGCACACCTAGCGGGCGGGCCGGGTCACTACAAGCAGGCCGACTTGTACCTAGCGATTGTGCAATGCAATAGAAGATGCCGGCAGAGTGTGCGCGGAAACGCCGGAGTTTTGCGCTTGTTTCATAGAGCAGGCCATAGGTGGGGTGTTTGTTTCATTCCAACGCGGGCAGGCGCAGGGACCTTGCTGCATAGGCTGTTTGCGGCAGTGGGTGGAGGCAGTAATGCGCTGTCACACGGTCTTCGCAATTTTCATGCAGGGCGCGCCGCGAGGGCAGGAGCAGGGGCACGCGGGTGAGGGCATCCCGAGGGCGGCACGCGCCTGCGACCGGAAGCGGTTCGCCGAGAGCGGCAAGCGGAGCAAGCCGCGCGCGACGTTCCCTGGCCACCCCCATCACAGAGCCACCATTCCCCACGCCATTCCCACCTCCTATGCTCCTCAACCCCTTTCAACGCCGAAGGCCCATGACCGAACCCTGCGACCTCCCAGCCGTCAAAGCCCGCCGCCTGATCAGCCAAGAGCGCTTTGCCCCCTCCGAACTACTGGAAGGCTGCATCGCCCGCGTCGAGGCCATCGACCCTGCCGTCAACGCCATCCTCGCCCGCGATTTCTCCTCCGCCCGCGCCACAGCAAAGCAGGCGGATGCCGCCGTCGCGCGAGGGGAAATTCTGCCCGCCCTGCACGGTCTGCCGATCGGCATCACGCACCTGGAGGACACCGCCGGCCTGCGCACCACCCGGCGTCGATCAAGCAAGTGATGGCCAACGCCCACGACCTTATCGTCATCGGCGGCGGCCTGGTCGGCGGCGCCATTGCCTTTGGTGCCGCAACACGCGGCGCAACCGTCGCCGTGCTCGACGAAGGCGACGTCGCCTACCGTGCCGCGCGCGGCAATTTCGGCCTCGTGTGGGTGCAGAGCAAAGGCGCCGGCATGCCGCCCTACGCGCATTGGACCCGCCGCTCCGCCGAACTCTGGCCGGATCTCGCGCGTACTCTCGCCGAAACGACCGGCGTGGACGCCGCCCTCGCCCAGCCTGGCGGCTTCGCGTTCTGCCTCAGCGAGCGCGAATGGGAAGACCGCGCGGCGATGTTGCGGCGCATGCACAATGAAAGCGGCGACATCGGCACGCGCATGCTGGACCGCGCGGAAGCGCGCGCGATGGTGCCGGGACTAGGCGATCGCGTCGTCGGCGCCTCGTTCTGTCCGATCGACGGCCACGCCAGCCCGTTGCATCTGCTGCGCGCGCTGCACGCCGCGCTGCCGGCGCAAGGCGGAGCCTGGCTGCCCGGCCGTCGGGTGGATGCAATCCACCCCGCGCCGCACAGCTTCACCGTGCAGTGTGGCGCCGAGCGCTTCACCGCGACAAAGCTGGTGATCGCCGCCGGCCTGGGCAGCCGTGATCTCGCCCCGATGGTCGGCCTGTCCATGCCAGTGACACCGTTGCAGGGTCAGATCATCGTCACCGAGCGGCTACGCCGGTTCCTGCACTATCCGACGCATGTCGCGCGGCAGACCGCGGAAGGCTCGGTGATGCTAGGCGACAGCCAGGAGGATGTCGGCTTCGATACCAGCACCAAGGTCGCGGTCCTACGCGAGATCGCCGCACGCAACGTCGCCGTGTTTCCGGCACTGAAGGAGGCGTCGATCGTGCGGATGTGGGCGGCGCTGCGGGTAATGTCGCCCGACGGTTTCCCGATCTACCAACAGTCCGAACGCTTCCCCGGCGCCTTCGCCGCGACCTGCCACAGCGGCGTGACGCTCGCCGGCGCCCACGCGCTCGCTCTGGCGCCGGCGATCATGGCGGGAGAACTGCCAGAGACTCTCGCCGCATTCTCCGCCGACCGGTTTCGCAACGCGCCGCCAGCCGCGGCGCAATGACGCGTCAGGCGTTCACCTGGCGGATCAGCGTCGCCCAGCGGTCGAGCATCGGCAGCACCTGATCGGCTTTCGCGGCCGGCAGGCTAACGCAGGCGCGCTCAGCGCCGAGATCGCGGAAGCGCTTCAGCATGTCGCCGTCCTCGGCGCAGCCGAACAGGGTGATCGGGCACGCGGCCGGATCGCGGCCCGCTTCCTTCAGCATCTCACGGAACTTCGGCACGGTGGTGAACACGTCATTGCCGCCGCCGATTCGCCCAGCGAGCGGAATCCAGCCTTCGCCGTAACGCACCGCGCGGCGCGCCGCCTGCGGATAGGCCCCGCCGACGATCACCGGCGGGTGCGGCTTCTGCACCGGCTTCGGCCAGGCCATCATCTCCGGGAAGTTGACGAATTCGCCGTGGTACTCGGCCTTGCTCTTGGTCCAGATCAGCTTCATGGCCTCGATGCGCTCGCGCACCAGCTTGGCCCGGGTGGTGTGTACCGTGCCGTGGTCTTCCATCTCCTCGGCGTTCCAGCCGATGCCGATGCCGAACAGGAAGCGCCCGCCGGAAACCTGGTCGATCGAGGCGACCAGCTTCGCCGTCTGGATGGTGTCGCGCTGGTTCACCAGGCAGACGCCGGTGCCGAGCTTCAGCGTCTTGGTGGCCGCCGCCGCCATGGTCAGTGTCACGAACGGATCCATCGCGTCGTAGTATTGCTTCGGCAGCTCGCCGCCGCTGGGGAACGGCGTGCGCCGGGACGTGGGAATATGCGAATGCTCCGGCGCCCAGACCGATTCGAACCCGCGCGCTTCGAGCGCCTGGCCGAGTTCGCCGGGTGCCATCGAATAGTCGGTGAGGAACATCGAGGCGCCGAAATGCATGGTCGTTCTCCTGGACTTTGTGCTGGCGAAGCTTAGCCCGATAAGAACCTCGCCCGCAACGCGGGAGAGGCTTTAGCGTCGCTCGATCCGGAATAGCGGTATCAGGACCAGCACAAACGCGGTGAACGCGGCCGACAGCACGATCAGCGGCGCCAGCCGGCTGGCAAACACATGCTCGTACAGGAACGCCCCACTGGTATCCGCCAACGGAGTCGCCAGGTTGATCACCGACATCAGCGCCGCAAAGGCGAACCCCTCGGCGCGTGGGGGACAATGCTCCGCCGCTAGGGTCAAAGTCGCGACATTGGCGATCATGCCTGCCACGCCGAAAAGGAAATACACCACCACCGCGCTGACTGGATCGACCATCAACAGATAGGCCAGCGTCCCCAATGTGCCCAGCACGATCGACAATTGCAGTAGCGGCCGCGTGCGCATGCCTGCCAACAGCCAGCGGTACAGCAGCCCGCCGGCCACCCAGCCCGCCGCGCTGACGGCCGACAGCGCGCCGATGAACCCCTGCGAGAAGTGCAGGTGGTCGGTCATAGTGAAATACAGCGGTGTCCCGAATCCGGGACTGAAATAATAGCAGAACAGGAACGCCGCAATCAGCCACATCGTGCGGGAGCGGAATGTGGTCAGCAACCCGTCCAGCCGCTGCCGCAGCACCGCGCGGTTCAGGGCCGCGCGCGATTCCTGCACCAGCTTCAGGCAGACCAGCACCGCGAGGGGCGCGACAGCCGCGATCAGCGCCGCGGTGTGCAGCGCGCCGGCCGGCGAGAAGAGTTCGATCAGCTCGCCCCCCGCCAGCGAGGTTGCCGCCACGGCGCCGTTGTACCACAGCCATTGCTGGTTGACGAAGGCGCTGCTGGCATTGTGGCGCTGACCGTGCTCCACCAGCAGCGCACCGCACAAGGTGCTGGACACCGCCATGGCGATCGACGTCAGCAACAACGCGAACACGATCGCCCCGGGGGCCACCGCCTGCGTCACCCCGGCGAAGGCCACGACCGCCGCCAGGTTCGACAGCAACAGGTAGCTACGCCGCCGGTAACCGAATAACGGAAGAAAATCCGAGACCAGGCCATAGAGCGGCTTCACCACCCACGGCACGTCCAGCACCGCCAGCGACGTGGCGATCTGCAGCGCGGTCCAGCCATATTGCGTCTTGAGGAAATACGTCAGCGGCTGCCAGACGATGCCGGCCTTGGCCTGGCCGATGCCCTCGACGGTGTAGACCACGGCAAAGAACAGCATCAGCCGGCGGACGCGGTCGGAGTCGGATCGGCTGGGCATGATGCGGCGATTGTGCGGGCGTGCCGCGTTGCACTCAACCCTTGGGTCTGCTGTCATTGTGGGGAGCGCACCGATGCAGCAATCCTCCGCCTGGAGAATCGCCGCTCGCCAGGCGGGGGATCGCCGCGTCGCTGCGCTCCTCGCAATGACAGATGAAGGCGCGGCATGTCCTGGCGGATAGGCATCGATATCGGCGGCACCTTCACCGATGTGGCGATGGTCGAGACCGACACCGGCCGCATCGAAATCGCCAAGGTGCCGACCACATCACGCGATTTCGGCCAGGGCGTGATCGACGGAATCAGTCACGGGCTGCGCGAAAATGCGATCGATCCGGCCAGCGTGACGCTGCTGTCGCACGCGACCACTGTGGTAACCAACGCGTTGCTGGAGAAGCGGGGGGCCCGCGCCGGCTTCGTCGCCACGCGCGGCTTCCGTGACATACTGGAATTGCGCCGTTCCTCGCGGCCGGACCTGTACGACCTGTTCCAGGACGCTCCCGCTGTCCTGGTGCCGCGCCGCCACCGCTTCGAAATCACCGAACGGATCGATGCGCAAGGCGCGGTCGTGACGCCGCTCGCCGAAGCCGAGCTGCCGGCGCTGATCGAGGCGATCCGCGCCGCCGGATTGCAAACCGTCGCGGTGTCGCTGCTGTTCTCCTTTCTTAACGACAGCCATGAACGCCGCATCGGTGCGGCGTTGCGCGCAGCGCTGCCGGACGTCGCGGTCTACCTGTCCTGCGAGGTGCTGCCGGAAATCCGCGAATTCGAGCGCGCCAGCACCACTGCCGTCTGCGCCTATGTCGGGCCGCTGCTGGGATCCTATCTCGATCGGCTGCAGCGCGCCGCGTCCGGGCTCGGGTTGCCGGCGCTGCATGTGATGGGCTCGTCGGGCGGCGTGTTCGACATTGCCGAGGCGTTGCGCCTGCCCGCCGCGGTGGTGGAATCCGGCCCCGCCGCCGGCGTCATCGCCGCGTCGCTGGCGGGTCGGCAGCTCGGGCAGGCAAACCTGATCTCGTTCGACATGGGCGGAACCACGGCGAAAGCCAGCGTCATCGTCGGTGGCGAGGTCGCGGTTACCGCGGAATACGAGGTCGGCGGCGCGGCGAACGCGAAACGCTGGATGCACGGCACCGGCCACCCGATCCGTGTGCCGGTGATCGATCTCGCAGAAGTCAGCGCCGGCGGCGGCTCGATTGCCTGGATCGATCCTGGCGGCGCGTTGAAGGTCGGACCGCACAGTGCCGGCGCCGATCCTGGACCGGCTGCCTACGGTGCCGGCGGCACGCGTCCAACGGTGACGGATGCCGACGTGGTGCTCGGCTGGTTGGATCGCGACGCTCTGCTGGGGGGCGCGCTGCGCATCAACCTCGCGGCGGCGGAACGCGCGATCGCCGATGCGGTGGCGTCGCCGCTCGGCCTGTCCGTGGTCGAGGCGGCCGCGCGCATCGTCGAAGTGGTGAATGCGAACATGGCCCAGACGCTGCGCATCGTGTCGGTGGAGCGTGGTCACGATCCGCACGAATTCAGCCTGATCGCCTTCGGTGGTGCCGGCCCGGTGCACGCCGCGGCGCTGGCGGAAGAACTGCAGATCCCCGAAGTGATCATTCCGCCAGCGTCGGGCGCGTTCTCTGCGCTGGGCCTGGTGGCAAGCGACCTTCGGCGTGACTATTCGCGCACGCTGTACGCGAACCTGGCGGATGTCGATCCGGCGCGGGTGGCCGATGCTATCACGGCGATGCAGGCAGAAGCCGTCGCCATGCTGGATGCGGCGCTTGTGCCGGAGGAACGCCGCGCAGTCATCCGCCAGGCGGACGTGCGTTACCGCCGGCAGGCCTATGAATTAACTGTTCCTTTAATTGACGGGTGCATCAACCGTTCCGTTATCGACGCACTGGCCGAGGCTTTCCATGCGAAGCACGCGCAGACATACGGCCACGCCAACCGGGCGGAGGCGGTGCAGCTCGTCAATCTGCGCGTCACCGCGCTGGGAAGGCTGCCCGCGCTGACGCTGGCGCAGCGCGCCGATCCAGACAGCTCGAGGATGCGCGAACGCGACGTGTGGTTCGCGGAGATCGGTTTTGTTGCCACACCGGTGCATTGGCGGATTGGGCTGGTGCCGGGCATGCGTCTCGCCGGTCCTGCGGTCATCGAGGCACTGGACTCAACGACCGTCGTGCCTCCCGGCTGGCAGGCGCGGATCGATGAATTCGGCTGCATCCGGCTGAACCGAACATGACCGCGGTATTCACCGCGGTGAATACTGCCACCACGAAGGAATGACGTGCCGATGGTAACCCTCCGCACCGACCCGGCCCGCTTCGAAGTGGTGAAGAACGCGCTCTACGCCGCGGCCGAGGAGATGAAGATCGTCCTCGCCAAGACCGCTTATTCCCCGCTGCTGAAAGTCGCCGGCGACTACTCCTGCGGCATCTTCGACACGGCGGGAAACATGGTGGCGCAGGGACCCGACCTGCCGATCCATCTCGGCTCGATGCCCGACGCGGTGCGCACCATCGTGCGGGCCTTCCCCGACGCTGCGCCGGGCGACGTGTTCATTCACAACGATCCGTACCAAGGCGGCTCGCACCTCCCCGACGTCAACGTCGTCGCCCCCGCCTTCCACGCGGGAAAACTGCTCGGGTTCGGCTGCGTGCGCGCGCATTGGCCGGACATCGGCAGCGCCACCCCCGGCAGCTACGGCGCCGTCACCGAAATCTACGGCGAGGGGCTGCGCATACCGCCGATCCGGCTGTATCACGGGGGAAAACCCGATCCCGCGATCGAGGCGATCATCTTCGCCAATGTGCGTACGCCGACCGAGCGGCTCGGCGACCTGCGCGCGCAGGTGGCGGCGAACTGGCGCGCGGCGCAGCGACTGTCCGCGCTGGCGGCGAAATACGGCACCGACACGCTGCTGCAAATCATGCAGGAGGTGCTGGACTATTCCGAAACCATGATGCGTGCCGCGCTGCGAGCGCTGCCCGACGGCGAAGCGGAGTTTTCCGACATCTTCGACGGCGACGGCGTCATCGCCGACGGCGAATCCGAAGACGAAACATTCACCGTTAAGCTGCGCATCAGCAAGCGCGGCGATACGATCACCGCCGACTTCACCGGTTCCGACCCGGCGGTCGCAGGCCCGATGAACGCGCCGCTGACAGTGACGGCATCCGGCGTGTTCTGCGCGCTGAAGATGATCGCCGATCCGAAGAGCCTGATCCCGCCCAATTCCGGCTGCTGGCGCCCGGTGACAGTCACCGCGCCGCCGGGAAGCGTTGTGCATGCGCAGCATCCGTCACCGGTGGTCTATGCCAACCACGAGATGTCGCATCGCATCGCCGACATGGTGATGGCGGCGCTGTATGCGATCACGCCGCACACGGTGATGGCGGCGTCGCAAGGCACCTCGGCGGTGATTACCTTCGGTGGCACCGACTACCGCTCCGGCGAACGGTTCGTCAGCTATGAATCGGTGAAGGGCGGTTTTGGTGCCCGGCCGACCAAGGACGGCATCAACGCCGTCGCGAGCACCGTTTCCAACATGAGCAACACGCCGATCGAGATCATCGAAATGAGCTTTCCGTTGCGCGTGGAGGAATACGCGCTTGTCCCCGACAGCGGCGGCGCGGGAAAATTCCGCGGCGGGCTGGGCGTACGCCGGGTCTGGCGCGTGCTGGAACGCGACGCCCACGCCGCGGTCTGCTGCGAACGCACCATTACGCCGCCGTTCGGCCTGGATGGCGGACACGCCGGCGGTCCGGCGCGACTGACGCTGGTTCCGCCTCGGGGAAACGCACGCCGGCTCACCAGCAAGGGCGGGTTCATTGCGCCGGCCGGCTCGCTGGTCGTGGTGGAAGCACCCGGTTCCGGCGGCTACGGTCCGCCTGGCGAGCGCGATCCCGCGGCCCTGGCCGAAGACCTGAGGGACGGCTACGTTAGCGCCGCCGCCGCGCGCCGAGAGTACGGTTCGGGGCCCGCCTGATCTGCAACAAAAGGGGAAAACGCCATGTCCGAGTCACTGCCGGTTATCGCCCAGAAGAGTCCGTTCAAGATGGATGTCGAAGCCGGCAAGTCGTACTGGTGGTGCGCCTGCGGCAAGAGCGGCAAGCAGCCGTTCTGCGACGGCTCGCACAAGGGCAGCGGGTTCAGCCCGATCGAGTTCAAGGCGGAGGAGGCGGGCAACATCAGCTTCTGCGGCTGCAAGCAGTCCGGCAAGAAGCCGCGCTGTGACGGGACGCACAGGAGCCTGGCATGAAAATCGACGACGTCTCGCTGACGATCTTCACCTGGGACAACATCCCGGCCACCAACTACCACACAGGCACCGCCACGGCCGGCAACAGCAACCTCGGACTGTTGCGTATCCATAGCGACACCGGGCTGGAGGGCCACGCGTTTCTCGGCTCGGCCACCAATCCGGCCTCGATGGACGGACCGCAGCTGATCCGCTCGTTGAAGCCGATGCTGATGGGGCAGGATCCGCTGGAACGCGAGCGCATCCATGGTGGCATGCGGCTAATCAACCGTGCCGTCAGCTACCGCACGATCGGCGCGGTGGACACCGCGTTGTGGGACCTCGCGGGCAAGATCGCCGGGCTGCCGGTGCATGCGCTGATGGGGACTTATCGAACTTCCATCATGGCGTACGCGAGTTCGGCGGTGCTCGCGGACGTGCAGGCCTATGCCGACGAGGCGCTGGCATTCAAGGCGGCTGGCTGGCGCGCCTACAAGATCCATCCGCCCCGCGTGCCCGATGAGGATATCAAGGTGTGCATCGCGGTGCGCAAGGCGGTGGGCGACGACTACCGGCTGATGCTGGATCCGACCTGGAGCTACACCTACACCGACGCGCTGCGCGTCGGCCGGGCGATCGAGGAACTCGGCTTCCACTGGTACGAAGACCCGCTGGCGGACGAGGACATCTACAACTACCCCAAGCTGCGACAGAAGCTGGACATCCCGATCATGGCGACGGAATTCCCCGCCGGCGGGCTGGACACCTATCCGGTTTGGCTAACGGAACGCGCCACCGACTTTCTGCGCGGTGACATCCCGAACAAGGGTGGGCTCACCACGATGCTGAAGACCGCGCATTTGGCCGAGGCATTCGGTTTGAACTACGAAATCCACCATTCCGGCAATTCGCTGAACAACCTGGCGAACCTGCATCTATGCATGGCGATCCGCAACACGTCGATGTTCGAGGTGCTGCTGCCGCACGGGGCGCATAAATACGGCATGGCGAAGGAGCTGGAGATCGATAAGGACGGGCTTATGCACGCGCCAAGCGGGCCTGGGCTGGCGGCCGAGATCGATTTCGCGCTGATCGAGCGGAAGACCGAGGCGGTGCTACGCTAGGAGAACCTCTCCCGCAGTTAGGGCTCAATGCAGAATAACCGCTTCAAGGCGGTTGTTGATTGAGCGATATGGTGTAGTTCCACTCGGGGTGAAATTCGTCGCCCTTGATGTTGAGTTCCGCCATCTCCCGGTCGGTGACCTGCACGCCCTTCGGATAGAAGTTGCTATCGATCTCGCAGCAAACCTTGAGCCCCTTGGCGGTCGTGGTGCTGACGATCAATTGGACAATCACTTGATGGCTGACCAGGGGCTTGCCACGCCAGTTCTGTGCGATGTAGGCGAACAAACGGTGCTCGATGCGGTTCCACTTGGAGGTGCCGGGCGGATGGTGGGTGACTGTCACTGTCAGGCCCGTCTCATTGGCGAAACGCTGAAGTTCGCGCTTCCACAGCCGGACTCGTGCGCCGTTGGAGCCGCCGCAATCCGCGGTGATGGTCAGGCTATCCGCGCCTGGATAGCGGGCCTGACCCAGTTTTTGCTACCAGCGACGGATGCTTTCCACCGCGAAGGCCGCGGTATCGGCATCAATCCCGACACTGACCCAGCCGTGATTGGCCGCGATGTCGTACACCCCATAGGGAGCGACCTTGCCAAGTTCCGGGATCTTGAAGTCATGCACCCGCACGGGTTCCGGCTGGCCCTGGTGACGCAGTTCGCGGCCACTGTTCTTGAAGGGGACTGTCCAGAGATTGGGGGGATCATGCCGCCTTTGCAAATACGTGCCGTGGGTTGGCGAACACCTCAAATCGTTGGCCGAACCCTGATCCGAGCGTTCCGTTGTAGGCCGCGCAGCGGACCTGGAGCAGGAGATCGGCGCCTCGCCGGGACCATCGCATCTGTTGCGACTTGTTCATCCGCCGA
>Ga0209415_10003133_pt1 | contig 30741 bp, 23 predicted proteins | sample PeaSoiSIISIP2007_FD_187696 | JGI IMG/M metagenome (GOLD analysis project Ga0209415, IMG submission 187696) | Peat soil microbial communities from Weissenstadt, Germany - SII-SIP-2007 (SPAdes) (version 2) | ecosystem: Environmental > Terrestrial > Soil > Wetlands > Peat | place: Germany... | reverse complement strand
ACCAGGTCCATGGGCTCGCGGCCGGTGGCCCGGTAGAAGGGCTCGGCCACCGGGGCCCGCCAGTCCACCACCAGGGGATCGACGTCGTCGCCCGAGATCCCGAGCCGGCCGATGTGGAAGCTCTCCACCCTGTCGTCGTCGGCCCGGCGGTCGATCCGGCCGAAGCAGAGGGCCTGCTCCCCGATGTCGAGCTGGTCGAGACGGGCCAGGCTCGTCCGGACGATCACGTCGCGCTCTTCGCGGAATTGGTGGGTCCCGCCCCGGCCCTGGTCGAGCACGGACCGCAGGAGGTTCTCGGCGTCGGACCGGAGCTGGTCCAGCCGCTCGTACGCCCTGTCGATGTGAGCCTGTTCCGCCTCGAGCTCGGGGTGTGCGCCCACAGCCGCTCCCTCTCCCTGCTGCGCGCAGTGAACTATCGATCATACCGCCGCGGTCTCGGAGCTCCCACGGGGGTGGCGGGGACCGGTCGGCCCACCTGAGGACGAGGAGGACCACCCGAGGTCGTCGGGTAGCGTCATCCCGTGTCAGTGGTCGATTCGGCATTCCTGCGCGCCTGCCGGTGTCAACCGACGGACCGGGTGCCGGTCTGGTTCATGCGCCAGGCGGGACGGTCGCTACCCGAGTACCGGGCGGCCCGGGGTCCGGGGAGCATCCTCGATGCCATCCGCCGGCCGGAGCTGGCCGCCGAGCTCACGCTCCAACCGGTGCGGCGCTACGGCGTGGACGCCGCCATCCTCTTCTCCGACATCGTGGTGCCGGTGGCCGCCGTCGGGTTCGGCGTCGACGTGGAGCAGGGCGTCGGCCCGGTCGTCGCCCGGCCCTTTCGTTCGGCCGACGATCTGGCCCGGCTGCGGCCTCTCGATCCCGAGGCGGACACCCCCTACGTCCTCGAGGCCGTCCGGATCGCCAGCGACGCTCTGACCCCCCTCGGGGTCCCCCTCATCGGCTTCGCCGGAGCCCCCTTCACGGTGGCCAGCTACCTGATCGAGGGTGGCCCGTCACGCGACTTCTCGCTGACGCGGGCGCTCATGCGCGAGGAGCCCGCTCTGTGGACCCGATTGATCGACACACTGGCCGACCTGGCCCTGGCCTCCCTGCGCTCGCAGGTGGATGCGGGCGCCAGTGCCGTCCAGCTGTTCGACAGCTGGGTAGGGGCGCTGTCGCCGGCGGAGTACGAATCGAAGGTGCTGCCTGCCAGCCGTCGCGTCCTCGGTGGCCTGGCCGACCTCGGGGTGCCCCGGATCCACTTCGGGGTGGGCACCGGCCATCTCCTCCCGCTCATGGCGGGCGCCGGTGCCGACGTGATGGGGGTGGACTGGAGGGTGCCGCTCGACGAAGCCCGGCGGCGGGTCGGGCCCGGCTACGCCCTGCAGGGAAATCTCGATCCGACCACCTGCCTCGGGTCGTGGGACGCGGTGCGCGACGAAGCCGGCGATGTCCTCATCCGCGGTGGTGGCACCGGTCACATCTTCAATCTCGGTCACGGCGTCCTCCCGGAGACGGACCCGGCCATCCTCGAGCGCCTGGTGTCCTACGTGCACGCGCGGACACCGGACGTCGCCGCCGAGGAGGCGGAGACGAGATGACGACGCGAGGCGACACCGCCGACGCGCGACGGACCGGTGTTCTCGTCATGTCCCACGGCACACCCGGTGCCCTCGACGAGGTGGCCGCCTTCTACACCGAGATCCGCCGTGGACACCCCCCTTCTCCGGGACAGCTGGCCGAGCTCGAGGAGCGCTACCGGGCCATCGGGGGCACCTCACCTCTGAACGAACGCACCCGCGCCCAGGTGACGGGGATCGCCGCTGCTCTCGATCAGAGGGCGCCGGGCCGGTACACGGTGGTGGGTGGAGCCAAGTTCGCGCCACCGCGGATCGAGGACGCGGTGGGGGAGCTGCTCCGTGCCGGGGTGTCGGGCGTGGTCGGGCTCGTGCTCGCCCCGCACTCGTCGACGGTGAGCGTGGGCGAGTACGCGCGCCGGGCCCGGGAGGCGATCGCGGCGGGAGATCATCCGGCGAACCCCGTCACGTTCGAGATGATCGACCACTGGTACGAGGCGCCCGGCTTCGTGACGCTGGTGGCGGCGCGGGTGAACGACGCCGTGGCCTCTCTGGGCGACGACGCCGGGCGGACCACCGTGGTCTTCACCGCCCACAGCGTCCCCAAGCGGGTGGTGGCCGCCGGGGACACCTATCCCGAGCAATTGGAGCGGTCGGCCCGGGCGGTGGCCGAGGCGGCCGGGATCCGGGACTGGTCGGTGGGGTGGCAGAGCGCGGGCCGGACAGACGACGAGTGGCTCGGACCGGACGTGAACGCCGTGATCAGAGCGATCGCCGGTGCCGGGGGGGCGGGAGTGGTGGTCTGTCCCATCGGCTTCGTCTCGGATCATCTCGAGGTCCTCTACGACATCGACGTCGAGGCACGCGCCACGGCCTCGCGCTCGGGGATCGCCTTCGCCCGGACCGCGTCGCTCAACGACGATCCACACTTCTGCGGCGTCCTCGCCGACGTCGTCCTCGGCGCCGGTCCGATCCACGCCCTCGCCATCGGTTGAACGGTGACGCCCAGCACCACACGGACGGTGGCCGTGGTCGGGGGCGGCATCGCCGGCCTGGCGGCGGCATGGGAGCTGTCCGAGGGCCCCGGTCCGGGGGCACGTGTGATCGTCTTCGAAGGTGAGTCCCGGTTCGGAGGGAAGCTGCGGACAGAGACCTTCGGTGGGCAGGACGTCGATCTCGGTCCCGACGCCTTCGTGGCCCGGCGGCCCGAGGCGCTGACCCTGTGCACCGAACTCGGCCTCGCCACGGACCTGGTGGCCCCGGAAGCACGCCGGGCCTATGTATGGGCCCGGGGACACCTCCGGCTTCTTCCCGCCGGTCTCGCACTCGGGGTGCCGACACGTTTCGGTCCCCTGGCCCGGTCGGGTATCTGCTCCCCCGCCGGACTCGTCCGTCCCGCCCTCGATCTGCTTCGTCCGGCACTCGGGTCGGCGCCGGTGTCGGCGCCGGACGCCGACCGTTCGGTGGGCGACATCGTCCGACGCCGCCTGGGCCGGGAGGTCGCGTCGCGTCTGGCCGGTCCGCTCATCGGCGGGATCCACGCCGGCACGGTCGAGAGCATGAGTGCAGCGGCCGTCTTCCCGGCGCTGCTCACCGCCGATCGGAGGCCCGGAAGTCTGATGCGGGCGCTACGGAACGACGGGCCACCCACGCCACCGGTGACCGGAGCCGACGGCGGCGCCGCGCCACCGATCTTCCTGTCCGTGCGCGGCGGCCTCGGTCGTCTGGTGGACGAGTTGACCCGCGCTCTCGCGGACCGCGGGGTCGAGTTGCGCGACCACAGCCCGGTCGACGCCATCGGCCGCGCTGCCGGGGGGGGCGGGCGGCGCTGGGCGATCCGGACCGACGGAGAGCAATGCGACGCCGACGGAATTGTCGTGGCCGTACCCGCCCCGGCGGCCGCGGGGCTGCTACGACCTCTCGACGCCGCGCTGGCCGACGGTCTCGACGCCGTGTCCTATGCGTCGGTGGTGCTCGTCACGATGCGTTTCGCTGAGGACGCCGTCCCCCACCCGCTCGACGGCAGCGGTTTCCTCGTCCCCCGGGAGTCCGGGCGCGACCCGGGTCCACTCGTCACCGCGTGCACCTGGCTCAGCTCCAAGTGGCCCGAGCTCCGTCGTGACGGGGAGCTTCTCCTACGCGTGTCGGTCGGCCGGGACGGCGACGTCCGGCACGCGACGCTCGACGACGATGCATTGGTGGAGCGCTGTGTGGCCGAACTCGGTGTGATGATGGGCGTGAGGGGCTCCCCCGTCGAGACGCTCGTGACCCGGTGGCCGTCGGCCTTCCCCCAGTACCAGGTAGGCCATCCCGCCCGCGTAGCCGCCATCGAGTCCGCCGCCGCCCGTCTCCCGTCCTGTGCACTGGCCGGGGCCGCCCTCCACGGAGTGGGCATCCCGGCCTGCATCGGAAGCGGTCGGCGGGCGGGCCGGGCCGTGCTGGACGGGATCGGCGCCGCGTCGGGCGCGGCCCCGTGATCGGCGCCGGTCGCGTCGTCGGCAGGGCCCCGTGACGGTGGACGCCGGGGTGACGGGGAGGCCAGCCCCCGTGGCCGGCACGGCCACCGTGACCCGACGGCGGCGCCGCCGCGACGAAAACCGTCGGCGCGATGGTGGGCGGCGACCGCGGCGTGGGCGCGTGGTTCTCCCTGCCCTCGTGGCCGGGGTCGGTCTCGCCCTGTCACTACCTCCGTGGGGATCGTGGACCGTGGCCCCGGCGGCGGCAGGTTTGTTGTGGTGGCGGCTCGGCGGTCTGCCCCTGCGCCAGCGCCTCCTCGCCGGGTGGGTGGCCGGGTTGGGCCTGTTCGTCGTCGGTCTGTGGTGGGCACTGTCCTTCAACGTGTACGGCGGCATCGTCCTCATTGGGGTCCAGGCCCTGGCCCTGGCCCTGGCGTGCGCTCTCACCCCGCCCGGCCGCGGCCGGCTGGCCGGCCTGGCCGGTGCCATGGTGCTGGCCGAGGCGCTGCGGTCGATCTGGCCCTTCGGAGGGCTTCCCCTCGGAGGGATCGCCCTCGGCCAGGCCGGGGGACCCCTGGCCGGCTCGGCTCGGCTCGGGGGCCCCCTCCTCCTCGTGGGCCTGGTATGGCTCGGGGGGGCGGGCCTCGGTGGAATCGGCTCGGTCGTGGCGGGGGTCGTGGCTGATCGACGCCGGATCCGCCGGTCCGGCCGACGGGGCGGGACGGACCGTCGGATGGGGACCGTGGTGGGCGCCGTCGCCGCCCTCGCCGTGGTGGGCGGGGTGGCGTCGTGGGGTACCGCCGCGCCCGACGGTGGGAGCGGGGTGGCGCGACTGCGGGTGGCGGCCGTCCAGGGTGGGGGCGTCCGGGGTCTGCGAAAGGCCGAGGTGAGCCCGGCCTCGGTGTTCGAGGCCCACCAGACCGCCACCGGCGAGATCCGGACGGAGGACGGTGGGGATCCACCGGCGCTCGTGGTGTGGCCCGAAGACGTCGTCTCGCTCGACGGTCCGCTGGCGGGGTCGCCGGCCGAGGCGACCCTGGCCGCCACGGCCCGGCACCTGCACGCCACCCTCACCGTCGGGGTGACCGAGACGGTGTCGGCCACGAGCTTCCGCAATGAGATCGTCGCCTTCGCGCCCGACGGCACCGTGGCGGCGCGCTACGAGAAGGTCCACCGGGTCCCCTTCGGTGAGTACGTGCCCGACCGGGCCTTCTTCGCCCACCTGGCCAATCTCTCGGCCGTGCCGCTCGACGCCATCGCCGGTCATGGTGACGGCGTCCTCGATACCCCGGCGGGACCCCTGGGAGCGATGGTGTCGTACGAGGTCTTCTTCGCTGATCGTGGACGCGTCGCCACGCGGGCCGGGGCGCACCTCCTGATCGTCCCCACCAACACCGCCTCGTACTCGACCAGCCAGGTCCCGAGCCAGGAGATCGCCGCGTCGCGCCTCCAGGCCATCGCCGAAGGTCGCGACCTCGTGCAAGCCTCCCCCACCGGGTTCAGCGCCATCATCGATCACCGCGGCTTCGTGATCGAGCGCAGCGAGCTGGGCCGGCGCCAGGTTCTCGTGGGCGACGTGCACCTGCGGTCGGGGGCCACCCTCTACGCGCGCTTCGGGGATCTCCCCGTGCTCATCGGCGCCGGCGCCCTGCTTTTCGGCGGATGGGTCATGTGGCTCACCGACACCGAGTCCGCGACGACCACCCGTCGCGACCGGCGGCAGCGCCCAGTCGACGCCCGAAGAATGACGCGGCTCAGGAACCGCTGACCGCGGACCAGGTGACACGTCCGGTCCTCGACGGAGCCGAGATCACTCGTAATAGCCAGAGTGAATGTAGATGCAGGGAATGCCTTCAGAATGGAACATGTCCCGGTTGCGCGGATCGTCCTCGAAGGCGAGCCGGAGATCGAGCCCGTGGCTGCGCAGGCCGGCCACCACCGACCGCTTGTACATGGCCACCGGGGCTCCGTCGCCACGGCTGCGCATGACCAGGAGGTCCCAGCGCAGCCGGTAGCGGGCGAGCCACGCCAGCGTCTGGGGCTGGACCCGAAGAGGGCGGCCGGTGAGGAGGACGATCCGGAGTCCCGGATCGAGCAGCTCGAGCAGGCGGGCCACCTCGTCCACCAGTGGGTCGTCGGCACAGGCGTCGAAGAAGGCGTCCCAGTCGCGCCGGCCCCATTCGAGGAAGTGCTGACGACCGGCGGCATCCGACAGGACGCCGTCGATGTCGAACACGACCGTCGGCCCCGGGGCCACGGGCCCGGCGCGCCACCGCCAATTGGGGGGCGTCTGTTCGGTTGGCGTCGACGATGTGTCGGACGCGTTCATTCCTCGGTCGGTCGCTGAGCCGAGAGCCGCCTGATCTCCTCGACCACACGCGGGTCGGCCAGCGTCGTCGTATCGCCCAGGTCCCGACCCTCGGCGACATCCTTGAGCAGCCGTCGCATGATCTTCCCCGAGCGGGTCTTCGGAAGCTCGTCGGTGAAGATCACGGTATGGGGGCGGGCGATGGGTCCGATGAGCTGGGACACATGGCGCCGCAGCTCCTCGCCCCGCTCCGTCGTCTGCTCCTGCCCACCGCGCAGCGTCACGAAGGCGATGATGGCCTGACCCGTGGTGTCGTCCCTGGCCCCCACGACGGCCGCCTCGGCCACCGACGGATGGTCGACGAGCGACGACTCCACCTCGGTGGTCGAGATCCGGTGTCCCGACACGTTCATGACGTCGTCGACCCGGCCCAGCAACCAGAGGTACCCCTCGTCGTCGAGCTTGGCGCCGTCGCCGGCGAAATAACGGCCGTCGAAGCGGCTCCAGTACGTCTCCCGGTAGCGCTCGGGATCGCCGTAGAGGCCCCGTAACATCGACGGCCAGGGCCGGGTCAGGGTCAGATAGCCACCACCGCGTGTCACCACCGTTCCGACGTCGTCGACCAACTCGGCCGAGATGCCGGGGAGGGGGAAGGTGGCCGATCCCGGCTTGCACGTGGTCACCGCGGGTAGCGGGGCGATCATGATGGCGCCCGTCTCGGTCTGCCACCAGGTGTCGACCACCGGGCACCGGCCGCCGCCGATCGTCCTCCAGTACCACGTCCACGCTTCGGGATTGATGGGCTCGCCCACCGAGCCGAGGACCCGCAGGGACGAGAGGTCGTGGCGCTCGGGGTAGTCGATCCCCCATTTCATGAACGTCCGGATGGCCGTGGGCGCGCAGTAGAGGATGGTGACGCCGTAGCGCTCGATGATGTCCCACCAGCGGTCCTTGTCGGGGAAGTCGGGGGTCCCTTCGTACAAGACACTGGTGGTGCCGTTGGCCAGCGGTCCATAGACGATGTAGCTGTGGCCGGTCACCCACCCGATGTCGGCCGCACACCAGTAGACGTCGCTCTCCGGATGGACGTCGAAGACGGCGCGGTGGGTGAAGGCGACCTGGGTGAGATACCCCCCCGTGGTGTGCATGATCCCCTTGGGCTTGGCCGTCGTCCCAGACGTGTAGAGGAGGTAGAGGAGGTCCTCGGCGTCCATGTGCTCCGGTGGGCACTTCGCCTCGGCGACGGCCATGAGATCGTCCCACCAGTGGTCTCGACCCGACGTCATCGGGGTTGGTCCTCCGGCATCTCCTGTGCGGCGCGCCACGACGACGTGCTCGATCGACGGTGTGACGGCCACGGCCGTGTCGGCGTTCTCTTTCAGGGCCACCACGGCCCCGCGACGCCAACCGCCGTCGGCCGTGATGAGGACCTTGGCGGCGGCATCGTTGATGCGGTCGCGCAGGGCGTCGGGCGAGAATCCACCGAAGACGACGGAGTGCGCCGCCCCGATGCGCGTGCAGGCCAGCATGGCGACGGGCAATTCGGGGATCATCGGCATGTAGACGGCAACCCGGTCGCCCCGGCGCACGCCCAGGCCCAACAGGACATTGGCGAACCGCTCGACATCGGCGAGGAGCTCGGCGTAGGTGATGGTCCGTGTATCGCCCGGCTCGCCTTCGAAGTGGTATGCGACGCGGTCGCCGAGCCCGGCGGCGACGTGACGGTCGAGGCAGTTCACCGACACGTTGAGGGTGCCCCCCACGAACCATTTGGCGAACGGCGGATCCCACTCGAGGACGGTGTGCCACGGGTCGAACCAGTCGAGGTCGGCGGCCTGCTCCGCCCAGAATCCCTCGAGATCGGCGTCGGCCCGTGCGTACAGCGACTCGTCGGTCACCACCGCCGAGGCGGCGAACCCGTCGGGGGGCGGGAACCGACGCTCCTCGAGGAGGAAGTCGTCAATGGCGGCGTGCGTGTCCGACATGGGTGGGCTGTCCCTTCGAGTGACGCTCCCAGGTGGCTCCGGTGGCGGCCCCCTCGACCGTCGATGGTAGTGACTCGCCTCTGCACCGACCGGCCGGGGCCGACGGTCGGGCCCGGGCGGCGGGCGCCCGGGCGAGCTCCGGATCGGGCCCACCGGCGGTCCCGGCGTCCCGTGGGAGGCCCCGGTGCTGGCAAGATGGGGGGACGATGCCCGAAGGCGCCCCCGAGGCACTGCTTTCGACCCCCGGCGCTCGTCCCCTCTCCTCCGCCGATCCCCTCACCATCCCCGTTGGCGTAGGGCGGCGAGTCGTCGTCGTGGCCAACGTCGCCCTGAGTCCCACGGCGACGGACACCAGTGCCTGGGCGGCGTCGGGTTTCGCCCGGGCCCTGGACACGTGGGACGGCCCCGGACTGGTGGTGGTGGCGGGAAACCTGTTCGACCTGGGCGACGGGGACGACGGCTGCGGGCGGGTCCGGGACTCCCTGGCCGCCCACCCGCGACTGGCCGAGGCACTGGGGCGCTTCGCCCGCGGACCGGAACGGCGCGTGGTGTGTCTGCCGGGCTCGACCGACACCGCTCTCGGGACCGACGCTGCGACCCGGGCGCCGGTCGAGGCCCTCGGCGCCGAGATCGCTCCCTCCGTCGACCTGCAGATGGCGACGGCGGCGGGGACCCGGGTCGTGCGGATCGACGGTGCCGTACGCCCATCGCACGTGACCCCGGCGTCCGACGCCGCCGCCGTCCTGGCGGCCACGCAGAGCCCGACGGCCCCCTGGCAGGCCGGCATCGACAGGTTGGCCGATCCGGCCAGCGCCCAGCGCTTTCTCACATCGCGCCTTCTCTACCGCCGGTTCGCGCGATTCGGATGGTGGCTGCTCGTCCCCTTCCTGGCCGCCATCGCCCTCAGCCTCCCCTTCGTGTCGGCGGGACTGGCCCATCTGTTCGAGGACCAGCCGCGCACCGTCCGGGCCCTCAGCCGTGTGCGCCACGCCACCTGGGGGACGCGGCTGGTCGTGGCGACCGTGGTCTGCGTCATCGAGATCGTCGTCATGGCCGGGGTGCTCGGGTGGCTGGCGCGCCAGACGTGGCGGACCCTCGGAGGGGGCCACCTCGACAGACCTTTCGAGGATTCCTTGTCCGGCGCCGGCGCCACGGCCAACGACACCGCGCGCGACGCCGGACGGGTGCTGTGCGGGCACGGCTACGCCGCCCTGGTCACGGGGGCCACCCTCCAGGCCGAACTCACCCATCTCACCCCGGGGGTCTTCGCCTGTGCCGGTGCCACCGGTGACGTGGTCGAGGAGCGTCCGGGTCGTCTCGGTATGCCGCCCGTCTTCCTGCACTGCCGACAGCTGTCCTGGGTGGAGCTCGAGACGGGCGCCGAGTTGCACGCCCGGCTGCTGCTGTCGCGGTCGGAGATATCGCCGGCCACGTTGCTCGAGCGTCTGGCGGCGCGTGACCGGCGCGTCCACGACCATCACCCGGTGGTCGTGGCCGCCTACCCCCGGGGGGAGTCGTGGCCCCCCGGACCCGACCTCCGCGCCGTGCGGCGCCGCTCGCGCCGGGTCCGGCGCTGGGCATCGGGAGCCATCGCCGTGGCCGGCATCGCCGACCTGTTGTCGGCGGTGACGCCGCCGCTGCGGAGCCGGCTCCATCTGGTACTGGAGGTCCTTCCGCTGGGCGCCACCCAGGCGGCCGGAGCCCTGGTGGCGCTGGCCGGCATCGGCCTTCTGGCTCTGGCCCGGGGCGTCCGCCGGGGCCAGCACCGGGCCTGGGCCATTTCTTCGGTGGTGCTCGGGTCGACCCTCGTGCTCCATATCGTGCGGGGGGGCGACGTCGGGGAGTCGCTCCTGGCCGCGGCCGTGCTGTCGCTCCTGCTCGTCTTCCGCGGAGAATTCCGCGCCGCGTCGGACCGGCCCTCGCTGCGGTCGGCCGGCATCGCCCTCGGGGCCGGCGTCGTCGGCATCACCGTGATCACGAGCGTGGTCGTGGAGCTGACGCTGCGCTTCGATCTCCACCGTCCCCACCTGACGCTGTGGCGGTGCGGCCAGGCCGTGATCGAACGCCTCGTCGGCATCACGAGCATCGCGTTGCCCGATCGACTCGACGACTTCCTGGCCCCGAGCCTGCTGACGGTCGGGATCGGACTGGCCGTCGTGGCGGTCCTTCTGGCCACGCGGCCCGTGGTCGACCGGCGGCGGTCGGGCAGTCGCGCCGCGGAGGCGCGCGCCCGCGACATCGTACGCCGCCACGGCGAGGGCACCCTCGACTATTTCGCCCTGCGCAGTGACAAGCAATGGTTCTTCCACCGCGACAGCCTCGTCGCCTACGCCATCTACGGCGGAGTGTGTCTCGTCTCCCCCGACGCCATCGGACCCAACGCCGAGCGCGAACAGGTGTGGGGTGCCTTCCGGCGGTTCGCCGACAACCGAGGCTGGGTCGTGGCCGTCATGGGGGGCGGCGAGGACTGGCTCCCCATCTATCGCGCCACGGGGATGCACGAGATCTACATCGGTGACGAAGCGGTGGTGGACATCCAGCAGTTCTCGCTGGCCGGGGGCCACATGAAGGGCCTGCGCCAAGCTCACAACCGCGTCGCCAAATACGGCTACACGGCCACGTTCCACGATCCGGCCCATCTCGACCGGTCCACCGCCGAGCGCCTCACCGGTCTCATGTCCCAGAGCCGACGTGGGGAATTCGAACGGGGCTTCTCCATGGTCCTCGGGCGCATCTTCGATCCCCGCGACGAAGGTCTCGTGCTGTGCGTGGTGACGGGCCCAGACGGAGAGCCGGCCGCCCTGTGCCAATTCGTGCCGGCGCGCGGGATCGGCGGCTTCTCGCTCGACCTCATGCGCCGTGACCGCGGCGAGCATCCCAACGGGCTCATCGACTTCGCCCTCGTCTCGACCATCGAGCATCTCCGCCAAGAGGGGTACACCGGTCTCAGTCTCAACTTCGCCGCGCTGCGGTCGATCATGGACGGCGAGCGCGGTGACGGTGTGGCCCAGCGGGTCGAACGCTGGGCCCTCAAGAAGATGTCGACCTTCCTCCAGATCGAGACGCTCTGGCGATTCAACGCCAAGTACGAACCTCAGTGGCTGCCCCACTACGTCGTCTACGACACGGCCGAACACCTCGTTCCCGTGGTCTTGGCCATCCTCCGAGCCGAGTCGCTGTCCGAGGTCCCGGTCATCGGCCGGATGATCGCCGCCTCCGATCGCCGTGCCCACGCCTCGGCGGAGGCCGCCGCCGCCGGGAACGGCGACAGCGGTGCCTCTCTCCTCCCCGATCTCGACGAGTGCGTCGGGCCGGCGGCGCCCACCGCCGATCCGGGACCGGTCCCCGTCCCCGGATCGGCGGTGGGACCCGAATCGTCCTGATCGCAGTGGCGAGGCGTCGGCCCATGGAGATCCGGCCCGGCACACGCGCCGATGCGTTGGCCATCGCCACCGTGCACGTCCGTTCGTGGAAGGCGGCGTACCGTGGGCTGCTGCCCCAGCCCTATCTCGACGCACTGGAACCCGGCCTACGCCTCGGACAATGGGAGACGTTCCTCGACGCCACGGCCTGGCCGGCGACGGGGGCGCTGGTGCTCGCCGACCGCTCCTCGCCCGACGACACCGACGCGCACACCGGATCGGAGCGCGCCAACGGATCCCCCTCGGAGACAGGCGGCGTCTGTGGATTCGCCGGCATGAGCCCCACCCGCGACGGCGACGAGGATCCGACATCGGTGGGTGAGCTCCAGACTCTCTATCTCGAACCCCGGATCTGGGGGTGCGGCGCCGGATCGCTGCTGCTCACGGCCGTCGAGGACCAGTTCAGGAGCGCCGGGTTCCGCTCGGCGTCAGCCTGGGTGCTCGAGACCAACGCCCGCGCCCGGAGGTTCTACGAGCGTCACGGCTGGCGCGGCGACGGGACCACGAAGCTCCACGACTGGGACGCCTTCGTGGCGACCGATGTGCGGTACCGGGTACCTCTGGCCTGAGTGGCGTTGTCGACCGACGGCACAGGTGTCGAGGTGAAGAATGGCGGGGGACCGGGGCGGGGCTGAACACCACGACGACACCCGTCTCCGTCGGGCCCCTGGTGGTGCTCCTGTGCACACTGTCGTACGCCACCACATCCCAAGGAGCGTTCTACCCGGGTCCGTTCCATGTCTTCGTCGTGCTCGTCGGCCTCGCTCTCGTGACGGGGATCGTGCCGGATCGGACCCGCACCTGGAGCGCCGAGTATCGTCGGCGCGCCTGTCCACCGCGCGCACGACGCACGACGATGGCTGAGCCGAGGACGACGACGGTTGATCCGGGGTCGGTCGTCCGGGAACCCACCTGCGGGCAGCGCCGATCGTCTCGGGGGGGCGGCGATCGCCGAACACCAGTTTGTCACCGAACCGCAAGCATTTCCATCGCGTCCTCACAGACTCATGGGCGACGATCACGGTGATGGGCTACCTCACGATCGACTCGTGCCACAGCCGGTGGGTCTTCGACACCGGGCGCCTGCGCTTCCGCCGGGTCCCGAAGGGCCCCGGGCTCGAGCTCCTCATGGCCATGACGCAGTGGCGGCCCTACCACGACCTCCACCTCGATCCCGACTCGGACTCCTTCGTCGTGATCCTGAACGACGCCGGCACCCGGATGCTGCGCTCGTGGCGTCACCGGGAAGCGGTCTGCCCCCAGTGCGGCGCCCGGACCGAGGAGGTCACGGTCGACCACATCGCACTGGCCGGTGGCGGCTGACACACGGCGGTCGGCCCGGGGAGCTCTCCCCCGCCGGCCCGGGATCCCGATTCACACGGCGCAGCTGTCTCCTTCGCAGACGGAGGCGCCGGGCGGGTCGTCGGCCGCGCCCTCCGTGATCGGTTCGGGGTGGGCCTTCGTCCACGCCCGGCGCAGGACCCGGAGAATGGTGTCGGCGTCCTGAGCCCCGGGAATGCCGAACACGCCGTCGACCACGAAGAAGGGCACGCCGGTCACACCGAGATCGAGCGCCTCGCGCTCGTCGGCCCGCACCGCCTCGGCGTAGCGGTCACCGGCCAGGATCTCGGAGCACTCCCCCACGTCGAGACCGACCGCGCCGGCCTGAGCCAGGAGGGTCTCGGTGTCACCGATGGCGGCGCCCTCGGTGAAGTAGGCCAGGAACAGACGCTCCTTCAATGCATCCTGCAGCTTGGCGGGGTCCTGCAGGTCCGCTGCGGCCCGGCGGGCCACGTCCACCTCTCGTGCGTAGTGCAGCAGGCGGTGGGCGTCGAAGGTGTTGCCCGGTTGGGCCCGCTCGAAGTGGAAATCGAGGCCCTCGGCGGCGGCCGTGGCCGTCAATCGCGCGTTGGCCGCCACCGCCTGCTCCCGGGTCATCCCGTACTTGCGGGCCAGCCGGTCGGCGTAGTCGCCGGAGCGCCGGACCGGGGCGTGCGGGTCGAGCTCGTAGGCCCGCCAGACGACGTCGACCTCGTCGGCGTGCTCGAATTCACGGAGGGCGGCCTCGAACCGGCGCTTTCCCACCGCGCACCACGGGCACACCACGTCGGAGAAGATCTCCACCCTCATGTGGCGGCCAACCCGCGCCCGCGCCCGCTTATTCCGCCGGGACCGGTCCGGGGATTCAGGTGCGGCGCTCGGGTCCCGGCCCGGTGGCGGCCCACCGGAACTCCGTTCCCCGGTGGATCGCCCCGTAGATCCGATCGCGCAGCGCATTGCCCTCGTCGTCGGTCAGGGTCCTCTCGAGGTCGCGCAACACCACACGGATGAGCACGTTCGTCTGATCCGACCGGGCCCCGAGACGCGCCTGCGCCGCCGGCGGCAACAGGTCGCAGGGCGTGGTGGACAGGATCACCACCTCCTCGACGGACGACGCGTCGGGGCCGAGGGCGTCGCGTACCTTGTCGCCCAGCGTCTCCTCGTCCTCGTCGGCGTCCACGGCGATGGACAGGTCGCGCGTCACCGACGGCATGTCCGACACCGCCCGGTAGGGCGCCAGATCGAGCATCTGCGACGCGACGCGGTCATCGGCGGAACGCAGGAGACGGATGTCGGGGACGCCCTTGGCCAGCATCACGAGCCGGTCGAGCCCCATCCCGAGGGCGAGGCCGCTCCTCGACCCGAGGCCGGCGCGTCCGAGCACCGCCGGATGGGCCAGACCGCACTCCCAGACCTCGACCCACCGGTCGTCGGCCCACACGTCGACCTGGCGACCGTGCCGGGTATAGGGATGGACGCGTCGGACCTGGCGCCACGACAGCGACGGCGCCAGGGCACCGAGGAGCAACGAGATCATCTCGTCCATGTCGACGTCGCTCATCGGACGACGGGTGATCCGCCACAGGTCGAGCTGGTGCGGCGTCCCGGTGTGCTGCCAGTCGATGGCATCCCGCCGGAAGACCACACCCGGGCAGACGAGCAGGACGTCGTCGGCCGTCGTCGTCTCGACGAGCCCACGCAGCGCCGGAGGCACCATCGCGCTCGAGTGGCTCCGCAGCATCCGCTCACCGTCGACGTAGCGTGTGTACCGGGCGTCCCTGGTGATCGAGTCCGGCTCGAAGCCCAGACAGTCGTAGTTGTCGCTGATGGGGACGACCCGCGTGCCCCGGCACCAGCGGACCTCGCAGGACCAGGCCGACGCGAGCCCTTCGACGGCTCCGTCCACCAGGCGCTGGATGGCGTGGGGACCCTCGGCCGGGTCGGTCAGGTCCCGGATGCTCAGGTCGCGGTCCAGTTGATCGGCGGTGAGGAGGGAAGGTGACGACACGATGACTCCTTTGTCTCAGGCGGTGGGGGCGGGAGGAACCCTCCCGGCCCGTGGGCTCGCCTGATCGGAGTCGCCGAGCTAGATCTCGAGCCTGGCGACGCCTCCCGGCAGCCCCTGTCGGGCCGGGAGGCGACGAAATCGACGTGTCGGTCGCTCAACCACCTCCCCATGGTACCGACCGGCGACCCCGTCGCCCCACACCGCGCGCCCACTACGGTCGCGGGCGCCATGACCGACGATCACCTGCGCGGCGCCCGGGTCCTCGTGGTCGGGGCCGGTACCCGCCCGAGCGACGACGAGGACCCACCCATGGGCAACGGTCGGGCCATCGCCATCGCCGCCGCCCGGCAGGGGGCCGCCGTGGTCTGTGCCGACCGTGACGGCGACGCCGCCCGGGAGACGGCCCGCCTCATCGAGGCCCTCGGTGCCTCGGCCACCGTCGTGGTCGGCGACGTGACCACCGAGGAGGGCTGTCGGGCGGTGGTGGAGGGGGCCGGGGCGCCCCTCAACGGTCTGGTCCTGAACGTCGGCATCGGGATGGGGTCGGGGCTGCGCGCCACCACCGCGGCGGACTGGGACCACACCTTCGCCGTCAACCTCCGGGCCCATTTCCTGATCGTCAAGCTCGCCGCCGACAGCCTGGCCGACGGCGCATCCGTGGTCTTCGTCGGTTCCGTGGCCGGCCTCACCCCCGGCAGCCGCCTCCCCGCCTACGACGCGTCCAAGGCCGGACTCATCGGCCTCTGCCGCCACGTGGCCATCGAGATGGCGCCCCGGGGGATCCGGGCCAACGTGGTGGCGCCCGGACTCATCGACACCCCGCTCGGTCGGGTGGCCACCGCCGGACGACCCGGTCGGGCCCGCACCCCCGTCCCCCTCGGCCGTCAGGGCACGGCCTGGGAGGTGGCGGCGCCCGTGGTCTTCCTCCTCTCCGAGGCGGCCGGCTACATCACCGGCCAGGTCCTGGCCGTGGACGGGGGCCTGACCCTCCTCTGACCGCACCGGGGCCCCGACCCGACACGAGTGCCCGGCCCGACACGAGTGCCCCGGCCGATCGGTGCGCCCCGGCCCGACACGTGTGCCCCGGCCCGATCGGTGTGCCAGCATCGGCGACCGTGGACGAGCGCACGGTGGCCGTCGGCGACATCGACCTCGTGGTGGCCGAATCCGGTGTCGGCGGCCGGCCGCTCCTGCTGCTCCACGGGTTCACAGGCGCCAAGGAGGATTTCACCGAGTGGCTCGACCCGCTGGCCGAGCGCGGGTGGCACGCGGTGGCGCCCGACCACCGCGGCCATGGAGGCAGTGCCAAGCCGCCGTCCGACGACGCCTACTCCTTTTCCATCCTGGCCGATGACGCCTTGGCCCTGACCAAGGTCCTGGGATGGGAGCGGTTCGCCCTCCTCGGGCACTCCATGGGCGGCATGGTGGCGCAGGTCGTGGCGACGACGGCCCCGCAACGACTCACCGGACTCGTCCTCATGGACACCGCCCACGGTCCGATCGAGGGCCTCGACGCCGATCTGGTGGGCGCCGCGGCCACCATCGCCCGGGACCAGGGCATGGACACGTTGGCCGATCTGATGGCCGAGCACGCGTCGCCCCTCGAGACGCCCGCCCACCGACGTCTCCTGGCCGAGCGCCCCGGCTACGCCGCGTTCGGTGAGCGCAAGTTCCGCGCCACCTCACCCCACCTCTACGCCGCGCTGACGGCGAGCTTCGTGGACTCCCCGGATCGTCTCGACGACCTGCGCGGCCTTCCCGCCACCCTCCCGGCGCTCGTCATGGTGGGGGATCAGGACACGCCCTTCATCGGCGCCTCCGAGCGGATGGCGGCGGCCCTGCCCCACGCCACCCTCTGCGTCATCGCCGACGCCGGCCACAGTCCCCAGTTCGAGAATCCCGACGCCTGGTGGGCGGCGCTCACGGCCTTCCTCGACCGGATCGCCTGACGGTCGCTCACGACGGTCGGTCGTCGGGGCCGGCGCCGAGCAGCAGGGCCAGGTCGTCGGCCCGCGCCTCGCAGAGCCGGCACAGAAGGGCCAGCCGCTCGCCGGGATCGTCGGTCTCGAGCAGGTGCTGGTTGTCCAGCGCGGTGAGCGGGGCCATGGCGCACAGCCGCCACAGGCGGTCGCTGTCGTCGCCGGACCCGGCCCCGAGGTCGGCCACCACCGGCGCCGGCGCCCCCAGCTCCGACAGCAGGGTCCGGGCCCGCCGGACGGCCACCGTGGCCCGCGCGTACGACGCCTCGTCCCCGGGCTCCGGACCCTCGGGCCGGTCGTCCACCTCGGCCACCGGGTAGGGGGCGTCGGCCAGCCACCGGTTCACCGAGATCCGGCCCGCCCCCTCCACCAGCAGGGCCCACCGGCCGTCGTCGAAGGGCGACGCGGTGGTGATCCGGGCCCTCGTCCCCACCGCGAAGCGCTCGTCGCCGCCGCCCACCTCCGATCCCCGGGCGATGAGGACCACGCCGAACTCGCGGTCGGCGGCCAGGCAGTCGTCGACGAGCGCCCGGTAGCGGGGTTCGAAGACGTGGAGCACCTGCTCCGAGTGCGGGAACAGCACGGCGGACAGCGGAAACATGGCGAGGCGGCGGGTGCCATCCATGGCCGGGGGATCCCGGTCGTCGGTCAGGGCACGACGGCGTGCGAGTACAGCAGGGCCTGGTGGGCGAAGTTGACGATCGGCGCCGGCCACAGACCGAAGAGGACCGTCACCCCCACGCACACTCCGATGGCCGTCGCCACCGCCGGGGGAACGGGAACCCGAGACCCGTCGCCCCCGTCCGCGGTCGTGGCTGTGGCTGTGGCTGTGGCCGTGGCCGTGGCGAGCGCCTCCTCCGTGGACGGGGCCCCCACCCCGGCGCCGGCCGTGGCCGAGACGCCCACGAGGCCGAACTCCTCCACCGGTTCCCCACCGCTCGCCGGGCCGGAGCCGACCGACGACGAGTACATGAGGAGGATCACCCGCAGGTAGAAGAAGGCGGCGATGACGGCGGTCACCATGGCCACCACGGCCAGCGCGTTCGAGCCGGCCTTCACCGATGCCTCGATCACCTCCAGCTTGGCCAGGAATCCGGTGGTGAACGGGATCCCCGCCTGGGCCATGAGCAGCACGGTCAGGGCACCGGCCACCCACGGCTGGCGCCGGGCCAGCCCGCGGTAGCGCTCGAGGTCGTGGTCACCGTCGCCCGGGCCGCCCACCACGGTGATCACGGCGAAGGTCCCGATGACCATGAAGGTGTAGACGAACAGGTAGTAGAGCGAGCCCTCGACCCCGGCGGCCGAGGCCGCCTGCACCCCGAGCAGGACGAACCCGGCGTGGTTGATCGACGAGTAGGCGAGCATCCGCTTGATGTCGCGCTGGACGAGGGCCACCGACGCCCCCAGCACCAGCGTGAGGAGGGCGATCACCCACACGGCCGGCTGCCAGTCCATCCGCAGCGTCCCGAAGGTGCTCACGAACACCCGGAGCAACGCCGCGAACCCACCGGCCTTGGCGATGGCCGCCATGAAGCCGGTCACGGGGCTCGGTGCGCCCTGGTAGACGTCGGGCGTCCACAGGTGGAAGGGCACCGCCGCCACCTTGAAGAGGAATCCCACCAGCAGCAGGGTCAGCCCGCCCAGGAGCAACCCGTCGTGCAACAGGATGTTGCGCGACAGGTAGTCGGCGATCTGGGGGAGGTTGGTCGTGCCCGTGGCCCCGTAGACGAGGGCGATCCCGTAGAGGAAGACGGCCGACGAGAACGAGCCGAGGACGAAGTACTTGAGCGCCGCCTCCCCCGACTCGTTGCGGCGGCCGTTCATGGCCGCCAACACGTAGAGGGCGATCGACATGATCTCGAGGCCCAGGAAGATCACGATGAGATCGTTGGCCGACCCCATGATCACCGCCCCCGACGCCGACGCCAGGGTGAGGACGTGGAGCTCGGGGCCCACCACCGCCTCGCGCTGCATCCACCCGTCGCCCACCAGGGCGGCCACGAGCACGGCGCACGACACCAGAACGGTGATGAAGGCGCTGAACCCGTCTTGGACCACCGCCCCGGCGATGGCGGTGTGGGCTCCGTGGCTCTGCACCTGGAACCACTGCACCAGCCCCAGCGACAACGAGGCCAGCGCCGTGAGGACCGTCATCGTCGTGGCCGTGGCGTGGTCCATGGGCCGGCGCACGACGGAGCTGGCGGCCAGCATCACCACCGCCCCGCCCAGCAGGACGAGCTCGGGGAGGATCGAGTAGTAGGCGATCCTGGGCAGGGCGAGCGGCGGCCCGGCGAGCATCAGGTGCGTCACGACAACCTCCCGCCCACGGCCGGAGTCTCCGGGCCCGCGTGTCCGGCCGGTGACGCAGCGGCGACCGACGCCACCCCGACGGCCGCCGTCCACCCGACGACGGCACCGGGCCGGGTCCGGCGCGTCGGCGCCTCGGCCACCACCCCCGGGTGCCGCGTCCGCGTCGTCCCCGTCACCGCGCCGGCGGCGGCCGCCGTCCCCGGTCCGCCGCTCCCGGCCGTGGCCACGGCCGGCTGATGACTTCCGGTGGCCTGGTCGACGTGGCGCACGAGGAGGTTGACCGAGGGCGTGATCCGGTCGAGCACCGGCTTCGGGTAGACGCCCAGGAAGACGATGAGGACGACCAGGGGGGCCACGACCGCCCCTTCTCGCCAGGAGATGTCGGGCGTCTGCGCGTTGGCCGGATCGGGCTCGTGGTGGAAGGCCTGCTGGTAGGCCCACAACATGTAGATGGCGGCCAGGACGACCCCGCCGGTGGCCACCACCGCCCACCACCGGTGGGACACGAAGGTCCCGATCAGGATCAGGAACTCCCCCACGAACCCGTTCAGCCCCGGCAGGCCGATGGTGGCCAGGAGGGCCACCATGAACACGCCGGCCAAGATGGGGGCGGGCCGCTGCAGGCCCCGCAGCTCCGACGTCTGCCACGTCTTGCGGCGCTCGTAGATCCACCCGATGACGATGAACAGCAGTGCGATCACGAGGCCGTGGTTGACCATCTGGATGACGCTCCCGGTGACCGCCTGCGTGGTCAGCGCGAACGTCCCCAGCACGATGAAGCCCAGGTGGGCGAGCGACGAGTAAGCCACCAGACGCTTCAGGTCGCGCGTGGCACAGGCCACGACCGCCCCGTACAGGATCCCGACCACACCCAGGGTGAGAAGCAGCGGTGCCAGGTCGACCACGGCCCGGGGGAACAGGCTCAGGTCGAACCGGACGATCCCGTAGGTCCCGAGCTTGGCCATCACGGCGGCCAGGATCACCGACCCCCCCACCGGCGCCTCGGCGTAGGCGTCGGGTGACCAGGTGTGGAACGGGAAGATCGGGGCCTTCACGGCGAAGGCGGCCGTGAAGGCCAGGAAGAGCAGCACCTGCGACCCGAGGCCCAGGTGGGTGTGGGTGAGCGTCACCAGGTCGAAGGTGAACACCCCCGTCTGGTGCTCGTGGATGAAGGCCACGGCCACGATCCCCACCAGCAGGAAGGCCGAGCCGAGGAAGGTGTAGAGGAAGAACTTCATCGCCGCGTAGGCCCGCCGGGTGAAGCCCCAGCCGGCCACGATGAAGTACACGGGCACGAGGGTCAGCTCGAAGAACAAGAAGAACAGCACCAGGTCGAGGGCGACGAAGCTCCCGAGGCAGGCCGCCTCGAGCAGCAGCAACCAGGCGACGAAGGCCCGCGGGTCGCGCCGCTCCCGGTGGGCCAGCAGGACCAGGGGGAAGAGCACGGCCGACATGAGGACGAGGAAGACCGAGATCCCGTCCACGCCCAAGTGCCACCCGATCCCCAGTGTCGGCGCCCACTGGTGGTCGCTCACCAACCGGTAGCTCCCGTCGCCGGCCCGGTACCGCACGGCGATGGTCACCGCCAGCGCCAGGCTGGCGCCCGTGGCCGCCAGCCCCACCCCCTCCACCACCATCCTCTGGCGCCGGTCGCCGAGGGACCGTGGCACCACCGCCGCCACCAGGGCGGCGCCGGCGGGCAGCAGGACCAGGACGGTGAGGAAGGGGAAGGCCCCGTCGTGGGTCACGACACCCTCGTCAGCATGTAGGCGAGCAGGGCCACGGCCCCCACCACGATCCCGAGCGCGTACTGGCGCACGAACCCGGTCTGGATCTTCCGCAGCCCCGCGCCCGCACCCCGGGCCAGACGGGCCACCCCGTTCACGGCCCCGTCGATGACCTTGGTGTCGAAGACGGCCGCCATCTTGGCCAGGTCCTCACTCGGTCGTCCGATGGCGGCGTCGTAGATGTCGTCGATGAAGTACGACTTCTGCAGCACCATCGGCTCGAGCGCCGGACGCTCCGTCCGACGCGACCACACCGAGTAGGCGACCCCCAGTCCCCCCACCGCCACCACGGCGTCGACGATCCCGAGGGCCCACAGGGTCCCCCCCGACTGGTGGGCGTCGTAGAGAGCGGATCCGAAGACGGGGGCGAGCCACCCGAGGGGGGCGAATCCCGGATGGTGCCCCGGGAGGTCGAGCAGCCCCCCCACCAGGGCCAGCCCGCCCAGCACCACCAACGGGAGTGCCATCACCCACGGCGATTCGTGCGGTGCCGCCTCCTCACCGTCGTGGACGGCGCCGGCGGGCCTCTGTCGCCACCGGTCCTCGCCCAGGAAGGTGAGGACGAAGAGCCTCGTCATGTAATAGGCGGTCAGCGCGGCGGTGACGAGCCCGACGACCCACAGCGCGGGGTACCGGGCGAAGGCGTTGTCGAGGATGTCCCCCTTGGCGAAGAAGCCCGACAGCGGGGGGATCCCGGCGATGGCCAGCCACCCGACCCCGAAGGAGACGAACGTCAGCTTCATGTACCGCCGCAGGTTCCCCATCCTCTTCAGGTTCTGCTCGTCGTGCAGTCCGTGGATGACCGACCCGGCGCCGAGGAAGAGAAGGGCCTTGAAGAAGGCGTGCGCCACCATGAGGAAGATGGCCGCCTCGTAGGCCCCGGTCCCCACGGCCAGGAACATGTACCCGAGCTGCGACACCGTCGAGTAGGCGAGGACCTTCTTGATGTCCTGCTGCGCGCAGGCGATGGTGGCGGCCACGAAGGCGGTGGCCGCACCGATCGACGCCACCACCACCCGGGCGCCGGGGGCCAGGGCCAGCAGCGGGCTGATCCGGCACATCAGGTAGACCCCGGCCGTCACCATGGTCGCCGCGTGGATGAGGGCGGACACCGGTGTCGGGCCCTCCATGGCGTCGGCCAGCCAGGGGAAGAGCGGGATCTGGGCCGACTTCCCCACGGCGGCCACGAACAGCAGCAGGCAGATGGCCGTCCGCGCCCCCGACCCGATGTGGGAGGCCTGGGCGAAGACCGGGAGATAGTCGACGCTCTTCGTCTCGTCGAAGACGAGGAAGATGGCGAGGAGGAACCCCACGTCGGCCAGTCGATTGTAGAGGAAGGCCTTCTGCCCCGCGCTGGCGGCGGTGTCGCGTCCGAACCAGAAGGATATGAGCCAGTACGAGCACAGGCCCACCCCCTCCCACCCCACGAAGGTGAGGACGAGGTTGTCGGCCAGGACCAGGATGAGCATGGACGCCACGAAGAGGTTCAGGTAGACGAAGAACTTCGGGTAGTCCTGGTCGCCCTTCATGTACCCCACCGAGTACAGGTGGATCAGCGCGCTGATCCCGGTGACGAACAGCACCATCGTCACCGACAACGGATCGACGAGCACCGCCGCCTTCACCTGCAGGCCGCCCACCGGGATCCACGTGAACAGGGTCTGGGTGAATTCCCGGGACGGGCCCGACGGTCGGCCCAGGAGTCCGGCGTAGGTGACGCAGGCCACCACGAAGGAGCCCCCCACCGTGGCCGTCCCCACCCATCCGGCCCACGGATCACCGAGCCGCCGCCCGAACCCGGCCAGCACGACGAAGCCGGCGAGCGGCAGCAGGGGCATGAGATAGGCGGCGTGGAGCATCGTTCGTCCGTCGGTCCTGTCGTGTCGGTGGGCCCCGTCAGCCCTTCAAGAGGTGGAGGTCGTCGGCCGTCGTCCCCCGGCGGCGCCGGAAGATGGCCACCACGATCCCGAGGCCCACCACGACCTCGGCCGCCGCCACCACCAGGACGAAGAACACGAGGGCCTGGCCCCCGATGTCGTTGAGCATCCGGGCGAAGGTGACGAAGGTCAGGTTGGCCGCGTTCAGCATCAGCTCGATGCACATGAACATGACCAGGACGTTGCGCCGCACCAGTAGTCCGAGGGCGCCGATGCTGAACAGCACCGCCCCCAGGGCCAGGTACCACTCTCCGGGAATGCTCACGGCCCCACCTCCTCCTCGGCCTCGGCCCGGCCGTGCGCGGCGGTGACCGTTCCCGCCACCGACCGGGCCACGGACTCCGTCGACTCCACCCCGCCGTCGGCCCCGGGCCCGGCGATCTCCCCGCCGTCGCCTCCCCCTCCCTCGTCCCCGTTCTCCTCGGCCGCCTCCTGGCGGGGACGCCGCGCCAGCACGACCGCACCGACCACGGCGATCACGAGCAGGCCGGCGGTGATCTCGAAGGGGAAGAGATAGGTGGTGAAGACGCTCCGGCCCAGGGCGGCCACGTCGCCGCCCGGCTGACCCTGGGCCGGTCCCGCCACCGACGGCGCCCCGGTCGACCAGTGGGCGCCGATGGCGAGGACGAGCAGCCCGGCTAGACCGAGCAGCACCAGCCCGGCGGCCAGGGGCCGCTGCAGGGGGAGCGGATCCTCGGCCAGGTTCTCCTCCCGGTCGACCCCGAGGAACATGATCACGAAGAGGAAGAGGACGACGATGGCCCCGGCGTAGACGATCACCTGCACGGCGGCCAGGAAGTTGGCCCCCTCCTCGACGAAGAGGACCGCCACCCCGAACAGCGTCATCACCAGCATCAGCGCGGCGTGGACGGGGTTCCGCGCCACCACCACCCCGATGGCACCGAGGATGACGATGGTGGCCCCGATCCCGAAGGTGATCCGGTCGACCAGGGTCGCCGACGCCAACAGCGCCACCACGTGCACCGGCCCGAGACCCCCGGCCATCTCAGGCCTCCCCCCCCGGTCCGGCCCCACCCGGGGCGTCCCCACCCGGTGCGTCCCCACCCGGTGCGTCGACGGTCCGCCGGTTCCGTCCCGGTATCCGGATGGAGGCCTTCCGCAGCGCGATGTGGGCCTTCAACCGGTTCCGCACCCCCACGGCGCCGCGCTGGTCGTCGTTGCGGTCGAAGTCGTCGAGGTGGTCGGAGAAGACGTCACGGATCTCGCGGATCCCGGTGGCGGCGTCGTCACGCAGCCCGCTCTGGCCGCCCTCGGGGGCCCGCACCCCGTAGCCGAGCTCGCCCGACCACTGCACCCGGCCCTCGTAGGCGGCGTTCCCCGACGGAGAGGTGGCCCGCATCCAGGCCGACGTGAACCGGTCGTCGCCCTCGCGCCAGTCCTCCCAGGGAAGGTGCTGGGGCCGGCCGTCGTCACCCACGAGCAGCTCCGCCTTGGTGTAGATGGCGTCGGACCGGTTGGTGAACGAGAACTCGAAGAGCTTGGTCTCGGTGATCGCCTCGGTCGGGCACGCCTCCACGCACATGTCGCAGTGGATGCACCGCAGGTAGTTGATCTCGTAGACGAACCCGTACCGCTCGCCGGGCGAGACCGGATCGCCCACGGGGTTGTCCGCTCCCCGGACGTAGATGCAGTCGGCCGGACACACCCCGGCGCACAGCTCGCAGCCGATGCACTTCTCCATCCCGTCCTCGTACCGGTTGAGGACGTGGCGCCCGTGCACCCGGTTCGCCTTGGGCTTCTTCTCCAACGGGTACTGCCAGGTGACCCGCGTCCGGGCCATCTGCTGCAGCGACACCTTGAACCCGCCGAAGAAGCTGAAGACACTCATGGCCCCGCGTCCTTCGTGAGACCGGCGTCCTTCGTGAGACCGGCGTCCGTCGCCAGACCGGCGGGGAGGGCTCCGCTCTCCTTGCCACGGTCCCGCCCCACCAACACCGCCCGCAGGAGCAGGCCGAAGCCGGCCGCCATGGCCACGAAGATCCCGATCCCCCACCATCCGCCCTCGCGCCCGGCGGCCACCAGGAGCACCCATCCGAGCGACAGCGGGATGAGCACCTTCCACCCCAGGTCCATCAACTGGTCGTAGCGCAGCCGGGGCAGTGCGGCGCGCAGCCACACATAGAGGAACAGGAAGAGCAGTGTCTTGCCGAGGAACCAGGCGATGGGGATGACCCAGGACAGGATGAAGACGTGGGCCGTGGGTCCGTCGGGGCCGCCCAGGAACAGCGTCACCGCCACGGCCGACATGGTGATCACGTTCATGAACTCGGCCAGGAAGAACAGGGCGAACCGGATCGACGCGTACTCGGTGTGGAAACCCCCCACCAACTCGCTGTCCGCCTCGGCCAGGTCGAACGGCGGTCGTTGCAGCTCGGCCGTCACGGCCACCATGAACAGCAGGAAGGGCACGATCCCCGTCCGGATCAGGTTCCAGCTGGTGAAGAAGGTGGTCCCCTGGGCGTCGATGATCCCCCGGGTGGACAGGGTCCCGGCGATGAGGATGACCGTCACCACCGACATCCCCATGGCGGCCTCGTAGGAGATCATCTGGGCCGACGCCCGCACCGAACCGAGCAGCGGGTACTTCGACCCCGAGGACCACCCGGCCAGCATCACCCCGTAGACCGAGACCGAGGACATGGCCAGGAGGAACAGGATCCCCACGGGGGGATCGGCGACCTGCAGCTCGAACCGGTGGCCGAAGACGGTGACGAGTCCCCCCACGGGGACGATGGTGAAGGCCAGGAGCGCCGGCAAGAGAGCCAGGTAGGGCGCCAGCTTGAAGACGAACGGGTCCGCCTTGTCCGGCATCAGGTCCTCTTTGAAGAAGAGCTTGGTCCCGTCGGCCAGCGTCTGCAGCAACCCCCAGGGCCCGGCTCGGTTGGGCCCGATCCGCGCCTGCATGTCCGAGATGACCTTCCGCTCGAACCAGATCATGAGCATCACCGACGTGAGCAGGGCGGCGAAGGCGACGACCACCTTGATGACCACGATCAACAGCTCCACCCAGTGGACACCGTTGGCGAAGAGGGGGTCTCCCAGGGCCACCAGGTGGCCGACGAGGGCGAGCGGGCCGCCGCTCACGGCGTCTCCATCCGCAGGTCGACCACCGGCTGGCGCGAGTCGATCAGGGCGGCCGCCACCACCGGCCCGCCGTCGCCGGTGCCGGCGCCGACGCCTTCTCCGGCGGCCAGGTTGAAGTCGATCGAGACCACACCCCGCGCCAGCGTGGCGTCGGCCACGGCGTCGAGAACGACGTCGCCACGCGCCGAGCGCACCCGGACGGGGCCGCCCTCGCCCACCCCGAGTTTCTCGAGATCGTGGGGATGGGCCCGCACCCCGGCGACGGGGACGAGCGTTCCGAGCGATCCACATGCGCCGAGCAGGACGCCGTCGTCGTAGAGGACCCGACCGCTGACCAGCCGCACCGAGTAGCTGTCGGGCGCCGGCAGGGCGGGGACGGCGACGGCCTGCGGCCAGCGGAGGGCCGGTGGCCGCGCCGCGCCCGAACCGTGGGACGAACCGTTGGAGGGGCCGTCGCGGTCGCCGCCCTCGCCCCCCGAGGGCTCGGCCCCGCCCGAGCGCGGGGGCGCCCCCTGGGCCTCGACCGACTCGATGCCCGGAGTGGCCATGGGGTCGAAGGGCTCGGGCGACAGCCGGCGCGTGAAGGTCACCGGGGAGGCCGCCAAGGGGGCGATGATCCCGTCACGGGCCGACGGCGCCTCCAGCGCGGCCCTGGTGATCCCGGCATGGGAGGGGGCCAGGCGCTCGATCTCGTCCCACAGATCGGAGACGCTCTCCACCCCCAGGTCGCCGTCGAGACGCTCGGCCAACTCGGAGGCGATCATCCAGTCGGGCCAGCACTGGCCGGGCGCCACCAGCTTCTGGCCCAGCCGGGTCACCCGTCCCTCGATGTTGGTGGTGGTCCCCGACCGCTCGTGGACGATGGCGGCGGGGAGCACCACGTCGGCCCGGGCCGCCGACGACGACAGGAAGCCGTCCACCGCCACCACGAACCCGGCTCTGTCCAGGGCGTCGCCGGCCAGCGTGGCATCGGGGAAGTCCCGCACGGGGTCGGCCCCCACCAGGATCACGGCGGCCATGGTGCCCTCGGCCAACGCGCCCAGGATGCCGGCGGCGTCGCGCCCCCGGGACTCGGGCACCGCACCCCAGGACTCCTCGAACCAGGTCCGGCCCTCGTCGAGCGACACCCGTCCGGGAAGGAGGCCGGGGGCGAGGCCCATGTCGATGGCACCCATCACGTTCCCCCGGCGCAGGGCGGGGAGGAACCGGGCCGACGGCCAGGCCTCGGCCATGGCGGCGGCCGCCCCCGCCACCAGGGCCCCGTCCTCGGCCAACGACGGGCGTCCCAGGATGACCACGACCCCCTCCCCCCCGGGGCCGGCACCCGCCACGGCCGCCACGGCGGCCGACCAGACGGACTCGTCGACCGACGCCGGGCGCTCGCCGTCACCGGCCAGGGCGCGGACCACGGCGGCGGCCTCACCCGGCCGGTAGGGCAGCGACGCGGTGGCGAAGGCGGTGAGCGATCCGGCCCGGGGGACGAGCTCCACGAGGGGGACGCCGGTGTCGACGGCCGCCCCCCGGACGCGGAGGAAGAGGACGGGCAGCTCCTCGCGCAGGTCGCCGGCCAGGACGACCAGGCAGCGGGCGGCGCAGGCCTCGTCGATGGTGGCCCGGGGCAACGCGGCGACCACCTCCGCCGGCAGCCCGTCGCCCATCTGGGCGTCGACCGAGTCGGTCCCGAGGACCCCCTTGGCCAGCTTGGCCCAGGCGTAGGCGTCCTCGTTGGACAGCCGTGCTCCGCCCAACAGGCCGATGGCCCCGGCGCCGCCCGCCGCCCGGGCCTCGACCAGGCGTCGGGCCACGGTGGCCAGGGCCTCCCCCCACGACGCCGGCTCGAGGGCGTCGCCCCGGCGCACCAGGGGTTCGGTCAGCCTGCTCTGGGCGTTCGGCGCCTCGGAGGCGAACCGGCCCTTGTCGCACAGCCACGACTGGTTGACCGGGTCGCTGTCCATCCCGAGCAGCCGGGTGATCCGGTTGGCCGACGACTGCACCGCGGCCCGGCACCCGAAGGCGCACAGCGTGCAGGTCGACTCCACCTGGTCGAGGTCCCAGGGACGGGCGGTGAACCGGTAGGGGGTGGCCGTGAGCGCCCCGACGGGACAGATCTGGACGGTGTTCCCCGAGAAGTACGAGGAGAAGGCGTGGCCCTCGAAGACGTTCACCTCCACGGCGTCGCCCCGTCCGAGGAAGTCGATCTGGGCCTCCCCCGCCACCTCGTTGGCGAAACGGACACAGCGCCCGCACTGGATGCACCGCTCGCGGTCGAGAAGGACCAGCTCGGAGATGGGGGTGGGCTTGGCCCAGTGCCGCTTCTCCTCCAGGAACCGGCTCTCCCCCGGCCCGTAGGCCAGGACCTGGTCCTGCAGGGGGCACTCGCCCCCCTTGTCGCACACGGGACAGTCGAGGGGGTGGTTCACGAGGAGCATCTCGAGCACCCCGTCCTGGGCCTTCTTGACCTTGTCCGAGGTGGTCACCACCTCCATCTGGTCGGCCACGGCCACGTAGCAGGCCGGCTGGAGGGTGGCCCCGCGCGGTCCGCTCACCTCGACCAGGCACATCCGGCACATCCCCACCGGCTTGAGCCGGGGGTGGTAGCAGAACCGGGGGATGAAGACCCCGGCCCGCTCGGCCGCGGCGATCAGAAACTCGCCCGCCCCGGCGGTGACGGACCGCCCGTCGATGGTGATCTCCACGGTGGCACCGGCCCCGGCGTGGGGGGCGATGGCGTGGTGCGAGGTGACGACGGGATCAGCCATGGGGGCAGCCACCGTCCTTGATGTGGACGAGGAACTCGTCGCGGAACATCCGGATGGCCGAGGCGATCGACGACGGGATCGAGGATCCGAGCACGCAGATGGTCGTCTGCTGCGGGGGCCAGCTCACCCCGGGGGCCAGATTGTCGCTGATGTCCATGAGAAGGTCGAGGTCGCTGTGGCGACCCTCGCCGTCCTCGATCCGGCGCAGGATCTTCTCCAGCCAGCCGCTGCCCTCGCGACAGGGCGTGCACTGGCCGCACGACTCCCGCCAGAAGAACCGGGTGATCCGCCAGGCGGCGCGCACCACGCAGGTGGAGTCGTCCATCACCACCACCGAGCCCGACCCGAGCATCGACCCGGCCTGACCCACCTCGTCCTGTCCGAGAGGGAGCTCCACCTGGTCGGGACCGAACCAGGGGGCCGAGGCGCCACCGGGGATGAAGGCCTTCAATTGGCGCCCGCCGGGGATCCCGCCGCCGAGGACGGGGGCGAAGATGAGGTCGCGGAAGGTGGTCTTCACCATCTCCACCTCGTAGACCCCGGGCCGGGCCACGTGGCCGGCCAGCGCGAAGAGCCGGGTCCCCGTCGATCGCCCCTCCCCGAGGGCGGTGAAGGCGGCGGCGCCGTGGACGAGGATCCAGGGCAGGTTCGAGAGGGTCTCGACGTTGTTGACCACCGTGGGCTCGCCGTAGAGGCCGATGGCGGCCGGGAAGTAGGGCGGCTTGATCCGGGGGAACCCGCGCTTTCCCTCCAGGCTCTCGAGCAGCGCCGTCTCCTCCCCGCAGATGTAGGCGCCGGCGCCGGGATGGACGACGACGTCCACCGAGAACCCCGACCCGAAGATGTCACGACCGATGGCCCCGTGCCCGTAGGCGTCGTTCACCGCCTCGGTGACCCGTTCGAGACCGACGGCGAACTCGCCGCGGACGTAGAGGAAGACGCGCGACACCTGGAGGGCGTAGGCCGCGATCACCACCCCCTCGATCAGCTGGTGCGGGTCGCGCTCGAGCAGGAGATGGTCCTTGAAGGTGGCCGGCTCGCTCTCGTCGCCGTTCACCACCAGGTAGCTGGTGGGCGCCTTGCGCAGCATCGTCCACTTCCGGCCGGCGGGGAACCCCGCCCCGCCGCGGCCGAGGAGGCTGACGGCGTCGACCTCGGCGGCGACGGCCTCCGGTGTCATGGTCAGGGCCTTGCGCAGTCCCTCGTAGCCCCCCGTGGCCAGGTAGCGCTCCAGGGTGTGCGAGTCGTCGTGGTCGAGGCGCGACGTCACGATCCTCGGGGCGTCGGTGATGGCCATCAACCGCCCCCGCCGGTGCCGGCACCACCGGATCCACCGGACCCGGCGGCCGCCGCCCGTTCGGCGATGGCCGCCGCCGTGGCCTCGCGCTCGGCCCGCAGCGCCTCGTCGTCGACGCGGAGCCCCCCGTCGCGGCGGATCCGGACGAGGGTCCCGTGCCGGGGGACCACGGAGTCGAGCCGCCCCGCCCGGAGGTCGTCGACGAGGGTGTCGAAGTCCCCGGGGGTGACGTCGCCGAAGAACCGGTGGTTCACCTGGAGACACGGCGCCCGGCCGCAGTCGGCCAGGCATTCGGCGTCCTCCAGGGTGAACATCCCGTCGGCGGAGGTGGCCCCGGTGCGCGTCCCGAGGGTCTTCTCGGCGTGGTCGAGAAGCTCGTAGGCGCCGCGCAGCATGCAGGCGATGTTGGTGCACACCGAGACCAGGTAGGTCCCCACCTCCTCGGTGTGGAGCATGTCGTAGAAGGTGGCCGTCCCGAGCACCTCGGCCGGGGTGATCCCCACCAG
>Ga0209415_10003132_pt1 | contig 30742 bp, 31 predicted proteins | sample PeaSoiSIISIP2007_FD_187696 | JGI IMG/M metagenome (GOLD analysis project Ga0209415, IMG submission 187696) | Peat soil microbial communities from Weissenstadt, Germany - SII-SIP-2007 (SPAdes) (version 2) | ecosystem: Environmental > Terrestrial > Soil > Wetlands > Peat | place: Germany... | reverse complement strand
CTCCTCACACTCTCAAAAGATTCGAATCTTTCTCCTGTCCCGCTCCCCCCGGTTCGACGGAAGCGGCAAGCCCGCTGTTTAAGGCGGACGCGGAATTCACCATTACAACGATCTGCTCGGCCGAGCAACTAACCTAAAAACTCGCCCGCACAACGGAGCCTGGCTCGGAGCAAACTCTCCGAGTTCCGGACGATCCGAGGACCGAGCCGGCCCTGTGCGGTCTTCTTCTGATTGAAGCGTAGCGGAGAGATTTCGAGCTGCGTCGGAGACAAAGCGCGAAGTGGTTAGAAGGATTGGAAATATAGGCGGCGAATTGTTTGAACTGCGGGGCAGCGTGGGATGGGATATGGGATCGAGCTGCGCCGCCAAGTCACGCAGTTGGTGGCCGATTTCACGCAGGTGGTGAAATCCAGCCAGAGGAACGATCTATAACCGATTGATCCTGAAAGAGCTCGTTTTGGAAGGGTAATTGCATCTGTAATAAACGGAGGTGGATCATGAAAAAAGGATTGCTGGTTGTGGTGGCCGTTGCCATGGCACTGGCGCCCATGAGCGCCTCGGCCGCAGTGGTGCGGGGCGGCGGGTTTGTAGCGATGGGCCCGGTTGTCTATGGCGGATGGTATGCCCCCTACTGGGGACCGTATTGGGGCCCGGGGTACATGGGTCCTTACTACGCCTATCCGAACTCGGGTGAAGTGAAACTGGACACCAAGGTGAAGGACGCCCAGGTGTTCATCGACGGGTCGTATGCGGGCACGACGCACGAAAACAAAACGATGCGGCTGCGCCCGGGCACCTACAAGATCGAGATCCGCGAAGGAGGCAAAACAGCCTTCTCCGAAGAGGTCTACGTGGTAGCCGGGAGGACGATGCACCTGCGCCCAGAGTTGTAAATGTGAAGGTGTAAGTTCGAAGTTGTAAATTCGGTTGGTGTGAAGAGGCCGCCTTACTCCGGAAGGGGGAGGCGGCCTTTGTGTGTTCGGGAGGGGCGACGGCAGCGACCTCGGGGCCAGAAGCTACCGGTCGAGGATGATCAAATGCTCTTGGGAGCCGGGCAACTCGGCGATGCGGATCGCATTGCGACGGAGCACCTCGGCCGCAACGTCAGTCGGATAATTGCAGGAACGGAGAATGACGACGTTGGCGCTATGGATTTGCCTCCACAGCCGTTCGAAATCGCTGTCTGTCGAGACCAGGATAAAGTCGTGAGCGGCGGCGTATTCCAGAATCTCGCGATCGCCAGCACGGGCAAGGCCGTTTCGAAGGGCACTTTGCGAGTCAGGAAAAAGGTCACGCAATAATAAAACCAGCCTCGGCGATAAGCTTTCGTCGAAGAGGAGCTTCATCCTCTGGGGGCTTTACGCCCCGCCGCCAAATCGGCGGCGTAGGCATACACAGCAAGAAAATCCTCTGGTTCGAGCTGAGGATAGTCGGCCAGGATTTGTTGCTGGGACGCCCCGCTCGACAGCCACTCCAGAATCTCTTGGACGGTGATCCGGTGACCGCGAATGCACGGCTTCCCGAACCGCACGTCGGGATCGATGGTAATCCGCGCGACGAGTGAATCATGGGCTGCCTGCATGTGTGGCCTCTTCAACCATTGTAGACCGGTGTTGACGTGATAGATCAATGGGTGAAACGGGCGTTTCGCTACCAAGTGACGGTCGGCCGTTGGCAGACCAAGGCCGACTTGTGGGGACGAATCCGGCTGCGGCGACACTTCCACGGTTTTGCCGACCGTCAAAGTGGATGGTTCCCGAGGGGCCGACGCCCCGGACAGGATCGTCGCAGTGTTTCATCGTTGGCACGCCTATTTGCCACTTGATTTGAGTTCGGGCTCGTTATGTGGTGCCGGTGCCATCCGTATCGGACCAAGGGGAGGTTCCATGCCCGGTTGTAGTGTCTGAAAATGACGCTTGAGAAGGAAGCTATCTTTTGTCCGATTCCAGATAGACTCTTCGTCAAATGAAAAAGACAACTCCTCAACGATCGCGTTCGCCCATTCTCTGTGCGCAGCCATGGACGGGTCGCCGATGCGGTGCCATGGAAACGATACGTCTATCCTTGTCATGTACTGGAGGGTCCAATACTTTTCCTGAGCCACCCCGATGGCGAGGCCGAGGAGCGGAGTATAGGTCAAAGCTCCACAGCGGCCTTGGTGCATTTTAATACCGGCTCCGACGCCAGACACCAAACGCCAGCGCCACCCGTCAAGCCATTTAAGAAAGTAACCGAAATGGAAGCCGTTGACTTCCGCACTCCCACAAGGTAGCATCGCCAAAAGGTGTAGATTTTTAGGAGGGCGGCGATGCGGCTGAAGATTGGCGGCGCGTTTGTGCTGGGACTGGTGCTGGGGGCGATGCCGGGAGTGGCGCACCACTCCTTCGCCATGTTCGACTCGACGAAGAAGATGACGCTCATCGGCACGGTCACGGAGTTTCAGTGGACCAATCCTCATTCCTACATCGAGATGGATGTCGCGGATGAAAGCGGCGCGGTGAAGCATTGGAGCGTTGAGATGGGCAGCCCCAGCATCCTACAGCCGGGCGGCTGGAAACACACCACGCTCAAGGCCGGCGACAAGGTCACGGTGATTCTCAATCCGCTCAAGAACGGCGATCCGGGCGGCTTGCTGGTTCAGGCGAATCTGCCCGATGGCCGAAAACTCGGCAACGGGCCGGGCCGAGGTCCCAAGTAAGTGCGGGGGAAGACGGCCGGGCTGTTGTTGCTGTGCACTGCGATGTTCGCGGGGGTGGCCGCGTTCGGGCAAGCTCCGCCCGACTTGGCAGGCGTGTGGAGTCCTTCGAGAGCAAATGGGCCGGGTGCGCCGCCGCCCGCGGGACCGCTGCTGTTGAAGCCCGGTTATAAGGAGCCTTACGATGCTCGCCGCGCCAAGGAGCGGGAGGCCAGCGCACGCGGGGAGCAACTGGCCGCGCCGGGTTCGCTGTGCAGTCCTTATGGCATGCCCACGATGATGCAGGTTGCGGTCTACCCGATGGAGGTGATTCAGACGCCCAAGCAAGTGACCATCATCGCGGAAGCGTTCAGCGAAGTCCGCCGGATCTATATCGGCAAGCAGCAGATGTCGCTGGACGATGTATCGCCGGGTTATTATGGACGCTCGGTGGGGCATTGGGAAGGCGACACGCTGGTGGTGGATACGATCGGCGTCAACCCTTCGGTGAAGGGCTACCAAGGGATGCCGCATAGCGACCAGATGCACATTACGGAGCGTCTGCGGCGACCCGCTCCCAACACTCTGCACGACCAGATTACAATTGAAGATCCGGTGGTGCTGGAGAAGCCGGTCACCTACACGCTGGTCTACGCGCTGGTTCCGGATTACGAGATGGTCGAGTTTGTGTGTGACAATAATCGCGAATACGTGGATGAAAAAGGCGTGGTCCGGATGCGCTTGGGGGGTAGTGGTAAATGAGGACGATCATCGTGGGTTTGCTGGCAGCGGCTTTGGGTTTGACGGCTCAGTCTCTGGCGCCCCTGAACGAAAAGGGCGTGCCGATGGGCGCGCTGGCGCCGGACGCGATTGCCAAGGACCGGCCCAAGCCGGCGTTCGACATCACCGGAACCTGGCTGCATGGAGGCGGGCAGAACAACCCGTGGCAGTTCTCACCTCCGCCGGGTTTCAAGCTGACACCGTCGGCGCAGGTCCAATACGATGCGGCGAAGAAAGCCGCGGCGGAAGGCAAAGCGTATCACGACGACATCGGCCAATGCTGGCCCGCGGGGCTGCCGATCATCATGACGCGGGTGTGGCCCATCGCCATGATCCAGAAGCCCACCGTGATTTACATGATCAGCGGCTTCATGAACAGCGTCCGCATCATTTACCTGGACGGCCGGAAGCACACCGATCCCGACATCGTCATCCCCAGCTTCAACGGCGAATCGATCGGGCACTGGGAAAGCGACGCGCTGGTGGTGGATACGACGGCGTTCGTGGACCATCATCATTGGATCGATAACGGAGTTCCGGCCAGCGACCAGCTCCACGTGGTGGAACGGATGCGGCTGATCGACCAGGGCAAGACGCTGGAGATCGCGTACGCCATGACCGATCCCAAGAGCTGGGAAGGCGAGTGGAAGTGGACCAAACGCTGGCGCCGCGTGGACGATCAGGAGATCACCGAAGCTACGTGCCTGCCGGATCTGAACGAGAATCTGCTGAGCACCGGTCCCAAGCAGAACGTGCGGTAGGTATCGGTAAAGAGAGGAAATTGCATGAGGGCGTTGATCATCGCGAGCATGTGCGCGGCGGGGCTTTGGATGGGAGCGACTCCCGCCGAAGCGCACCATTCGATGGCGGGTTTCGATCGGAAGCAGACCGTCACGCTGACGGGGATCGTCCAGGAGTTCCGGTGGGAGAATCCGCACTCCTCGATCGATATCGACGTGACCGGCAAGGACGGAAAGGTGGTCACCTGGAAGATCGAGATGACCGCGCCCGCCTATCTGGTGCGCCAGGGTTTTAAGCGGACCTCCGTCAAGAAAGGCGATATGGCGACGGTCGTCGCCAACCCGCTGATCAGCGGCGATCCGGGCGCACTGTTTGTCTCGATCAAATTGCCGGACGGTGAGGTGCTGCCTCATTCGGCGAATAAGGATAAAGCGAAATAAGCGGGCGAGCTTGCGATTCTTTTAGTTCGCGCAGCCGTGTCTCTGGGTGTGGCGATCAAGAGCGGCACGCGCCGAGTTGAGGCGCTCCTGCGAAATTAGAACATCTTGGAGAAGGCGCTGGGACGCTGGTTTGGATAGAACTCCGAGCCTCGTCTGAAGACGCTCACGCGCGGCGCGGAAGCTTATTTCCGCTTCGGCGTGTTCTTGGTCTAAATGCTCGCATTCCGGGCAGGGCATGAAAAGGCAAAGTCAGACCGCAAGCTAGAGATCGAAAGCGCAGAGACATTTCATTTCCCCAGTCTATTATTAAGGTTGTATTTGCACAATAGTAGAAAATGGCATATTGCCCCTCGATCACGGTCCAGCAGAAATCCTATTGCTTGGGGTCCAGCACCGCCGCCGCCTCCGCCGATTCCGGCCATGCGCCGTCCAGAAAAGTGCCGATAGAGCCGAAGACCTTTTCCGGAGCTTCAATCCACGGAACATGAGCCGCATTTTCCACGGTTACCAGACGTGCGTTGGGCAACCTCAACGCCCATTCTCTTCCCGCGCCATAAGGCGACTGACGGTCCCTGACGCCATGGATGGTGAGAACCGGAACCTTCACCTCCGCGAACTGTTCCGCCCCAAAATGGATAGCTTGAATCGATGGAAGGATGTTCTCGGTCCAGTGTTTCATGAAGAATACTTCGTTGGGGTAATCGCAGATAGTCCAGTTGATCTTCGCGGCATCCTCGGGATTGGCGACCATCAATTCCCGGAGCAGCGCCCAGAATTTTTCGCACGCCTCCTTCGGGTATGAGGGCGGGGGATCTGAGGGCGGGCCCGCATTCATGAGTTTCCCGAGCTTGGCGCCGAAGGCGGCGAGAGTTGCATCCGCGCCCGTCAAATGCGCGGGATATTGCGTGGCGGCATTCGGTTGGGCGGGGCCGATTTGCACCACGCGGTTGACGCGATCCGGGTACTTCATGGCGTAGAGGATTACCATCAGCCCATAGACCGAGTGTCCGATCACGTCAACCTTATCGATTCCGAAATGCCGCCGGACGGCATCCAGATCGTCGACATCGTGATGGATGCCCCGCGCCAGTTTTGAGGCGTCGCTGACGGAATCCGAACCACCGCGATTGCGGAGGTCGAAGAAGATCACCGTGCGGTGTTGGGCGAGATGCCTGAAGCTATCGAACATATGCGCCGCGTTGGGGACGATCGCGGCGCTGGGGCCGGTCCCCAACTTTTTAAAGAACAGCCGAACTCCATCTTTGGTAGTTACGTAACCTTCAACCGGAAGCACGCCTTACTTCGCCGAGGCCTGCTTCGCGTCCTTGGCTTCGGCCTTGCCTTCGGCACCGCCTAACTTCCGGATCAAAGCCACGGTGCTGTCATGGGGAACGGGCAGAGCCGCAAAACTGTTCTTGCCCATCGCGACATCCAAAGGCGTGAATCCCTGCTTGGTTTTGGCGTCCAACTGCGCGCCATGCTCCACCAGGAACTGAACGATGGTGTCGGCCCCTCGCAAGGCCGCTCCGTGGAGGGCCGTTTCGCCTTTCGAGTTGGCCTGATTAATATCGAGGCCCTGCGCGAGAGCCACCTTCAGAGCTTCGAGAGCTTCGCTCTCCGACCCACGGGTGTTCTTGTCGCGATAGCCGACGCCCGCGGCGAACATGAGCGCCGTGTTGCCTTCCTTGGTGGTCAACTTCGGGTCGGCTCCCTTATCGAGAAGCAGACGCATGACCGCGGAATCGCCGGCGCGGGCAGCGCGCATCAGCGGCGTTGCGCCTTCATCCAAGGTGGTGTCGCCGGAATCCATGCCGCTTCTGCCGGGCAGATTCTTGGTTAATTGGGCGTTCGGATTCGCACCATGAGCCAAAAGATCTTTCACGATTTCGAGGCTCGGCAGCGGATCATTCTCTTTTCGCGAAGGCATCGCGGAATAGTCTTCGTTGCGAATATCGACGACGGCGTACAGCGCGCCGCGCCCCTTGACGTCCAGCAGGTTCGGGTTCGCGCCGCGGTCCAGCAGAAACCGCGCGAAGCTATAATGCTGGTTCATGATGGAGAAAACCAGCGCATTGGTTCCATCCACATCCACTTGATTGATGTCGACGCCAGCGTCGAGCATCACGCGCGCGGATTCGATATCGCCCTCTCGGGCGGCAAATAGAAAGGCCGTCACGCCGCCGCGGGCGAACGGAGTCACCGAGGATGCCGCGCTCAATTTGGGCAACTTGGTTTCGCGGTCGAACGAGACAACTTTCCAATCGGCTCCGTGATCGAGGAGCACCTTCACCACATCGGAATGATGCTCCGCCGCGGCCCACATCAGCGCGGTCTGGCCCTTATAGTTTTCACGTGCGTTTACGTCGGCTCCATGGTCCAGCAGAACCTTGACGGCATCCGCGTTACCGGCGCGGGCCGCGGTCATGAGCACGGTCTCACCATCCGCAGTGGTCAAAGTTTTGGGATCGGCGCCGGCTTTGAGCAGCGCTTCGATGATGGCGGCGTTGCCGAGTGCCGCGGCTTCCGAAAGCGGCGTCGCGCCGTAGCGGTTCGCGGCCTTGGCGTTGGCTCCCGCGCGAAGCAGCAGATTGACAGCGTCCAGATCGTTCCAATGGGCGGCCCAGTGGAGCGCGGTGGTGCCGTCGGGCTGGGGCGCGTTCACATTGGCGCGCTCTTTGATCAAAGTGCGCAGAGCGTCCGTGTCGCGATTCTGAATCGCGTCGGCGGCATCGGCGGCCGCGGCATAGGCGGACACGGCAAGAGTGGCGCTGAAGAGTATGACGGTGAGGGCTCTCATCAGCTAAACCTCCGACAGGGGACCCGTGCTATCGCCGACGCTCTCTTGCGGAATGCCGGCTTTGTCCAGGATGGTCATCAGAAGGTTCGACATGGGCGTGTTTTCGGGATACTTCACGTGACGGCCGCCCTTCATCTTTCCGGCAGCGCCGCCGGCCACCACGATCGGCAAGGGCGAGTGATTGTGAACGTTGCTGTTGCTCATTCCGCTTCCGTAGAGAACCAGGGAATGATCCAGAAGATTGCCGTCGCCGTCGGGCGTGGCCCTCAACCTTTCGAGGAAGTGAGCCAGGAGCCCGACGTGATAGGTATTGATAAGGGTCAAGTTCTCGAGACGGGCCGGGTTGTTTTGATGATGCGAGGCCGGGTGGAAGCCTTCCGAAATGCCCAGCATCGGGAAGGTCCGGTAACTCACTTCACGAGCCATCATGAACGTGGAGATACGCGTGATATCGGCCTGAAACGATAACGCCATCAGATCGAACATCAGCTTCGAATGCGCTTCATGGTCGTCCGGAATGCCGCTGGGGGAATCGGGAACGGCGAGGCTGGAGTTGCTGTTCTGTTTCTCGGCCAACTGAATGCGTCGTTCGATCTCGCGGACGGTGTCCAGGTATTCGGAAACACGGCTGCGGTCGCCGGCGCCGAGTCCGCCTTGGAGACGCCGCACTTGACCGGTCACCGCGTCAAGTATGCTGCGCTGCTGTTCGATGCGCTCCAGACGCTCCTCGGGCGTGGCCCCATCGCCGAACAGACGATCGAAGACCAGGCGCGGATTGATCTCCATGGGCAGCGGCGTGGTGGGCGTGCGCCAGGAGATCGTGTTCATGTAGGCGCAACTGAAGCCGACGTCGCAGGAACCGACGAGGCCGCTGTAATCCTCGGTGGCCAATTCGAGCGAGGGCAGAGGAGTGTCCTGGCCGATTTTCGCGGCCGCGATCTGGTCGATGGTGACGCCGGCGTGAATATCGGCGCCGTCGGTGCGCTTAGGATGGACGCCATTCAGGAAGACGGCGGGGGAACGGGTGTGGTCGCCGCCGTTATCGCCGGGACCTCCAGGGGCCGCCATGGCATGTGCGAGGTTGCTGACCACGACGACCTGATCTCGAAACGGCTCGAGCGGCTGCAACGTGCGCGAAAGCTTGAGGGCTCCCTCCTCGGCGGGCGTCCAGTTGGCCATCACCGCGCCGTGCGGGATGAAGCACAAGCCCAACCGGATTTGCGGCTTCGCGGCGGTCTTCAGCAGTGGAGTCTGCGCCGGGATCATGGAGTCGAGCAGGGGCAGCGACATCGTCACTCCCAGACCTCGCAGGAATGTGCGGCGGGGCAGATGCTTCTTGGTGATGATTCTCATCTCTGGCTTGCCTCCTATGGGCGGGCTCCGACTACTGCAATATTATCGCTCGGCTGGGGCTGGATGGATAGGGGGTGGTTACCTCTTAGGTGGACACTTGTTTTGAGTGTGGGTATAATTGTGGGTACAGAAGGGCGTGGAATTTAGCTGGGACGAATCGAAGCGCGAGTGGGTTCTAGCGGAGCGCGGAATGGATTTTCTCCGCCCGGCCTTCGCATTGTTTGACAGTCGACCCCTCCTCACGGCGGCGGCGCCACGAAACGATGAGGACCGGTTTCTGAGCATTGGCCCGATGGAAGGGAGATTCTTCGCGGTGATATGGATGTGGCGCGATGGAACGCTGCGAATCATCACGGCTAGGAGGGCGAAAGATGCGGAAGAGAAACGATCCCGTGCGCTATACGGCTAAACAGATTAAAGCCAAGATTGCGCACGGTGAAGACCTGACGAATTGGGATAAGGTTGACGCGGTAACCGGCGCCAAGCTGGAGGCGTCCATCCGCGCCGACGTAGATGACGTTGACGGTGAAGCCGATTGGACGCGCAGCATTGTGGGAATCCCGGCCCGCAAGGACCATATCAATATCCGAGTCGATCACGATGTCTTGGAATGGTTCAGATCGAACGGCAAGGGTTACCAGACCCTCATGAACAACGTCCTTCGCGCCTTCGTGCAAACTCGACAACAGCGCGACAAACGGAAATCAAGGTAAAGGCGTCCGAGATGCTTCGCCAGCAGCTCAGCGGCTGGTCTTCATCTCGAACGGGGTGCTCTTCACGACGCCCAGAATCAGGGATGAAAACCGGTAGTCGTTGGCGCCTGCGTCGCGCACGATCTTGCGGACCGTGGGCATATCGTAATATTCGACGCCGCGGCCGAGGGCGTAGGTCAGCAGTTTCTCGGTCATAACGCCGACGAAGGTCTCGGGACGGCTCACCAGCATTTGCCGCAGAGCGGCGGGCCCGTCCACTTGGACGCCGTTGAACAACGTGCCGGCGGGGTCGATTTTCGCGCCGTCGTCGGTCGTGCGCCAGCGTCCGATCGCGTCGAAGTTTTCGAGCGCGAAGCCGATGGGGTCCATCACTTTATGGCAGCCCGCGCAGACCACATCGGCGCGGTGGGCTTGCATGCGCTCGCGCAGGGACTGGGGCTTGCCGTCCTCGCCGTTGTCCTTGAGCTCCGGCACATTCGGCGGAGGCGGCGTCGGCGGTGTACCCAGGATGTTCGTCAGAATCCACTTGCCTCGTTGAACGGGAGAAGTCCGATTGGGGTACGCGGTGACCGTGAGGATGCTCGCCTGACCGAGCAGGCCGCGCCGATTCTCGTCGGTCACTTTGACGCGCCGGAATTGGCTGCCATAAATGTTCGGAATCCCGTAGTGGCGCGCCAGGCGCTCATTTACGAACGTGTAATCGGCGGTCATCAGGTCCAGCACGTTGCGGTCTTCGTGCAGGATGCTTTCGAAGAAGAGCTTGGTTTCCTCCAACATGGCCTGGCGCAGATTGTCGTCGAAGTCGGGGAAAGTGTCGAGGTTGGGAGCCTTAGTCTTGAGATTGCGCAAGAACAGCCACTGCTCGGCGAAGTTGTCGGCGAGGGCTTCCGACCGGGGGTCCGCGAGCATGCGTTTCACCTGTTGCTCAAGAACCGCCGGGTCCTTCAGCTTACCCTGGCTGGCGAGAGTCACCAGCTGGTCGTCGGGAATGCTGCTCCATAGGAAGAACGACAGGCGCGATGCCAGCGCCAGATCGTCGAGACGATAGACGGAATCCGCGGGGAGGTTGGCGGGATCGGGCTCAAAGCGGAAAAGAAACTCGGGGCTGGCCAGAATAAGCTGGATCGCCGATTCGATTCCGGCGTCGAAGCTGCCGTTGTTGTTGCGGCGGCGCTGGTAGAAGCTGAGAAGATCCTCCAGATCGCTGTCCTTCAGCGGGCGGCGGTAGGCGCGGCGCGCCAGCGTGGAGAGGATTTCGCGCGCGCAGGCCAATTCGTCTTTTGAACCAGCGGCCGAATTCGCGGGCCGGCAAACGAAAATCCGGCGGCGGGATGCGGTGTCGCCAGGGCCGGTTTGGTTGAAGGGACCTTCGATATTGAGGCGGTCGATGGAAGGGTCGCCGGTGATGTCGAGCCCGTCGATGGTGGTCCGCATGAAGGGCTTGATGAGATCGTCCTTCTGGGCGTGGCTCCTCAATATGGTGGTGGCCGAGACGTTGTGAGTGCCGGCCTTCACGGGCAGCCGGATCGTCAGGCGTTTGTCCACGTCCGTGCCGAAGGCCCCGGGGTTCTCCGCCATCTTGACGAAGTCGTCCTTGCCGCCGACCGTGACCAAACCGATTCTGGCTCCGTCGATGCCGACCTCGATCTGGTGGGCGTCTTCTATACCGCGCATCAGGTCAAAGGTGTTACGCCAGAGCCGAACCTTGACGATGTACTCGCCGTCCACGGGGAAATTGTGGCGCACCAGAATTCCGCCGCGAGTGCCGAGCGGGAGCCCCTCGATGTGCTGGTCTTGAGACAGGTCCGGCCGGACGCGATAGGTCGCGGTGGCGGGCGCGATGCTCGTGTTGCCGACCGCCAGACGGCTGATGTTCCAGGAGGCGGACAGATACCGCTCCATCAGCGACGGCGAGACGCGCAGCACGTCGGCGATGTTATCGAAACCGCTGCTTTCGTCGTCGGGCGGCAACAGCGCGGTTGCGTCTATTTCCAGTCCGAGCAAGTCGCGAATGGCGTTGGCGTATTCGGCTCGATTGAGGCGGTGCATTGTCGCGTGACCCGGATTTGGCTTGGCTGCGGCGGCGCGGTCGAGGGAGGTTTCGAAAAACGAAGCGAGTCCGTCGAGGGCCGCTTTATCGGGCCGCGGCATGCCCTGCGGAGGCATCGCGCCCACGCGAACCTTGCGGATGACCTTTTCCCAGGTTTCCGCGCCCTTGGGGATATCGGTAAGGTTGGCGGTCTCGAGCGAAAGTCCGCCGGTGCGCAGCTCATCGCTGTGGCAGGTTACACAATACTTATCGAGCACATCCTTCGGCTGCTGCCCGGCGCATAGCACGGGGAGAGCCACGCCCAAGGCAAAAATTCGCATCATAACCGATCTCTCCAGCACTCCATCAGTATACGTAACTTACAACGACACCTGTGCGAAGAAGTTGATGCGGGAGACAAGACCATGAATCTGGATCAAGGTAACGAGCGTCAGCAAGAAACCTGGGCATCGGGGGATTTCCCTAAGATGGGCGTCGAGTTGGCCATCGCCGGCGAGTTGCTGTGCGAGGCAGTGCCGGTGTATGCAGGCGACCGCCTTCTCGACGTCGGCACGGCTTCGGGCAATACGGCTCTTTCGGCTGCCAGACGGCGAGCACGCGTGACGGCTATCGACTTGGTTCCATCGCTGCTTCAGCGTGCGCGGCAGCGCGCGTCGGCGGAGGCACTGGCCGCCGATTTTCAGGAGGGGGACGCGATGGCGCTCGCTTTTCCAAACGCTTCCTTCGACGTGGTGATGAGCACTTTCGGGGCGATTTTCGCTCCCGATCCGGACCGGACCGCCGCGGAAATGGCGCGCGTCTGCCGGCCCGGCGGAAAGATCGCATTGGCAGTGTGGACGCCTGACGGAATGCTGGGGAAGCTGTTCCGGCTTTTGGCGCGGTACGCTCCGCCGGAGCTGGCGCTCGATGCCCCCGTTGAATGGGGCGAAGAAGCGAAATTCCGAGGAAGGCTTGGTCCTTATTCGAGCGAAATCGCGGTCCAAGGGCAGGCTGTTTATTTTCGCGCGGTCTCAGCGCAAAAGTGGGTCGAATTTATGAAGGTCTACTTCGGTCCTGCAATCCGCGCCTTTGGATCGTCCACGCCGGCGGCGCAGAAAACGCTCGCGGAAGAAATGGCAAATCTCATCTTGGAATTCAATAGTGCGAAGAACGGCACGATTCTGGCTCGCAGCGAATACCTGGAGATCGTCGCGACAAGGCGGGCGTGAAGCAAGCGCCTTTCCTCACATTTGGCCCGGCTCGAACATCCAGGGCGTCATCGAGGCCGCCTTGACGGCGAAGCGGTCGTCCACGTAATCCTTAAAATCCAGCTTGCGATCGAGGATGCCGGTCTCGATCATCAGGTCTTGAATCAAATCGAAATCTTTCTGCAGCGGAGCCAATGGATTGTAGAGCACGCGATCCAGCGGCCGCGTCAAGGCCCATTCCAGAAGCCTCGGATCCTGGTGGTAATAGAGGCGCGCGGCGAAATCCGCCGCATATTCGCGGTGGGCAAGACCCTGATCCAGCCACAGGCCGGATCGCGCGATTCCATCCACCAGGGCCTGCACCGCAGCCGGATTCGATTCGATCACATCCTGCCGCACCACGAGCACGCAGGAAAGATAGTCGGGCCAGTAATCACGCGCTTGGAAGAGAACGCGGCCATAGCCGTCGAGCTCCGCTTGAGAAGGAAACGGTTCACCCATGGAAAATGCGTCGATGGCGTTGGTGGCCAGCGCGCCCGGAACATCCGCGGGATTCATCTCCAGCATTTTTACCTGGTCGAGCGCGACGCCATTTTGTTTGAGCGCGCGAACGAGCAGCAATCTTTCGTCGGAAAAGCGGTTGGGAATCGCAACCCGCCTCTGCGCCAGTGCGGCAACAGTGTGGATGGGGCCGTCCTTACGAACCACGACCGAGCTGCCATAACGATGGCCCAGGTACACGATGCGGATCGGCACACCTTGCGATCGCAATGCCAGCGCCATGGGCGCCACCAGGAATCCAGCTTGAATCCGGTTGGCGATTAAAGCTTCTTTAATTTCCGGAAATCCCTGAAATAAGCGCGGAATCAGGGCATCTTTCGATTTCGAATGCTTCGTGATGTAATCCGTGACGGGGCAGGCGAGGTGGCAGGTCACCGGAATGTAGGCCACGTTCAATTTGCGCAAGGCGCTTGGGAGAGAATCGTTCCGAACCACGGCCCAATCGACGTTGAACATCAGGTGCAGAGCGGTTACAGTTACGGTCCATAGCGCGACCGCCCATACAATTCCCTTAGTCTGCCGGTTCATGCGAAAACCCCCACGATAAGAATTTGGTTCGCTCCGCGCTTTGGAGCCCCAGGTCCAAAGTCAGACCGATTGCGCCGATTAGCAGCATCCCGGCAATCACCAGATCGTAGCGTTGCCCGGCGTTGCGGGAATCGATGATCAAGTAACCCAAGCCGGAATCGACGGCAATCATCTCCGCCGCTACCACCACAATCCAAGCGATGCCCAGCGCCGCGCGCAGACCGGTCAATATCTTGGGAAACGCCGCCGGAATCATCACGCGGAAGATGACGGCCACATTCGAGGAACAGAAATTCCGTCCGGCGAGCACCAGAACATTGGGAACATTGCGAACGCCTTCCGCGGTCCACAGCAGAATTGGAAAAAAAGCTCCGATGAAGATAAGGAATACAGGGGTCGCATCGCCGACACCGAACCAAACCACCGCCATGGGCATCCACGCCAGAGGGCTGATCGGCCGCAGCATTTGAATCGTAAAGTTGGCACTCTGGCGCAGCGCCGGATGATAGCCCAGCGCCGCGCCGGCCGGAATTCCCAGGCAAACGGCGGCAAGGTATCCCTTGGCCACGCGCCAAAGCGACGACGCAATGTAGCTGAGCAGGATTCTTTTTCTGACAAGCTCTCCGAAGCCGCGCAACACGCGAACGGGTGACGGAACCACCGGAGTGTGCAAAGTAGCCAACTGCCAAGCCAGCAGCAGCGCGGCGCAGAGCAGCGCCGGCCAGAATATAGCTTCCGCCCGTTTCATACGCCCCTTTCCACGCCGAGCTCGTCGAGAATACGCGTGCGCATCGCAATGTATTCCGGCGCGCTGACATCGCGGGGATGCGGCATCCCGATTTCGAGTTCGCAATGAATGTGCGCGGGACGCGAGGAAAGGACCAGCACGCGGTCTCCCAGTTGCACGGCCTCGTCGATGTCATGCGTCACCAGCACGACGGTCTTCCGCTCACGGTGCCAGATGCGTAGCAGTTCCTTGCGCATGGTCATGCGGGTGATGAAGTCGAGGCCGGCGAAGGGCTCGTCCATATAGAGAACGTCCGGATTCACCGCCAGCGCCCGCGCCACTTCGAGTCTCTGCTTCATCCCTCCCGATAACTCGCGCGGGAATGCGCGCTCAAAGCCTTCGAGGCCGACCAATCCGATGTAGTGTTGAATCCGCTCTTCGCGCTCCTTCCGCGGCAAGGCGGAAAGCCCGAATCCGATATTGCCGGCGACGGTCAACCAGGGGAAAACGGCCGATTCCTGAAAGACAAAAATGCGGCGCGGGTCGGGGCCGCGGACTGGTTCGTTGTCGATTTCAATTGCGCCGGAGGTCGGCGGAAGGAACCCGCCCAGAACATGCAGCAGCGTCGATTTTCCGCAGCCTGAAGGCCCCACGATACAGACGAATTCACCGGCGCCGATGCTCAAATCGATGTGCTCCAAAATCGACTCACGCTTACCGTCGCGCTCGAACGTGAGACATAAATCCGACACCCTCAGCTTGGGACAGGACGGAGTGGGCGCTGTGCTCACGCGACGCTCTCCTTGGCACTTGTTTGCCCACCCTGCAACGCCCAGCAGACGAAATCCGTTTGCTCCAGCCCTCTCAAGATGGCATCGAGCGCGAAGCCGACGGCTCCGATGGCAAACATCCCGGCGAACACCAGATCGAACCGGTTACCGGCGTTGCGCGCATCCATAATCAGGAATCCGAGCCCGGAGTTGACGGCAAGCATTTCCCCCGCAACCAGCACCGACCACGCGATCGCCAGCGTGGTGCGCATTCCCGAGAGCAATTGCGGAGCGGCCGCGGGAAGTACGACGCGCCAAATCAAAGGAACGCCGGAAAGTCCGAAGTTTCGCCCCGCGTTTACGTAGCCGGGCCTCACGTTGCGGACCGCCGAGTAGGCGATCAGGGTCAGCGTGGGGGCGCAAGCGATGAAGATCAGGAAGATCGCGGCAAGGTCTCCGATTCCGAACCACAGCACGGCGAGCGGAGTCCATGCCAGCGGAGAGATGGGCCGGAGAATTTGCAGCAGGGGCTGGGCAGCCAGTTGCGAACGGCGGTTGAGCGCCAGCAGCATGCCGCAGGGGATCGCGACCAGGCTCGCTAGAAGAAATCCCCAAGTGATGCGGAAGACCGATGCGATCACATGCTTCGCCAGCGCCCCGCTTGCGGCGAGTCCCGCCAAGGCCGCTGCGACGGACCGCGGAGTGGGAACCACGTGCGCGGAGGAATGTCCCGCCGCGAACTGCCACATCGCAAGCAGCAGCACGGGCAGCAGAAACGGCCTGAGCTTCGCCATTCCCTTTCTTCTTCGCTCGGCTTGCATGGATGGTTACGAGGATGATTTCGGCGGAAGCTTCCAGCCAGCGCCGGCGCCGATCAAAATCGCCAGCCCCAGGCTCCCCAAATGCCAGACCAGGAGGTGCGGCGCTTGCTGGCGCATGCATTGAAATTGAAGCACCGCGACCCCCAGCGTCCCGGCAAACGCTCCTACGGCCGCTCCCGCCGCGGTTCGCGAGGTTGCCACGCCGCGCCTGACGATCGGCGAAATCAGCGCCGCCGCCACTGCCGCGATCCCCAACCCCATCAGGGTGCATGGCCATCCTTCGCGGATGAACGCCGGAGATCTCGGCCACGGGAACAGCAGTGCCACAACCAAAACCAGGGCGACAGCTGCAACAGGAATCACTCGCGGCGCGGAAAAGAGCCGAAGGCTCCCCGGAATCATCTGCCACACCAGAAACACGCAAACCAGCATTGCGCCGGCCGCGAGCACCGTTGTGACAGACGCGAGTTGTACAAGCGTCATCAAGCGGAGTCCGGCTTTATCCGTCATCGCAATCAAAATGAGCGCCAGCGCAAGAAAGGCCGATGCGAATCCCGCGGCCATGACGGGAATCGACGGAAGCGGCGTTACTGGCTCGAGCGATGCGGTCAGATCGTTCAAGATTTTCTTCTGCACGCTGGACGATGGCTCCGCCGCAGTGGGATTCCCGGCAATCCGGTCATTCAGCCAATCTTGCAAGTTATCCGGCATCGCGACCGCCCTTCGGGAGCAACTCACGCAGTTTCACATACGCGCGGTGGGCTTTCTGTTTCACCGATCCAACCGAGGAGCCCGTCGATCTGGCGACCTCCTCCAGCGTCATTCCCGAGACTTTCAGCATCACCAGCACTTCCTGCTGGCTCTTCGGCAGCGTCTCGATCAGCCCGAGAATCTCATCGTTCGGCGTCGTTGACGCGGCAAGCGTAGCGACGGGCTCGGGAACTTCGGCGACAAGCTTTTCCCGCGATTCCAATCGCCGGCGCTTACGATAGCCGTCCAGGCGGGTGTGCCGCGCAATGGCGAAGATCCACGGCAGCACTGGTTGAGAAGGACGATACGTATGCCGCCCGCGGTGGATGCGCATCCAGCAGTCCTGGAGCAGGTCCTCCGCCTCGTGCGGGTTCAGTCGGGGCCACGCCAGAAACCGCAGCAAACGCGGCGACAGCCGGTTGACAAGTTCCTCCACCGCGGACGCATCCGCGCGCTGATAGCGAACCATGAGCTCCATGAATTCCCGCTCTTCCGTGGATTCGCCGCGCTGGGCGTGGGGTTGGGACGCGCCCGGCGTCATCGAATCCTATTCATTCCTTCGAAGAAAGGAGGAATCCGGTTACGGTTGGATGCCTTTTGATTTTTCAGGGGACAGAACATTGGCGGACGCCCAGCGACATTCTAGCGAATTCGCGGCTTCCTCCGTAACCCCTTGGGCGAGTCGAGCGAACTTGGAAACTGGAGGGGCTTGCAAAATGGATCGTAGGAACTTCTTTATGGCCGTGGCTGCCACCGGCGGCGCAGGCCTGGCGCTGCACGAATCGCAAGCGGTCTCTCAAAAACCGCCCCTTGAAAATGCGAGCGTCGCCTGGACCGTCTCGGGCTTCAGTTGCATTACGTGCGCGGTCGGACTCGAGACATTATTGAAGGCCCAGAAGGGGATTCTGGCCGTCAAGGCTCATTACCCGAGCGGAAGGGTCGAAATCGCGTTCGACCCGAATGCGATCGCGCTGTCCAAGATCAGGGGACTGGTAGACGAACTTGGATTTAGGATCGAAGACGCATGATTCGCGAAACCATAAATCGCGACATTGACCGAAGCGAATAGCACGCCATTTGTTATGGGCTTGACTGCCTACTTCTTGGCTTTACCGCCCTCGCTGTCGACGTAGTGTTGCAGGTCCTGCTCCCCTTCCACGCAGGCGAACTCCATTAGCTGGTAGTCGGGTTGTTTGTTGCGGCCGAAGGCGAAGGCCATTTTCCAAGGCCGCGTGTAAACCTTCGGATCCTCGATGGTGGCTTCGTACTGGATCGTATCGGCGTCTGTGAAAGTGTATCGTTCCACCACGTGAATGGCCTCGCTGTGGAAGTTTGCCGCCATATCGAACCAGGTCTTGTCGTTTTGATTGGTCACGTCGACCACCAAGCTGTCCCCTTCCCAGTGGCCGCGCGAGTCGCCCTCGTACAGCCTTATCGGTGCGGGAGCGTGCGGCCGCCCGTCTAGCGGGATGATGCGATACGCGTGAAACGCTTCAAAGAAAATCACCACGTATCCAGTCGGCTGAAAGATCTGGAAACCCAACGGGGTGTACATCTGGCGAGGGGTCCCGGACAGGGTGCAGTGCGCCTGGGGATCCTCAAACCTGTGATGCTCCATCATGTCGTTCCTCTTGGCCAGAGCCCAATCCTGGTACGGAATGTGCCCTCCGGGCGGATCCACGATGATGCTTTTGCCCGCCCGAATCTGGAATCGCTCAACCGGGTGATCTTCGATGTCGTCCGCGGGCGCGAAGACCTTAGACGACCAAAACCCTTGAAAATCGGGCTTTCCATCCGGCAACCGCGGAATAGCGCCGGCTTTGGTTGACGGCGTCTGGGCCGCTGCGAGCATCGCGGCCGCGCAAAGAACTGTTAGATTCACTGCCAGGCGAGTCCCGCTCATTTGCGCTCCTTTGCCGCCTCATCCAGATAGATGGGGCATTCGTATTCGTACAGCTGAAAATTCTTTTCCGTATGCCGGTACAAGGGCATGCTGATCTTCCAGGGACGGGTGAACATCTTGGGATCCTCGAAGGTCGCTTCGTACAGCAGTGTATCGGGACCGGTGCGCGTGAATCTTTCCGTCAGCTTGAGCTCACCGCTATGGAAGTCTCCCGCCGAATCGAACCAGGTCTGGTCGTTGAAATCGGTGGTTTCCACAACCAGCGTGTCGCCTTCCCAGCGGCCTCGAGAATCGCCCATCCAGAAGTCGATATCTTCCAGGTGCTTGCTGCCGTCCACGGGGATGGTGCGGGTGGAGTGATCGTACTCCGACGCCATGGCGACGAACTTCGGCGTCTGGAAAATTTGAAATGGGAAGGGAAGGTAGGTCACGCGCGGCACGCCGGGCAGATAGCATTTGTTCAGCGGGTCGGCAGCCGTCCGATTCTTATAGTTTTCGTTTCTCTTTTCGGCGGCCCATGGCTGGTAGGGGATCTTGCCATCCGGCGGATCGACGATCACGCTGTTGCCCGCTTGGATTCCCAAGGAGGCTCCGTGAGCTTCCAGGCCCCCCGCCGCAGTGTTGCGTACCTGCCAGATCCCCTGCAAATCCGCCTTTCCGTCGGCGCCGCGCGGCGCAACGTACTTATTCGCGCCCGGCGCTGCATTGGACGCGGACTGAGCAAATCCACACTTAACAAACCCAGGAAGACCCGCGGCGAACAAAACCGCGCACGCCGCGATTGGAATCTGGAGCCCTCTCCGCATCCTATTGCTTTCCGTCCGGCTGCTTTCCGTCCGGTGGAGCGCCCGTACCCGCTGAGCCCGCGAACATCTTATGCCCGTCGGCGGTGGTCACCGACCGCGCACTCATCGTCGCGGAATTGTCCTTCGCGCGGAATCCTTCGACAGTGACAACGTCCCCTTCTTTCAAGCTGTTTTTTCGCCAACCTTGGCGGTACAGCATATTGGGAGGGGCAGTCTCGCACCTCCATTCCACCGTTTTGCCGGCTTCGTCCTTCACCGTTATGTGCAGCCAGGAATGGGGATTGACCCAATCCATAGTGACCACGGTTCCCTTCACTGTAATGGGCTGGTTTGAGTCATACTCGGCAGCGAAGGAATGGTGCGCAAAGGCCGCGACAGGCCATAGACCCAAGCCCACACTCAGCGTCCAAGCTGCAACTCTTGAATTCATGCGACGAACCTCTCTTCTGTTGCTGTTTCCCAGCGCGACGGTCACACCGTAGTATATATCTTCCCGTCGATATCAGTATCAATCGACAGAGGATGGCAGTCAAGGCAAGGTATATGTCACGCCCGTGGTGAACTGGAATGAGTTTTTCTTGAATCCAGGCGGAGGATCGTTGAGGAGCGTATCGAGCGTACTGACATTCAGGCTCATGCGCTTGTATAGCGCGATGGTGATTCCCGCGCCGGCGGTGGCCGAATAGGCGCTGGTGTCGTTCCAGGCCGGAATCAACGTGATCTGCTCGTCGAACTTTATCCCCGCCGATAGATTACGGTGATAGGTTTCGTTGAAAACGGAGCCGATCAGACTCTTGCTCTTGGCGCCGTTGAAGTGCTGGGCAATGTAGCTCATCGTGGCTTTCAGATCCAGCGTCTGCTTGTCGGATTTGATCACGGTCGATCCGACGCCGCCGCTGTAGGTCTGCTGTAGCGATAATCCCTGAGAGAAATTGTGATCGAAAGCGGCCTGCCCCAGCGCGTACATCCGGGCGGAGAAATACTCATCGCGCTCGGCATCGAAATGAAACAGGTCGGTCTTCACTTCGGGCGTGTTGGGCTGATCTATTTTTCCGTAGGAGGCAGTGAAGTTCACCAGCGTACGATTGCGCGCCGTCAGCCAGTCCTCAGTCGGGATCGCGCGGGCGAGGTGCACTGAGCCGGTGAACGTTTCGCTCTTTTGGGTAGCCTCGACCAAGGATACTCCGCCGGTAATCGCGCCCTTCCAATCCTCGCCGAAGCCGGGGTTGTGGAGCGCCTTCTGGTAGGCGTCTTCGTCGACGATGAAATCCGTGTCGCCTGGAGCCACCGTCTGCGCAGGCTGGCCTGCGGTCTGAGTGATTTGAATCTTCCCGTCCGCCAGGGCGATGGTTCCGCGCGGAATCATCGCGTCGGCTTCCTTGCGGTGTAGCTGGATGCCCTTGGGAATCACGGCAAAGCGGCGCGAGGAGGTCAGCTCCTTGATTTTGGCCCATGGTATGGTCACGTCGCCGCCCGCGTCGCTATGAAACGTCACCGCGGCGCCGGTAGCTCGCACCAGTTTCCCGATCAGTTTCTCGCCGTCGGTGAGAGTTAGAGTGTCGGGAGGATCCGCCGCGCGGGCCAGTGCGAACATGAACAACCCGGCGGCAAGGAGACGGAAGCCCGTCGAAAGGTCGCGTGAAGACATAAATAAACGGTAACACCCGCTATGGAGGCGACGCGACCACATGAGCATCAGGCTGACGGCGGGGCAAACCGCGAAGCTCGAAAATCACGAGCAGGGGATCAATCAGAAGGTCGCCGCGGACCGGCAAGCCAACGGCGGCAAGCTCACGGGGCAGCAGAAGCAGCAGATCAACCAGGCGCAGAACAAAGCCAGTCGCCAGATCTACAAGGCCAAGCACTAAGCGTCACGTCCTTGTAAAATCGATTGCATGAGAATTCCGGTGTTGATGGCCGCCTGCGCCCTGTCCGTGCAGGCGGCTTCTTTGTGCGATGTCACTTCCTACGGCGCGAAGAACGACGCCAGCGCGCGAGCGACCAAGGCCATTCACGACGCCATTCAAGCGTGCGCGAAGGGCGGCGGAGGTACCGTCTACTTCCCTCCGGGCACGTATGAGACGGGTGCGATCGAGCTCGCCAGCAACATCGTATTGAACATCGACGCCGGCGCGACCTTGCGCTTCCACACCGACCTCTCCGAGTATCCGCTGGTCCCCGGCCGTTCAGAAGGCACGGAGGGTTTCACTCCCGCTCCGCTGATCGGCGGACGAAATCTCCAGAACGTGACCATCACCGGGCGCGGAACGCTCACTACCGACAACGCCGCGTGGGTTAAGCAGGCGAATAATCCGGAAGCCCGCGCCATGTGGACCAGCATCCAGGACCGGTTGGAAAAGAAGGAGCCCGTTCCCGAAGCCGACTATCGCAAGGCCGCGCCCAGCCTGCGTCCCGCTTTTATCCGGCCCATGGATAGCAAGAACATTTTGATCGAAGGAATTCACGTGGTGGGCTCCTCGTTTTGGGTGATCCATTTGCTGTATTGCGAAAACGTGGTGGTCCGCAGTGTGATCATCGAGACTTATCCCGGTGCAAACCCGGATGGCATCGATATCGACTCCAGCCGCGAAGTCCGTATTTCGGATTCCTACTTCGACACCGGCGACGACGCGATCGTGCTCAAGTCGGGCAAAGGCGTGGACGGAAGACGCGTGGCGAAGCCCACCGAAAACATCACCATCACCAACTGCACTTTCAAGCGCGCTCATGGGGCGGTTGTGATTGGCAGCGAGACGGCGGGCGGCGTGCGCAACGTCGCGGCGAGCAACATCGTCTCCAATGGCACTGAGATCGGCATCCGCATCAAGAGTGGGCGCAGCCGCGGAGGCGTCATCGAGAACCTGCGCTTCGACAATTGGGTGATCGACAATCCGGTCAGGGATGGAATCCTGGTCACCAATTATTACGTCCGCATTCCGGAGGAGCCGGTCTCCGAACGCACTCCCGTCTTTCGCAACATCTCCATCAGCAACGTGACGGTGAGCGGCGCGCCGGTGGTCGTCGATATTCAAGGGCTTCCGGAAATGCCCATCTCCGGTCTGCGCATTCGCGATCTGGTGGGTGCGGGTAAGCGTGGCTTGCAGGCGTTCAACACCAAGGGGCTGGAATTGCACAACATCAAGATCGACGCGGCCGAAGGCCCCACGTTCCTGATTCGCGACTCCTCAGATCTGGAGCTGGATCGCGTGGAGACCGATCAAGCTCTCGCCGCGATGCCGGTGATTCGTCTGGATCGCGTGACGCGCGCGTTGATTCAGAGCAGCCGAGCGTGGCCTGGTACGGGAACGTTTCTCTCCGCCGCGCCCGGCTTGCTGAAATCGGTCGAGATGGATTCGAACCGCCTCTCCGCCGCGAAGACGCCGACGGAAGAATCGTCCACCGACTATTGGCAAAGCATAGACAGCCCGGACAAGGCGCTGCGGCGTCCGTAGCGGCGTACGCACTGGCGTCGCCAGGAGTGGCGACGCGGCGCGCAGGAGTGCGTGCGCCACATTCCACTGGCTATAGTTGTCTTAAGGGATGAAACCGTACCCGGCCATCACGGCTTCGCTGCCCGAGGTTCACTCGAGCGTGCACACCGCGCGACCCACCGTGCTCCGACGCATGCTTGCGTTCGCCGGGCCGGCGTACCTGGTCAGCGTCGGCTACATGGACCCCGGCAACTGGGCCACGGATCTGGTGGGCGGCTCGCGCTTCGGATACAGGCTGCTGTGGGTCATCGTGCTGTCCAACGCCATGGCGATTCTGTTGCAGACGCTGGCGGCGCGATTGGGCATCGTGGCCGGGCGCGATCTCGCGCAGGCGTGCCGCGAATCTTATCCAAAGGTCGTGTGCAACGCGCTGTGGGTGTTGTGCGAAGTCGCCATCGCGGCCTGCGATCTGGCCGAGGTGCTGGGCGCGGCCATCGGATTAAAGCTGCTGTTCCACTTGCCGCTGCTCGACGGAGTGCTGCTGACCGCGCTGGACACGATCCTGGTCCTGTGGCTTTCGCGCTTCGGCATTCGCGTAATTGAAGCGGCCATCCTTTCGATGATCGCGATCATGACCGGATGCTTTCTGGTGGAGCTGTTCTTCGCCCACCCAGCCATGCACGAAATGTTCTTCGGCCTGACGCCGCGCCTCGATACCGCGAGCTTGTACGTCGCCGTCACCATCGTCGGCGCGACCGTGATGCCGCACAATCTCTATCTGCATTCCGCCTTGGTGCAGACCCGGCGCATCGGCAAGAGCGTCGCCGACAAGCGCGAGGCCTGCCGCTTCAATTTGGTGGATTCGGTGGTGGCGCTGAACGGAGCTCTGATCGTGAACGCGGCCATCCTGGTGCTGGCCGCCGCCGTATTCTACAATCGCCACATCATCGTCGAAGAAATCGAGCAGGCGCAAGGGCTGCTTGCGCCGCTGCTCGGCACCGCGATGGCTAGTAGTCTGTTCGCGGTGGCGCTGCTCGCCAGCGGCCAATCTTCGACGCTCACCGGAACCTACGCGGGGCAGATCGTCATGGAAGGGTTTCTGGATCTGCGCATGCGGCCGTGGATGCGGAGGCTGGTCACGCGCACACTCGCCATCATTCCCGCCGTCGTCACCATCAAAGTTTCCGGCGATCAAGCCACGCTGTGGCTGCTGCTGCTGAGCCAGGCCATCATCAGCATGCAGCTTCCCTTCGCCGTGATTCCGCTGATCCGCTTCACCAACGACCGGGAGCGCATGGGTTCCTTCGCCAATCGCGCCTGGGTGAAGACGCTGGCGTGGGCCACTGCGGCGGTGATTCTAGGGCTGAACCTGTGGCTGGTGGTTGATCAAATGACGCCTTGGGTCGTCGCGCACCCGCTCGGCGGATTGCTGCTGATGCCGCCGCTTGCGGCCGTGCTGGGGCTGCTCGGCTGGATTACGTTCGCCGGCGCGCGCCCGAAGCTGGCGGTTCCGGAAGCTGCGACGGCCGCCGTTACGGTCACCTCCCATCTATCGGCGCCGGTGTACCGGCGCATTCTGGTGCCGCTCGACCACAGCTCGCGCGATCGCGCGGCCATTGCGCACGCGGCGTATTTATCCCGCTTAAACGGCGCGACGCTGCATCTGGTTCACGTCGAGGAGGGCGCCACCAGCCGGCTATTCGGCGCCATCGCCTCCGACGCCGAGGTGCACGCGGGCGAGGAATATTTCAGCGGCATCGTCGCTTCGCTGGCCTCCCAGAACATCCCGGCCGAGCTCACCGTGACGCATGGAAGCAGCCCGAAGGACGAGATCGTGAAATTGGCTCGCGAGACTCATCCCGACCTGATCGTGATGGGCGCGCACGGGCATCGAGGCGTCAAGGACCTGGTCTTCGGCAACACCATCAACGGCGTCCGGCATGAGGTGGACGCGCCGGTTCTGGTGGTCGGCCACGAACCCGGCTGACCTGCGCGTTCAGGCCCGCACGTATTTGTTGAACCAGTCAATCGTGCGCTGCCAGGACAGGTCGGCCGCAGCCTTGTTGTAGCGTTCCGGCGTGGCATCGCAATTGAAGCCGTGAACTGCGCCCGGGTAGAGGTAGCCTTCGTGCGGAATGTTAGCCGCCGTCAAGGCCATGTCGTACGCCGGCCACGACGCGTTGGTTCGCGTATCTAGCGCCCCGTGGTGGACCAGAACCGCGGCCTTGATCTTCGAATAATCCGCGTTGTTGGGAACGGCGCCGTAGTATGGCACTGCCGCCGACAGATCGGCTCCCATCCGGAAAGCCAAGTTATTAGAGACACCGCCCCCGTAACAAAAACCGGTGACGCCGATCTTGCCAGTGCAGTCGGCGCGCGATTTCAGCCACATCGCGGAGGCTGCGAAATCTTCACCCATCTTGGCGCCATTGACCTTGTTGAACATCTGGCCGCCGTTGTAGTCGTCGCCGGGAAAGCCCCCAAGCGAGGTGAGCCCGTCCGGCGCAAACGCCATGAAGTTCGCCAGAGCGAGGCGCCGCGCGATGTCCTCGATATGCGGATTCAAACCTCGATTTTCGTGGACAACCAGAATGCCAGGCAATTTCGACACCTGCTTCTCTCGCGTGTCGGCGCTGACGGGCCGGACGAGATAACCTTTGATGCTTCCGTTCCCTTGCGGCGACGGGACGGTCTCGTAGGTTGCCTTGATGCGGTCATCGGTCTTGGATACCTGCTGCGCGGCAGCATAGTTCGGCATCAACGCTTCGACGATCGTCGCCGCCGTCAGACCGCCTATCGCAAATCGCTGAACGCCGTCCATAAAGGTACGGCGACTGATCACGCCGTGAATAAAGAGGTTGTAGAGTTCTATGGCCTCGCTCGGCAGTTTGGGTTTTGCTGACTCCATTTGGCTAGCTCCTTTCCAAGAAAGGATATCACCTCCCGCGCCGCTATTGAGGTTTGACTCGAGCGCCCGCCGTGCGCCTTCCACACGCTTCTCAATGCGATAAACTTGGCTGGACGAATTCTCATGAGAGGAAGTACGGAAATGGCGAGCACTAACAGAAGAAGCTTCCTGAAACAGGCCACCCTGCTGCTTGGGGGAGCCCAAGCGGGTTCGCTGCTGCCGCTTATGGCGCGCGCCGCGGAGACTGCCGGGGTGGTCGCCGAAACCTCCTACGGCAAGATACGCGGCACTCTCGTCGAAGACATCAAGGTCTTCAAAGGCATTCCGTACGGCGCAAACACCGGGGGTGCAAACCGTTTTAAGCCGCCGGTGAAACCCGCCAAGTGGACCGGCGTACGCGACGCGGTCGCCTACGGACCTACCGCGCCGCAAACTGTTGGCGCGGGCGGAGGCCGCGCAGGGGCGCCGCTTGAAGACGAAGATTGCCTGGTGCTGAACGTATTCACCCCCTCGGTGACCGGCGGCAAACGTCCTGTGATGGTGTGGCTGCATGGCGGCGGCTTCTCCACAGGCTCGGGTTCATCGCCTATCAACGACGGCACTAGCATGGCCCATACCAGCGACGTCGTGGTGGTGACCATCAATCACCGCCTGAACGTGCTCGGCTCGACCTACCTGGGCGAGGCGGCGGGACCGGACTTCGCGCTGTCGGGTTCGGTCGGAATTCTGGACATCGTCGCGGCACTGCAATGGGTGCGCGAAAATATTGCGCGCTTCGGCGGCGATCCAAACCTGGTGACGATCTTCGGACAATCCGGCGGAGGCCGCAAGGTCGCGACGTTGATGTCCATGCCTTCGGCCAAGGGACTTTTTCACCGCGGGATCGTTGAAAGCGGAGCCGTGCTCCGGCTGACCACGCCGGAAGACGCGATCCACACGACGGAACTGCTTCTGGCCGAACTGGGACTTCAAGCGAACCAGGCGCGTGAATTACAGCAAGTTCCGGTCGCGCGGCTGCTCGCCGCAAACGCAGCAGTGCAACGGAAGATCACCTTGCGCGAACCCGGGATGACGGCGAACTCGCCGATGGTCGACGGCAAGGCTCTGCCAAGCCATCCGTGGGATCCCGCGGCTCCGGCGCTTTCGGCCAACATTCCGTTGCTGATCGGATGGGCTCACACGGAGGAGACGCTGTACGACCGACCCACACCGGAGAAGCTCGCGCTGGACGAGGCGGGACTGAAGAAACGTGCGGCGGAGCGCATCGGCGGCGATCCCGATCGCGTGATTGAGGCATTTCGCAAGGCGCATCCTGAGGCGATGCCGTGGGATCTGTGGATTCTCATCGCCACCGATCACCCGCGCGGCGCCTACACGCGCGAGCTCGCCAAGCGCAAGGCGGCGCAGGGCGGTTCGCCAGCGTACGTGTACCGCTTTGACTGGGAGACGCCGGAAGGCGGTGGACACATGCGCTCGCCGCACACAGTGGAGATCCCGTTCGTGTTTAACAACATCAAGATTGCGGGTCCGCTCATCTCAAAGATGCCGGAAGCCTACGCGCTGGCCGAAAAAGTGAGTGCGTCATGGGTCGCGTTCGCGCGTACCGGGAATCCCAATGCGTCAAAGTTGCCGAGGTGGCCCGCGTACTCAGCCGAATCGCGCGACACGATGTTATTCAATAACGAGAGCCGCGTGGAAGCCGATCCCGACCACGGCCCGCGCCTGGCGATGGAGCGGGCCTTAAAACTGGCTTAAGGGAATCGTTCGGTGTGCGCGAACGGCGAGCCTTCTCGTCTATTGGCAGCCGTTGATTCCCTTGGTTAAACAAATCGAAGACTTGGGTGGCGGCGGAACGGGAATGCCCTTCTGCTCCATCAGCTTCACCAGAAGTTTTTCGGCTTCCGGGTGGGCGATGGCGGATTGCACACCGACTCGCACCAGCCCGCGAGCCCAGTCGAGAGGAATGAACGTCTCATCCACCAGATCGCCGTTCACGGTGTCGCGGCTTCCACCGTCGCGAGCATCCAGCTTCGCGCCTGCATCCGCCAGCAATTGGATCGCGTCCGTGCGCCCCTTATGCGCAGCGCCGTGGAGGGCTGTTCGTCCTTCATCGTCGGCTATATTCGGGTCAATGCCGAGACTGAGGCACATCTTGACCGCTTCGGCGCTGTCTGCTTCCGACCATTCGAACGTCACCCCTTCCACCCATCCGATTCCCGATGCCACGGCGAGAGGGGTCACGTTGTGGGCGGTGAAAATGTGGGGATCGGCTCCGTGCGCCAGCAAGAGCTTCATCAGCGGGATGTCTCCGGATTGGGCCGCTCGCAGAAACGCGGTCGCCCCCTCTTCGAAGAGCCACTGCATCGTGAAATTGGTTCTGGTTTCGGTGCTATCTCCAACGCACGCTGGCGGTTTGGATTGGGGTCCGCAGACGCGCGCATTTACATCCGCTCCCTTATCGAGAAGCAGCTTGATGAACTCCAGGTGGTCCATGTCCGGCGTACGCACCGGGTAATCGCCGCTCTCGATATTGCGGTTGTCGGTCGCCAGGTAGAGCGGCGTCCAGCCCCCGTTGTTCGCGATGTTGGGGTTCGCGCCCTCGGCGAGGAGATAGGCTGCCAGTCTGTAGTGGCGATTCTGTGTCGCAGTCAGCAGCGCGGTCCAGCCGTAATTGGTGACCTGATTGATGTCGGCACCTGCGCTGACGATCGACTGAGCGCATTCGAGGCAGTCCTCGCGGGCAGCCAGCACCAACGCCGTGAGACCGCCGCCATCCTTGGCTGGCTTGCCAAACCCAAACTGCGAAAGCTGCTCGATCAAAACGGAAGCAGTCACGCCAGGAGGCAAATTCCCGAGGTCCAGCCCGAACCCGATAAGGAGGTCTGGATCCACGCCGGCCTCCCGAAGAGCGTCGGCGACTTCCGCGGCGCTGGCCTTGGGAGCCAGCGGCTTTGGCGGCGGCGCAGACACCTCGGGGCCAGCACCCGGTGCGGCAGACTTACCGCCGCCAAAACCTGCGCCAAAAAAGGAAGTCTGACGCTGCGCTTTGGGATTCGCCAGGTTGTTGCGCGGTTTACCGCCTGCGTCGGGATCGGCGCTCGCTTTCACATCGGCGCCCCGCTCGATCAAAAGCTTCACCGCGGCGGCGTGGGATTGTTCCACCGCCCACATCAAGGGTGTGGTGCCGCGAAGTTTATCCTTCGCGTTGATCTGTGCCTTATAGTCCAGCAGCAGCTTGATGGAATCCAGATTGCCGCTGCGGGCAGCCAGCATCAGGGGAGTCTCGCCCTGCGGTCCCACTTCATTCGCGTCCGCGCCGGCTTCCAACAGCCGCTGGACCATTGCGGCGCTTCCCTGAAGCGATGCCAGATAAAGCGGAGTGGCGCCTTCGCGATTCGCGGCTTTTATGTTGGCGCCGGCTCCGATTAGAATGTCGGCCAAAGGCAAGTCGTTGCGATAGGCCGCCCACTGAATGGCGGTGGCACCGTCGGATTGTGGAGCGTTCACATCGGCCTTCCGCTGAATCAGCGCACGCACCGCCGCGATATCGCCTTTCATGGCGGCATCAGCCACGGGACTGCTGGCGGCGCCAAAAGCAAACGGCGACAGCGCGAAGGCAGCGCAACAAACTGAAGCTAATATGCTTGGGAACTTACCTGGAAACATCATTCCCCTTCCCTCTATGGAAATCGTAACCCAAAAGGCGCTGGCAAAGGGGCTGATTGGAATCATTGGGAAATTCGCGTGGTCGGCAAAACTCGTCGAATGTTGCGTGCAAAAAGCCCGTGAACGCGGGATCAGGGAGTTGTTTGCTGACGCCCGGCTCCTCATCCATATGAGCCGACAGTACCAGGTCGCGAAGGCCGGCGCAGAACTCGGCCCTGATCCGTGGTCAAGCGAATTTGGACAAGTTGTCCAATTCGTCAACATTCCGCAGGTCAAAGTGTCTGGTACTTTGATCGGCCGTTAGCTAAGTAACACCATTGAAATCAGGGGTTTGGTAACAGCACCGCGTGGCAAGAAGCGTGCTTATGCTGGTGCGTCAATATTGCTCGCCATTCGGAGTCGGATGCATTAACCAGGCGAAGATAAAGGGTTACTCATTATGAGGAAGCGACTACTGATTCTAGCTGTCTTAATGTCCGCCGGGAGCCTCTCCTATGCGCAACATCATCCGAAGATCTCGGTTGATCTCGAAGGCCGAGATCCAGAATCCCCGGTGAATGTGATCATCCAATATAAACGAGCCGTGGAGCAACGCCATATAGACGCCGTGGTTCGCCAAGGTGGACTCTATCAAGGCACTCTCAATGTGGTGAACGGAGCCGTCTATTCCATTCCGGGGAAGGCGCTATCTGGATTGGCGGACGACCCTGAGATCGCCTACATTTCTCAAAACCGGACGGTGAAGGCCGCCGACGATGACGATGACGACGATACGCTGACCCCCGACTATAAGCTCCAAGCGGTCTACGCGAATTACGCGCAGATGACCGGATTGAGCGGCGCCGGAATTGGCGTAGCAGTCATTGACAGCGGGATCACCGACAGACCGGATCTTCAAAGTCAGAATGGATCCGGTCAGAACCAATACAGCGTGAGTGGATTCAGCCAGTATGGATACGGTCAGAATGGATATCGCGTTGTTTACGCCCAAAGCTTCAATAGCGGCGGCCAAACAACCGATGCGTACGGTCACGGAACGCACGTCGCTGGAATCGTAGGCGGAAATGGTAGCCAATCGGACGGTGTCTATGCTGGAGTCGCTCCCAATGTCAACATCATCAACCTCCAGGTTCTCG
>Ga0209415_10003131_pt1 | contig 30750 bp, 22 predicted proteins | sample PeaSoiSIISIP2007_FD_187696 | JGI IMG/M metagenome (GOLD analysis project Ga0209415, IMG submission 187696) | Peat soil microbial communities from Weissenstadt, Germany - SII-SIP-2007 (SPAdes) (version 2) | ecosystem: Environmental > Terrestrial > Soil > Wetlands > Peat | place: Germany... | reverse complement strand
CAAGACTACCTCGGAATCTCCCGCGTTTCTGGGGAAGGCCGCGTGCGATTTGGCGATATTGCGCGGTTTCATCATAGCGCCTATCGCCGGCATCCTCGCGATTCTGGTGCCCGCGATTTCAGAGCGGGCCCGCCAGTTCTATGAGGAGCGTTGGGTTCGTTGCCTCACCGATGGACTCAATGACGCTGATGATTACAGTATCAGAAGCCCGAAGGCGTGTGTTGGCTAGCAGCGAATGGCCCCGAGCGCACCCCGTACGCCGCGCCGGGGGGCAAAAGTTCACCTGATGTCTCAGCGCCGGAAAGTCTAGGCCTACCGAAACCACCGGTCACTGCAGTTGCTCCTGTACGAGAGGTTGAGGCGTGCAAGCAGGAGGGGCCTAAGTTTACCGTCGTGCCGCCCATGGCACTCATGCGCCATTCCCCTACTCGAGGCCAGAGTTAGATTGTTCTCGAGCAGCACTTGGGGGAGGGCTGATCAACAAACGCCTCCGACTCAAACGAGTTTGGGGCGTTCTGTTTTGCAAGCAGATCGGTCGCGAGATTGGACTCCACGCGTATTTCAATCCCCCGAACTATGCACAAGCAGTTCAGGGGACCGGGTGAACTAACAACTGCGGCCCCGCTCGTGAAAGACAGGTGCGAGCCGTTGGAAAAGCGGATCGCAGATACTTATATTGGCAAACTCCATCCCCGGATCGGGGCCGGTCTGGCGCCGCTCTTGAATTTGCAGTTCCGTGCAACCCACCCGAACTACACCTATGACCGCAACGGGTCTCGTATCGCCTTCGGGCAACCGACTAGCAGGCTGATCGAGGATGAGGAATGGGGCAGCCGGTGGACAGTTCTTTCTTCTGCGCCTGACTTAGCCGACCCGGCCAACATCTCTGTACCGTACTTTATTGTCTGACACCAATCGGTCTGGGCCTCTCGTTACCTTTCAATTCTCGGCGGTGCTGACAAGATTACTCTGCCAGCTCTCGCTTTCACTGAAACACGGATGAACTCCATGCCGGACGAATTGAAAAAGCCGACGGACCAGGCACAGACTGAGTCGAATCAGCCTGCACCTGGGGCTGCCGATCCACCGCGTCAAGCTGACATCCCGCCACAGGACCAGATCGCAGCACCGCAGGATTTATCAGAGGAGGCTGCGAATCATGTGCCGGCCGCAAAGGTTGCTGAACAAGGATCGATTGCGAGCGATGCAGACAGACTGACCGGGGAAGAGAATAAAATTGCTGGACCGCAAGAGGTCGACCTGAAGCCATCCCAGCTTGAGCTGGTAGTCGATACGATCGTAATGCTCTCACATGATGAAGATATTGAACGTGGGGATGAGAGATACACAGATCAGGATTCGATATCGAAACCTTCAAGTTTCGAACCGAAACCGACATTGGACCTCATAAGGGAAGAATCTGCAGCGAGGCCAATCTGTGTCTCCCTGGTGGAGTGGGACCAGTCAAGACCGAAATTGACGCACGGTTCCTCAATCCGATTCCTGGGCCGGTGGAATTCCGTACCTCAACTGCCGCGTGTCCTATATGACTCCTTGCTTCTGCCAACAGGCTTGGAGGACTACGGAACGACGCGAGAGCTGTTCGAAAGAATTCTTCGGCTGTTGAAACGACATCTCACATTGCTCGAGAATCAACATAAGCTGCTCGCCTATTGGTGTATTGCCTCCTGGTTTCCGGATGCCTTGGATTTCATTCCACGCCTCACGATTACAGGTCAAAGATTTGCGGCCGATTTGCTTTTTCGCGTGTTGCGCTGTGTGTGCCGCAGACCGGTGCTATTGGCAGGCATCAACTCAGCCGTATTGAAAGCAGTGCCTTTCAACGAACTGATGCCGACTCTCTTAATTCGTGAGACAAGGCTGAACAAGCGTAAAGCCGAATTACTGGATGCTTCCGATCAGAAGGACTATCTTGTTGCAAATGGAGCGGACCTGCAACGTCTTTACTGCGCGAAGTGCGTTTACTTGGGAGAAGACCACAGCCAACTGGCGGTTGTATCCGACGGCATTCACGTTCACGTCGATAACGCTCGATCACCCACTCTCTCGCTTCCCCCCGATGACTTCACTCAGACGCTTCAGAATCAGCTTTTCCAATACCGTTCTCGACACCATGAGCACGTCACGAATTCTAGATTCGGGTCCGACGGTCTTCTGCCAGAACTGGGCGCCGTGGCCCAACAGCTAGGCTCCACTATTGTGGGCGACGATAATCTACAGAAGAGAATCATCGACGTGCTGAAAGGACGAAGTGAGCATGCTCGGGTCGATCGTTGTAGCGGTCTAAAAGCCATGGTTCTAAGAGCAGTTCTTTTTCATTGCCACCAAAGTGATCAGCAGCAAGTGTTCGCTCGTGACCTTGCCGCCACCGTGAACCGGGTCTACCGCGAAGAGGGAGAATCGTTGAAAGTCAGCAGCGAGACGGTGGGACGTGTGCTGAAAAGCCTTGGGCTTTATAGCCGCCGGTTGGGCAATGGTGGAAGAGGACTCATGTTAGACAAGTCCACACAGGTTCAGGCTCATGAACTCAGCCATGCCTACGAGGTGCTCCCCGCAGCGCCAGATTGTGGATATTGTCATCGACTCCAATCACCACAATCAGAAGGGGTTGTGTAAGAAGTGAAGGTTGTGAAGGATCAGAAGCTCGCATTCGCGAGCAAGAAGGCCGTCCCAGCGTGTACCGGACCGATCACGTGATCGGCGAGTTACCGGATACGCGTTTCCTCGGCCTCTGGGTAGTTTTGTTTGGCACTGGCCCTGTGCTTAACAGCCGCCGATCAGGCAATGGTGGAAGAGGACTGATGTTAGACAAGTCCACACAGGTACACAGGTTCAGGTTCATGAACTCGGCCATGCCTATGAGGTGCTCCCGGCGGTGCCAGAAGGCAACTACTGTCAGGGACCCCAACCACCACAATCAAAAGAGGTTGTGTAGCATGTGCAGCTTGTGGACGATTACAGGCTCGCATTTGCTTGCCATTAGGCTGCTAGGTTGGACTAGACCAAGTAAACGTAGTTTAATGGGGTCCAATCATGAAGACAGTGAACATTCACGAAGCCAAAACTCAGCTCTCAAAACTTGTGGAAGCGGTATCCAGGGGTGAGTCGTTTGTTATAGCGAAGGCGGGTAAACCCGTGGCAAAGGTCACGGCCTTCAGCGCTCCAACAGGTGCCCAAATGCGTCGGCTAGGTTTTATGGCGGGCCAGATTTCGGTGCCAGAGGACTTCGACCAAATGGGTCGGGACGAGATTGCGCAGATCTTCGGTGGTGGCGTATGAAGCTGCTGCTGGAATACGCATCTCCTCCTCTGGGCAGCTGGCCATCCCGATCGACTGTCCGCAGACGCTCGAGGCTTACTCGACAATCCAGAAATTGAGCTTCCTTTTAGCGCCGCTAGTTTATGGGAAGTCGCGATTAAACGTGGGTTGGGCGGGATGGCTTCAAGGTGGATGCACGAGTCCTGCGCCGCGGATTGCCTGACAATGGTTATGCCGAGTTGCCGATTGTCAGCGATCACTTCGTCGCCATCGAGGGCTTGCCGACGATCCACAAGGACCCATTTGACTGTGTTTTAGTGGCACAGGCCAACCGTGGAGGGTATTACTCTGCTTACGATCGATCCTTTGGTAGTGAAGTATCCCCGGCCATACGAATGGTGTGAGGAAATTCACGCTGATCTTGCAAAACGGCCAAAGCCTGCGCTGCGTTTCATTTGGCAGAGCTCGCCGAAAGTTTGAGTTTCTGGGCGCTCTTCGTTGCGTTCAATGCCCGACAACTGTGTGTTGGATAGCAACTAATGGTCAGCAGCTCAATAAATCATACCTCTGATGGCTCCAACCAGCGAGTAGTTGATGAAGCTATCGACCGATCGTTCTAGCGCCGCCCTTGAATTTGCAACTCCGTACGAGTCGAGGAGGGCGCTCTGGAAGGGAACAGCAATATGCGGGAACGTGATTTCGGCAACTCGCACTGGTCAAGACTTCTGAGGGGCAGGCAGAGCGATAAGGCGTGTGGCTGTGATTAGGGCCAGCAGCTCAATGAATAATAGCTTTCGATCGCTCAAGCAGTGAGTTGGCGACTAAGCCATCGACCGACCGAAGCGAAAAAAATGGGAGAGGCCGACGCGAGCGTCTGGCCGCCGTTCTCAAGCAAGTGAGCGTTGTCCGTTGGCTTCTGGAAAGGCTGAAATCAATCCCGGTTCGTCCACGCGAACGAGCTTGACATCTATGCCCTTGGCCATCAATGTTCGGGCCAACGCCGGGATCGGCCATGAACCTGCCTGTGGATCGCGGGGTCTGCCAGCGCGTATTCTGCAGAATACAGTCACCTTAACCCAAGAATCTGCCGAGCATCAAATCCAATTCATAAGTTTCACGGAAGTGTTCTGCCGTTCTTTGCGCGCAGTGCGAGAAGTTCCAACACTACCTTGTTCTCCGCCTGAGCAAGCTGCTCGACGGATTGGCCGTTTGCTTCCTTCAGCACGCCATCGATAACCGTCTGCATCAGTGCCGGTGTGACGTCGGGCATTTCGAGTTTCTTCATCTGGCCCACGAAGCCTTGCATGAAATGCTCCACAAAGTGATGAATTCCGCCGGGCCCACCGCCCAAATGCCACTGCAGGCTCGGGCCCATCACACCCCACCGAAGCCCTGGCCCATAGCACACGGCGACGTCTGCATCCTCCACACTGACGACGCCTTGCTGAATGAGATAGAGGACCTCTCGGTAGAGCGCCGCTTGCAGCCGGTTGCCAATATGGCCCGGGAGAGCCTTACGCAGCCGGATCGGCTTCTTGCCGATTGACGCATAGAACGTCATGGCTCGTTCGATTACCGCCTCGGACGTCTTCGCCCCGCCTACCACTTCAACCAGGGGAATGACGTGGGGAGGATTAAAGGGATGGCCTATCACGCATCGTTCGGGATGCTGCTTACAGCCCGACTGAATGCTATCCATGGTCATGCCGGATGCGCTCGAAGCGAGGATCGAGTCCGGAGGAGCGACTTCGTCCATCTGGGCGAACACCCGGGCTTTCAAGAGAAGTCGTTCCGGGACGTTCTCCTGGACAAAATCGGCCTTCGACACCGCCTCCTTCATGCCGGCAGTGAAGGTCAGTCGGTCGCGACTTGCACCCGAAGCAAGGCCAATGACGGTGAGTAACTCCCATGCCTCGTCCACGTGCTTGCGTAAGTTGGCCTCCGCGTTTGGCGCGGGATCCGTCGCGATGACGTCCAAACCGCTTGCTAGATACTGCGCCGCCCAGCTCGCGCCGATCAAGCCCGTACCGACGATCGCTACCTTCCGAATCTGCTTATTTCCCATGTCGTTGTCCATGAAGAATTGTGTCTCCTCGAAACTTCTACTTGCTCGCACTACCGCTTTGATGGCTTCGTCTGCTGCTGGCGTCCCAGGGTGTGATGCGGAGAGTCGAGCTCAGCGGAATTACTGCTCTGGTGGTCATGCTCTTTGTGCTCTTCATCCGGCAGAACGACGTCGATCACGCCGGTCAGTATTCTCTCCAACGCTTATCCCGCCACCACCTAGTCTTTTCGACGATGCGCTAGTGCGATTTGATTGGCCGATGACCGTGCCGGCACCCGCTATAGTGACGCCATCTTAGGGGCGCAGCTTGAGGCACGTCAACGAAGAGGGAGGAGAAGAGAAAGACATGATCCCAGAGTGCCCCCTCTGTGGAGATCGTGTTGGACTGGGACTCAGATCAAATCATCCAACTGTGCTCATCCCCACCCCAACTCGCGTAATGCAAAAGAAAGGTAGCCCACAAGCTGGGCAGCGAAAGTCGGTTGAACTACACGCTTGTTTAGTCGAGTGAGTTTCGGAGGAACACGGTTCCGTGCCGGCGCCTCTGAGTGCTAATGAACGACCTCCGGCATATCGGCTCTATGCTCCGGCCATGAAAACCGCCTAGCGTAAGAACGCATATAAGGTTTTTTACCCCTGTACGACCGCGCCAGCTCTAGGTAAATTCCGATGTCGCGGTCGAGATCCGACTGCTGGCCGTCAAAATAGAAGTTGCGTATGGGAATTCCACCATAATCCCGGCTGAGCTTGGGATAGATGGCTTCGCTTACAACACCGTTCATGCATGTGAAGGGGCTGATGTCCACGATCCCGTCGGCTCCGCGCAGGGCAAGCCAGGCACTCCTGCCCACGTTCGTGACCATCTCGCCTTCCGCTCCGGGAAAGGGAACATACGGTCGTGCCAGCTTCAGCACCTCGTCGATGCCGGGTTCCTCGTAGCCCTCGAAATCCTCGACGAATAGTGACCGCAGCGCGTGTTCGTCGGCATGCTGGATTCGGGACCGCAGTTTCGACTTGATCATCGGCCAGGAGTATGTCCGGCCCGCCAGCCGCAGATTGCGGACCTCTTCCGTGTTGGTATAAGCGATCCACTCGGCGATGTCGGCCATCCAACACTCCGCGTTCTGACCCTCCAGGCGGCGCACGAGATCCTGGTTGCTGAAGTTGTTGAGACGACAGAAAATCTCGCCCACGATACCGATCAGTGGGCGTTTGGGGTCGAAGCAAGCAGGTACAGCACGAAAACGCGCTCTCGCACGTGACAACGACGCGGTCAGCGAGCGCATCTGGCAGGTTGAGTCGGAACAACTGTATTCGAGAGTCTGGCAAAAATCCTTAAGCGATTCGCTAAAAGCCCGGTCGGCAGTTCCCAGCAACGTTTCGTACGGCCGCGTCTGCAACAGGAGTTTGCGCAGAATGTCAGCTGCGACCACGGCCCGCCACGCTGCCCTTACGAAAGCAGTATCAAAATCCTGGAAATCGCTGTAGCCGTGTTCTCCGTGCGGAGAAAGAACCACCACGTCGCCGTAGCCCTGTTCGCGCAGAACCTTCCGCAAGAACGGCGCATACTGGCCGAAACGGCACGGCCCGTCGGTGGTTCCCATGAAAAACACAGTGCGTCTGGCGTCGAACCCTGGCTGCTGGGCGATTTGCAGGAAATCTCCGGTCGTAATCTTGGCGGGAAAACACTCGTCACCGCTTGTGTAGTTGCCGCCCAACTCAACGGTTCGTGCATTCGAGGGCGGCGTGGGACGAGCATCGATACCCAACCAGCGCAGCACAGCACACAACGCTTCGACGCTTCCCTCAGCCATAGCGGGAATGTAGACAGCTTTTCCAGCCAGCGGATGGTTGGCGCCAACCTTGCGAGTTACGCAGCGATGTTTATGGAGTTGCATCGCAAGAATCCCTTGCTATCGAGATAAGCTTCACAACGCGTGATATAGCCGGCGTCGTTTGAATGTCCGTCAAACTGCAGCATCAGGCTGGGCTTGCCGCAGGCGTCCTCGAGAAAAGATTTCAGGTAGGAATCTGGGCCGCACTTAAAGTTCGAGATGTAGATCAAATGCAGGCCTGGAATGCGCCTGGTGAACTGTGCCGCTGCCAAAATTAACCGCCCGGAGTGCCAGTACATGTTTTCGTTGATAGCAGAGACGTCTTCGCCATCGAGCGGCAGAAAGTCCAAAGGCAAAACATTGATCCCGTACAATGTCCGCAGCTTGCGCGGAATGTCGCAACACACTGCCCGGTCATAGATGTTATAGGGGCGGCCAAGCAGCACAATCGCAGGCTCCTGCCTAACGCGCAGCATTCGCAGCGCAGTCTCTCCTTTCTGCCGCACCATCCTGCCAAATTTCAGCTGCGCCCGATAAGCCTTCTCCACCGCGGCATCGCTAGCCGCTTTGCTCCGTCCTAACGACTTGGCCAGCAAGCGTAGCTCATTGCGGACATAATGCGGTCCCTGTCGGAAATGGATGGTCGGGCACAGCAGCTTGCCATCCAGATCCTTTTCCAACTTCTCTACTGCACGCACCACAAACGGCAAGGTCTGGTTCCACGGACACAGCTTCGACTCTATCTGCATGAACGGAGTCTCCGCGTCCACGGCGTTGGGCAACAGAATGTAATCGGCGCCTTGCTTCAGCAGCATGTGCACATGCCCGTGCGCCACTTGGATCGGAAAACAGGGCTGCGCAATGGCCAGCTCTTCGCCGTTGGCCGCGATGCGGCCGTCTGTTGGAGGCGAGACAGCCACGTTGAAGCCCAATTCCTGCAGGTACGTACACCAGAACGGGAACCGATCGTAGAACGACATGGCGCGGGGAATACCGATCGTTTTCCGTCCTTCTTTCGGTGGCTCTAGTGGCGCTTCCAGTAACTTGTCGCGGTAGGAAAGGAGATCTTCAATAACCGGCTGTCGATCCGTGCGTGCGCGCTTGCGAAACTTGTCAGAGCACTGGTCTCCCCAGTAGCTCTTCTCGCCCTCAATGAGGAACTCCTTCATCTCGCAGTAGTTGGAGCAGGCTCGGCAGACAAAATCACTACTGGTGAAATTCACCTGGCTCAGGTCAAAGCCACGGAACCTGCTGGGTTCGCGGTTGGTCGCCATCCGATCTCGGGCGATCAGCGCCATACCGATCGCGCCGATTACTCCATTATGCGGAGGAACAACGATAGGCTGTTTCAGAATGACCGAGAAGGCGGCGGCGACGGCATCGTTATAGGCGGTGCCGCCCTGAAAATAGATGACGTTTCCGATGTTCCGCCTGCGCACGACGCGGTTCAGATAGTTCAAGGCCACCGAGTAAGCCAGTCCTGCACACAAATCGGGAACGGCGGCACCCTTCAGCAGCAGGTTAGTCACATCCCGCGCCATGAAGACGGTGCAGCGTTCGCCCAACCGAATCGGGTTTTGCGAAGACAAAGCCAGCTGAGCAAATTCCCCTTTGATCGCAACTCCCAATTTCTCGGCCTGCTCTTCCAGAAACGAGCCCGTGCCCGCGGCGCAAGCTTCATTCATGGTGAAGTCCACAACAACACCATCGCGGATGCGAATGAACTTCGAATCCTGTCCGCCGATCTCGAAGATCGTGTCCACGAGCGGCATCCCTAGTTGATGGCATACATGCATCGCGCCGGTTTTGTGAGCAGTGATCTCGTCATTGACGGTGTCGGCGCCCGTGAGTTCCCCGATCAGTTCGCGCCCGGACCCTGTCGTCCCGACACCACGAATGTTGATTCGTGCGCCCAGTGCCTGGTCGATCTCGCGGAGTGCTGCCGAGACTACTTCGATGGGGCGGCCTGCGGTGGGAACGTAAATCTCCTTTAAGAGATTGCCTGCCGAGTCAATGACGACCAGGTTCGTGCTAACCGAGCCCACATCAATCCCAAGGTAAGCTTCCACCCGGCTGCCTGCCCCCGGCAGTTCGACTGGCGGGACTCTGTCCCGCAGCGATACCACGCGCTCGAGCGAAAGTCTTTCGGTAGTGAGGAACACCTCTGTGCTCGAGAGTTTCGCTTGTAAGTGGCGGAACGCTTCGTCTGGTCCATGGCCATTCCGCTCGGCGGCCAGGATGCTCGCTCCCAGCGCGGTCATCCAGCAATGCGCCTGTGGAATAATGAAGTCCGACTCCCCGAGCGAAAAGGCCCTCTGAATGGCATCTCGCACCCCAGCATTCAGCGCCACTCCACCGACAAATGCCACCGGTTTGACTACTTGCCTTCCCTTGATCATGGTCGACTTGAAGTTACGCGCTGCCGCCTCGCACAGTCCGCGCAGGATCTGATCCGCTGTGTAGCCCTTCTGCTGGGCATGGATCATGTCGGTCTTGGCAAACACCGAGCAGCGACCGGCCACTCGGGCGGCGCAGCTGGCACCGCGGGCGGCCGTGCCTACATCCTCTACCTCATAGAGCAGTCGTGAGGCCTGCTGATCAATAAACGATCCCGTCCCAGCAGCGCACTCCGAGCTGCTTTGGTAGTCCAGAATGCCGAGATTGTCTGCGCCATCCGTTGCGGATAATCGGATATATTTCGAAGTCTCCCCGCCCATCTCAAACACAGTGCGTATTTGCGGATAGAACGCATGTATGCTTCGAGCCAGCGCACGAAACTCGTTTTCAAATCCGGCGTCCAGGGCACGGGCCACAGTTCGTCCACCCGACCCCGTGATTTGAATGCCCGCGATCGACTCTTCCGGCACGAAATTGCTGAACTCTCGCAGAAGATCCGACGCGGCTTGCAGTGGATTGCCCTGGAGGCGCCGGTAAGTGGAAAACGCTATGGGACGCTCAGACAATCCATTGCTCTTGGGCAGGTTCGGAAGAAAAAATGACGAAGAAGCCTGGGCCAGATGGGCGAGTACGGGATAGTCTTCCGGCGCACCCAAAGCCGCCAGTTTCACACTGACGGCTCCCACATCCAAACCAAGGCTGATACTCATGCGGGACGCTCCTCGAGCAGTGCTTCACTTGGACTTTCAGGACATGATTCAGGCAGAGTCGACTGCTTGGAGCAAACCAGCGATTCTGGGACAGATTTCTGCACATGGGTTTCCTGCATCGCTTCCCGGCGGCTCTGCGTGAAGCCCCATGCCAGAAGCACCGAACCGAGCAGGAAAAACGCATAGCTGGGCACGAGAATGAGTGCGAGGGGAACGAGCGCCAGTCCGGCAAAGACGACTGGAAGATAAAGAATCATTACCGCAAGTCGGGTGCGATCCCAGTGCGGGCGGTCGCCCCGCGCTCGCCAGACCCAAAGCGCAATCGGCAGCACCCAAAGCATTCCAAGTACGAAGAAATTCAGCACGGCCGGCACCATCGAATCCAAACGAGCCACTCCCAAGGTCAGATCGCACAGACCGAATAACGCGATCGCTATGGAAAGGAACACGAGTGCATTACTTCTACGCAGGCGATCTCCCGCGTGACCCATCACAACCGCGGCCAAGCCCAGCAGTGCGATTCCAAGTGCTGCAACGTACATCCAACGACCTACCTGACAAAGGATCGTGAGCGTCGGGTCTACCAGTGTGTATTCAGCCGTCGGCCAACGCTGCTGTCCAGTTACGACCAGCAATCCGAAGCCTTCGAAGAGATCCGCCCGCGCAATCAAGCTGAAAAGCAGGAGTCCACTTCCCAGTACCAACGCTCGCTTCGCACGCAGGCGCGCCCGCAGCCAATTCCCGCATTTTCCCACGACCCTCCTGACGACGGTACTCCAACCCGCTGCAGGACTCGGCCCCAGATCCATTGTCCGAGCCAAATACTCCTCGCTTGCCACCACACACATGGTCATGAGCGCCGCAGCGAGAAGTGCGCCAATTACGCATAGATCCGGTCTTGTGGTCAACGTCCCGAGCACAAATACATCCACCACCGATGGCATTTGCTTCAATGGAATCACAATCCCGCGGAAGTGCTTCGTGATAATTGCGGCCCAGCAGATCCACGTGATGAGGATCGCGACTGCCGAAGTCAGGCGCGCGAAGTCTGACCACCGGCGGAATAGCGAATTCTTCTGAGCCGTGCTGTCTGTCCCAAGCACCTCCGGCAAAGCGTGAAAATAGGCGAATGCGTATGCGGCAGCCGGAGCCAGCGTTACTACCAGTGCGAACAGGAATCTCTCCAGCTGGAAGGGAGGTGACCCCCTCCATGCAGTCACAATTCCGATACCGGCCAGGATCAGAATCGCGCCAGCGGCCACAAGCCTGCGCGACATCATTTCGATGCGCATCCGCAATGGTTCATGGAAGTGCAATCCAACGTGAGCATTCACGGGAGGATCTCCTTTCGAAAGTCGCCCGCAGAGTGCAGCGGAGCGAAACTCGATCTGCGCCTTTATCCCTTAGACAGACAGGCTGTTAACGGCGGAGCACGCACAGTGAGGCAAGAATCGAATGGCGATCGAGGAAGATGAGACCCGCGTCATTGGTTCCGGAGGGGAGACGCCAGTTCGCATCCGAGGTGGATGCAACAGTAATGTAACTATTCAGTAATCGTTCGTCTTTGTGTGCTGAACCTGCCGGATTGGCAAAGAGACTCGTACCAATGACTATCGCAGAAAGATCAGTGATGCCATCATCATCGCTATCAACTGAAGCGAATTGCGGGAGCACCGCAAACAGGCAGATTGCGAGAAACAATAAAGACAAAAATGGGCGGCGGAACCGGCTTATCCAGTCAAGGGTGAGGGGCGCTCTGGACGTTCGTGCCATTGTTGGCACTCGTGGTAACCGAAGCCTACAGTTGTAAAACTATTATGTCTGTGATCCCAGACACACGTCTGCGATCCCCGATGCTTCTTAGTCGCGCGCAAAATCAGCCATCATCGGTAAACCAGCCTAGGCTATGATTCTGAAAAGTGAGTGAAAAGCCAGACACACCACCTCCCAATATTCCGCTTCGCAAAGGGTTTTTCCGGTCCTTTGTTCGATGGCTTGTCATCGGTGCTGTGCTTGTTTGGTCGCTTGCGGCGCTGCTCCTTCTGGCCGCCCGGTGGATCGACCCGCCGTCAAACGCGGTGCACATCCAGCGCCGCTTCCAGGCCTGGATCCGCCACACTCCGTATCATGAACACTACAAATTCATTCCGCTCAGCCAAATCTCGCCCGATCTCCAGCACGCTGTTATCGCCGCGGAGGACGCGCGCTTCTACCAGCACCACGGGTTCGATTGGCACGAGATCCAAATCGCGGCCGGAGACGATTTGGAAGGCGGTCGCACTCGCGGAGCTTCCACCATTACGCAGCAACTGGTAAAGAACCTATTCTTCGGAACGGGCCGCTCTGTCCTCCGCAAGGGTGCGGAGTTCACCCTGGTACCGGTGGCCGAATTCGTCCTCGGCAAGCGGCGCATTCTAGAGATCTACATCAACGTGGTTGAATGGGGACCTGGTATTTATGGTGCAGAGTCGGCGTGTCGTTACTACGAGGGGACCGCGGCGCGGAGTATCGCCCGGGAACCGGCGGCTCGACTTGCCGCGATCCTGCCGGCTCCCCTGAAGCGGCGGCCCGAGCGCATGAATCGCTACAGTGCGCTGATCCTTGAGCGGATGCGGCAAATGGGTTGGTAATCGCGAGTAACTGCTTACCAATGCAGCGCGTATGATATCTCTCGCGGGTCAGCCTTTTCTCAATATCCCAGCCGCTTATTGACGATGTTCTTCAGCGGCTCGCCCTTTTCAAAGCTGTCATACTGCTTCAAGAAGAAGCGCATCGCGTGATCCTGCCAATCGGCCGTGTGGTCCGCGCAGTGCGGCGACAACAAAACATTCTCCAGTTTGTACAGCGGATGCCCCGGCGGCAGCGGTTCGTGCTCAAACACATCTAACCCCGCTCCTTTGATTCGATTGGCCGACAGCGCACGGAGCAGCGCCGCCTCGTCAATGACCGGCCCTCGTCCTACGTTGATCACCACCGCCGTCGGCTTCATCACCGCGAACTCCGCGTTGCTGATCATGTGCCGCGTCTCCTCGGTCAATGGGGCCGTCGCCACAATGTAGTCGCAGAGCGCGATCATCTCCCTCCGCTCCTCCGGTTTGTAGAAGTGCTCCACCAGCGGATCAGTCGATCCGGGAACATGCCGCTTCGTCGCCAGCACGCGCATGTTCATGGCGCGCACGCGACTCGACACGGCCCGGCCGATGTCGCCATAGCCCAAAATCCCAACCGTCTGTCCCGCTATCTCTTGCACATCGAACTGCTCCCAGACCGATGCCGTCTGATTGCGAACCATCCGCCGGAGATCCTTTGCGAAATACAATATCGCTGCCAGCACAAACTCCCCGAGTGACGCGCTGAACACGCCACGGCCGTTGGTCAGCAGGATCTGGCTCTCAACGAGTTCCGGAAACAACAAGTTGTCCAGTCCAGCGGCCCGAAAGTGTACCCAGCGTACTTTCCTGCAAATCTCAAACAATTCGCGCAGCAACTCCCGCGTAGCCGACCACTGCAAGATCACCGTCGCATCCCTCGCTGCGTGGGCACACGCGGCGACATTTCCACATACTGTGCGCGGTAGCTTATTCAGCATGGCGAACTGCGGATCATCTCCCGACGCCAGAACCAGAACCGGATTCTCTTTCCCCATACCCAACATCCTGCCACGCTTTTGTCCCAAACGGTGGCCGGAAGTGCGAGGACGCCGCTGTGCTCCCACGTGAGCCTCTCAGCTGGCTTTGAGCGTCCTTTACATCAACCAAGCACCGCCGGCGAAATCACGGAATCGCTCAATCGTGACCTGGACCTTGAGGGCCCGCCCTTTTCAAGCAAAAGATGTCGCGAGTGGTTGCGAAACAGCGAGGACACAGCGTTGACACTGTATCGCTCAAGGGCTCGTCCCCGAAAGGAAGGATCATCTCGCTACCTAAACTGTCGCCATAGTCGATGACGCTGTTGGACCCGACCCTCACGGGCTGACTGAATACCAGTCCGTCGAAAGCTGATGTGTTGCGCGATTTTCGGGAATTCGGTGCGCGAGTTGTGTGCCAGATTCCTGACATTGGGGTGTGGGCGCTGGATGGGATTGACGTTGTTTCCGGGGGACGGGCATTGGACAGGGAATCTCGAGAATTGTTAACGTCTACACTGGCTTGGATCTGGAGGTGAACGGCGCCAGCCTTGCCGGTGGTGGAACTGTAAATCAGTGGCGCGATCTGTCGGGATCCAGCAATGAACATTGGAATCTGATGCCCGTGGGTGACGGCACGTACCGCCTGGTTACTGTCAACCGTGGCATGGACCCAGAAGACAACGGCTGGGGCACAGGAAACGGCAGCGTAGTCGACCAGTGGCAGGATGACGGCGCCGGTTAGATCAACGAAGTCTGGCGTTTGACGCGAGCGGAGACGGCTCCTACAACATCGTGAACGGCCAGAGCGGATTCACCCTTGAAGACTATGGCTCCCAGACGGGGAATGGCGCTAAAGTTGACCAGTGGGCCAACAACGGGCAGCAATCAGCATTGGAATTTGATTCGGAACCAGAGACGCGCGGCGGAACATCCGTTTCACATTCAGGGCCTCCTTACGTTTTCGGCGGATTTGCAAACTCATGCAAGCTTCGTGTGTAGGCTCCCTTGATTCGCACTGGCATGCAATTTCGTTTGAACGGACCCGCAGTGAGTAACATAGTGCCGCAGTTTCTCCTAGTCTCCCTCTTGCTTATTGCAGCTGCCACGGCGAGTCCCCAAGGTAGTACCTCTTCAGCGACTCCTCCTCAAGCCGTGCAGATCGCCTCTTTCAAGAAAGCAGCTCGTCTGCTTGCAGCCGGTAACCTCAATGATGCGCTCAGCTTGGTTCAGGAGGGTCTGGCGCAATCCCCACGCAGCGTCGAAGGACTCAACTTGCTAGGCATGATCTACAACGACCAAGGCAAGTACGACGAAGCGGTTGCGCAATTCCGGCAAGCATTATCAATCGCCCCAAACTCGGTGGATAGCCTTGTCAATCTGGCGACCAGTTATGCAAATCAACGCAAGGCTGAACTGGCTGCGCAGACATTGCGAAAAGCGTTGCGCGTTCAGCCGGGTCACCGGACAGCGAATTACAATCTCGGAAATCTCCTGCTCGGCCAAAACAAGCCGAAAGAAGCGCTGTCCTATCTGCTTCGAATCGTTCAACCGGATCCAGCCACGCGCCTGCTGGTAATCCGTGCTTACCTGGATTCGGGAATGATCCCTGCGGGCATGGCCGCCGCGGAGAAACTATCTCGGGATTTTTCCAAGGACACCAGAATTCATTTTTCGCTGGGTGTCTTGCTGGCCTCTCACCGGAAATACCGACAGGCTGCTCATGAGTTTGAAGAAGCGGACGCCTTACAACCCGGCAACTTCGATATTCTTCATGATCTTGGCCGAGCCTATTTCCTGAGTGGGCAGCTTTCCAAAGCGCAGGAGGTTCTCAATCAGGCATTGCGCCTTCAACCTGACTCCGCAGACACACTGTACTGGTTAGCGCAGACCACTGCCGGAATGCAGAAAGACGTGGACGCGCTGGAGTTGCTGGTCCGCGCGAGAAAGCTTGCGCCGGACAATACGGACATTTTGTTCCTGATGGCGCAGCTGAGCATGAAGCAATCGTTCTTTGAAGACGCGATTGAGGTGCTCAACCAAGGATTGAAAATTGATCCGCGACGCGCTGATTTTTACGCCGCTTTGGGGGAGAGCTACTTCACAACCGGCAAGGTGGATAAGGCGCTGGAGCAGTTCAAAACGCTGGTCTCTGTTGACCCTTCCGCACGCTCTTACGTTTTCATGGGGCTTTGCTATCGGCATCTCGGACAATACGATGAAGCCAAGCGCTACCTGAAGCAGAGCCTCAGCGCCGATCCAAACAATCTCCCTGCTCTGTTTAACCTTGGATTCATTGCTAGAAAAGAAGGCGACTACACCCAAGCCGCGCAATATCTGCAGTCAGCCATACGCCAGGATAAGAATTACCCAGAGGCCTTGTTTGAGCTGGGCAGTTTGAAGATGGATCAGAAGAAGTGTGACGAAGCAGTTCCATTGTTGCGGCATTTTGTGGAAGTCAGTCCAAGTCCCGCGGACGGATATTACAAGCTCGCCCTTTGCGAGAGAAACCTGCATCAATCGGATGCGGCGCAGCGCGACATGAACGTGTTCACGACCCTATCGAAGAGTCCACGACCGGCGCCATATCCACTGCAGCATTTTTTTGACTATCTGGAGCGCCGAAGCACGTTGACGGCAGAACAGCAGAACGAAACCGATCTCCGCGAGTTGGAGGCTGAAGTCCAGCAACATCCGGATCGTCCGCGCAGCCTTTATTTGCTGGCGGAGTCCTTGTTGAGAGGGGGACGCGCGAGCGACGCGATGCAAGCTCTTCAGCGCCTCGATGCTCTCAGTGGCGAAGATTTTCGAACGGAGTTGAACTCCGGAGCTTTGCTTGGCCGCTTCCATCTCTACGCCGACGCGATTCACTATCTGCAGACTGCCCTCAAAATCAATCCCGCGTCGGATGAAGCTAAGTACGATCTGGGGGAAGCGTTCTTCCGCAGCGGGAGCTATGACGATGCCCTGCGCGCACTTCTGCAGGTTTCCCAAGAGGGCCAGAAGGAGAGCTCCTACCTAGGGTTGCTCGGCGACGTTTATGCGCGTCTGGGCCGATACGAAGATGCATCTAAATATCTGGAGCAAGCGACGGCTGCCGCGCCGGACGACGATCAGTACTATGCATCACTGGCTGCAGTTCAGTTGCGTGCCGGTGCGGTTCAAGATGCAGACCGCACTGCACAAAGCGGCCTTGTACATATTCCCGATTCTGGCCTGTTGTATTGGATCGCCGGAGTTGTCGCGGCGGCTCAGGGACACCAGCGCGACGCAGAACCTTTGTTGAAGAAAGCGTCCCAACTGAGCCCTTCCGGCGAAGCGGTGGCCGCTACGCTGGGAATCTTCTACTACGAGCAGGGCCGATTCTCCGATGCTCGCGAGGTGCTGAAGCGCTGCAAGGAGATGTTCCCTCACAGTACGCTGGATTTCCAGAAGATCGATGCTGTGCTGGAGGCTGCGTCGACATCGGGAGTGAAAAGATCTGAAGACATTTCTCCGGGCTCGCGCAAGGAGTTTTACGAATTAGCGCTCGCCCTGCGGGATCAGGAACAATAGTATCCTCCGACTCTTAGTTCCGGCGTCCCACTTGAATCTGCTAGAGTTTCGGTCATGAGTTGTCGTTTCTTGTCCGCCGTCGCGCTCGCGATGTTGATGGCCTTCGTCAGTGTCGCACAGGTGAATGATTTCCGGCCAACCGCAGCAACACCGCCTGCGAAATTTGTAGACGTGACCGCAAGCCTCGGAGTGCGATTCCAGCATGCCGCATCACATACCTCAAAGAAATACCTGCTGGAGACGATGGGTTCTGGTGTGGCGCTTTTTGATTACGACAATGATGGCAGGCTCGATCTGTTTCTCGTCAACGGCGCTGAAATCAGCGACCCCACCCCTCCCAGCGCGATTCCCGCAAAGACAGGCCCAAAGTACTGGAATCGGCTCTACCACCAAAAACCGGATGGAACTTTCGAGGATGTGACCGAAAGGGCTGGTTTACAAGGTGCAGGCTACGGAGTGGGCGTAGCCGTTGGCGACTATGACAACGATGGATTCGAAGACCTGTTCGTGACAGGATATGGCGGTAATCATCTTTACCACAACAACGGCAATGGTACTTTCACGGATGTGACCGAGAAGGCCGGAGTAGCCGGAAACGGTTGGTCTACGAGCGCCGCCTGGGTAGATTTAGATGCCGACGGACTTCTGGATCTGGTGGTATTGCGTTATCTGCAATGGGACTTTACGGATATCTGGTGCGGAGAACGCAAGCAGGGCTACCGTTCCTTCTGTCATCCCAACGAGTTCCAGTCGATTGCTCCTCTGGTTTACCACAACGACGGCAATGGGCATTTCACCGAAATCACGAAACCGGCGGGGTTGGCGAAGCCGGGAAACGCACTCGGAATCGCAATCGCTGACTTTAATGGCGATGGTCACATCGATCTCTTCATTGCCAACGATTCCGTTCCCGGGTTCCTTTACCAGAGTAAGGGAGATGGAACATTCGAAGAAGTCGGGCTGTTTGCTGGTGTCGGAGTTGACGGCGACGGACATGCGTACGCCGGCATGGGCGTAGATTTCGCGGATTACGACAACGACGGATTACCGGACATTGCGGTCAGTGATCTTGCGTATCAGAAGTATGCACTGTATCGGAATAATGGCGACGGGACGTTCTCCTATGTGACCGACACGGCAGGCTTGGGAACAATGACCTTTCTCCATTCCGGCTGGGGGATGCGGTTTCTCGACTACGACAACGACGGTTGGAAAGACTTGCTGATTGGGCAAGCGCACGTGATGGACACGATTGAGTTGACCTATCCGCAACTGCATTATCGTGAGCCGATGCTGATTGCGCGCAATACTGGGCACGGTTTCGTTGATATATCAGCCGAGTCGGGCTCCGTCTTTCACGAAGCCTGGGTAAGTCGTGGAATGGCGATCGGTGACATCGATAACGATGGGCGCCTCGATGCTGTCGTTACCGAAAACGGAGGTCCTGCCCACATTCTGCACAACGAAACGAAGACCCAAAACCACTGGCTCACGCTGAATCTCATTGGACACAAAAGTAACCGTGACGCGATCGGAGCAGAGGTGAAGATCGTCACTGCTCAAGGCCAGCAACAGGCAACCGTCACCACCTGCGGAAGCTATCTCTCTTCGGGGGACAAGAGAGTGCATTTCGGACTTGGAATGCCGCAAACAGTGAAGGAAATAGATATCCACTGGCCAAGCGGAATCAGGCAGATCCTTCACGATGTGAAAGGCGATCAAATTCTGCGTGTCGACGAACCCTCCAAGTGAACCGCGCTGATTTTTGCGCGAGACTGCAAGATCTGCTTGACAGCGCCCGACAGTCGGCCTAAAAGCGTGTACGAACACTACACACGCTCGCGAGATTCGGCGCAAACAGTGGAAGATGCCGTGACCTACCGAAGATTGAGTCCAGACGAAATCAGTCGCCAGTTCTCCTGGAGCAGGCGTGAATTCTTGCGCGCCGCAGGGCTGACCTTGGGCAACTCGCTCTCACGCTCTCGATTCGCTCGCGCAGCAACAGCAGCAGTCCCAAGAGAAAAGAAGGTCGTGGTCGTTACTTTTGGAGGCGGCGCCCGAGACCAGGAGACTTTTGCTCCCGAGGGACAAGAAAACATTCCGAACATGATGCGGGAGCTGATTCCTCGGGCGACATTCTTCACCCAAGTCGTGAACCGGGGAATCCTTGGGCACTACGTAGCCACGGCAAGTCTGGCCACCGGGGTGTATGAGACCATTAACAACTTTGCGGTGCTTCCACCAGAAAGCCCGACCGCATTCGAGTACTACCGCAAGGACCGGAAACGCCCTTCGTCGGACACGTGGGTAGTGGCTCCCAGCAACGGTTTTAACCGAATCGGAGAGAGTAATCATCGCTCCTATGGGCAGGGTCTGGGAGCAAGAGTGATTCTTCCAAAGTACCTGTTAAAAGCCGCGATGTCGGGCAGCGGTGCCGATTACGAACACCTGCTGCGCGACAACTATGAAAATCCTTATTACACGCCCGAACTGGAGAATAAGGAGTTCGAACTCGAGCAACTGGAAACGATTCTGAAGCTTTCCGCAACGGACTTCAGGTCACATGCCAGGACTCTTTCCAGTCCCGATGAGCTTTCACTCTACATTGTCCGGCAGTTGATTCGGCAGGTTGCACCCAGCTTTCTGTGGGTTACGATGCACGACATTGATGTGGCTCATGCCGGAGCGTACTCGCTCTACATTGAAGGCATCCGGCGCACCGACCGGTTGTGCCTGGAACTGTGGAAATTGCTGGAGAACGAACCTGAGTATTCCGGCAAGACCACGCTCCTCATCCTGCCGGACTTCGGCCGGGATGCCGACGATGATGCTGGTGGAAATGGTTTTCAACACCACCGGACCGGGGATGCTGAAGCGCGAACAACATGGCTGATGGCGATCGGCCCAGGTATTCGTGAAGGCGTGATCTATGATCGCGCCGTCGAATCCATCGACCTCGTGCCCACTCTGGGGGAAATACTCAAGTTCTCTCCATCATTCGCGCAAGGCAAGCCGATTTCGGAGCTGGTGTGATGCTCCCACGCGAGCTCAAGCCGGAAGACTTTCAAAAATATCCCCCGGAGGCACGAAAAATGGCCTCCAACAACATTCCGGCGCTGCGGCGGCTTCCGCTCAGTTTCTTGCCAAACTTGCTGCGCGAAATCATTGAATGCGATTTCAAATTTCCCGTGGAGCGCGTAGCCCTGACAAGAGAACTGGACCATCTAGGGGCTCTCTCAGACGCCCAGGTGGCTGATCTTTTTGGCACGTTCTATCGCATCAAGCTTTCGACACAACTGGAGAATCTCGATTGGGTCAATTCGCCCGCGCAGTTCGTGGAGCAATTGTCGGCGCATTTATGGACGACTCATCAGTTGGACGCATTTCGAACGGCCGCGACCACATATGCGAACGAACTGAACGTGGTCACCGCGTTGGATGCGCCCCCCCTCCCCAGACTGGGCATCAGCATCATCGGCCAGGGTGTCGGATCGTTCGACTATGTTCTGTTTCGTAAGCTGCGTCCCCACGGCACGTATTTCAATCGCATCAAACCCGAAAATGGTCTCAGGATTTTGCTGGACGCGGTGAAGGCCAGGGCCGAGGTTCACCCTGTTCCCTATGGTCACTGGTACATTGACGGAGGAGAATCCGCAGATAGCGACTCAACGCTCACGTGCATCTCGTACGCAGCGTTGGAACCGGTTCGCGCCGCCTTGTTATCTAGAGTTCATGCGGAGATTGAGCGTCCTGGTATGGGTCCCGAGGTGCTCCGCTCGACCATGGCCGCGTTGCGGCCGGCGGATCTGGGCGTGAGCGGTGGCGATGAAGTTCTGCGGCGCTTCCAGGTCAGACTGCTTACGGAAGGATCAGGAACTCAACTCTTTAGCACCAGCTTCGCGCAATGGGCCGCTCGTGAGGTGCTCAGGCGAGCGCAACCTGTGACGCTGCTGGTCCGTTTCGCACCGCGACAGCGGCAGAAACCCATGGACGAGTTGCTGTCTGCGGTACCGGCTCAGCCAGAGGCTGATGTTCTGGGCTCGTTGGTTGATGCTGATATGGGTGCCTACTACAATTGGCTCAATCAACAGCGTCTGCCAGGGGCCGCACAGTCCCGCTTTCTGGTTTGGTTTGAAGGACATAGTTCTGCTCTAGCCATCGGTCCTCCCATGGCTCGCGGCACGGTGTCAGACTCCGAAGGAGATCTGAAAAAACTCCTAACCTGGCTGCTCTGATCCTATGGGCGGAGTGACGGGACGCCGGTAGATTCTCAAGATTCCAATAACGTTTTTCTGAGGTTTCCCGCATTTTTCGCTTGACAAGGGTAGTATGAATCTACTAATCGTGTACGAACACGTAGCGTGTACGTACACACCGTCTGGGGGAACAATGTCACGAAGCACTCTGTCTGCATCCCGTAGTGTTGTGTTTCTCGCCCTGACAGCAACATTGCTGTTCGCGATCCCCGCGTTTGCCCAGGTCGACACTGGCGCCGTTCGAGGAACGGTAACCGATCCCACCGGAGCGCTCATTCCCGCCGCCAAAGTCACTCTGACCAATGAGGCTACAGGTCTCATTTTGTCTACGGAGACGGCTAAGGACGGGACCTACACCTTTAGCCCGGTCAGGATCGGTTCGTACGCTCTGAGTGTCGAAGTCTCTGGATTCAAAAAGGCAACCACACACGTTTCGGTGAACGTGCAGGAGCAAGCTCGCGCCGACTTTCAGTTGGTCACGGGCGCGGTTACGGAAACGGTGGAAGTGACATCGGCCCCTCCCCAGCTTCAGACGCAGGACGCCTCGGTGGGCACAGTGGCAAATACCGAGGAGATCAATGATCTGCCCCTGAACGGTCGCAATTACACATTCCTGGCCCAGCTTGGCTCGGGTGTAACCCGTCTGAATCCGACGCGTGGGTTGGACGAAACGGGTAGTTTCGTCGCGAACGGCCTCACCACAGTCCACAACAACTACATTCTCGATGGAATTGACAATAACAACGACACCGTAGATTTTCTGAACGGAGCGGCATACGCCAACCTGCCTCCGCCGGACGCCATTCAGGAGTTCAAAGCGCAGACCAGCAATTTCAGCGCCGAGTTCGGACGCGCCGGCGGCGCCGTGGTGAACGCCTCGGTCAAGTCAGGCACGAACAAATTCCATGGAACCCTTTGGGAATTCCTGCGCAACGACAAGTTCGATGCGTTTGACGTAAGCCAGTGGTGCCTTTCCGGACTCACGTCGGGCACTCCCTGCAACAACAATAAGAAAGCTGAGCTGCGACGAAACCAGTTTGGTGGAGCGATAGGAGGACCGATAGTAAAGAACAAGATGTTCGTTTTCGGGGACTACGAGGGAACGCGTATTCGCACCGGCGCGCAATTTAACGGTAATACCGTTCCCACGACTGCGGAGATCAACAGCGGATACACCGATTACCGCGATTGGTTCACACAGTCGACCACCACCTATACAGATGTGCTTGGGCGCAGCTTCAACCAGTACACCATCTTCGATCCAGCCACAACCCGGCAGTTAGCGAATGGTGCGACGGATTCTACGACTGGGCTCGCCGTTGGCTGCCCGAACGCGTCAGCAACCTGCTACGTTCGCGATCCCTTCTACACAGGTGGCAGCATCACCGGCATGACGAATTTCACGACTCCGGCTCAGATGAGCCTGATGAATCAGCTGCCTGCGGGGCGACTGGATCAGAACGCTCTCAAACTCCTGCAACTTTATCCTGGACCCTCTGCTTCTGGTGTCTTGAGCAACTATTCCGTGAACCGCAGTCAACCCGACAACAACGATCATTTCGATATCCGCGAGGACAACAGCATTGGTCAGCGCGATCAATTGTTTGGACGCATCAGCTACAGCCGCAGAAACGCAACTATCCCGGGTGCTTTTACGGGAGACGCAAGCAACCCTCCCTTTGGCGGGGGTGACTTTACCGACCGGTCGTTGAACCTTGCGATCAGCGAGACGCACAGCTTTTCAGGGACATTGGTCAATGAGGCTCGATTCGGCTATAGCCGGCTTCGCACCGTGTCTCAGCCTCCTACCGCAACCGTCAGCGGTGTTCCCGCGAAGTATGGTATCGGGGGCATCCCGCAAGGTGACGGAAACGGAGGCTTGCCGACGATTGATATCAGCGGACTGACTTCGCTCGGTGCCGGGGCGTTCGCCAGTCCCAACCAGCGCAGCAGCGACACGATTCAGTTCACAGAAAATCTGACCAAGGTCCACGGCGGCCACAGTTTTAAAGGTGGGTTTGAATACCAGCGGCTGCACTTCCCTTGGATTGACCCGGCGTGGTCCCGCGGCGAATTTTCATTTGGTGGCTATACGGGAATGGCGCCCGGATTGACCGGCGCATCCACGTCGGGCGTTGGCGAGGCGGACATCTTACTGACTCCTATCGCCGCCACCGTTCCCAACGGCGTAAATAACGTTGGTGGGGCAAACAGCGTTTTCGCTTCCAATATCACAGCTCTCGATGATTTGCGTCACTATTGGGGCTTGTATTTCCAGGACGACTGGAAAGCAAATTCAAAGCTGACCATCAACATGGGGCTGCGCTGGGAGTTCTTTGGCGGACTTGCCGACCCGAGCGGCAAGCAAGCCGGATTGACATTGACCAGCGGTAAGCCTCAGTACGTGTTGCCGTCATCGCAAAAGAATGCTCCACTCTCTCCGGCATTCACTGCTCTGCTGGCCAAGGACAACATTCAACTGAATTACATCAGCGGTAACAGCCTGTTCACCACTCCCAAAGACAACTTCGCGCCTAGAGTCGGCTTGGCCTACCAGATCACGCCCAAGCTTGTGACGCGGGCTGCTTATGGATTCTTCTACGGTGGGTTCGAGAACATCGGTGGAGCGCCCGATCCCGGCTACAACTACCCCTGGGCAGTGAATCTCTCGTTCTTCGCACCCAATGGCAACATACTCCCAGTAACCTATCCAAACGGGCAGTCCGCGACGCTGGAGAATGGGCTGACAGCGGCGAATCCTGACCCGACCAGTCCGAACTTCAATCCAGAGGGGCTGGGACTCATCGGCTTCGATCGACCGTGGAAGACCTCCTACGTCCAGGAGTGGAACGGGTCAGTTCAGTACCAGTTCTCGCCCAACCAGTCTGTCACCGTCGGCTATGTAGGCAACAATAGCCATCATTTGCTAAACGGGGATAAACGAAATTTACCGCCTTTGATCCTTCCGCCCGGAACAAGCGTAACGCCATACCTGCCATTCCCGGATTTTGGCCAGGACAGCGATTACCTGACACCTCAGGGATCCGCATACTACGAGTCTGTGCAGATCACTTATGAACGCAGACTCTCGCATGGCTTGAGTGTACTGGCAGACTACACCCGTTCTGTCTGCAAGGGGGATTACAAGAATATTCTGGGCCTCTCCGAGAACCAGTTCAACAGAGCGCCTACGCTGGCTGGGTTTGGCCTGACCAGAGATTACACCTACTGCGGCAACGATTCCCCCAACATCTTGCATGCCAGCGGCGTCTGGCAATTGCCGGTCGGCAGGGGAAGGTCCTTCGGCAATCAGATGTCGCGAGGGCTCGATGCAGCCATTGGCGGATGGAGCGCTCAATGGATCCTGACGTCACAAGATGGATTCCCGTTCACCATCAATTGTGCTACCGGAACGATGAGCGGGAACTTCCGCTGCTATGCGCCGGTTTCGGGAAATGCTTATGCCAACAAAGGCCCACACGGCATCGACCCCTTCCTGAATTCAGCCGCTTTTGTTCAGCCACCAGTCGCAACGGCCATCGGCCAAACTGATTTTGGGCCTTTAGGAGCACCATGGAACCAGGTGCATGGGCCAGCCTTCACGGATCTGGATTTCTCGATTTTCAAGAAGTTCCGGACGACTGAAACCACGAACCTGGAATTCCGAGCTGAGTTTTTCAACTTCCTCAACCACCCCAACTTCGGGACTGGTCTGGCGTCGTCAAACTACAACACTGCTGGCTTCGGTATCATTAACAGTACCCTTGGAACGGGGCGTGAAACCCAGCTTGCGCTGAAGTTCTACTTCTGAACGGAAATGCGCGGGAAGACTCACTTCCCGCGCGTCAATTTGTCTCGACTTTGCCTGATGAACGCGAACGGAGTCGCATCATCGTTGCGAGCACTGTTGGAAAGGCTCCGCTTGCGTGCAATTCTTGCGTTCTTGCTCGTGCAGATCTTCGTGCCCTGCCTGTCGTCGCCGCTCGCCTGCGCAGCCGATTCCATCGTCTTTGTCGAAAAGGAAAAGCTGTGGATCGTACAAAGTGGCGAAGCTACCTACGCGTTCGGCGTGAATGAACGGGGCGAATTGCAGCATCTGTACTGGGGAAAGCACATGGGTGCGCAAGATTTCACGAGCACGCATTCGTTGCCCGGATGGGCATCCTTTGACCTGAGTACCACAACCACACCGCAAGAGTATCCCGGTTGGGGAGCAGGGCTCTACACAGAGCCGGCACTAAAACTTACGTTGGCGAACGGAAATCGAGAAGTCGTGCTTCATTACGTGGATCACAAACTCGAGGATAACGATCTCGAGATCACGTTGAAGGATGAGATTTCAGCACTCTATGTGCACTTGCATTACCGCGTGTACCCAGGCAACGGCATCCTGGAACGCTCAGCTCGGATTGAAAACGGTACGTCTGATGCAGTCAGCCTCGAGAGCGCGCAGTCCGCGTCGTGGACACTTCCACAGGATGGGTCCTATCGACTGCATTACCTCACCGGACGCTGGGCAGGAGAATGGCAGCTCCAAACCGAAAGACTGCAGGTCGGGAAACGTGTCATTGAGAGCAGGCGTGGCAGTACTGGGAATGAGGCGAATCCCTGGTTTGCGATCGACCACGTGGACGAAACCGATGAGAGCCATGGGCCGGTATGGTTCGGTGAACTGGGATGGAGCGGCAGTTGGCGTTTCACCATTGAGCGCACTCCTTCCGGTCAATGCCGGGTCGTGGGCGGCTTTAACCCGTTCGACTTCGGTTACCGACTCGCTCCCGGCGAGTCTCTTCAAACGCCGCCATTCTATGCCGGGTTCACCGACGCCGGACTCGGCGAAGCCTCACGAATTTTGCACCGCTTCCAACTTGAGCGGATCCTGCCGGGAAGTCCACATCCGCCGCTTCGCCCGGTTCTCTATAACTCGTGGGAGGCCACCGAGTTCAATACGGATGAGGCAGGGCAGATGGCGCTGGCAGAGAAAGCCTCTCGGCTTGGGGTAGAACGGTTCGTGGTGGACGACGGTTGGTTTGGGCAGCGCAACAATGATCATTCCGGATTGGGTGATTGGTACGTCAATCCGCGGAAATTTCCTCACGGACTTAAGCCGCTCATTGAGCGAGTTCACCAGCTCGGGATGGACTTCGGATTGTGGGTAGAGCCCGAGATGGTCAATCCGGATAGCGATCTTTATCGAGCGCATCCGGATTGGGTTATGAACTTTCCTGGAAGGCCCCGAACCGAGGGCCGAAACCAGCTTGTACTGAACCTCGCTCGTGATGATGTTAAGGAATATATCTTCTCCTGGCTGGATCGGCTCGTGGCCGACAATGACATAGCTCTGCTCAAATGGGACTACAACCGCAATTGGTCCGAGCCGGGCTGGCCCGAGGCGGCGCCCGCAGATCAGAAGAAGATCTGGGTGCGGTATGTGCAGAACCTGTATGACATCATCGACCGATTGCGCAGCAGGCATCCTCGCCTACAGATTGAGGGATGTTCCGGAGGTGGAGCTCGTGTGGACTCGGGAATGCTGCGTCGGGTCGATCAGGTCTGGCCTTCCGACAATACCGATGCACTGGATCGACTGACCATCCAATACGGCTTTACTCAGGCCTACACGCCACACGTCATGATGGCGTGGGTCACTGACGTGCCCAACGGAATCGATGGACGAGCAACGCCGATTGGGTTTCGCTTCCTGGTCGCGATGACTGGGTCACTGGGTATCGGCGGCAATCTCAACAAATGGACGGATGACGAGAACGCCGTTGCGAGCAAAATGATTTCTTTCTACAAGCAGATTCGGGCAACGGTGCAGGATGGGATACTCTTTCGGCTTGGTTCACCAATCGAATCAGACTTCAGCGCCGTGCAATATGTTTCGCAAGATAGCCATCAGGTCGTAGTCTTCGCCTTCTTGCATTCACAACAATTTGGGCGAAGCATGCCCCAGTTGCATTTGCGAGGCCTCGCAGAGGATGCCATGTACTCTGTGAGCGCGATCGATGACAAGCTGGTGGATCAGACAGGAAAGCTGAGCGGTGCTTACCTCATGCACCACGGAATCCGGCTGCGATTGCGAGGGGACTACGACGCCACAGCCATAAAATTCGATCGCGTGCGGTGAAGGGCTCAGGAGCAGAACGATTCGGGATGAATGTGAATGGGTATTCGATTCGACAGACGCGACAAGGCGCGTTTGATGCGTTCGTTATTGATAATGCTGTGCTTCGGTTGACGATCGTGCCGGAACTGGGCGGGAAGATTTCCTCGCTCATTCGGCTGGAAAGCGGCTACGAATATCTCCTGCAGCCTGAGCGGGAGCGGGCGTACCGCGCGCGCTCCTACGGTGACGACTTTGAAGATTACGAGACGAGCGGCTTTGATGAGTGTGCACCGACTGTTGCGGAATGCCTATACCCCGAAGAGCCATTCCTCGCTAGCCAGTTGCCTGATCATGGAGATGTTTGGTGCTTGCCATCGGCCGTAGAAATGGTTGGACAGCACATTTGTTTGACCACGCATCTCAGGAGCTTGCCTCTTCGAATGAAGAAAACAGTACGGCTGCAAGAAAACAGGGTCCGACTGGATTACGAAGCGACGAACCTGAGTCAGTCAAGTGTGAAATTTCTGTGGTCGGCCCACCCACTGCTTAGAGTCGAGGCGGGAGCAGAAATTATCCTGCCGAAAGAGGTCAGAGACATCGAAGTGAGCTGGTCCGCCGAGGAGCGCCTGGGGAAGGCAGGCGACCGATGCACCTGGCCAGAGGCCACTGAACGCTCTGGTCGAATGGTCAAGCTAAATCGGATTGGTTCGCCGAATGCAGGTAGTGCCGAGAAATTATTCACGCCTCGTCTTTCCCAAGGGTTCTGTGGTATGTTCCTGCCGAGAGAAGATGAAGGGATCGCTTTCCGGTTCGATCCCCGGCTCGTCCCGTTCGTAGGCATTTGGATCTGCCAAGGTGGATGGCCTACTAGCCGGGCCGCCAAACACTTTACCGCGGCTCTTGAGCCTTGTTTCGGCCGCGCCGACTCACTGGAAGAAGCAATTCGGCGCAACGAATGTGCTGTCGTTCGCGGGGATGAGTCTATGCGATGGTGGATGGAGATCGCGGTCAATCGCGGCGCGCCGCAATCTCTGTGGATGTGAAGATGTGTGACGTAGTCGCGAAATCTCTGACCTCAGCTCGATCGAAGCCTGTGATTGGCATATTGATTTTGCTCTTCGTTGTCCAGCAGCAGGGGTATGCGGCGACTCCGGAGCAAAGCACCCAGAAATCAGATGGCCGGCGAATAGAAAGCGGCACGGACCAGCAGTTTTTCTCCGCGTTGCGAGCGTACAAAGCTCAACAATACGCCGCGGCGCAGAAACAGCTTCAGGCCCTGGTGCAAACGGCACCCGGGAATTTTGACATCAACGAACTATTGGGACTCGTTTACGTCGCCCAAGGCGAGCAAGCAAAGGCGAATCCCTTTCTGGCCAAAGCCGTTCGCCTGAATCCCGATGTTACGGAAGCACGGACCGCGCTGGCCACAAACCTTCTTGCGCTCCATCGAGTGGACGAAGCTGAAATTCAGTTCAAGAAGGCTGTCGAGTTGAAGCCTCACGATTACGACGCAAATCACAATCTAGGTGAGTTTTATATCCAAACCGGTAAGATTGCCGGCGCCATTCCTTTCCTCGAACACGCTCAGGACGCCAATTCTGCAGCCTACAACAACGGTTATGATCTGGCTCTGGCTTTCGACGAGGCTGGCAAGCTGGATGAGGCTCGCCAGCAGATCCAGCGCCTGATCTCCTTGAATGATTCAGCGGAACTGCACAGTCTTCTCGGAGAAGTCGAAGAAAAGTCGCGGAACTATCTTTCTTCTGCCGCCCAGTACGAGCAGGCCGCGCGCATGGAACCCAGTGAGCGGAACATTCTCGACTGGGGTGCAGAGTTGCTGCTCCACCAGACATTTGCTCCCGCCATCAAAGTGTTCAAAGCCGGCACGCAACGCTTTCCGGAATCGGCGCAGTTGCACAATGGGCTTGGGATCGCTTTTTACGGCGCGGGACAGACAGACGACGCCGTTCGCGCTTTTTTAAGGGCGTCCGATCTAACTCCTTCCGACCCATTGCCCCTGACGTTTCTCGGTAAAGCTTGCGATGGGGCTTCGCCGTCCTTGGCAGATCAGATCCGCTCGCGTCTTCAGGGTTTCCTCGGGCGTGACGCGCAAAGTGCCGAGCTCAGCTACTACCTCGCCCTGTGTTTGGAGAACACGAATCCACCCGAATCGAAGATCGACCGGGACACTCAAGTTGAGTCTCTATTGAAGCGTGCCGTGACCCTCGATCCCAACTATGCCGATGGGTACTTCCAATTAGGGGTACTGTATGCTGAACAACGCAAGTACAAGGAAGCGACCGAACAATATAACTTGGCGCTCAAAATAAATCCCAACGCCGCTAATACCCATTATCGATTGGGGCAGGCCCTGGCTCGACTTGGAAATCAGACCGGAGCGCAGGAGGAGTTTGCAGTTTTCGAGAAGCTACGTCAGATCGAATCTGATGCGACCAACAAGGAGCAGAATCAAATTCAGCAGTTCGTCTACAAGATGCGGAAGTCCGACTCAAACTAGCCGATGGACATCTGGGCGCGAATCCTATCTCGATTTCGCATTTTGGTTTGTTATCTACTTCGTCGACACAATTCCTGACTCTTCGCGAATCGTGAGTATCTGGTTCGCCTTCACCTGCGTGAATCGCTCGATCTTCTGTGTCGTTGGCCATTTGACTTCGATGAGATCCACCATTGCGGCCTTTCCGATACCGAAATGAAGGCGGAGGTCTCCCTGAGACATCACGCTGGAGCCGCTGTGCACCTCGTCAATCTGCGAGTGAGTTCCCGTGACGATGCGCACGCGGGCCCCAATGGCGGTCCGATTGCATTTGGTCCCCACAAGTTTGATCTTGACCCAATTCTGTTCGTTTCCACCGTCGTTGCGCAGCAGCGACGGCAAGTCATTCAGATTTAGAATGA
>Ga0209415_10003129_pt1 | contig 30757 bp, 29 predicted proteins | sample PeaSoiSIISIP2007_FD_187696 | JGI IMG/M metagenome (GOLD analysis project Ga0209415, IMG submission 187696) | Peat soil microbial communities from Weissenstadt, Germany - SII-SIP-2007 (SPAdes) (version 2) | ecosystem: Environmental > Terrestrial > Soil > Wetlands > Peat | place: Germany... | reverse complement strand
CGCATGGAGGGCCGCAACTTCGGCGACGTGCCGCTCAACCTCGAGCTCAAGCTCGAGGTGTGGGACTCGCCCAACTCGGCCGGCGTCATCATCGACGCGGTGCGCTGCGCGAAGGTGGCCCTGGACCGGGGCATCGGCGGACCGCTGGTGGGACCCTCGGCGTACTTCATGAAGTCCCCGCCCATCCAGTACCACGACGACGAGGCCCACGACATGGTCACGGCCTTCGCCAACGACGGCGCCGCCAACACGGTCTGGCCGCCGGACTGACCCGCGGCGGCCAGCTCAGCGGGGCTGGTCGGCCCACCAGGCGCGCAGGCGCCTGACGGCCTCGTCGACCTCGATCTCGCCCTCGTCGAGGCGTATCTCCATCAGGAACTCCAGCGCGCGCCCGACCGGCGGGCCTGGGGGGATCGCCAGCAGCTCCATGACCGCGACGCCGTCGAGGGCCGGGCGCATGCGTGACAGGTCCTCCTGCTCGCGCAGGATGACGATGCGCTCTTCGAGCTCGTCCATCCGGCGCGCCAGCTCGGCGACCTTGCGCGCGTTGCGCGTCGTGCAGTCGCAGCGCGTGAGCTCGTTGAGGTCGTCGAGCAGCGGCCCGGCGTCGCGCACGTAGCGGCGCACCGCCCGGTCGGTCCAGCCCATCTGGTAGGTGTGAAAGCGCAGGTGCAGCTCGACGAGGTCGGCGACGTCGTCGATGAGCTCGCTCGGGTAGCGCAGCTCGGTCATGCGCCGGCGCGCCATCTTCGCGCCGACGACCTCGTGGAAGCGGAAGGTGACCCCCTCCTCGGTGATGGCCCGCGTGGCCGGCTTGCCCACGTCGTGAAAGAGCGCCGCGAGGCGCAGGCGAAGGCGCGCCGACGTCTTGTCGACGACCGCCCAGGTGTGGCGCAGCACGTCCTTGTGGCGGTGTATCGGGTCCTGCTCGAGCTGGAGCAGCGGCAGCTCGGGGAAGAAGTGCTCGGCCAGGCCCGTGCGCACGATGAAGTCCAACCCGATCGACGGGCTCGGCGTCATGAGCAGCAGGTCCAGTTCGCCGCGGATCCGCTCGGCGGACACCTTGACCAGCTCGGGCGCGGTCAGCGCCGTGGCCGCCTCGACCGCCGGGTCGATCTTCAGAGCGAATCGCGCGGCGAAGCGGGCCGCGCGCAGCATGCGCAACGGGTCGTCGCGAAAGAGCCGCTCCGCGTCGGTCGGCGTGCGCAGCACGCCGTCGGCGAGGTCCTTGGAGCCGGCGAAGTAGTCGAAGAGGGTCTGGACCTCGCTGCGCCCCTCGGCCAGGGCCACGACGTCCAGGGCGAGGGCGTTGATGGTGAAGTCCCGGCGACTCAGGTCGACCTCGAGCGAGTTGCCCCACTGCACCGAGGGCTTGCGCGAATGGTCGACGTAGGCCTCGGAGCGAAAGGTGGTGATCTCCGCGCGCAGCCCGCCGTCGCGCAGCGTGCCGCCGATGGTCCCGAAGGCCCGGCCCTGCTCCCACAGCGCGCTGCACAGCGGCGTCATCAGCGCGGCGATGACGTCGGGCGTGGCGTCGGTCGTGAAGTCGATCTCGTCGCCGTCGTCACGCTCGGCCCCTAAGAGCGCGTCGCGCACCGCGCCGCCCACCGCGTAGAGCGAGTGGCCCGCGGCGCCGAAGGCGCGCGCGAGCGGCTCGGAGAGACGAGCGATCTCGGTCAGGCGGTCGTGGACCAGGTCGAGGGAGGACACTGCGACGAAAGGTTACGGCCTCCCGGTGCGCGCCGACGCTGTGGGTAGCCTGTACACGCATGGTCCACCGCTCTTCGACCTGGTGGCGGGCGCTCGCAGTGGTACTGCTCAGCCTCGTCACCACGGCGTGGCCCTCGGCCGCGCGGGCCGCGACCACTCCCTCGTTCACGTTGGTCCACCAGGACCCCGTGGCCGTCCTGTCGGCCGGCGGCGCCGCCCGGATCGCCCTGGCCGTGCGACTGCGCGCGCCCGACCGGCACGCCGAGTTCCAGGTCTCGCTGTACCCGCGCCTGGTCACGCGCGGCGCGCTGGCTGCCGTGTTGGACGGCGTCGCGCCCGCGGGCGCGGCCGTGACGACGACCGGCAACCTGACTCTCACGTGCGATCCGCACCGCACGATCAGGCTCGACGTGACGCTGTTCACCCGCGCGCCGCCCCGGGGCACGCGCCACTGCGCGTCGCGCGTGCCGCGCCTGCGCCTGCCCTGCCACGGCGCCGCCTGCGGTGGCGTCTACCCGCTCAGCTACTCGGTCACCAGCGCCGGGGTCGCCACGACCACGTGGTCGCTGCTCGCGGTGCGCGCGTCGCGCGTCGCGTCGCCGTTGCACGTCGACGTGGTCGTGACCCTCGACCCGTCGGCGATCGCGCACCCGGCGCGCTCGCGCGCCGCCCTGCGCGCGCTGGCCCGCTTCGCCGACGTCCCCGTGACGATCACCGCCGACTACCGCACGCTCGACTACGTGCTCGGCCAGGCGGCGCCGGTGCGCGCCTCCTGGCGCGACGCGCTCGACGCCGCGCTGGCCAGCCCGCTGCACCGCGCCGTGGTGGCGCCCCCGGCCGACGCCGACTTCGGCGCGCTCGACTCCATCGGACTCAAGGGCCAGGTGACCCGTCAGATCGGCCTGTCGGCGGGGCTGCTGCACACGCTGACCGGCCGCTACGTGGACGCTCCCGTCGCCGTCTCGGGTCACCCCACCGCGCGCACCTTGGCCGCCCTCGCGCGAGCCGGGGCGCACGAGCTCATCGTGCCCGAGACGATGCTCGCCACGCCCCCCTCGACGACGCTCACCTGGGGGGCGCCCTTCCACGTCGTGGGCGCTCCCGGCGTGATCGCCCTCGCCTCTGACCAGGGCCTGGCGGCGCTGGCGCTCGACCACCGCATCGGGCCGGCGCGCCGCGCCGTGCTCACTCTCGACACCCTCGCGTTCCTGCACTTCGAAGAGCCCAACGCGCCGGCGGCGCGCACCGTCGTGATCAGCGTCCCGGCGGCGTCGCTGGACCCGGCCTACGTCGCGGACCTGCTGGCGGGCCTGACCCACGACGCCTTCGCCACGCCGGCCAGCCTGGCCCCGTCCTTCGACTCGGCGCTGATCGCGACCAACGGCGCCCCGGCGGCGCGCGCGCTCTCGCCGGCCACCGCGACGTCGTGGACGTCGCGCAACGTCGCGTCGCTCACCTCGTTGGCGTCCTCGCTCGACTCCTTCGCCGCCGCGGTGCCCAACGTCGTCGAGTCCTCCGAGCTGCGCGTGGCGCTGGCCGAGGCCGAGATCAGCGGACCGGCGTCCGTGCGCCAGTCGGTCATCGACCGCGCGTCGCTGTTGCTGGCGCGCCAGCTCGGGCAGTTCCGCGTCGACGCCGGCGCCGTCACGCTCACCGGCCCCGGCACGCCGCTGCCGGTCACGATCATCTCGACCGAGCCGTACACGGTGTCGGCGGTCGTGCACCTCATCACCGACCGGCTCACCTTCCCGTCGGGCCCCAACGTCGCGGTGTCCCTCGACGCGCCGATCAAGTCGCTGCGCGTGCCCACCGCCAACCACCAGGGGTCGAGCCTGACCCTGCAGGTCGTGGTCACGACGCCCGACGGGCAGCTGATCCTGGCGCGCGGCGCGGTCCAGGTGCGCATCGCGGGGACCTCGGTCGTGGGGTACCTGCTGACCGCCGCCTCCCTCATCGTGATCGGCGTGTGGTGGTGGCGCACCGCCCGGCGCCGCCCCAAGGGACGCCACGTGCGATGAGCTCGACCCACGGCGCGCGCGTGCTGTCGATCGCCGGGGGGACCCTGGCGTCGCGACTGACCGGGCTGGTGCGCGTCCTCGTGCTGGCCTACGTGCTCGGCTTCACTCCCCTGGCCGACGCGTACAACCTGGCCAACACCGTGCCCAACATGCTCTTCGACCTGGTGCTCGGCGGCGTGGCGAGCGCCACCTTCATCCCGGTGTTCGTCGAGCGCCTGGCCCGCGACGGCGAGCGCCGGGCCTGGCGCTCGATCTCCAGCGTCGTGACGGCGGCGCTGCTGGTCCTGCTCGTCGCGTCGGCGCTCGCCTGGTGGGGGGCGCCGCTCATCATCGACGCCTTCACCGCGCTGCGCCACGGGGCGGTCGCGCCGCTGGGCCACCAGCGCGCGGTGGCCACCTCGCTGCTGCGCTGGTTCGTGCCCCAGGTCTTCTTCTACGGCGTGATCGGCATCGCCACGGCGCTGTTGAACGTGCGCCAGCGCTTCGCCGCGGCCGCGTGGGTGCCGGTGGCCAACAACCTGGTCTGCGTCGCGGTGCTGGTGTGGTTCCACCTGGTGGACCCCTCCCCGACCCTGGCGTCGCTCAGCGGGTCGCGCGACCTGCTCCTGCTCGGGCTGGGCACGACGCTGGGCGTGGCCGTCCAGTTCGCGTGCCTGGCGCCCTCATTGGCGCGCGCCGACCTGTGGCGCCTCTCGTTGCGCCTCGACCTCGCCGACCCGGCGGTGCGCGCGGTGGCGCGCCTCGGCTCGTGGACGCTGGCGGTGGTCGCAGCCAACCAGGCGTCGCTCTACGTCGTGCTGGCCTTCGCCTTCGGGGTCGGGGGCGCCGGGCCGGTGAGCGCGTACACCTACGGCTGGTCCTTCATGCAGATGCCTTACGCCGTCGTGGTCGTCTCGGTGCTGGCCGCGCTCACCCCCCAGCTCGCCGCCCTGGCCACCGCCGGGGACCTGCCCGCGCTGGGCGAGCGCTTGGCGTTCGGCCTGCGCCAGTCGCTGGTGATCATCGTGCCCTGCGCGCTGTTCCTCGTCCTGCTGGCCCAGCCCATCGTGGCGATCCTGCTCAACCACCTCAACGCCACGCACCGGCTCGGTGCCGGGACGGTGCTGGCGGTGCTGGCGGCGGGCCTGCCGGGCTTCACCGTGTTCCAGCTGTGCGTGCGCGGTCTCCAGTCCATGCAGCACGCGCGCGACGTGTTCATCCTCTACGCGATCCAGAACGCCGCCAACATCGCGCTGGCCCTGGCCATCGGGCGCCACTCCCTGGCCGGGCTCACCGCCTCGGTGTCGATCGCCTACACCGGCGCGGCGATCCTCGCGCTCGTCGCGCTGGCCGGCCGCGGCGTGAGGATCGCCCCGGCGGTGTGGGGCGTGCACGTGCGCCGCAGCGTCGGCGCGTCGCTGGGGGCCGGCGCCGCCCTCGCCGCGACGTACGCGGCGTCGAGCGCCACGCGCGGGGCCGGCCTCGTCCAACGCTTCGCGCTGGCGCTGGGGGCCGGCGTCGTCGTGTTCGCGGTCCTGGTCGCGCTGCTCGAGCACCGCCTCGCGCGCCGCGGGCAAAAGGTGCAAGGCTACGACCGAGGGGGACCATGAGCCGCATCAAGGTGATCACCGACAGCGCCGCCGACCTGCCCGAGGGCGTCGCGGCGCAGTTGGGCATCGACATGGTCTCGCTCACCATCCGCTTCGGCGACGAGGAGTTCACCGACCGCGTCGACCTCTCCCCCGACGAGTTCTGGGCGCGCTGCAAGGCCTCCAAGGTCCTGCCCGAGACGGCCGCGCCCTCCCCCGGCGCGTTCCAGCGCGCCTACGAGCACGCCCGCGACGAGGGCTACGACGGGGCCATCGTGCTCACTCTCTCGGCGGCCCTGTCGGCGACCCACCAGTCCGCCGTGCTGGGCGCCGCCGAGGTGCCGGGCTTCGACGTGCGCGTCGTGGACACCCGGGCGGTCTCCATGGCCCAGGGACTGCTGGTCCTGGACCTGGCCGAGCGGGCCCGCGACGGCGCGTCGCTCGACGAGCTCGTCACGGTCGCCGAGGCCGAGAAGTCCCGACTCGGCGTCTGCGCGATGCTCGACACCCTGGACCACCTGGTCAAGGGCGGGCGCGTCGGCGGCGCGCGTGCCCTGCTCGGCCAGGTCCTCTCGATCAAGCCCCTGCTCGAGCTGAAGGACGGACTGGTCGCCGAGGCCGGACGCCAGCGAACGCGCGCCAAGGCGCTGACGGCGATCTGCGCCGTCGCGCGCAGCCACGCGCCCTTAGAGCGCCTGGCCGTGGTCCACGGCGCCGCGCCCGACCTCGAGGCGTTCCTCGCCATGGCCCGCGACATCGACAGCGCCCGCCCGCTCGTCGTCAGCGACATCGGATCGACCGTGGGCACCCACGCCGGGCCGGGCATCATCGGACTGTGTTGGGTCGCGCAGTGACCCGGGACCGGTAAAATCCCCTCGTGACGAACGACCAGCCCGGCCCGGCGAGCAAGCGGCCCGACGTGGTCGACCGGATCCTCGGGGCCTTCGACCACGTGCTCGACCTGGTGCACGACAACGTGCTGCGCCCCCTGATCATCGCCGGGCGCGCGATCGCCTTCGCGTTCATCACCCTGCTGGCCCTCGTGGTCCTGCTGGTCGCCCTCGTGATCGGGTTGACGCGCCTGATGAACGTGTACCTCTTCGCCGGCCACGAGTGGCTGACCTTCGCCGTGCTGGGCGCGATCTTCACGATCGCCGGCATGATCATCTGGCGCTGGCGCCGCCCCGTTCACCTGAGGAAGTGATGTCCGAGCACCGGCGGGTCCTCGTGGTGGGCTCGGGCCCGGCGGGCCTGACCGCGGCCATCTACACCGCCCGTGCGCTCCTGCAGCCCCTGGTCATCGAGGGCGAGCCGTCGTCGGACTCCGACCAGCCGGGCGGCCAGCTGATGCTCACCACCGACATCGAGAACTACCCGGGCTTCCCCACCGGGATCACCGGTCCCGAGCTCATGGTCCACATGCGAGCCCAGGCCGAGCGCTTCGGGGCCGAGCTGCGCGTCACCAAGGTCCAGAGGCTCGACGTGTCGAACCGGCCGTTCCGCGCGTGGCTCACCGACGACGTCGAGCCCAGCGTCACCGCCGACGCGGTGATCCTGGCCACCGGGGCCCGCTCGCTCATGCTCGGCGTGCCGGGCGAGGAGCGCCTGCTCAGCCACGGGCTGTCGACGTGCGCGACCTGTGACGGCTTCTTCTTCCGGGGCCAGGAGATCGCCGTCGTCGGCGGGGGCGACTCGGCCATCGAGGAGGCGACGTTCCTCACGCGCTTCGCGTCCAAGGTCACGCTGGTGCACCGCCGCGACACGCTGCGCGCGTCCAAGATCATGCAGGAGCGGGCCTTCGCCAACGAGAAGATCGAGTTCGCGTGGAACACCGAGGTCACCGAAGTGCTCGGCGAGGACCGCGTCGCCGGCCTCGCGCTGCGCGACACGGTCACCGGCGACGCGCGCGTGCTCGACGTCACCGGCGTGTTCGTGGCAATCGGACACGTACCCAACACGACGCTGGTCGCGAACGACGTCGCGCTGGAGGGCAACGGCTACGTCAAGACCGTGGGCACGAGCTCGTACACCTCGATCGAGGGGCTCTTCGCCGCCGGCGACGTGCAGGACCACGTGTACCGCCAGGCGGTGACCGCCGCGGGGTCGGGGTGCGTCGCGGCGATCGACGCCGAACGCTGGCTCGAGGCGCAGGCCCACTGAGCCCCACCGCTAGAATGGACCCCTACGGCGCGGCCGCGTCGAACCTGGAGGTACACATGAGTGCGAGCATCGCGACGCTGACCGACGCGACCTTTGACGAGGCCATCGGGGCGTCCGACAAGCCGATCTTGGTGGATTTCTGGGCCGAGTGGTGCGGCCCGTGCAAGATGATCGCGCCGATCCTCGAAGAGCTCGCCGTCGAGCAGTCCGACCGTTTCAGCGTCGGCAAGCTCGACGTCGACTCCAACGTCGCCACGGCCACCAAGTTCTCGGTGATGAGCATCCCGACGCTCCTGCTGTTCAAGGACGGCGAGGTCGTCGCGCGCCTGGTGGGCGCCAAGCCCAAGGGCGCCCTGCTCAACGAGATCACCGCCAACCTGTAGTTGACACGCCCGGGCGAACTGCGTCGCGGCGCGCACGGCGCGCGAGTTCGTGAGCTGCACGAGCGCCTGAGCAGCCTCGGGCTGGGTAGCGCCGACGACCTCGAGTCCTTCGCCGACGCCACCGCCGCCACCGTCGAGTCCTTCCAGCGCTCGCGCGGACTGCCGATCACCGGGGTCGTCGACGCGACGACCTGGGACCGGCTCGTCGAGGCCGGCTGGTCGCTCGGGGCGCGCCTGCTCTACGTCACTGAGCCGCACCTGCGCGGGGACGACGTCGCCGAGCTCCAGACGCGCCTGGCCCAGCTGGGCTTCGACCCGGGCCGCATCGACGGCATCTTCGGTCCCGTCCTCGAGGGCGCCCTGCGCGACTTCCAGCGCAACCGGGGACTGCCGGTCGACGGCACGATGACGCGCGCGACGCTCAACGACCTGCTGCGCCTCAGCTCGATGGCGACGGACCGGCACCTCGTCACTGAGGCGCGCGACCTCGCGGGCTTCAACGAGCCGACGTCGGGGGTCGTGGTGCTGTGCGGCGAGGGATCCCTCGTCGAGGCGGTGCGCCGATCCCTCGCCGACGCCCTCGAGGTGCTCGTCGTGAGCGGAGCCGAGGAGTCGTGCGCGGCGACGGCCAACGAGCACGACGCCGCACTGGTGCTGGCCTTCGCCCCGGTCGAGGAGCTCGAGGGCCTGCGACTCCACTTCTGGGCCAGCTACCGGTCCCACTCTCGCCCCGGCGACGCGCTGGCCGGCGAGATCGCGGGCGAGCTGGCCCGCGCGAACCTGGGCCTGCGCGTCGAGGTCACCGGGATGGCCCTGCCGGTGCTGCGCGAAACACGCATGACAACCCTGCAGGTCGAGCACGGCGATCTGGCCGGAACCGCCCTGCTCGGCGTCGCCCGGGGCATCGCGCGCGTCGTCGCGAAGTTTTTCCACAGGTAGGGCTCGCCCCGGCGCCCCAAAGGCGCAGGAAACGGGCACGAAAACGTTGATTTTCCTTAGAATTTCAAGTAACCCACAACTTCATCCACAACTTGGGGATAACTTCAAGGAGAGGGTTAAGGTTAGGGTTCAGGGTTACGAGCTCTGGGAGATGGCGATGTAGAGCCGTTCCAGGTCGTCGAGGTCGGCGAAGTCGATGATGATCCGGCCGTTGCGGCCCTTCAGGTCGACGTGGACGCGCGTGTCGAGGTAGTCCTCCAGGAGTTGCTCGAGCTCGGCGACGCTGGCGTCGGGCACCGGGCGCAGGCGGGGCTGGCCGGTGGGGCCCTTCGCCGTGGGCAACGGCGTCGGCTTGGGCTCCAGGAACGCCTTGACCGCGTCCTCGGTCGCGCGCACCGAGAGCTCGTTCTTGATCACGCGGGCCACCATCGTGGCCTGGGCGTCGGGATCGGTGATCGCCAGGAGCGATCGGGCGTGCCCGGCGCTGATCTGCTCGGACACGAGCGCCGCCTGGGCGGCCTCCCCCAGTTGGATGAGTCGTAACGTATTCGTAACATTCGCTCGGCTCTTGCCGACGCGCTGGGCGACCTGCTCGTGGGTGAGCGCGAACTCGTTGATGAGCTGCTGGAACGCCGCGGCCTCCTCCAGGGGGTGCAGGTCCATGCGGTGGAGGTTCTCGACGACGGCCTGCTCGAGTGACAGCCGGTCGTTGACCTCGTCTTGGACCAGCACCGGGATCGTCTCGAGGCCCGCCATGGTCGCGGCGCGCCAACGACGCTCCCCCGCGATCAGCTCGTACTCGTCGGGCGATCCCTCGATCGGCCGCACGATCAACGGTTGAAGGATGCCGATCTCTCGCACGGAGGCCGCCAGCGACTCCAGGCTCTGGTCGCCGAAGGACCGGCGCGGCTGGTACGGGTTCGGTCGGATGGACGTGACCGGGACGCGGCGCAACGGTCCGTGCGCGGGCGCCGCCTCCTTGACGGGGGCGTCGGGCTTCTCCGGGATGAGGGCTCCGAGCCCCTTACCCAGTCCTGGCTTCCTGGCCATTGCTGATCTCCTCTGCTAGGGCACGGTAGGCCTTCGCCCCCTTGGACAGCGGGTCGAAGACGGTGATGGGTTGTCCGTACGAGGGCGCCTCGGCGAGGCGCACCGTCCGGGGGATGACGGTCTGGCACAGTTCGGCGGGGAAGTTGCGGCGAACCTCGGCCGCGACATCCGTCGACAGGGTGTTGCGAGCGTCGTACATGGTGAGGACGACGATGGAGATGCGCAGCAGGTCGTTGAGGTTCTTCTGGACCAGGTCCACGATGCGCTTGAGCTGCGTCAAACCTTCCAGTGCGTAGAACTCCGTCTGGACCGGCACCAGGATCTCGTTGGCCGCGGCGAAGGCGTTGATCGTGATGAGGCCCAGGGACGGGGGACAGTCGATGAAGACGAAATCGAAGTCACCCTCGACCGACCCGATGGCCCGCTTGAGGCGCAACTCGCGCGACATGATCGACGTCAACTCCTGCTCGACACCCGCCAGGTCCAGCGTCGCCGGCGCCACGAAGAGGTTCGCGTACCCGGTGGGCTCCACAATGTCGACCAACGGCACGTCGTGGACCAGCACGTCGTAGACCGAGCGCTCGAAACGGTGTGCGTCCACCCCCAGCCCGGTCGTGGCGTTGCCTTGGGGGTCCAGGTCGACAACGAGGATGCGCAGGCCCAGCTCGGCGAGCGCGGCGCCGAGGGAGATCACGGTCGTTGTTTTCCCAACCCCGCCCTTCTGGTTGGCGACAGCGATGACCCTCGTTGTGCTGGCTTGCGCCATAAGCCTCTTCCCGTCTCGGACCTAGCCGACACCACAGACGTTCACCGCCATTCAACACTCTTTCGCCCGGTGCGTCAAGTACCAATGTTTCACGTGAAACATCAAGCTCGGGTGCGTCAGCCGGATTCGGTGGAACGGCCTTCGACTCAAGGTTCACGCATCCTCAAGCTGGTGGGCACGGGGCGTGCGTGCTCGCCGCCTGGTGTTTCACGTGAAACAGTGGCGCGGGCCAGGGAACGTCGGCCCCGGACGGTGACGCTCGTCGGAACCGTCACGCCGGGAGTGTTTCACGTGAAACACTCAAAAGAGGGGGCGCTTACCCGGAATTCCAATCGGCCGGGGATACGTGGGGTCGGTGGCCGACTCCTTGACCAGTACCTGGAATGCCGCACCGTGGCGTCGCCGCCCCAGAGCCTTCAAACCCAGTTGCGCCAATCCCTCGGGTGGCCAACGTGAGGCTCCAAGATCCTCCGGCGGCTCCGACACGATGAGATAGCCGCCTATCTCGAGGAATCGAGCCGCGCATTCCGCCGTCACCGCCGGCCGAGCGAATGATCGGGCGGTGACGAGGGTGAACGTGGCCTCGAGATCGGCACGGCGGGCCGCCAATTCCGCCCGTTCGGCCACCACCAGGACTCCGGAGGGTGCATCGGGCCACGCGAGCACTTCGCGGAGATAATCGGCCTTCTTCGCCATCGAATCGAGCAGAACCGTAGGGCAACCCCACCGGTCCACCAGGACGAATCCCGGCAATCCGCCCCCCGTCCCAAGATCCAGGAGCCGCCGTGGCGGCGCGGCCGCCAACGCCTCCCAGCAGGCGACGAAACCCTCGGCGTGGGACACCTGCGCCGAGAGGGGTCCCGGACCGAAGAAACCCCGCGCCCTTGAGAGTTCAAGGGCGCGGGGCAGCCATGACGAGGTCACGGCTCAATCATGCCGGGGAGACCACCACGAATCGGCGAGGCTCCTCACCCTCGGAGCGGGTCACCACCTGATCCGAGTCGGTGAGAGCGTCGTGGATGGCCTTGCGATCGGCAGCCGACATCGGCTCCAGGGCGCGCTCCTCACCAGTCTCGAGGACCTCCTGGGCGACCTGCTGGGCGAATCGAGCCAGTGCGGCCACTCGACGCTCGCGGTATCGGGCGACATCGACCAGAATCCGGTCGGTGCGGCCGGGACTCTTGGACTGCACGACTGTCCTCGTCACCTCCTGCAGTGCCTGAAGGGTCGTTCCCCGGGGGCCCACGAGGACCCCCAGCTCCGTCGGAGGCGTCGCGTCCACGGCCAGCTCGACCGTTTCTTCGTCCAGCTCTCGGACTGAAACCTCCGCGATGATGTTCATTGACGCCAGGAGCCCTTCCAGGAACTCCTTGGCGATCCTTCCTTGCTCGGCCAGCGAGATGCCTTCGGCCATGGTGTCCTCCTTCAACGGACTCTTCTCAGATCTTGCGGCCGCCCGGGCGGCCGGTTGGGGCCGCCGAGCGGTGTCGCGGGGCGGTCGCTCGGCGCGCGACGGGGCTCCGTCGGCCCTCGGAGCTCGCGAGCGCTCCGGGCGAGGTCCCGGCGCGCGGCCGCGGTCCTCGCGGCCGCCGGGGCGACGTGAGCGCTTGGGCCGTGGCCCCGACGGGCGAACCCGTGCGCGCACGCGCGCCTCTCCGCGAATGCGACCGAACAGGCCCGCCTTGGGTTCCTCGAGTACTTCGACTTCGGCATCGTCGCGGTGCACCCCTAAGTGGGCCAACGCTCGCTCCGTTGCTTCGTCGATCGATTTGCCGGTTGTCTCTACCCAGTCCATGGGTTACCGAGCCTTTCTCTTGCGCTTCGACCGCGATCGTGGTTGCGGATAGTTCGAGCGTGCTGGTGGCTTGGGCGTCGCCGGACCGGTCCGGTTTCGCGGTGGCGGTCCCGACTTCGCGGTCGGCTTCGGCGCCGGCTTCGCCGGGGGCTTCTCTTCTTCCACCTCGACCACCTCGGGCGCCGGGAGGGCGCGCTCCTTGGCCTTCGCCGCCGTGCGCGTGGGATCGGTGACCCCGGCGCGGAACATCAGATCTTGAGTAATTATTCGGATGATTGTGGAAACAATCATGTAGAGCACCACCGCGGCAGGGATGACGAGGTAGATGTACGCAAAAATAATCGGCATGAACCGCTGAATCATCTGCTGCTGGCTGGGGATGGCCTGGCCGGTCTTGCGGTTGCGGTTGTTGATCTGAGCCATCTGGAAGTACTGAAGGCCCACCGCCGCCGCCGCGAAGCCGAAGAACGGGATCGCGTTCACCCAGCCGTGATGGGCGCTGATCGGGAAGGGTCGAAGGCTCAAGTCCATACCAAATGACTTGATGTGGCCCGCCGAGTGGATGAGGTTGTGGTACATCTTCGAGCTCGTCGGGATGTAGCGGGGCGCGGCGTGCTTGGCGGCGTTGAGGTGGCTGAGCCCCCGGATCACCTGGTAGAGGATGAAGAGGAAGGGTGCCTGGAGCAGCACGGGCAGGCAGCCGCCCAGCGGGTTGGCCCCCTCCTCGCGGTACAGGCGCATCAGTTCCTCGTTGAGCAACTGGCGGTTCTCGGGACCCTTGTACTTCTGCTGGAGCTTCTTGATCTCCGGTTGAAGCTTCTGCATGGCGATCATCGACTTGGTGCTCTTGATCGTCAGGGGGGTCAAGACCCCCATGATCAAGATCGTCAGGATCGTGATGGCCACCGCGTAATTCGGGATGATCCCGTAGAAGAAGGCCAGGAGCCATCCGAAGAGATGGAAGATCGGCTCAAAGACCGAGGCGATCGTGTGGGTGATGGACGCCATCTAAGAGCTCCTTGTCTCGCGGGCCAACGGAACGAGGTCCACGCCGTGCGGGCCTAGGGGCCGACAGCGGCTGAGGCGACGCAGCGCGAGGGCGGTTCCCCGGCGCGCGCCGTGGACGGTGAGGGCCTCGCGGGCGTACTCCGAGCACGACGGGTAGAAGCGGCACGGTGCGACACGACCGGCGCGCAGGCGCTGATAGACGTCGACCAGAGTCACGAGCAGACGCGCTGGTCGGGTCACGTCAGGCGACGCCGGCGCGCTCGAGGGCTTGGATGAGGTGGTGGTGTAGTTCGTCATATGAGAGTTTTCCTGTCTCGTTTCCGCATCTGATCAGGTACGATCCGGGCCGGGGGAGTGGTTCGAGTCCGTCGACCAGCGCCCGCAGACGCCGACGGAGCCGGTTGCGCGCCACCGCCCCGCCGAGCTGCCGGCCGATCGCGTACGCCACGTCGACTCGAGTGTCGAGCGGGTCGCCCGCCACGAAGATGATTCGCAGCGGCCCACTCTGACCCCGGGCGGAGGGTGTGGCGAAGAGCGCGAACCGGCGGCGGGTCTGGACCCGACCGGGCACCCCGGTCAGACCGTCAAGCGGTGACGGCCCTTGGCCCGGCGGGCCTTCAGGACAGCGCGACCGGCGCGGTCGCGCATGCGCGCCCGGAACCCGTGGGTTTTCGCCCTTTTTCTGGTATTGGGCTGATACGTACGCTTCACACAAACCTCATCTCAAAATGTCTCTCCGCGGCCGATCTCCCCCTGGGGGCGGTCGGCGCCACTGGCGCGCAATCTTACTGCACGCGCCAAGTCCCTCGGCAGGGCGACCCGATCGCGAGTAGAGTGCGTGACCCTGCCCCCAACGGGCCCTGGCAGCGATTCCGGGTTGTGGATAATGTCGGAGTCGATCTGTGGAGGAAGTCATGAGCAACAGCGACGAGATCTGGGCGGAGGTCCGAGACTCCTTACGGGGCAACGCCTCTGAGGCGGTGTGGTCCGCGGGACTCAACACACTTCGTCTTGTGGATTACCACGACGACCAGTTGGTAATCGGTGCACCAAATCAGATCCAGCTCAAGCGCGTGCAGGATCGCTACATGCCGTTCATCACCGAGCAGGCGCGCCACGTGCTCGGCGACAACGTGCACGTTTCGTTAACGCTGAGTGACACCGAGGTGAACTCGATCTCCACCGAGCACGAGAGTGACGTCGCGAGCGAGCCAGCAGCGACTCCGTACGCCGCCAGCGTGGACCGGCCCGCGCGGCTCGACCCGCGAATGACGTTCGACTCGTTCGTGCCGGGCTCGTCGAACCGTCTGGCGTTCGCGGCCGCGCAGTCCGTCGCCGAAACTCCTGGTCGTGCGTACAATCCGTTGATGATCTACGGCAACAGCGGGCTGGGCAAGACCCACCTACTTCACGCCATCGGCAACTACGTCCAGGAGAACTACCCGGGCCGCAAGGTCCTGTACGTCTCGACCGAGACCTTCCTCAACGACTTCATCCGCGCGATCCAGACCCGCACGCAGCTCGCGCTGCACGAGCGTTACCGCGAGAACGACGTGCTGTTGATCGACGACATCCAGTTCATGGAGACACGCGGTGAGACGTTCCATGAGGAGATCTTCCACACTTACAACGCGCTGCACGGCGAGGGCAAGCAGATCGTGCTCACGTCGGACCGGTCGCCGCGCGACCTCGCGGGACTCCAGGAACGCTTCCGCAGCCGCCTCCTCCAGGGTCTGGTCACCGAGATCGACCAGCCCGACCTCGAGACGCGCATCGCCATCTTGCGGTCCAAGTCCGAGCGCGAGGGGATCGAGCTGCCCAACGACGTGGCCGAGTGGATCGCCCACCGGGTGCGCGACAACATCCGCGAGCTCGAGGGCTCGGTCACGATGCTGCGGGCGTTCGCCAACCTGCGCCAGGAGCCGATCTCGTTGGACTTGGCGAAGGCGCACCTGACCAACCTCGGCCACGAGCAGGTCATCTTGAAGCCCGAGACCATCCTGGCGGAGGTCGCGGAGTTCTACGGACTCTCGGTGGAGGACGTGCGTGGCGCCAAGCGCCTGCGCCCGTTGGTGCGCGCGCGCCACATCGCGATGTACCTCATCCGCGACCTGCTCGACAACTACTCCTATCCGATGATCGCGCGGATCTTCGACGGCCGCAACCACACGACGGTGATCAGTGGCGTCGAGAAGATCAAGGAACAGATCGCGGTGAACGCCGAGCTGCTCGCACAGATCAATCAGCTCAAGCGACGGCTGCTGGGCGAGGGGCACGAGTAGTTTGTGGGTATCTTCGGGATTGTGTTGTTACTTACCCGTTCGTCGTGACGCGGTCGTGCACATGACTCCAGGGTTGAACCGTGAGGGTTGAGGGAGTTAGGCACAGCGCTGTGGACAGAGAGGGGGACATATCACCTCCGCTGACCAGGGATGATGGTTAGTAACCCACAAACCCACAGACCTACTACTACTGACACCTCGATCTATAAATAACACACCGTAACCTCCGTAGGGAACGAAAGGCAGACCTCATGAAGTTCAAGTCAGAGCGCGACGCTCTCGCCGAGGCGTTGAGTGCGGCGAGCCGCGTCGTGGCGACGAGGTTGATCGGCGCGTCCTCAGGCATTCTGCTCTCGCTCACGGGCAACCAGTTGACGGTGACGGGGACCGACCTCGACATCACCGTGCGCACCGTCGTCGAGGTCGTCGGCTTCGAGGACGGTGCCACCGTCGTACCGGCGCGACTTATCGTCGACGCGGTGCGCTCGCTCGAGGTCGGCGGCGTCACGGTTCAAGCCGGCGACGAGAACGTCGAGGTGTCCCTCGGACGCGCGAAGTTCTCATTGCGCACGTTCGCGGTCATGGACTTTCCGAAGTTGCCCCCGGTGGCGGGTCCCGTCACCAGTGTGCCGGCGCTCGACCTCATCCAGGGGATCACCCAGGTGGTGCGCGCGGCGGCCAGCGACGACGCGCGGCCACTGCTGACCGGCGTCCTATTCACGACCGACAACGACACGCTGCGCCTCATCGCGACCGACTCGTACCGACTGGCCGTGCGCGACGTGCCGGGAGTGACGGGCCTAGGCGCGAGCCAGGACCTCCTCGTGCCCGCCCGGGCGCTCGTCGAGCTCCAGCGCGCGGCGGCGTCGCTGGCCAGCGACGCGGAGATCGGGGTGACGCTCACCGACGCGGAGATCTGCTTCACGGTCGGAGCCACCAGCATCGCCTCACGCCTGATCGAGGGCAACTACCCGTCGGTCCTCCAGTTGATCCCCGCGAGCTACCCCAACCAGTTGCGCGTGGCCAAGGACACCCTGCTCACGTCCCTGCGGCGCGCGAAGCTCCTCGCCAAGGACTCGACGTCCTCGGTGCGCCTCACCGTGTCGGGCAAGACCGTCGAGATCCGCACCCAGAGCCACGACGCCGGCGACGTGGAGGACAACGTTGACGCCGACTACGCCGGGGAGGAGATGACCATCGCCTTCAACCCGAATTTCCTGATCGACGGGGTCGAGGCGGTGCCCGGCGACGAGATCATTCTCGAGATGAGCGACGCCGTGCGCCCGGCGATGGTCCACGGCGTGGAGGACGTGCGGTTCCGGTACCTGCTCATGCCGGTGCGCGTGCAGTAGTCGGCGCGGCGTGGGACTCCACGAACTCACGCTCCGAGACTTTCGACTCTTCCGCGAGCTCGCCTTCACCCCGGACCCCGACGCGGTCACGGTGCTGTTGTCGGCCAACGGCACCGGCAAGACCTCCGTGCTCGAGGCCGTCTACGCGCTGGCCACGGCGAGCTCGTTTCGCAGCGCGGCGGCCAGCGACATGATCCGCGCGGGCACCGACCTCGCCGAGGTGCACGGCGTCCTCTTCCAGCGCGAGCGTCGCGTCCAGGTCGACCTCACGCTGATGCGCGGCTCGCACCACACGACCAAGCGCATGCTGGTCAACGGCCAGCGGCCGCGCTCGCGCGCGGACGTCGCCGAGGTGCTGCCCCTGACGGTGTTCACGCCCGAGGGCGTCGACGTCATCCGGCAGGGGCCCGAGCATCGGCGCGTCTTCCTCACCAATCTCCTGACCGACGTCGACCCGCCGACCGGCGAGATCATCGAGCGCTTCCATCGCGTGCTGAGTCAGCGAAACGCGCTGCTGCGCGCGCTCGAGGGCCACTGGCCCGACGCCGCGCAGCGTGACGAGCTCGCGGTGTGGTCGCTCGACTTCGCGCAGGTCGCCGAGCAGCTGGTCGATGCGCGCGTCGCGTTGGTGGCGGCGCTGGCACCACTGGTCGCGGGCGCCTACCGGTCACTCGCTGAGACCGAGCAGGAGGTCGAACTGGCCTACGAGCGCTCGTGGGACGGTCCGCTGGTCGCGGCGCTCGAGCGTTGCCGCGACGAGGAGCGTGTGCGCGGCCACACGACCATCGGCCCCCAGCGCGACGATCTGGCGGTCACCCTGGACGGGCGCGACGCGCGGCGCCAGGCGTCCCAGGGCGAGCAGCGATCCCTCGCGTTGGCCCTGCGCCTGGCCGGTCACCACCTCGTCCATTCGCGCCGGGGCGTGGACCCATTACTCCTGCTCGACGACGTTTTTAGTGAGCTCGACCCGGCACGGGCCGAACGCCTGCTGCACCTGCTGCCGGCCGGCCAGACCCTGGTCACGACCGCGTCGCCGCTCCCGTCGGCGATGACTCCGGCGGCGGTCGTGGACCTGACGGCGGTGCGCGCGTGAGACGCCGCGACGAGGAGCCGGCGCGCCTGGGCGACGTGCTCAACACGGTCGCGCGCCGGCTGAAGAAGGTCGACCTTCGCGTGGTCGACGAGGTGCGCCGCCTGTGGCCGGGCGTCGTCGATCCGGTGCTCGCCGAGCACTGCCGACCCGAGTTCATCAAGTCCGGGGTGCTCGTGGTCAGCGTGCCGTCGGGGGCCTTCGCTGAGCGTCTGACGCGCGAGCGAGCGTCGATCCTGGCCGGCCTCGCGACGTTGGGCGACGCCGCGCCACGCGCGTTGCGCACCGTCCTTCGCGACCCCTCGTAGGGCTTCGCCGAGCCCTCGCGCACGGCGCGCCGTGGTTCGAACGTGACACCGAAATTGGTAGGATGGCAAGGTACAAAAACCCTGTCTTCGGCTGCGCTCTCGCGCTCCAATCCGGTGACTGAAAGGACAGCTTCGTGGCCGCCAAGACCAAGGAATCCCCCAGTTACGACGCGAAGGACATCACCGTTCTGGAGGGTCTCGATCCGGTGCGCGTCCGGCCCGGGATGTACATCGGCTCGACCGGGCCGTCGGGCCTGCACCACCTGATCCGCGAGCTCGTCGACAACGCCGTCGACGAGGCGATGGCCGGGTACGCGACGCGCATCGACGTGACCCTGCTGGCCGACGGCAGCTGCCGGGTCAGCGACGACGGTCGGGGGATCCCCGTCGAGGACCACCCCCAGTACCCGGGGCGCTCGGCCGCCGAGATCGTCTACACGACGCTGCACGCCGGGGGCAAGTTCGGCGGCAACGGCTACAAGGTGTCGGGCGGCCTGCACGGGGTGGGCGCCTCGATCGTCAACGCGCTCTCGACCAAGCTGGTCCTGGAGGTCGACCGCAGCGGCAAGCACCACCAGCTGACCTTCAAGGACGGCGGCAAGCCTCAAGGAAAGATGAAGGTCACCGGCGAGGCGCCGCGCGGGCGCACCGGCACGACCGTCACCTTCCACCCCGACCCGAAGATCTTCGACGAGATCGACTTTCGCGCCCAGACCGTCGTCGAGCGACTCCAGATCATGGCCTTCCTCAACCGGGGCCTCGAGATCCGCTTCGTGGACCAGCGGCCCGGTCGCGACGCCAAGGAAACCTTCAAGTACTCCGGGGGCATCGTGGACTACGTGCGCCACCTCAACAACGCCAAGGAGTCGCTCTTCCGCAAGGTCGGCTCCTACGACACCGCCGAGCCCGGTCAGGAGGTCGAGGTCGCCTTCCAGTGGAACACCGGCTACTACGAGTCGATCTTCTCCTTCGCCAACGGCATCTCGACGATCGAGGGCGGCATGCACGAAGAGGGCTTCCGCAAGGCCCTCACCAACGTCGTGAACCGCTACGCGCGCAAGCGGAACCTCCTGAAGGAGAAGGACGAGAACCTGCGCGGCGAGGACATCCGCGAGGGCCTGACCGCCATCATCTCGGTGCGCCTGACCGAGCCCCAGTTCGAGGGCCAGACCAAGTCCAAGCTCGGCAACGTCTCGATCCGCTCGCTGGTCGAGCGCGCGACCAATGAGAAGCTGGCCGACTGGCTCGAGGAGAACCCCCGCGAGGGCGGACAGATCGTCAACAAAGCGGTCCAGGCGTCGCGGGCCCGCGTCGCGGCCACCCACGCGCGCGACCTGACGCGCCGCAAGAACGCGCTGGACGGCGCGGGGCTGCCGGGCAAGCTGGTGGACTGCTCCTCGCGCGACCCGCGCGAGTGCGAGCTCTTCATCGTCGAGGGGAACTCGGCCGGCGGCTCGGCCAAGGACGCGCGCGACCCGCGCACCCAGGCCATCCTGCCCATCCGCGGCAAGATCCTCAACGTCGAGAAGGCCCGCACCGACAAGATCCTGAAGAACACCGAGATCCAGGCGCTGGTGGCGGCGATCGGCGCCGGCGTCGAGGACGAGTTCGACGCGTCCAAGATCCGCTACGACAAGATCATCCTGCTCGCCGACGCCGACGTCGACGGCAGCCACATCCGCACGCTGCTGCTCACGTTCTTCTTCCGCCAGATGACCGAGATGGTCAACAACGGCCACGTCTACGTCGCCCAGCCGCCGCTCTACTCGACGCTCGTGGGCAAGGAGAAGGTCTACCTGCGCGACGACCTGGCCAAGGCGCGGTTTCTCGAGGCGAACCCCGAGCACAAGAACGACTTCCAGCGCCTGAAGGGCCTCGGCGAGATGGACTTCGACGAGCTGCGCGACACGACGATGGACCCGACCAAGCGTGCCCTGCTCCAGATCACGGTGGACCAGGCCGCGCTGGCCGACGAGGTCTGCTCGATCCTGATGGGCGACGACGTCCCCCAGCGCCGACACTTCATCCAGACCAACGCCAAAGACGTCCGGTTCCTGGACATCTAGGAGAGCGATGCCACGCCGTACCACCCCCAGCGACACCCCGCCCCCCGCCGAGGTCCTCGGCTACATCGAGCCCATCGAGATCAACCTCGAGATGGAGCGCTCCTTCCTGGAGTACTCGATGTCGGTCATCGTCAGCCGCGCGCTGCCTGACGTGCGCGACGGCCTCAAGCCGGTGCACCGGCGGATCCTCTACTCGATGTTCGACCAGGGGCTGCGCCCCGACCGGCCCCACGCCAAGTGCGCCAAGGTCGTCGGCGAGGTCATGGGCACCTACCACCCGCACGGCGACACCGCGATCTACGACGCCCTGGTGCGCATGGTCGTGGACTTCTCGATGCGCCACCCGCTGGTCGCGGGCCACGGCAACTTCGGGGGCACCGGGCCCGACGAGGGCGCGGCGGCGATGCGCTACACCGAGTGCCGCCTGGCCCCGCTCGCCCTGGAGATGCTCGACTCGATCGACGAGGAGACCGTCGACTTCGAGCCCAACTACGACAACTCGACCCAGCAGCCCACCGTGCTGCCCTCGCGCTTCCCCAACCTGCTGGTCAACGGGTCCCAGGGCATCGCGGTGGGCATGGCCACCAAGATCCCGCCGCACAACCTCGGCGAGGTGATCGACGCGACCCTGCACCTGATCGCCCACCCCGACGCCACGCCCGACGACCTGATGGCCTTCGTCAAGGGTCCGGACTTTCCCACCGGGGCCCAGATCCTGGGCCGCCAGGGGGTCCTGGACGCGTACCGCACCGGGCGCGGCAGCGTCAAGATGCGCGCCGTCGCCGAGATCGAGGAGGTGCGCGGCACCGGGCGCATCGTGGTCACCGAGTTCCCCTACGAGGTCTCGGTCGAGTCGGTCGAGGAGAAGATCTACGACCTGGTCAAGAACGGCGACCTCGACGGCATCGCCGAGGTGCAGAACGACTCGGCGGGGCGCCAGGCGCGCCTCGTGATCCGCCTCAAGCGCGACGCCAACCCCAACGTCGTGCTCAACAAGCTCTACAAGAACACCTCGCTGCAGACGAGCTTCGCGGTGAACATGCTGGCCCTGGTCGACGGGGTCCCGCGCACGCTCAACCTGGCCCAGGCCCTCGGCCACTACGTCGCCCACCAGGTCGACGTCGTCACGCGGCGCACCCAGTTCCGCCTGCGCAAGGCCGAGGCGCGCGCCCACATCGTCGAGGGCCTCCTCAAGGCCATCGACATGCTCGACGCGGTCATCGCCGCGATCCGCGCCTCCGACGACCGCCCGGCGGCGCGCGCCGCGCTGATGGGCGCGCCCTTCGAGTTCTCCGAGGAGCAGGCCAACCACATCCTCGACATGACCCTGGGGCGCCTGACGCGACTGGGCCGCAGCGAGCTCGACGACGAGATGGCCAAGCTGCGCGAGACCATCGCCGAGCTGACGGCGATCCTGGCCGACGACGCGCGATTGCGCGGCGTGATCGCCGACGAGCTGGCCGCGGTGCGCGACAAGTACGCCAACGCCCGCCTGACCCAGATCGTGAACGACCCGGGCGAGCTCGGGGTTGAGGACCTGGTCGATGACGAGGAGATCGTCATCACCATGACCCAGGCGGGCTACGTCAAGTCGGTCGCGGCCGACGCCTTCCGCGTCCAGGGCCGCGGCGGTCGCGGCGTGCAGGGGGCCAAGCTGCGCGACGAGGACTTCGTCGCCCAGATCGTGCACACCACGACGCTGGCGCACCTACTGCTGTTCTCCAACAAGGGGAGGGTCTTCCGCCTGCGCGGCCACGAGATACCCATGAAGGAGCGCACCGCCAAGGGCACGGCGATCGTGAACATGCTGAACCTGGCGATGGGCGAGTCGATCCAGGCGATCGTGGCGACGCGCGACTTCCCCAAGGACGAGTTCCTGGTCTTCGCCACCGCCGAGGGCCAGGTGAAGAAGACGTCCTTCAGCGAGTACGACAAGTCGCGGCGTGAGGGCTGGATCGCGATCAAGCTGCGCCCGGGCGACGAGGTCGTGCGCGTCGTGGCCACCGCCGGCCACGACGACCTGATGGTCGTGACCTACCGCGGCCTGGCCATCCGTTTCTCCGAAGAGGAGGTGCGCGAGATGGGTCGTGACGCCAGCGGGGTGCGGGGCATCAGGCTCAAGGGCGACGACCGGGCGATCGCGCTCGACGTCGTGCGCGACGACGCCGATCTCACCCTGGTGACCGACACCGGGTTCGGCAAGCGGGTCAAGGTCGAACGCTTCAACCGCCAGGGGAGGGGTGGCCAGGGCGTGCGCGCGATCAAGCTCACCGCGGCGCGCGGCTTCGTGGTGGCCGCCTTCATGGCCGGCCTGGGCGACCAGTTGCTGCTCGCCTCGAGCGGCGGCGTCCTCATCCGCACCGCGGTGCGCGAGGTCTCCTCCCAGGGCCGCGACGCGACCGGCGTACGCCTGATGAGCCTCGACGAGGGTCACAGTCTGGCGACGGCCGCGGTCGTGCCCGAGAGCGACGCGGACTAACGTCGCGCAGGGCGTCTCCGGCACCGCCCCGCACCCGACGACGCGGCACCCGGCGTGGAGCCGACGGGCGAGACGACGCCGTCGTTCATCGAAGGGTCGGTCTCTCGGGGTCCGACGCGAGCCGTCCGGCGCCCGCGCCGTCGTGCGCGCGGCGCGGTCCAGACTCGGGACATCCGTCGTCAGTCGGCGAAGAGCCGCACACGCCCCCGCTGGGGGTCGTGTGCGGCTCCCCGTGTCGGGCGCGGGGTAGTTGGGGACCTAGGCCTTGAGGCTGGTGGCCAGCACGGTCAGCTTCTTCTTGCCGGCCAACTTTCCGGTGACCGAGACGCTGGCACCCTTGACGAGAGACGCCGAGGTCCCCGCGGAAAAGGTGGCGTGCTTGTACTGGACGATGTACGTCTTGGACCCGACGGTCAGCCAGAACGTGCTCTTCGCCGGCTGGGTCTTGGCGATCGTGCCGCTGAGCGTCGACGTGGCGGACGCGGTGTGGGCTGTCTTGGTCGTCGCACCCGCGGGCGCGGCGACCAGGGCACCGAGTCCGAGTGATCCGACGAGCAGTACGACCGGCAGTGTTGATCTTGCAATCTTGTGGCTCATGATGCTGTTCTCCTTGATTGGTTGGGGGCTCCGTCTGACTCGCGGCGTCATATCGAGGCGTTGAACAGACTTCGTGACGAAGGTATCGAATGTTCGTAAGACGGCCCCGGGGGTTTTCGCAAGGAGCGGGTAAAGATCGCGTCACGTCAATTCGTGACCGACACGTCTGCAGTGATCGTCAGTCGTTCAGCGAGGGCCCCGACAACCGCTCCGATTCGGGCGCCCGTGAGCCAACGGCGCGGCGGCCGCGCCCGGGCTCACGTCAGGCGGTAGCCCGCGTTGCGGACCGTCTTGAGCAGGGGCGCGAACCCGGGCAGATTGACCTTGCGGCGCAGGTATCCCACGTACACGTCCACCACGTTGCTGCCGGGGTCGAAGTCGTACTCCCACACCTCGCTCAGGATCCGACTTCGCGACAGCACGTGGGTCGGGTGGCGCATGAACAGCTCGAGCAGCGCCCACTCGCGCGGGGCGAGGTCGATGCGTCGCCCTCCGCGTTGGGCGATCTTGGTCAGCAGATCGAGTCGCAGGTCGCCCACCACGAGCTCGTTCGGCGCGGGCTGGCTGTTGGACCTCACGACGGCCCGGATCCGCGCGAGCAGCTCCTCGAAGGCGAAGGGCTTGGTGACGTAGTCGTTCGCGCCGAGATCGAGCCCCCGGACCTTCTCGCCGACCCCCGACTTCGCGGTCAGGATGATCACCGGCAGCGTCGCGTCTCGCTGTCGCAGGCGTCGCAGCACCTCCTCGCCCGGCACCTCGGGCAGGCCGAGGTCCAGCAGCACCAGATCGAACGGCTCTCGCGCGTCGCTGAGGAAACGGTCGGCGGCGGCGGCGTTGCCGGTCACGACCGGCGCGTATCCCTCGGCGCGCAGGCCCTTCACGAGGAACGACGCAATGCCCTCGTCATCCTCGACCACCAGGATCCTCACGTCAGGTCCCCCTCTCGCCGCCGCGCGAGCGACGCGGGCAGGACCAGTGTGACGCGCGCGCCGCCGAGCGTCGAGTCGGCGATCTCGACGCGACCGCCGTGGGCCTCGGCCACCGCCTTGACGATGGCGAGGCCCAGTCCCGCGCCGCCCGTCGTGCTCGGCGCCAGACGGGCGAAGCGCTCCAGGACGCGCTCGCGGTCCGCGGGCGCGATCCCCCCTCCAGCGTCTTCGACGAAGATCAGGATCTCGGACCGAGAGGGGCTGAGCGCGCTGCCCAGGCGGATCGCGTCGCCGGGCCCGGTGGCGCGCACGGAGTTGGCGACGAGGTTGAGCACGGCGCCGCGGACCTTGGCCTCGTCGATCGAGAGCACCAGGTCCGGGACCGACCCGAGCGAGAAGGAGCGCGGGGCCAGCACCCGGGCCGCCGCGAAGCAGTCGCCGAGCAGCGAGCGCAGGTCCACGGGTTGGCGGTCGAGGAACTCGGGGTCCATCGCGTGGCCCAGCGTGAGCAGTCGCTCGACCTCGGCGCTCATGTGGGCGATCTCGTCGACGACGAGGTCGATGGTGTCGCGCACGACGGCCGGGTCGTGCGCGTCGGTGCGCGCGAGCACCTCCAGGTGTCCGCGCGCGACGGTGAGCGGCGTGCGCAGCTGGTGCGAGACGTCGGCCAGCAGGCGCCGCTGGGCCCGCATCATGGACTCGATCCGGTCGAGCATCTCGTCGAACGTGCGGGCCAGGTCGCCCACCTCGTCGTCGCGCCCCTGGTCGCCGAGGCGTCGGTCGAGGCTGGAGCGGCCGAGCTCGTCGGCGGCCAGGGTGATGCGCCCGACGGTGCGCAGGAGCTGGCGAACGATGAGGAAACCCCCGGCCGTGGCCGCGAGCAACGCAATCGATGCCTCGAGCAGCGTGAGCGTCAGGACCCGCGATCGCTCGGCGGCGAACGCCGTGAGGTCGGCGGTGGCGATGATCATTCCGACGAGGCGTGACCCCTCGAGGAGCGGCGCGGCCGCCAGCTCGACCGGGGTGGACCCGATGGTCGCGGGGCGCACGAGGGACCGGCGCAGCGGATGGGCCAGTAGTGACGCGACGAACGGCGACGACGCCAGCGACTGACTGCCCTTGGTCTCCACGCGGCCGCCGGGCGTGAGGTCGATCAGGACCGCTCCGCCCGAGGCCAGCGCGTGCGAGCCCAGGTACGAGATGGAGAACGCCTCGAGCGACTGCGTCGCCGGACGCAGCGCGGCGGCGTCCGCGAACGCGCGCAGCTCGCCCACCAGGCTGCGCGCGGCGACGCTCTGATAGCTGGTGGCGAAGGTGCCCACCAGCGTGACCGACACCACGCCGAGCACGACGGCGAGGATCGAGCCCTGCAGGGCGGCCAGTCGCAGGGCCGTGCGCGATGACCGAGGCGTCGGGCGATGCTCGGGCGCGGCGGCGTCGGTGGGCGTAGTCAGCCTGGCGCGACGGTGGTGGTCGTGGTGCTGGTGGTGCTGGTGGTGCTGGTGGTGCCGGTGCCGGTCGGGCGGTCCTCGGACGACGAGTCGCCGCCGTTCGAGCCTCCCTCGCGGCTGTCGGTCACCGGCGAGTGCGGCGTGACCACGACGACGCGCGGTCGCGCGGGCGCCACCGTGGTGCGCGGCGGGGACGTGCTCGTGGTCACCGCCAGCGTCGTCGTCACGCCGAGGCCCACCTGCATCGAGCCGGGAGTGGCCACGGCGGGACGGGTGTGGGTCAGGACGAGCGCGACGAGGGCGGCGACGACGACGGCGCCGGCGCCCCACCCGAACATCCAGCGCGGCGGGCCGGGGCGACGTCGACCGGTCGGGGCGCGAGAGGGCCGCCGCGGGCTGGCGTCAGACCCGGACACGGGCCTCAACCTACTACTCGAGGTCGCGCTTGGGCGCTCGCGGGCCCCGGTGGAGGGTCCGCGCACGTGACCAGATCGAGCGCGTGCGCGGGGCACGCCTGGACCGCGCGGCGTGCTCGCGCGAGGCTGCGTCGCCCGGCGAGGGGCGTGTCGTCGACGACGGCGTAGCCCCACTCGTCCAGCGAGATCCGCTCGGGGAGGCGCAGCAGGCAGATGCCGTGGCCGTCGCACCGGGTGCCGTCGATCACGACGCGGACGGCGATGGTGGCGACCACGCTCGTGCCCGCCGCGCGTGGCGCGAGAGTCGTCATCGCCGCGACCCCTGCGACGCGTCCGGCAGGGGGAGCCCGACGCCTCTGGCCGCGCACGATCGGCCGCGCACGTGGTCGCGCACCTCCTCGGCGAAGGTGTCGAGCGCGCTCTCGAGGAGCGCGACGACGCCCGTGGGGTGCCCGCACGCCCCGCGTCCGCGCACGGCCTCGGCGAGGCGACGCAGGCGCGCGACGTCGCGCGACCCAGCCCGGCCGCGCACGAGGTCGGCCAGTTGGCCGGCCATGGCGGGCAGCCCCGAGACGCACGGGCCGCACTGGCCCGATGACTGACCGGCCATCCAGTCGACGAGCCGCGCGGTCTCGGCCAGCCCGCACCGATCGGCGCCGAGCACGGCGACCACGCCGCACCCGAGGGGGAGTCCGGCTCGCCGCATGGTCGCCCGGTCGAGCGGGGCCGCCCACGCGGCCGCCGCGTCGATCCACGTCCCGGCGTAGCCACCGACGAGGAGCGCCCTCGGGGGACCGGCCAGGCCGGCGACCCGCGAGAGGAACGTCCCGACCTCGACCGGTGCCAGGAGCTCGAGGACCAGGCCCGGCTCGGGGACGTCGCCCGCGAGGGTCACCAGGGTGGAGCCGGGCGTCTGCACCGAGCCCGCCGAGCGAAACCAGTCGGCGCCGAACCGGGCGAGGAGGGCTACGTGCGCGTAGGTCTCGGTGTTGCTCACGACCGTGGGACGACCCGCCACGCCGATGGCGGCGGCGGGGACCGCGGTGCGCCGCGGCGCCGCGACCCCCTCGCCGAGGAAGGTCACCACCGCGCTCGACTCGCCGGCGACGTAGCGGTCGGGCGCCTCGGCGAGTTCGTAGGTGGGCCCGGCCAGCCCGCCGCGGCGCCGCTCCTCGATGGCCCACTCGAGCGGGAAGGTCACGTGCGGTCGGTCGACGTGCAGGTAGACGACCACCCGGTGGGCCCCCACGGCCGCCGCCACGACGCCCGCCCCGTCGAGGACCAGGTGGGGCCGCACTCGCAGCAGCGTCTGGTCCTTGCGACTGGCCGGCTCGCCCTCGCTGGCGTTGACCACGACCAGGGGCGCGCCCGGCGAGCGCGCCGCGAGGTCGAGCTTTCGCGCGAGCGCGAACTCTCCGCCACCGCGACCGACCAGACCGGACTCGCGGATGATCGTGCGCCACTCGTCGCCGGTTCGTCGCTCGTCGATCGGTCCGAGACGCGCGACGTGCGCCGCGAGGGACTCGGGCTCTCGCGACGCGCGGGGCCCCGCCAGGAGACGAGCGTTGCTGGAACCCACCCTCGCGACGCCGTCGTGGTGCGCCGGGCCGTCGACGTCGTCGAGCTGCGCGACGAGGGCGCTCACCGCGGGGACCCTTCACCGGCGCCGGCGCGCGCCACCATCGCGACCTCGATCGGCGTCGCGGCGCCCGCCGCGCGCGCGGGCGACTCGACACGCGAGGCGACCACGCGCGTCGCCACGACGATCACCCAGGCGAGCCCCGTCACGGCGTAGAGCACGCGCAGCCTCGGCGTGTCGGTCCCCGCCAGGACGCCGTGCGACCACACCGCCACGAAGACGAGCGCCGCCCACCGGTGCACGCCGAGCCAGTGGCGCGTGCCGCGCCGACCGGCCAGGCCGGCGGACGCGCCCACCACGATCAGGACGAGCAGCGAGATCACGCCGATGGCCACGGCCGTCGTGCGGTAGTGCGACTGTCCCGGCACGAACGCCCCCACCCACCCGACTCCCGCGTAGCGGTCGGCGGCCAGGGACACGACGTGGCCGGCGACCAGGACCATCGTGGCGACCGCCAGCACGGCGTGCACGCGCAACCGGGACTCGCCGTGCAGGAGGGGATGACGCAGTCGCCACGGGTGTCGCAGCCAGGTCCCGAGCAGGACGAGGGCCGTGAGGGTGAGGTACGCGCCGAGGCCGAGCGCGCGTCCCGACACCCAGAGGAAGTAGCGGCCGTGGATCGTCGGTGCGACGAGGCGGGCCGCGAAGACGCCGGCGGCTACCGCGACCGCGACGATCACGAGGGTGGTGGCGGCGAGCGACGCCGCGCCGGAGAGGCGCTCGGCGCGCTCGGCCCTCACGGCGCCCGCCAGGTCACGGCGGGCCGCAGCGAGTCGGTCATCGCCAGCGTGCCGTCGTCGTGGATCCACAGCGCGCTCACGCCGTGGCGTCGCGCGGCGTCGGCGATGCCGCTCGGTCCTTCGAGGAACAGCACCTTGCTCCACACTTCGGCCCACGCTGGGTCGCGCGCGACGACCGTCACCGCGCACAGCCCGCCACCGCCGGGCCGGCCCGTCGTCGGGTCGATGAGGTGGTGGACCATCTCGTCGCCCGCGCGCCAGCGCCGGAGCCGCGTCGAGGAGGTGGCGACGGCCCGGTCCCTCAGGGCGAGCACGGCGACCGGCTGACTCGGCCGGGCGGGGTCCTCGACGCCGACGAGCCAGGGGTCGCCTCCGGGCGCGGCGCCCGCGCAGTAGCAGTCGCCGCCGGCCTCGACGAGGAAGTTCGGTGTGACGCGTGACAGGCGCACGCCGGCCCAGCGCACGGCGAGCCCCTTGCCGATCCCGCCCAGGTCGATGGCCGCGCCGCCCAGGTGGATCGCGCGCCGCCGGGGCCGCCGGCGGAAGCGCCACGGCGGCGGCTGGGTCGGCGCCGCGTCGGCGCGGGCCGCGGTCGTGACACCTCCCGACTCGAACGCCAGCGACGACCCGTAGCCCAGCGCCACCAGGGCGCTCAGCACGCGCGGGTCGAATCGCCCGGCGGTGCGACGGTACGCGACGTGCGACTCGCCGGCGGCGGCGTAGAGCAGGTCGGGCACCGCGTGCCAACGGGTCGGCGCGGCGTTCGCCTCGCTGAGCGCGCTCGTCGGATCGAACCTCGAGCACGCGCCCTCCACGTCCGTGAAGGTCAGCAGCGAGGACGTCACGGCGGTGCGCAGTGCCGACAGCTCATCGACGTCGTCGCGTCCGCGTCCCCGGGCCGCCCGGGCGACGCGGACGGTGATCGGACTCGCCATCGCGGTGGCGGTGCCGACGACCTCGTGATCGTCGACCGCGATCGCGTTGTTCGTGCGCGTGAGCTCAGCCGGCACCGGAGGGTCCCGTCATGGCGTGGGTGACCGGCGTCGGCGTCGCCACGGGCGCGAAGGACAACGACGAGCTCGGCGCCGACACCGCGGGGACGACGGGCGAGGCGGCGCCCAGCGCGGCCTTCGTCGACCTCTCCAGGCGGGTGAGGGCCAGCCCGTCGAGGCCGAGGGCGCGCGTCACCCTCGCGAGGAGTGCGTTCGTGCTCGCGAGAGACTGCGACGACGCGGCGGGAGTCGCGGGAGTCGAGGGCTTCTCCAACGTGGCCTGCACCCCCGCGTCGGCGACGCCGACGCCCACGATCACGAGCGTGCCGGCGATGGTCGTGGTGACGATGCGACGCCGGTGCGAGGCGCGTTGGAGGGCGTGCGCGGCGCGTCGGCGCGTGGCCGCTCGGCGCCGACCGGTCTCGACCAGTTCGAGCGGCACGGCGGTGTCGTCACCCGGGTGCGCGGCGCTCGGTGGATCAGTTGTCACCGGAAGTCCCGTCCGAGCTGGCCCTGCTGGCACCCGTCGTGGCGTGCGTGACCGGGGCGGCCGCGGCGACGCTCGACGGGGCCGTGAGGTTGTGCGCCGCGACGGCGCGTTGGAGCGCGGCACTCTCCTGAGCCAGGGCGGCGCGACGCTGGGCGAGCTGCGCCGACTCCGCGGCCAGTCGCGCGGTCTCGACGGCCACCTGATGCTGGAGCCTGGCGGCCTGCGCGGCGAGACTGCGCTGGAGCCGGTCGGTGGACGACGCCGTGGCCGGCGCCGCCGGTGAGGCGGCCGCCGGCGCCGCCGGTGTCGGCAGGTGCTCGAGGGTGGCCGTCCCACCGGCGATGGCCCCGGTCGCGGCGAGCGCCGTGATCCAACGGAGTCGACGCGGGTTCATGGGAGCCCCCGAAGGGGACACCCGTCGGTGGCGGACGTGACGTGTGTCATCGCCCCAGTCTCGGCACGCCTCATAACGACCGGATGAGGTGGGAGTGAGAATCCTCTCATTCTTCGGCGTCCGTCGATGTCGCCG
>Ga0209415_10003128_pt1 | contig 30758 bp, 29 predicted proteins | sample PeaSoiSIISIP2007_FD_187696 | JGI IMG/M metagenome (GOLD analysis project Ga0209415, IMG submission 187696) | Peat soil microbial communities from Weissenstadt, Germany - SII-SIP-2007 (SPAdes) (version 2) | ecosystem: Environmental > Terrestrial > Soil > Wetlands > Peat | place: Germany... | reverse complement strand
CGGATCGCGGGTGGCGGCGGAGATCGCCATCTCCTGTACCAGCCGGAAAAGGGGCTTGTCGGACTTGAAATTGCCGATGCACCCCCTGAGCGCCCCCTGCCTCTTGATGGTGACGAAACATCCCTGCTGCGTCAAAAGGGCAGGGGTGGTGACTTCGCGCGCCGGCAGGCGCCCGGTGCGGACGGCGCTGGTGATCGCTTCCCGGGCCAGTTCCAGAAGCAGTCTCTTCTCTTTGCTGCCTAACTTGTCGGTCACGTTTCCCCCTGAGGTGCGGCGACGGGTCCGCGGGCAATTTAATGTACACAAGGTAATATATTTGCCTGCCGTTGACAAGTGCTAATCGAAGACGGAACGGGGCTTTGGGACGCGAAAAACAGGGATAACCCTGGAGGGTGTTCCGGCCGCGACCGGCACGGGCGGCGGCTGTAGCCATTTTCTACCGCTTTCCGCGCACCTGGCGCAGCCGTGAGGGACTCTAAAGATAAATAAAGTGGCCTGAGCCTAAAAAGTGTTGACTTTTACAAGAATGCTAGTATATTCGGCCTTTGTTGTGACCCGAAAAATTTTGGGCGCTTTGCGCTGAGATGGTAAATCTAAAAAGAAAAGAGGTGATTCCGTCAATGAAAAAACTGATCTCTTTGGCTCTGTGCCTGGCTCTGGCTACTGCTTTTGCTGCTGGCTGCAAGAAGAAAGAAGAGGCTCCGGCTCCGGCCGCTGAGCAGGCCGCTCCGGCTGCTCCGGCTCAGGGCCAGGCGTCTTCCGCCAAGGCTGCTCCGGCTGCTCCCGCAGCTCCGGCCGCTGCCCCGGCTGAGAAGAAGTAATTCGAAACAGGACGCGTCCCGTTTCACGAAGGCCCACAGAGTGATCTGTGGGCTTTTTTCGTGTCCTGAATGCCAGAAATTGCCTTGACAGCGCCGCAATCCGGATGCTATGTAAGGCGGTCATATATAAAATTTCCTCGGGAGGAAGAGATGGAAAGAACGTTTGCTATCATCAAGCCGGACGCAGTCGAGAGAAACGTAACGGGCAAGGTGCTCGCGATGATAGAGGCTGCCGGTTTCAAAATCGTCGGCATGAAGAAGATCAGGCTCTCGAAGTGCCAGGCCGAAGGTTTCTACTACGTGCACAAAGAGCGTCCGTTCTTCGGCGACCTCTGCACCTTCATGTCCCGCGGTCCGGTGATCGCCCTGGTGCTGGAGAAGGAAGGCGCCATCGCCGCCTGGCGTAACCTGATGGGCGCCACCAACCCGGCCAACGCCGAGGCGGGCACCATCCGCAAGGAGCTGGGCGTGAGCATCGAGGAGAATACGGTGCACGGTTCCGACTCCACCGAGTCGGCCGCCTACGAGATCCCCTACTTCTTCAACGCGCTGGAACTGGTCTAACCGATCACCTAAAGAGGCACGGAAAAAGCCCTTCCCCCGGGAAGGGCTTTTTCATATCTGCAATCCATGGAAAAACAAGATTTAAAGAATTTGACCCTGCAGGAACTGGAAGCCTTCATCTCCGGGCTCGGCAAGGAACGCTACCGCGCCAAGCAGATCTTCAAGTGGCTCTACCAGATGGACGCCACCAGTTTCGCGGAAATGACCAACGTTTCCAAGGAGTTCCGGACGACGCTCGAGGGTAAGGCGACCGTCGGCAACCTGGTCCCCGAGGCGGTCGAGGCTTCCGAAGACGGCACCCGCAAGTATCTGTTCAGGCTCTCGGACGGCCAGGCGGTGGAGAGCGTCCTGATCCCGGACGAGGACCGCAACACGCTTTGCATCTCAAGCCAGGTCGGCTGCGCCATGGGGTGTGCCTTCTGCCTCACCGGCACCTTCAACCTGACCCGCAACTTAACCACCGCGGAGATCGTCAACCAGGTCTGCGCCGTGAAGCGCGAGGCGCCGGTGCGCAACATCGTGCTCATGGGGATGGGGGAGCCGCTTGCCAACCTGGGCGCGGTGATCCCCGCCGTCAAGATCTTAACCGACCCGGACGGTTTCCAGTTCTCCACCCGCAAGGTGACCGTTTCCACCTCAGGGCTCGTGCCCGAGATGGCCGAACTGGGTCGCCAGGTGACGGTGAACCTGGCCGTGTCGCTCAACGCCACCACCGACGAGGTCCGTTCCCGGATCATGCCGGTGAACCGGGCCTATCCCTTAAAGGAACTCCTGGCCGCCTGCAAGGCGTTCCCGCTTCCCTCCCGGCGCTGGATCACCGTCGAGTACGTGATGATCCGCGACTTGAACGACACCATGGAGGACGCCAAGCGGCTGGTCAGGCTGATCAGCAACTTCCCCTGCAAGGTGAACCTGATCCCCTTCAACGAGCACGAGGGGTGCGGTTTCAAGAGTCCGACCCGGGAGAGCATCGACCGTTTCCACAAGTACCTTTTGGACAAACACGTCACCGTGATCACCCGTTCCAGCCGCGGTGGCGACATCTCCGCCGCCTGCGGGCAGCTGAAGGGGAAACTGGACCAGCAGCAGTAGGTAACTTACATTTCAGGAGGCCGGCTAATGGCAAACGAAGTGATCGGCGTGATCGGCGGCAGCGGCTTGTACGAGATGGAGGGGATGACCGGGGTCGAGAGCGTCGCCGTCGACACCCCCTTCGGCAGGCCGAGCGACGAGTACGTGACCGGCACGCTTAACGGCGTGCGTATGGTGTTCCTGCCGCGCCACGGCAAGGGGCACCGTTTCTCCCCGAGCGAAGTAAACTACCGGGCCAACGTCTACGGCATGAAGAAGCTCGGCGTGACCCGCATCATCTCGGTTTCCGCCGTGGGGAGCCTGCAAGAGGAAATCGTCCCCGGCCACATCGTCATTCCCGACCAGTTCATCGACCGCACCCGCGGCTTCAGGAAGGACACCTTCTTCGGCAACGGCGTGGTGGGCCACGTCCAGTTTGCCGACCCGGTCTGCGGCGAACTCTCCGCCATCCTGTACGCCGCGGCCCGGGAGGCGGGCGCCACCGTGCACCGCGGCGGCACTTACGTCTGCATGGAGGGTCCTGCCTTCTCGACCCGCGCCGAGTCCCAGCTCTACCGCTCTTTCGGCGCCTCCATCATCGGCATGACCAACTTGACCGAGGCCAAGCTCGCGCGCGAGGCGGAGATCTGCTACGGCGTGATCGCCCTTTCCACCGACTACGACTGCTGGCATCAGGCGCACGAAGACGTCTCCGTGGAGGCGATCATCGCCATCATCAAGGCCAACGTGGCCATGGCCAAGAGCATCATCAGGCACGCCGTCGGGCGGGTGGCGGCCGGACGCAGTTGCGGCTGCGGCGAAACGCTCAAATACGCCCTGATCAGCGACACCTCGCTCATGCCGGTTGAGACCAGGGAGAACCTGGAGCTTCTGATCGGCAAGTACCTGTAGGTCAAAGTAGGTCGGACTTTCCCAACTCGTCATCCTGAGGGAAAGCGAAGGATCTGCTTTTGAGCCTTAACAGCAGATCCTTCGCTTCGCTCAGGATGACAATCTCAATCTAATTCTGTCTTTAGGAGGCTTGTGATGAGCATACTCGTTGTCGGTTCCGTGGCACTTGATTCCGTGGAGACCCCGTTCGGCCAGCGTGACCGTGTCCTGGGCGGCTCCGCCACCTACTTTTCCACCTCGGCGAGCTTCTTCACCGACGTCAACCTGGTGGCCGTGGTCGGGGAGGACTTCCCCGAGGAGCACACGAAGTTCCTCGCCTCGCGCAACATCGACCTGACCGGGCTCTCCCGGGTGCCGGGCGAGACCTTCCACTGGAAGGGGCGCTACGGCTACGACCTGAACGAGGCCCAGACCCTGGAGACACACTTAAACGTCTTCGAGTCCTTCAAGCCCGTGATCCCCGCCGCCTACGCGGACACCGAATACCTGATCCTCGCCAACATCGACCCGGAACTGCAGATGGAGGTCTTGAACCAGGTGAAGAACCCGAAGGTGGTCGCCTGCGACACCATGAACTTCTGGATCTCCTCCAAGCCCGAGGCGCTGAAGAAGGTGATCTCCAAGGTCGACTTCTTCATCATCAACGAAGGCGAGGCGCGCCAGCTCTCCGGCGAGGCCAACCTGGTGAGGGCCGCCCGCGCCATCATCGACATGGGGGTGAAAAACCTGATCGTCAAGCGCGGCGAGTACGGCGTATTGATGTTCAACGGCCACTCGGTCTTTGCCGCCCCCGCCTATCCGCTGGAAGAGGTCTTCGATCCTACCGGCGCCGGCGACACCTTCGCCGGCGGCTTCATGGGCTACCTCGCCAACACCGGCAACACAAGCGAGGAAGGGGTGCGCCAGGCGGTGATCTTCGGCTCGGTGATGGCTTCCTTCAACGTAGAAGCCTTCAGCCTCGACCGCCTCAAGACCCTCTCCTACCAGGAGATCGAAGCCCGCTATCGCAGCTTCAAAAAGATGACCCACTTCGAGGGGGTTGGAGAGATGTAACCCCGCGCCCTCCTTAGGGTGATCGGCTGCGCGCCCTCATTGACAAGGGCGCTTTAATCTGTTAATTTTCGAGGTGCAACTACCTTTTCCAATGAGGCGCGATGCACCGACTAATCCCTATCATGCTGGCCGCGCTCCTTTTATTCGCCTCCGGGTGCGCCCTCAATCAGGCCCAGAAAAACCGGGCTCTCTACCACTATCAGATGGGACAGTCTTTTTATGCGGAGAACAACTTCTCCGCCGCGCTGCAGGAGTTCAGCGAGGCGGAGAAGCTCACTCCCCAAGATCCCGCCCTCTTGAACGATCTTGCCCTCACCCTGTTCCGCAAGGCCCGCTACGACCTGGCGGAAAAGAAATACCTCCAAGCCATCGACGTCAAGCCGAGCTATTCCGAAGCCCGCAACAACCTCGGGGTGAACTACCTGGAGATGAAGCGCTGGGACGAAGCCATCGTGCAGTTCAAACTGGTGCAGGACGACCTGTTCTATCAGGACCAGCAGAGCGTGACGCTGAACCTTGGGCTCGCCTACCTGGGAAAGGGAGACTATTCCCAGGCGCTCTCCGTGCTGCGGGGGGCGGTTTCCCGCAGGCCGGACGACCCGCGAGCCAGGCTTTACCTCGGGCGGGTCTACTTCGCCACGGACCGCACCGAACTTGCCGTGGATCAGTACCGCAAGGCGCTGGAGGTCAACGCTTCCTACGCCCAAGCATACTATTACCTGGGGCTGGCCCGGGTGAAACTCAAGCAGCCGGAGGCGGCCAGACTCGCCTTTCGTGAAGTGCTCCGCATCGCTCCCGATTCGGAGATCGGGCAGCTCTCCAGGGAGTACCTGGACCTGCTAAAGTGAGGCAACGTGCCTGAGGCAGACGACGAAAAGGGAGCGGTGCTCCCGCTGGGTGAATACCTGCGCAACAGCCGCGAATCGCAAGGGCTGACCCTGGACCAGGCGGCGCGGGTAACCAGGATAGGCAAAAATTACCTGCAGGCGATGGAGGACGGGAAGTTCGAGAAGCTCCCCAACCCCGCCTACATCAAGGGCTTCCTGCGCCTGTACGCGAGTTTTCTGTCCTTGTCCGGCGACGAGGTGGTGCAACTCTTCGAGCAGGAAACGGCTCCGCAGCCGGTGCGCACCAACAAGCAGGAGGCGAAAAACCAGCCGCCGGTGTTTGAGTCGATGGAGAAGGCGAAGTTCGGCGGACGGGGCCGCTGGCTGATCCCCCTGGTGCTCCTGGTGTTGGTGCTCGTCGCCGCCTGGTTTTTCAACGAGGAACCGGCCAGGCCGCCGCGCCCGGCGCCGCCCCGTCCGGTGCAGCCCCAGCCAAGCTCGGCGAAGGCGGTGCAGCCGCCGCGGAGCTCGGCGGGCAAGGCCGCCGTTCCCGGCGCGCCCGCGCTCCCGGGCCAACCGGCTCCCGGTGCGCCCGGCGCGCAGGCTCCGGCGCCCGGCGCGCAGCAGGCGCTTCCCCCGACGGTCCCCGCCGAAGGGAAGCCGAAGGGTGTGATCCTGAGGCTGCATCTGACCCGGGACACCTGGCTGAGCATCACCATCGACGACAGTCTTTCCCAGCGTTACGACCTGAAGTCGGGCGACGTCATCGAGTGGAAGGGCGCCCGCTCCTTCGTGGTCGACGTCGGCGACGGCGGCGCGGTGGACGGCGAGTTCAACGGCCGGCCGCTCAAGGCGTTGGGCGAACCCGGCAAGCCCGCCCACGTCGAATTGAAGGGCGAGTAGCGCGTCCCGGCTTGACAAACGGGGTGCCGGTGGTAGAATCGACCCTGCTTTTTTCCAAAATCGGGAGACGGATCTTGTTGAATCAGCCTAAGCACATACTGGTGGTGGACGACGAGGAAAACGCGCGTCTGGGGCTTTGCCGCCTTTTGGCCAACGAGGGCTTCGCGGTGGACAGCGTCTGTAACGGCTACGAGGCGCTGACCTTCCTGCGCGAGCGGGAGGCGGACCTGATCCTCACCGACATCAACATGCCGGAGATGAACGGCATCGATTTCCTCAAGGAGTTAAACCGCAGGCACCCGCGCTCAAACGTCATCATGATGACCGCCTACGGCGGCGTGGAGTCCTACATCGAGGCCATGAATCTCGGGGCCTTCGAATACATCAACAAGCCGGTAAAGATCGACGAGCTCAAGAGTATCCTGAAAAAGATCTTCAACGAGCACCCCTGATGCCACCCAACGTCTGCAGGCCGCCGACCGGCGCAGGCGCTTCAATGTCATGTCGAGCATGCTGAATCTATAAGGCTCAAGGAGGGTCAGATGCCAGCGTACGACAAGATTCTTTTTGCCACCGATTTTTCCGAAAGTTCCGAACATGCCTTCGAGTATGCGCTTTCTCTGGCGCAGCAGTTCAAATGCAGGCTCATCATCCTGCACGTGATCAACGAGCCCGTCGACCTGCGCGGTTTCTACGTGCCGCACGTCTCCTTCGAGAACCTGGAGAAGGAGATCGAGCAGGGGGCCAAGAAGATGATGGGCCGCTTCTGCAACACCCACATCGGCGATGCCTACCAAAACTACGAGACCGCCATCGTCACCGGCATTCCCTACGAGGAGATCCTGAAACGAGCGGAGAGCGAAAAGGCCTCCTTCATCGTTTTGGGAACCCAGGGCCGGACCGGCCTCGACCATCTGCTGTTCGGCTCCACGGCCGAGCGGGTGGTGCGCAAGGCGCTCTGCCCGGTGGTCACGGTCCGTCACCCCTGACCGCCAGGACCGCGTAGCTCACGGGGGCAGCGCTCGCTGCCCCTTTTTTTCCCACCCGTCTCCCACTCCAACACCACAGGAAGGTTCAGGTTCATGAGCAGCGCGGAACTAAAGCAGCCCAAGGGCCGCATATTGATCGTCGACGACGAGAGGGTCATCCTCGACCTGACCGCCATCATCCTGAGAAACCGTGGTTACCAGGTCTTCACCGCGCTAAGCGCTGCGGAGGGAATGGCGGTCATCGAGAGCGAGCAGCCGGAATTGGTGCTGCTCGACTACATGATGCCCGCAACCGACGGTCTGACCGCCCTGAAGGAAATCAGGCAGCGCCATCCCGAGTGCTACGTCATCATGTGCACCGGCAAGGGGAGCGAGTCGATCGCCGTCGAGCTGATGAAGGCCGGCGCCTCCGATTACGTGCTCAAACCTTTCAACAACCAGGATCTGGTCGAGCGGGTCGAGCACGTACTCAAGCTGCGCAGGGTGGAGTCCGAGAACAAGATCCTTTTGGCCGAACGCGAGCGGCTGATGGCCCAAATCGAGGGGTGGAACGAGGAACTCGAAGCGCGGGTGCTGGAGAAGACCGAGGCGCTCAAGCGCGCGCAGGCCGAGATCGTGCAATCGGAAAAACTGGTGGCGCTCGGCTACCTCTCCGCCGGCATGGCGCACAGCATCCGCAATCCCCTCAACTCCATCGCGCTCTTCGTGCAGCTCATCAAAAGCGGCCTGGACGAGGAGGAGCGCCTTGAGTACGTGGACAAGATCCTGGTGGAGGTGGACCGGATCGACGGCATCCTCGGCCAGCTTCTGCATGCGGCCAAGCGCCCCAAGTTCCAGCTGAGCGAGGTGCGGGTGGACGAGGTGCTGGAGAGCACGCTGGAGGCGTTCGGCCCGCAGGTGCGGCAGAAGCGAATCAAGGTGGTAAGCGACGTGCGCAGCATCCCTCCCGCCATCAAGGCCGACCCCATCGAAATCGAGCAGATCCTGACCAACCTGTTCCTCAATTCCCTCGACGTCATGACCAGCGAGGGGACGCTTCGCGTGCAGCTCGACCACGACGACAAGTACATAAGCCTTAAGGTCTCCGATACCGGACCCGGCATCTCGCCCGAGCACGTCAGAAACATCTTCGACCCCTTCTTTTCCACCAACAACCGCGGCACGGGGCTTGGGCTGTCGGTGGTGCTGCGCATCGTCAAAAACTACAAGGGGAAGATCGAGGTGGAAAAAAGCGACGCGACCGGCACAACCTTCGCCGTCCGGTTGCCGGTCCTGCAGGCGTGAGGGAAGGGTAGGGCATGAACATCCAGAGGTACGCCAAAGAAGATATCGCCGCCCGCCTGCTCGAGACCGCCCTCGAGCTTTTCTTCCTGGAGGGGGAGCTTTTTGCCATCGTCACCCTGGCCGGGGCCGCCGAGCAGATACTGCGGCAGTTGCTGGAGGCGAGAAAGGAGGGTGCGGTGCTGGCGGAGTTGTTCCAGTCGGTCTTGGCCGTGCTTCGTCCCGCGACGCGCAAGGAAAAGGGGACCGACTGGCTTGCCAGTCACGAGACCGACGCCTACGTGCACACCGACGTCTACCAGGAGGCTCTGTTCCTCTTGGGGAGGGCGGTCGACGACTATCTGGACCTCACCGGCAAGCTCAGTGAGCGGATGCAGTTGTTCAACGAACGCTACCGCTTAAAGACGGAGCAGTGACAGTAGGCCGCGTTGAGGAACGAAGCGCGTCAAAGCTTTCAGACTCAAAAAGGTTGTCACACTGAGCATGGCGAGGCATCCGCTTTGACAGCAGATTCTTCACTTTCCTCAGCATGGCAACCTTTTTTCTTTGTGACAAACAGTACCCGATCGCTCACTCTGACTTGCGCCGTTTCTCTTATACGCTATATTTGTTAGGCTTTGCTAATGCTGGTTTGTGCAGATACGGTAAACGAGGGAGGCGACGATGAAGAAAAAGGTTGGGGTGCTGCTGATTCACGGCCTGGGCGCGGTGGCGGACGACTTCGCCCATGACACCATCCAGGAGTTGCGCGAAAGGATCTCCGGCCGCGGGCTCAACCGCGAAGAAATCGCCTTCGAGTCGGTATACTGGGCGCCGATCCTGGCCGCGCGCGAGGCCCAGCTCTGGATCGACCTCTCCCGCGACCACGACCTCAACTGGGTAAAGTTGCGGAAGTTCTTCACCAACGCCTTCGGGGCCGTAACCGCCTACAAATCCTTCCCCCAAAGCAGTAACGCCATCTACGACCACATTCACCAGTTGCTGCACGCGGCCCTCAAGGAATTGAGGAAGAAGCTGGGCGACGAGGACCAGCCGCTCCTGGTGCTGGCGCATTCCCTGGGATCGGTCTTCGTGTCCGACTACGTCTGGGACCGGCAGCACGGCCGGGAGCCGGAGCGTTACGGGGCCACCCCGTTCGAGCGGATGGAGACCCTGGCGGGGCTCGTTACCTTGGGAAGCACCATCCCGTTTTTCACCCTGGCCTGCGATGCCGTGCAGAGCATCGCCTTTCCGCCGCCCGAACTGCCGGAAAAATTCCGGCGGCGTGCCAAGTGGCTGAACCTCTACGATGCCGACGACGTGCTCGGCTGGCCGCTTAGGCCTTTGAGCGACAGTTATCGCAGCGCGGTGGCCGAGGATATGGAGGTCGACGTCGGCAACATCCTCACCTCCTGGAATCCCGCCAACCACCAAGCCTACTGGACCGACGACAGCGTCATCAAGCCCACGGCCTACCTGCTCGCCTCCATCCTGGAGGCCTGCGGGGAGTAACAAAAAAGGCGCCCTGACAATGGGCGCCTTTTTCCTTTCCGTCTGCTTGAGAACCGTCTTTGTTTAGACGATCTTCTGCATCCCTTTCATGGCGGCGCGCAGCTCGGCGCCCACGTCCTCGATCAGGTGCTCGCGGATCTCGGCGTTCACCGCCACCAAAAGCGCGTTGTCGACGCCGTTGTCCTTCGCCGCAAGCCCCTTGCCGATCACGTCGGTGCCGACCTTGGACATGAAGTCCGCGAGCAGGGGGACGCAGGCGTGCGAGAAGAGGTAGCAGCCGTACTCGGCGGTGTCGGAGATGACGCGGTTCATCTCGTAGAGTTTCTTGCGGGCGATGGTGTTGGCGATGAGCGGCGTCTCGTGCAGCGACTCGTAGTACGCCGACTCGGGCTCGATGCCGGTCTGCACCATGGTCTCGAAGGCGAGTTCGACGCCGGCCTTGACCATGGCCACCATCAGGATCCCCTTGTCGAAATACTCCTGCTCGGAGATCTCACCTTTGGGCTCGGTCTTCTCGAAGGCGGTGTTGCCGGTCGCCTCGCGCCAGGTGAGGAGGTTCACGTCGTTGTTCGCCCAGTCCGCCATCATGGTGGAGGAGAAATGGCCGCTCATGATGTCGTCCATGTGCTTTTGGAACAGCGGGCGCATGATGTCTTTCAGCTCGTCGGCGAGTTTAAAGGCGGCGAGCTTGGCCGGGTTGGCGAGACGGTCCATCATGTTGGTGATGCCGCCGTATTTCAGCGCCTCGGTGATGGTCTCCCAGCCGTACTGGATCAGCTTGGAGGCGTAGCCGGCCTCGATGCCGCCTGCCACCATCTTGTCGAAGCAAAGGATGGAGCCGGTCTGCAGCATGCCGCAGAGGATGGTCTGCTCGCCCATCAGGTCGGACTTCACCTCGGCCACGAAGGAGGACTCCAGTACGCCTGCGCGGTCGGCACCCTGTGCTGCGGCGATCGCCTTGGCGATCTCCAGGCCGTCACCCTTCGGGTCGTTCTCGCGGTGCACGGCGATCAGGGTCGGCACGCCGAAGCCGCGCTTGTACTCGTTGCGCACCTCTGAGCCCGGGCACTTAGGCGCCACCATGATGACGGTCAGGTCCTTGCGGATCTGGGTGCCTTCCTCGACGATGTTGAAGCCGTGGGCGTAGGAGAAGACCGCACCCTGCTTCAAAAGCGGCACCACGGTTTCGACCACGTTGGTGTGCTGCTTGTCCGGGGCGAGGTTCATGACGATGTCGGCCCCGGGGAGGAGCTCTTCGTAGCTGCCGACCTTGAAACCGTTCTGGGTGGCGTTCACGTAAGACTGGCGCTTTTCGGCGATGGCCTCCTTGCGCAGCGTGTAGGAAACGTCAAGCCCGCTGTCGCGCATGTTGAGCCCCTGGTTGAGCCCCTGGGCGCCGCAGCCGACGATGACGATTTTCTTCCCTTTGACGTACTCGCAGCCGCCGGCGAATTCCGACGCGTCCATGAAGCGGCAGGTGCCGAGTTCCTGCAGCTGCAGGCGCAGCGGCAGGGTGTTGAAGTAGTTCTCTCCCATCGTTTCGATCTCCTCTTTATTTAATATGGTGGCAGGTTGCAGCTCGGATATGGTGCGGACTCTACCGCAATTTTCACATTGCGTAAATTGAATTATTGTGCATATTGTGTTGCGTGAAACGCAACTGTTTTGAGTTTTGAGTTTTGAGTCAGGGGTTTTCTTGGACGTCCGAGAGCTGGAGATTTTCCTGACCGTCGCCGAGCTTCTGCACTTCGGCAAGGCGAGCCAGGCCTGCAACCTGAGCCCTTCGGCGCTTTCCCGCACCATACAGCGCCTGGAAGAAGAGCTCGAGCAGCCGCTTTTCGTGCGCGACAACCGCACGGTGACCCTGTCGCCCGCAGGGGCCCGCCTGCAAGCCTACGCCCGGGTCACCCTGCAGGAATACCGCAGCTTCCGCGCCTCGCTCAAGACCGGCGAGGCGGTCTCCGGCACCCTTTCCATCTACGCTTCCATCACCGCCGTCTACGGCATCCTGCCGCAGCTTTTGGAATCCTACCGCGGCAGCTATCCCGAGGTCCAGCTGGAACTGCGCACCGGAGCCGCCGAGCAGGCGGTGGACCAGGTGCAAAAGGGCGAGATCGACCTGGCGGTGGCGGCACTCCCCGACCGGCAGCGATCCCGGATCGAGTTTCTCCCCATGGTCACCATCCCTTTGGTCTTCATAGCTCCCAAGCAGGCGGGGGCGGTCACGGCCCCGGTGAAGGACGGCCAACTCGATCTCTCCCGCGCCCCCCTGGTGCTGCCGCAGTTGGGCCTCTCCCGGCGCCGCCTCGACGGGTGGCTGAAGGAACAGCGCATCTCGCCCAACATCACCTCGGAGGTCGCCGGCAACGAGGCGATCATCGCCATGGTCAGGCTCGGCTGCGGGGTGGGGGTGGTCCCCAAGCTGGTGCTGGAGCGAAGCCCCTTCCGCGACGAGGTGAGCGAACTCGACAACGCCCCCAAGCTGGAACCGTACGTCGTCGGCCTCTGTTCCACGCGCAAGAACCTGGAGCGCCCGAGCGTGCGCGCTTTCTGGGAACTCGCCCGGGAACGCGCGTCCCGCCTGAGCTGAACTCGCGCGGCCCTGCCGCGACTCCTCTAGAATCGCCTTGCCATTGCCGCTTCATTGTGCTATACAGATTTGCTGTTTAAAAATTCACACGTCGTCCGTTTGTTGTCGGTGGTGCTCGCCAGAGCGGGTTCCGGCATCGGTGCGGGCGGCGGAGGGAAAACCAAAGGAGAAGAACATGTCGAACATCACCATGAAGGAACTGCTGGAAGCAGGCGTCCATTTCGGACACCAGACCAAGAGATGGAACCCGAAGATGAAGCCGTACATCTTCGGCGCGCGTAACGGTATCTACATCATCGACCTGCAGAAGACCGTGCGTCTGTTCAAAAACGCCTACAGCTTCGTGACCGAGGCTGCCCAGGCGGGCGAGACCGTGCTCTTCGTCGGCACCAAGAAGCAGGCGCAGGATTCGGTGGCCGAAGAGGCGACGCGCTGCGGGCAGTTCTACGTCAACGAGCGGTGGCTGGGCGGCATGCTCACCAACTTCTCCACCGTCAAGCAGAGCATCGACCGCCTCAAGCGTCTCGACGCCATGCAGGCCGACGGCACCATCGAAGCCTACACCAAGAAAGAGCAGCTGAAACTCGCCAAAGAGCGTGAGAAGCTGGAGAAGACCCTGGGCGGCATCAAGGGCATGGGCAAAGTGCCGGGCGTACTGTTCGTGGTCGACCCGAAAAACGAAGAGATCGCCGTCAGCGAAGCCAAGAAGCTGGGGATCCCGGTCGTCGCCATCGTCGACACCAACTGCGACCCGGACGACATCAACTACGTCATCCCGGGCAACGACGACGCCATCCGCGCCATCCGTCTGCTCTCCAGCAAGATGGCCGACGCGGTGATCGAGGGCGCTGCCGCCCGTAACGCCCGTCTGCAGACCGGCGCCGAAGAAGAATTCGTAGCCGAGCCCGTCGAAGAAGTGGCGGAAGAGACTGCCGGCGAGGCCTAAGCCTTTCCTTTCCCTGCAACCTGCAGCACAGCACAACATCAGACTATGAAGCCCGCCCCGAAACGGGCGGGCTACAGCGGAGGATATCGTGAGCATTACAGCAGCACAGGTAAACGACTTGAGGAAAATCACGGGCGCAGGCCTCATGGACTGCAAGAGGGCCCTCACCGAAACTAACGGCGATCAGGAAAAGGCCGTCGACTACCTGCGCACCAAGGGTCTGGCTGCCGCCTCCAAGAAGGCCGGCCGTGCCGCCACCGAGGGTGCAGTCGGTTCCTACATCCATGCAGGCGGCAAGATCGGCGTTTTGGTCGAAGTGAACTGCGAAACCGACTTCGTGGCCAAGAACGAAAACTTCCAGGCCTTCGTCCGCGACATCGCCATGCACATCGCCGCCGCCACCCCGCTCTACGTGCGTCGCGAAGAAGTTCCGGCGGAGCTTCTGGAGCGCGAGAAGGCGATCTACCGCGAGAAGGCCAAGGAAAGCGGCAAGCCGGCCCAGATCATCGAGAAGATCATCGAGGGCCAGATCAACAAGTTCTACGCCGACATCTGCCTTATGGAGCAGGCCTACGTCAAGGATCCGGACAAGACCATCCAGACCTTCCTGAACGAGACCATCGCCACCATCGGCGAGAACATGAGCATCCGCCGCTTCGCCCGCTTCGTGCTGGGCGAGGGGCTCGCCAAGAAGGAATCTGATTTCGCGGCCGAGGTTGCCGCGGCGGTCGGCGCTTAACCTACCGAAAGGAGCCGGCCATGACAATGGGCGGCTCTTTTTTTGTCCGACGACTTCCGACCGGTCGGGCCGGTCTCACCGGTCCGGCCGGCAGATCCAATCATTGAAGGTGAACTACGATGGCAGAACCCTACTACAAGAAGGTACTCCTTAAGCTCTCCGGCGAGGCGCTGGGGGGGGAGCAGGGGTACGGCATCGACCCCAACACCATCACCACCATCGCCAACGAAGTCAAGGCCGTGGTGGAGCTCGGGGTACAGCTTTCGCTGGTGATCGGCGGCGGCAACATCTTCCGCGGCCTGGCCGCCTCCTCCAAGGGCATGGACCGTGCCAGCGCCGACTACATGGGGATGCTGGCCACCATGATCAACTCGCTTGCCATGCAGGACGCTCTGGAGAAGATCGGCGTCGACACCCGCGTGCAGTCCGCCATCGCCATGGCCGAAGTGGCCGAGCCCTATATCCGCCGCCGCGCCATCAGGCACCTGGAGAAGGGTAGGGTGGTGATCTTCGGCGCCGGTACCGGCAATCCCTACTTCACCACCGACACGGCCGCGAGCTTGCGCGCCATGGAGATCGGCGCCGACGTCATCCTCAAGGGGACCAAGGTGGACGGCGTTTACTCCGCCGACCCGAACAAGGACCCCTCGGCCACCAAGTACCAGCAGTTAAGCTACATCGACGTGCTCCGGAAAGGGCTGCAGGTGATGGACGCCACCGCCATCTCGCTTTGCATGGACAACAATCTTCCCATTATCGTCTTTGACGTCACCACCGACGGCAACGTTGCCCGCGTCGTTAACGGCGAGCCGATCGGTACCCTCGTGAAAGGAGAATAGCATGGTAAAGGACGTCGTCGTCAAGATGAACTCCCAGATGGACAAGAGCATCGAGTCCCTGAGGAAGGAGTACCAGCGTGTCCGCACCGGCCGCGCCACCACCTCCCTCTTGGACGAGATAAAGGTCGACTCCTACGGCACGCTCTCGCCCTTGAACCAGGTAGCCACCCTGGCGGTACCCGAGGCGCGGACGATCACCATCCAGCCCTGGGACCCCAAGCAGATCCAGGGGATCGAGAAGGCCATCATGAACTCGAACTTAGGGCTCACCCCGGCCAACGACGGCAAGCTCATCCGCCTGACGCTGCCGCCCCTGACCGAGGAGCGCCGCAAGGATCTGGTCAAGCAGCTGAAGCGCGACGCCGAGGACGCCAAGGTCGCCGTGCGCAACATCCGCCGCGACGCCATCGACGCCCTGAAGAAGCTGGAAAAGGACAAGCAGATCTCCGAGGACGAGTTGAAGCGCGCCGAGAAGGACGTCCAGGACGCGACCAACCACCACGTCGCCAAAATCGACGAGGTGTTCGCCCACAAGGAAAAAGAGGTGCTGGAGGTCTAAATGGCCTTCGACGGGGGGGGGCACTCCCCCCCTGAGCCTTGAGCCGCGCGGAGCTTTTTTCCGCGCCCCCCCCTGTCCGGGGGATTTTTTGTTTTCAGGGTGGCTATGGATACGTTAAAGCCGGAAAGACTCCCGGTTCACTTGGCCGTCATCATGGACGGCAACGGCCGCTGGGCGAAGAAAAGGATGCTGCGCCGGATCGTCGGCCACCGTAAGGGGGTGGAGACCGTACGGGTGATCGTGGAGGAATGCTCGCGCCTGGGGATCAAGTACCTGACGCTGTTCGCCTTCTCCGCCGAGAACTGGCTCCGTCCCAAGACCGAGGTCAAGGCGCTGATGGCGCTCTTGAAGAAATACGTGCGGATGGAAGTCGCCCGCATGATGCAGAACAACATCCGCTTCAACGTGATCGGCAACCGCGCCGATCTTCCCGACGACATCAACGCCGAGATCGAGGCGGCGATCGCCAAGACCGCCGGCAACACCGGCATGCTGCTCACCCTGGCGCTCTCCTACGGCGGGCGGCAGGAAATCGTGATGGCTGCCAGGAAGATGGCCTTAGAGGCGGTAGCCGGCCGGCTCGCTCCCGAACAGATCGACGAGCGGCTTTTCACCGCTTCGCTGTACACGGCCGACATCCCCGACCCGGACCTCCTGATCCGCAGCTCCGGCGAGATGCGCATCAGCAACTTCCTGCTCTGGCAGCTAGCCTACGCCGAGCTGTACTTCACCGACGTTGATTGGCCGGATTTCGACCGGAACGAACTGGCCCGCGCCTTCCGCGACTACCAGTCGAGGGAGCGCAGGTTCGGCATGACCAGCGACCAGCTCCGCAAGTAACGGGCGAGGTCTCCCAGGAGAGTTTCCATCAAACGACTTGCCACCGCGGCGCTACTGCTGCCGCTGTTGATTTTCTTCATCCTGAAGTCCTCCGCGTTCCAGTTCGCGCTGCTCGTCTCCCTGCTCGCGCTTTTGGGGCTCGACGAATTCTACCGGATGGCGCTCCCCGGGCGTCGCGGCGAGGGGCGCTTGGCCGCCCTGGCCGGTGCCTTAGCGCTCTTTGCCGTCTTCGCCGACAACCCCGTCCTGCCGCTTCTGACCCTGACCCTCCTGGTGCTGGTCTTTTGTCTGATCGCGCTTTTCAGGCTGCAAGAGATCAGCCGCTCCGCGGGCGACGCCGCACTGGTTTTGATGGGCTTTCTCTACCTGCCGCTGCTTTTGTCGCACCTGATCCTCTTGAGGATGCTGCCGCACGGCGTCGCCTGGCTGTTCCTGATGATGGTGATCGTGATGAGCGGCGACTCTGCCGCCTACTACGTCGGGTCCACCCTGGGTAAAAACCGCCTCTATCCGGCGGTAAGCCCGAAAAAGAGCATCGAGGGATCGCTTGGGGGGCTGGTGGGAAGCGTCGCCGGCGCCTTCGTCTCCAAGGCCACCTACTTCCCCGAGCTGACAGCGGTCGACTGCGTGGCGGCGGCCCTTTTGCTCGGCGTGCTCGGCCAGGTGGGCGACCTGTTCGAGTCGCTCATCAAGAGAAGTTGCGGCGTCAAGGATTCCGGCACCATCATCCCCGGACACGGTGGCGTCCTGGACCGGTTGGACAGCATCCTCTTTGCCGCGCCCGCCGCCTACTACTACGCCTACTTCTTCCTCCGCTAAAGAGGACGATGACCCGCGGACGTAGGAGCGCCTTCAGGCGCGATCGCGGGCGAAGCCCGCTCCTACAGTCGATCTTCGTAGGCCGTACTGTAAATTGCAGAACTTGTACTTCGATCAGCGAGGGACCTGACATGAAAAAACTCACCATTCTCGGCTCCACCGGCTCCATCGGCGTCAGCACCCTCGACGTGGTCCGGGCGCATCCCGACTCCTTCGAGGTGGTGGCGCTCACCGCCGGGAACAACCTGGAGCTTTTAAAGGCGCAGATCGAGGAATTCTCCCCCGCCGTGGTCGCGGTGCTCACCGCGGAAAAGGCGCTGGAACTCGACCGGATGCTCACCGGCAAGAAGCCTGAGATCATGCATGGCGCTCAGGGGATGATCGCCGCCGCCACCGCTTCTCAGACCACCATGGTGGTTGCCGCCATCGTCGGCGCCGCAGGTCTCGTGCCGACCTCGGCCGCGATCCTCGCCGGCAAGGACATCGCCCTGGCCAACAAGGAGACGCTGGTGACCGCCGGCCACCTGATCATGGACATGGTGCAACGTAAAGGGGTGGAACTCTACCCGGTGGACTCCGAGCACTGCGCCGTCTTCCAGTCCATGGTGGGACACAGAAACGAGGACATCGACCGTGTGATCCTGACCGCCTCCGGCGGACCGTTCCTCAACTGGGACAAGGAGCGCCTTAAGACAGCCACCGTGGCCGACGCGCTCAACCATCCGAACTGGAGCATGGGGAGAAAGATCACCGTCGACTCCGCCACCCTGATGAACAAGGGGCTGGAGGTGATCGAGGCCCGCTGGCTGTTCGACATCCCGGTGGAGCGCATCGGGGTCAACATCCATCCGCAGAGCATTATCCATTCCATGGTGGAGTACATCGACGGCAGCGTCATCGCCCAGCTCGGCATGCCGGACATGAAGGGGCCGATCGCCTACGCGCTCACCTATCCGGCCCGCATCCCGACCGGCGTCAAACCGCTCGACCTCACCACCCTGTCCGGGCTCACCTTCTTCAACCCGGATACCGACCGCTTCCCGGCATTGAAACTTGCCTACCGCGCGGCGCAGTCCGGCGAGAGCATGCCGGCGGTGATGAACGCGGCCAACGAGATCGCCGTCGAGGCGTTTCTCGGCGGCAAGATCGGCTTCATGGCCATCGCCGAGTCGATCGAGAAGGTCATGGACCTGCACCAGGCGCACTCCGTCGCCTCCATCGAAGAGGTGCTGGAAGCGGACCGCTGGGGTAGGGCGACCGCCCGTCGCGTGCTCGGCGTCCAGTAGGAGCGGAAGAAAGATGGGCAGTGAATTGACATACTCTTATCGGTATGTAATCGTGTGATCTAAGGAAACGGCGTCGCTCAAGCTGTTTCGACGGCCGTGGTGGAGGGATTCATGAGCATACTGTTCGCAATCATAGCCCTTGGGGCTCTCATATTCGTGCACGAGTTGGGACACTTCCTCTTCGCCAAGCTGTTCGGGGTAGGGGTGGAGAAGTTCTCGCTCGGCTTCGGTCCGAAGCTGGTGGGGAAAAAGGTCGGGGAGACCGAGTACCTCCTCTCCGCGTTCCCCTTGGGCGGCTACGTCAAGATGATCGGCGAAGGCGAAGATCAGGAACCCGCGCCCGAGGATCTTGAGCGCTCCTTCGCCCACAAGCCCGCGCTGCAGCGGATCGTGATCGTCGCTGCCGGCCCGGTCTTCAATCTCCTGTCCGCCTACCTGATCTTCATCGTCATCTACATGCTCGGCGTTCCTTCCATTCTTCCGAAGGTGGGTGAGGCGCTCGCCGGCAAACCTGCCGCCCGCGCCGGTATCCAGGCGGGCGACCTGATCACTGTGGTGGACGGCAAGCCTATCGTCCGTTGGGAGGATTTCGCCGGCATGGTCGCCCACGGCAAGGGCGCCCCGCTCACCGTCGAGGTCAAGCGCGGCCAGTCGAACCTGAAGTTCACCCTGACGCCGGAGACCAGGACCACCAAGAACCTGCTCGGCGACACGGTCAGCCAGCCGGTCATCGGCGTGGTCGCCGCGGGCGACTACCGCATCGAGCATTTCGGCCCGGGCGAGGCGTTTGTCAGGGGGAGCAACCGCTGCTGGACCGTGGTCAAGCTCACCGTGATGTCGCTGGTGCGGCTGGTGCAGCGCGCCATCCCGCTGGACACCATCGGCGGTCCCATCATGATCGTCAAGATGGCCGGCCAGCAGGCCGCCGCGGGGAGCGTGAGCTTCCTGGATTTCGTGGCGCTTTTGTCGGTCAACCTGGGGGTACTGAACCTCCTGCCGGTCCCGATCCTGGACGGCGGGCATCTCGCCTTCTTCCTGATCGAGCTTGTGATCGGCCGGCCGGTGAAAAAGCGCACCCGCGAAGTCGCCCAGCAGGTGGGACTTGTGCTCTTGATCAGCCTGATGATGCTGGCCTTCTACAACGACATCGCCCGCATGTTCGTCAAAGCGTAAGGAAAAAGCGGGTTCCCTTGAAGATACTTACCCTCGATACCTCCGGCTGCTGCTCCTCGGTGGCTTTAAGCGACGGCGAAGCGCTCCTCGGCGAATGCATCCTCGGCGAGGACCGCTGCAACTCCGGACGGATGATGGCTGCGATCGCCGATCTCTTGCGCGCCGCCAAGCTCACCCCCGGTGAGCTCGACGCCTTTGCCGTCTCGCTGGGTCCAGGCTCCTTCACCGGCGTGCGGGTCGGCATCGGCACGATCAAGGGGCTTTGCCTCGCAACCGGCAAGCCCGCCATCGGTTTCTCGTCGCTCGCCATGCTCGCCCTGAACCTCCCCTACAGTACCTTGCCGGTGGCGCCGATGTTCGATGCCCGCAAAGGGGAGCTCTACGCCGCCCTCTACCGTGTCGGGTCTCTCCCCGAAACAATCGTCCCGGACGCGGTGCTCCCGCCACAGGCCTTCCTGCAGTCGATCCAATCGCCCACCCTTTTCCTGGGGGAGGGGGCGGTCCGCTATCGCCAGCTGATCGAAGAGACGCTGGGCGAGCGCGCCCTGTTTGCACCCTGGCACCTCAACCAGCCGCGCGCGGCCGCCGGCGCGGTGCTGGCCCTGGCCGCCGCCCTAGAAGGGAATTTCACCCCGCTTCCCCTGCTCAATCCCACCTATCTGCGCGCCTCCGAGGCGGAAATCGCCAAGCAGCGCCGCCAAGCCGCGAAAAAAGACGTCGCCTAACGCCCCTCGCCTGAAAAGGTAGGTTGGGCACGCTTCGCTTTGCCCAACCTGCACGACGACAGGTTCTCCTTCCCTAAACCCCGTTTTACTTGCTGTTGACAGTTTCCTCTTAATGTATTATGGTGAGCGTTCATATTCACTTCTATAACCTCTTCTAAATACAAGGTTTTTGCAGCATCAACCGGCCGTTTGCCGACGTCGAACGGACGGCTTGAGATCACAAGGGAGTTCACATGCGCAGCGATACTATCACTCAGGGTTTGGAGCGGACGCCTCACCGCGCGCTCTTGAAGGGAACCGGCCTGCCGGACAGCGAAATAGGCAAACCGTTCATCGGCATCGCCACGAGCTTCACCGACCTCATCCCCGGCCACGTCGGCATGCGCGACCTGGAGCGCTTCATCGAAAAGGGCGTCCACACCGGCGGCGGCTACTCCTTCTTCTTCGGTATCCCCGGCGTCTGCGACGGCATCTCCATGGGGCACAAGGGGATGCACTACTCGCTTCCCACCCGCGAACTGATCGCCGACATGGTGGAGTCGGTCGCCGAGGCGCACCGTCTCGACGGCCTGGTGCTCTTGACCAACTGCGACAAGATTACCCCGGGCATGCTGATGGCTGCAGCCCGTCTCGACATCCCCTGCATCGTGGTGACGGCCGGCCCCATGCTCGGCGGCCGCGGCGACGGCGGCCGGCGCTACTCCTTCGTCACCGACACCTTCGAGGCGATGGCCCGCTACAAGGCCGGCGTGATCGACGCCAAGGAACTGGCCCGCTGCGAGGAAAACGCCTGCCCCGGCATGGGTTCCTGCCAGGGACTCTTCACCGCCAACACCATGGCCATTTTGACCGAGACCCTCGGCATGAGCCTGCCGCGCTGCGGCACCGCGCTTGCCGTCTCGGCCTTGAAGCGTCGCATCGCGTTTGCCTCCGGCGAGCGGATCGTGGGCATGGTGCACGAGAACCTCACCCCGCGCTCCATCCTGACCCGCGAGGCCTTCGAAAACGCCATCCGCGTCGACCTGGCGCTCGGTGGCTCCTCCAACACGGTGCTGCACCTTCTGGCCATCGCCAACGCGGCCGAGGTGGAACTGCCGCTTGAGACCTTCGACGTCCTGTCCCGCACGACGCCGCAGATCGCCTCCATGAACCCGGCGGGCGAGCATTTCATGGAAGACCTGGACGCGGCCGGCGGGGTTGCCGGCGTCTTGAAGCAGCTGGGCGACAAGATCCACGACTGCCCGACCGTGCTCGGCGTGACCACCCGGCAGCTCGCGGCCAGCATCGAATCGGTCGACGAGACGGTGATCCGTCCGATGACCGCTCCGGTCAAGAAGGAAGGGGGGATAGCGGTCCTGTTCGGCAACATCGCTCCCAAGGGCGCCGTCGTCAAGCAGTCCGGCGTTTCCGACAAGATGATGAACTTCACCGGCGTTGCCCGCTGCTTCGATTCCGAAGAGCGTGCCATGGCCGCCATGATGGGCGGCGTGGTGAAAAGCGGCGACGTGGTGGTGATCCGTTACGAAGGACCCAAGGGCGGTCCGGGGATGCGCGAGATGCTGGCGCCGACCGCAGCCCTCATGGGCCTTGGCCTTGGTGACTCGGTGGCGCTTATCACCGACGGCCGTTTCTCCGGCGGCACACGCGGCCCCTGCATCGGTCACATCTCGCCGGAAGCCGCCGTGGGCGGGCCTATCGCCCTGATCGAGGACGGCGATCAGATCGTGCTCGACATCCCGAACCGTTCGCTTTCGGTCAAGGTGAGCGACGAGGTGTTAGCTCAGCGGTTAAGCCGCTGGAGCGCGCCCGAGCCGAAGATCAAGAAAGGGTGGCTTGCCCGTTACGCCAAGGTGGTAACCTCGGCCCACACCGGCGCCATCACCACGGCGGATTAAACCAACAATTACCTCCCCCTCCCCTGGCGGGAGGGGGGCGGGGGGAGGGGGAAGTTGCCACGGCTTAGGTCCTGGCAACTTCCCCCCCACCCTGTCCCTCCCCCGCCAGGGGGGAGGGGATTTTTGGAAAGCATCACTCTTCTTTCGGGGGAATTGATATGAAAATGAACGGTGCGCGCATTCTTCTGGAGTGCCTCAAGCTGGAGGGTGTTGACACGGTGTTCGGGTATCCGGGCGGCACGGTCATCAACCTGTACGACGAACTCTTCTCCTTCAAGGAGATCAGGCATATCCTGCCTCGCCACGAGCAGGCGGGCGTGCACGCCGCGGACGGCTACGCGCGCGCCACCGGCAAGGTCGGCGTCGCCATCGCCACTTCCGGCCCCGGCGCCACCAACACCATCACCGGCATCGCCACCGCCTACATGGACTCGATCCCCATGGTGATCATCACCGGCCAGGTCCCCACCGCCCTGATCGGCAACGACGCCTTCCAGGAAGCGGACATCATCGGCATCACCCGTCCCTGTACCAAGCACAACTTCCTAGTGAAGAACGTGAAGGACCTGGCCACCATCATGAAGAAGGCCTTCTACATCGCCCGCACCGGACGTCCCGGGCCGGTGCTGGTCGACCTTCCCAAGGACGTGCAGATGGCCCAGACCGAGTTCCACTACCCGGACTCAGTCGAGATCCGCGGCTACAAGCCGACCGTCGAGGGGCATTCCCGCCAGATAGAGAAGGCGGTCGCCACCATCCTTTCCGCCAAGAAGCCGGTCCTCTACGTGGGTGGGGGCGCCATTCTGGGTAACGCCTCGTGCGAGCTGACCACGCTTGCCAAGACGCTCGGCATCCCGGTCACCACCACCCTGATGGGGCTCGGCTCCTTTCCGGAAGACGACCCGCAGTCGCTTGGGCTACTGGGCATGCACGGCACCTATTACGCCAACATGGCCGTGTCGCACTGCGACCTGTTGATCGCGGTGGCCGCCCGCTTCGACGACCGCGTCACCGGCAAGATCGCCTCCTTCGCGCCGCACGCCAAGATCATCCATATCGACGTCGATCCGACCTCCATCAAGAAGAACGTCCGCGTCGACCTCCCCATCGTGGGCGACGTGCGCGAGGTGCTCTCCGCCATGCTCAAGGTAATCGAGGAGCACGGCAGCGAACGGGAGAGCTTCACCGCCGGGCTTGCCCCTTGGGTCAAGGAAATCGCCGATTGGCGGGTGAAGCACCCGATGTCCTACCAGCAGTCCTCAAGCGTCATCAAGCCGCAGTACGTGATCGAGCGGCTGCGCGCGCTTTCCGAACCGGACGCCATCGTCTCCACCGACGTCGGCCAGCACCAGATGTGGACGGCCCAATTCTTCTCCTTCACCAAGCCCCGCACGCTTTTGTCCTCCGGCGGCCTCGGCACCATGGGCTTCGGCCTCCCCGCCGCCATGGGCGCGCAGGCGGCCTTTCCCGACCGCCAGGTGATGGTGGTTTGCGGCGACGGCGGTTTCCAGATGAACATGCAGGAACTCGCCACGATAGTGCAGAACCGGCTCAACGTGAAGATCATCATCCTGAACAACAACTTCCTGGGCATGGTGCGCCAGTGGCAGGAACTGTTCTTCGACAAGCGCTATTCCTCGACCTGCATGGAGCTCCCCATCGACTTCATCAAGCTGGCCGAGGCCTTCGGCGCCGTCGGCCTCCAGGCCACCAAGCCCGGCGAGGTGGACGAGGTGATCACCAAAGGCTTTGCAACGGAGGGGCCGGTGCTGATGGAGTTCAAAGTCGCCCGCGAAGAAAAGGTGTTGCCGATGGTGCCCGCCGGCGCCTCGCTGACCGAAATGGTGCTCGCGTCTTAAAGGCAGTTGAAAGTTTTTGGGTTTTGAGTTTTGGGTTGAAACTCAAAACTTAGAACTCAAAACTCAAAACTGATTTTGTTTTTACGGAGGGGTTTATGAGACATACCATCGCAGTGCTGGTGGAAAACGAATTTGGCGTCCTTTCGCGCGTCGTCGGGCTCTTTTCCGGGCGCGGCTTCAATATCGACTCGCTTACCGTGGCACCCACCAACGACGAGGCCCTGTCGCGCATCACGGTGGTGACCCGCGGCGACGAACAGATCATCGAGCAGATCACCAAGCAGCTCAACAAGCTGATCGACGTGATCAAGGTAATCGACTTCGAGCCGGAAAACGCTATCGAACGCGAGATGGTGCTGGTGAAGGTGGCCGCCGAGGATAACAACCGCGCCGAAGTGCTGAGGATCGCAGACATCTTCCGCGCCAAGGTAATCGACGTAACCCCCAAGTCCTACACGCTGGAGGCGACCGGTTCGCCGGCCAAGGTGAGCGCCATGGTGGAACTGCTCCGTCCGCTCGGCCTGAAGGAACTGGTAAGCACCGGTCCGGTGGTGATCGGCCGCGGTTCCAAGGGGTGGAGAGGTTAACATGCGCAACACGAATACCCCTGTTGCAGTAGAGGGGTACCCATTTATCGCAGGCTTCCTGGCGGTCGCCGTGCTGTCGGCGCTGCTCGGGCAGTACCTGCATCCCTTTTTCCTGGCGCCTGCCGGGCTTTTCCTGGCGTTGACCCTGTTCACGGTCTTCTTCTTCCGCAATCCCGAGCGTGCCACGCCTAAGGACGAAAACGCGGTGATTGCACCGGCCGACGGCGAGGTGATCTTCATAGGCCGTGTGGTCGAGCCGCACACCGGTGCGGAGATGGAGAAGATCAGCATCTTCATGTCGGTCTTCAACGTGCACGTGAACCGTGCGCCGCTCACCGCCCGGGTGGTGGACGGCTTCTATACCAAGGGGAAGTTCTACGACGTGCGCGACGAGCGCGCCACCTTCGAAAACGAGCAGCAGGGGCTCGTGCTGGAGAGCGCCTCGGGGAGCCGGCTCGTGGTGGTACAGGTGGCCGGGCTCATCGCACGCCGCATCGTCTGCTACGCCAAGACCGGCGATCAGCTGGTCCGCGGACGCCGCTACGGCCTGATCCGCTTCGGTTCCCGGCTGGACGTCTACCTGCCGCTTGGAACCGGCGTCAAGGTCGCCATGGGACAGAAAACGGTCGCCGGTGAAACGGTACTGGGGAATCTCAAGTGAGCGCCGAGGTGCAACGGCCGGAACGTGAGGGGATGCGCAAGGGGATCTACATCCTCCCCAACCTCTTCACCGCGGGGAGTCTCTTCGCCGGCTTCTACTGCATGGTCTCCACCGTCAACGGCGACTACCGCACCGCTGCGCTCTGGATCCTCGCCTCTTCCATCTTCGACGGTCTGGACGGCAAGGTGGCCCGCCTGACGGGCACCTCCTCCAAGTTCGGCGTGGAATTCGACTCGCTTGCGGATTGCGTCTCCTTCGGTGCGGCTCCGGGACTTTTGATGTACTGCTGGGCGCTCAGGCCGTTCGGCCGGGTCGGGTGGCTGGCCGGTTTCCTGCTCCTCGCCTGCGCGTCACTTAGGCTTGCCCGGTTCAACGTGCAGGTCGACACCGTGGAAAGCAAGCGCTTCGTTGGGCTTCCCACCCCGGCCTCGGCCAGCATGGTCTCGGCCACCGTGCTCCTCTTCTACCATTTCGGCTGGCCCAGTTCGCACTACAAGCTCGCCATTTTGGTGCTGATCTATTTCCTGGCGCTGCTCATGGTCTCCAACGTCCGCTACCTCTCTTTCAAAGACCCGAGCATGTTCAAGCGGCAGCCGTTCCCCTTCCTGGTGCTGGCGGTGCTGCTTTTGATCGTCGTCGCCGCCGAGCCGGTGGTGATGCTGTTCACGCTGTTCATCTGCTACATCCTCTCCGGGCCGGTCGGTTTCGTGATGACCTGGCCGCGCCGGCGCAGGCTGGAAAAGGCGCTGCGCAAGGGGCACGAGGAACTGGCGCAGGGGCACAAGAAGTAAACAGCCTTTGAAAAAAGTGTTGACATGCGTCGGCACTTTTTCCTATTATCGCCAGAAGTGTTAAAGGCAGTGATGAGGAGTAGTAGCCTTTCCTTCCTCTCCAGAGAGCCGGTGGTTGGTGCAAACCGGTGTGGAAGCAGGTGAACTCGCCTCGGAGCCGTCGTGATGAAGGCCTGTCGTCAGGCTCTAGTTACGGCCGTCCGCCCGCGTAAAGGGTCAAACGAGGTCCGCCGCAAGGCGGATGAACGAGGGTGGTACCGCGAAAGCTTTTGAAGCCTTCGCCCCTTGCTTTGGGGCGGAGGCTTTTTTTATTCCCGCTTTCACCGGTTCATGGCAGAAAAGGCGAAGCATAACATCCACGGGAGGAACAAGTGAAAAACACGGAACCGACAACCATCAAGATCTTCGACACGACACTCAGAGACGGGGAGCAGTCCCCCGGCGCCAGCATGAACATCGAGGAGAAACTGCGCCTCGCCAAGCAGCTGCAGAAACTGAACGTGGACATCATCGAGGCGGGCTTTCCGATCGCTTCCGAGGGTGATTTCGAGGCGGTCAAGAAGATCGCCCAGACCATCAAGGGACCCGAGATCGCCGGTCTCTGCCGTGCCGGTTTCAAGGATATCGACCGCGGTTGGGAGGCGCTTCAGTACGCCGAGGAGCGCGGCAGGATCCACACCTTCATCGCCACCTCCGACATCCACATGAAGTACAAGCTGCAGATGTCCCCGGCCAAGGTGCTGGAGGCGGCCGTCGCCGGCGTGAAGCGTGCGCGCGGCTACACCCCGAACGTCGAGTTCTCCTGCGAGGACGCCGTCCGGACCGACCTGAAGTTCCTGGCCGAGGTGGTGGGCGCGGTCATCGACGCCGGCGCCAAGGTGGTGAACATCCCCGACACGGTCGGCTACACCATTCCCTTCGAGTACTTCGAGATCATCAAGTACCTCAAGGAGAACGTGAAGAACATCGAGGACGCGACCATCTCCGTCCACTGCCATAACGACCTGGGGCTTTCGGTAGCCAATTCGCTCGCCGCTATACAGGCCGGGGCGGGGCAGGTGGAGTGCACCATCAACGGTATCGGCGAACGCGCCGGCAACTGCTCCCTGGAAGAGTTCGTCATGTCGGTCAGGACCCGCGGCGACATCCTTCCCTTCAGGACCAACGTGGTAACCGAAGAGTTGACCCCCGCCAGCCGCCTTTTGACCAGCATCACCGGCATCGCGGTGCAGCAGAACAAGGCGATCGTCGGCGCCAACGCCTTCGCCCACGAGGCGGGCATCCACCAGCACGGCATGCTGATGGATAAATCCACCTACGAGATCATGACCCCCGAGTCCGTGGGCCTGAAGGCGAGCGCCCTGGTTCTCGGCAAGCACTCCGGCCGTCATGCCTTCAAGAAGCGCTTGGAAGACCTCGGCTTCGAACTGGACGACGAGAACCTGAATAAGGCGTTTACCCGCTTCAAGACGCTCGCCGACCTGAAGAAAGAGGTCTACGACGAGGACCTGGAAGCCATCGTGGCCGACGAAGTGATGCGTAAGAACGAGAAGTACAAACTTTCCCACATCACCGTCACCTGCGGCTCCTTCGCCGTCGCGACTGCCACCGTGCAGATGGAGATCGACGGCGAGCAGGTGCGTACCGCCGAACTGGGCGACGGCCCGGTCGACGCCACCCTCAAGGCGATCAAGCAGCTCACCAAAACCGACGCGAAGCTGGTACAGTATAACGTCGGCTCCATCACCGGCGGCACCGACGCTCAGGGCGAGGTCACCGTCCGCGTGGCCGAGGGCGAGCGTACCGTCGTCGGGCGCGGTTCTTCCACCGACATCATCGAGGCTTCCGCCAAGGCGTACATCGATGCGCTGAACCGGCTGCACTTCGCCACCGTCCGAGACGTGGAAACGCTGTAGTCCGGCAATCGACTTCAAGAGGGGCTTCGGCCCCTCTTTTTTTTACCTGAGTAGCAGCGCCAGGAGAAAATGTCATGTCTCGATGCAATTCGTCGTTTTTTTGATGAAAAACGTCATATAGCGATGAAAAACGTCGTTTTTTGTATTAAAAACAGCATTTTTTGATGCGAAACGTCATTTTTTGGATGAAAAACGCCGTATTTCGAAACGAAACGTCATTTTCGGGAGCAAACATATCACTTTGCGAAAGCGTAGGACGTCTTTGGCGAAAATATGGAAATGTCAACCAAAACCTCACCTCAGACGTTCGTCAAGGTTGAGGAAGCGTTGCAAACGATCACTAAATCATTACACTTTTTTGCGTTGCAACTTTCTGGCGGTTTGTGCCATTGTGATCTCATACTTGGGGAGGACAACTCATGAGAATGCTGACCATCCTCGGTTTGATCTGCGCCGTCACCGGCTTCGGGAGTGCCGAAGCGGCCTCGACCTGGCAGACCCTCGGGTTTGACGGCAGCGTCTTTCGTAGTGGAGCGCCCGACGCCGTCATCCAGGTGAGGGACGGCTATCTCCCGGTGGCGGGAAGTGGGGGCGTTCGCAACGATCAACTTCCCCTGGGAACTGGAGCCGTCGCCGTGCTCTGCTTTCAGCAAGTAGCAGGCGGTAAACTCGCGACGCACCCGGCGGTGACGGCAATAGGTGGCGTTGCCGTGACCTTGACTGCTAAATCTTCAACCGTTGCCGGTCGCACCGATGCGAACGGCTATCTCATCATGGCGCTGCCTCCGGGCAGCTACGACGTGCGTCTCCTCGGTTTTTCACAGAAAGTGATCGTGGAAGGCGGTAAAACTGCCCTTGTCGCTATCAGGGGCGGGAAAAGGATGGTGGACTAGTGAACTGCACGCGCATCACGGCCTTCTTCAGGTCGGCCGGTAAACTTTTGTCCTCTGGCATCTTGTTGTTGCTGATTCCCGCCGCCGTCTCCGCGGCGGCCATCGACGACTACTACCTGTCGGCTTTCGGGGCTCTGCCCGCCGGCAGCCCGGTGGAAAAGGCCGTCCTGTCGGTCGCCGCGCCGACCGGCGAGGCGGTGCGCAGCCAGACACCGCTGCGGCACGCCCTGAAACGGGACTGGTCGACCCTGCAGGCTTCGACCCAGGCGGCCCTGGCCAAAGTCGTGGCCGCACCGACACTCTCCGGCACGCCGCAAACCCTCATCTCGTCCGGCGGGCATTTCGCGATCCATTACACAACCAGCGGCTCCGATGCGCCCGATGTCGCGGCCATCAACGGTTACACCGGGCTTTCTCTCAATAGTCCTGCCGATTGGGCTGCCCAGGTAGGTACCGCCTTCGAGAATGCCTACGCCTTTTACGATGCCCCCGGCGGGCTTGGCTATCATCCGCCGCCCAACTTCCCCGGCACGCCGTTCAACGTATACCTGCTCAGTCTTGCTTCCCAGCAGGCATACGGGTTCACGCAAAGCGACCAGCCTGCACCATCGTCTTCCTTCCCGTACGCCTATACCAGCTACATAGAGATAGACAAGGATTTCACCGCCAGCATCTACCAGCCGACTACGTATACGCCGCTGCAGAGCCTCGACGTCACCTCGGTTCACGAATACCATCACGCCAACCAGTACGGCTACAACTACTATTTCGACATCTGGTACGCAGAGGCTACCTCGACCTGGTTCGAAAACGAACTGTACCCGTCGGTCACCCAGCTCTACTCCTATCTGCAGGGGTGGCTCCAGAACAGCACGCGGCAACTCGACCTGCCCCAATCGGATCAGTTTTTCAACAGCCAGGCGTATGGCCGCTGGTTGTTGAACCGCTATTTTGCCGAGGCTCACGGCGGCCGCGACGTAGTACGCGCTTTCTGGGAGGCACTGGTGCCGATATCGCCGCCGGGCAACGGTGGCGATATCCCGATGGCGCCGGTCATCGACTCGGTGCTTCGCGCATCCTACGGCAGTACCCTTGGCAACGATCTCCTCGGATTGGCGAAGAGGGTCTATGTGGGGGACTGGGCGACCTTGCCGACCGACGCGAGAAGCCTTGCAGACTTGAAATACAGCCCGGTGTCGACGTTTACTATTTACCCGGTGAATACCACCAATTATCCGAGCACCACCGTGGGCGGCACGACCACTCCCAGCCCCTGCACGGTGACCTTGCCGCATTATTCGTTCGGCTTCTACAAATTCACCCCCAGTTCATCCGTAGGTACGCTGAACGTCACTGTGACCAAGAACGCCGGCATCCAATCGACCCTGCTCGTCAAGAGGTCCGGTGCGATTTCCGAAGTTGCCGCCAACAGCGACGGTTCCTACACGGTCGCCGGCTTCAGCTCATTCGCTGCTAGCGACGAGGTGGTGCTGCTTTTGGTGAACACCACCAACAGCGACGGTCAGCAGGCGAACTTCAGCACCGACGGCAGCGTTGCGCCGTTCACCACCGCCAGCAGCGGCGGCGGTGGTGGGGGAGGGTGCTTTATCGCCACCGCGGCCTATGGCAGCTATCTCCATCCGAAGGTGGCCGAACTCAGGGATTTCCGCGACCGCTACCTTTTGACCAACGCGCCGGGGCGGCTGTTCGTGGCGGCCTACTACCGGC
>Ga0209415_10003127_pt1 | contig 30769 bp, 18 predicted proteins | sample PeaSoiSIISIP2007_FD_187696 | JGI IMG/M metagenome (GOLD analysis project Ga0209415, IMG submission 187696) | Peat soil microbial communities from Weissenstadt, Germany - SII-SIP-2007 (SPAdes) (version 2) | ecosystem: Environmental > Terrestrial > Soil > Wetlands > Peat | place: Germany... | reverse complement strand
CGGGCCGCGCTCGCGGCGCCGAGAGTGCCCAGCGCCAAGCAGATCGAGCGGGAGTTCACGGCCGAGGCGGCGCGCGCCCGAGCGCTCGCGAAGGTCCGTTTCGAGCGGACGCAGGAACGGGTGGAGAAGGTCCGATCCAAGCGCCTGCAGCTGGTCCAATGGGTTCGCAATCCCGCGCGGATGATCTGGGCCAAGCACGCGGAGCTGAACGCGATCGGCAGGGCGCGCACGGAGTTCCGGCGCGCCCATTTCGGGCTGAAGGTTCGTCAGGACTGGGCGCGCTCGGCGAAGGGCCAGGCGTTCATCGCCAATCGGCGACAGCCGGGTCTGGAAGCCGCGGCCGAAGCGGCCCGCAAGCGCCGGACGCTCGAACGAAAGATCAAGCGGATGGACAACCGGATCGTCACCGCGACGCGGACAATCGGCGATCTGCGCGTGGTCCAGCAACTTGGCGGCCGCGAGCTTCGTGTGCCGGCCAAGTCACCCGACGAGACGCGCTTTCTCCGCGACGTTGGGCGGCCGGCCAGGGACGCCTTGATGCGGTTCCCGGCGCCCGCCCGTCAGCAGGCCGTCGAGCTCTTGAACCTTGGTCTCGGCCGAAAACTCGGCCGCGGCTTCATTCCCGGATTGTAGGAGGAACCCCGCCCATGACGACGGCGAAGCGAGCCGCGATCATCCTGCCGGCGGCGGTCGCGGCGATCCTCATCGCCTTGGCGATCGCCACCCAGCAGGTGGCGTCGGTTTTCCACTATCCGCGGGAGTTCGGCGCCGGCCTGTTCGACGCCGGTGGCCTGCGGATTTACGCGCCGTGGACATTCATCGGCTGGTACTTCCGTTTCGGCCAGACCTACCCCCGCCAGTTCGATATGGCCGGGCTGATCGCGCTCGGCGTCGCTCTGCTTCCAGCGATGTTCGTGATCGCGCTCACCCGCCGGCGCCACCGTGAGCCGCGCAAGTTCGGCGCGGATGCGTGGGCGGACCTGGCCGATGTCCAGAAGGCCAAGCTCGTCGATCCGAGCCGCGCGATCAGCGGCCGGGTGCTTGGGCGTTTCGAGGGCCGCTACCTGACCTACAGCGGCATCGAGCACGCGATCATCGTCGGCGCCTCGCGAAGCGGGAAGGGGGCCGGCCATGTCGTCCCGACCTTGATCGCCTGGCCGCACAGCGCCTTCGTCTATGACCGCAAGGGGGAGCTCTGGCACATCACCGCCGACCATCGAAAGCGGTTCAGCCACGTCTTCTACTTCTCGCCGACCGACCCCAACACCGTGCGCTGGAACCCGCTCTTCGAGGTGCGCAAGGGCGCCATGGAGATCGCCGACATCCAGAACGTCGTCGGGATCCTGGTGGACCCGCTGGGCCGCAAGGCCGGCGACCTCAACTTCTGGGACCAGAGCGCCACGGACTTCTTCACCGCCGTCATCCTGCACGTCCTCTACAGCGAGACCGACGAGAACAAGAACCTCGCCCAGGTGAGGCGGCTGCTCATCAACATCGAGCCGACCCTGCACGCGATGGCCCACACCAGGCATCGCTTCAGGCCCGACTTCCACGCCGCCGACGGCTTCGCCCGGGACGAGTTCGGCGAGAAGATCATGGAGATCCACCCGGAGGTCCTGCTAGGCGCCACGGCGCTGTCCAGCATGGACGAGCGCGTCAAATCCAACGTGCTGGCGACCTGCAGGGCCTCCCTGTCGCTCTGGGCGGACCCCCTGGTCGAATACGCCACCAGCTGGTCGGACTTCTCGATCGGCGACCTGGTGTGCTCGGAGGCGCCGGTGTCGTTCTACATCATCACGCCGCAGGCCCACGCCGACCGTCTGGCCTTCCTGGTGCGTGTCTTCACCCGACAGACCATCAACAGCCTGATGGAGAGCGAGCATGCCGACAGCCGCGGCCGCCGCAAGCTCCATCGCCTCCTGCTGCTCCTGGACGAGTTCCCGAAGCTCGGGAGCCTGCCGTTCCTGGAGAACGCCATGGGCGAGATGGCGGGCTACGGCATCACCGCCCACCTGGTCTGCCAGAGCTTCAACGACGTGTTCTCGAAGTACGGCGACAAGACGCCGCTCTTCGACAACATGCACATCACGGCCACTTTCGCGACGTCGGAGCCGACCAGCATCGAGAAGGTCACCCGCCGCGCGGGCAAGGCGCTGGAGATGCGCGACAGCTTCAGCGATCCCCGTACGATCTTCGGGCGCGCCCACCGCTCAACGTCCCAATCGGAACAGCAGCGCTACATCCTCTCCGAAGAGGACGTGCGCGGCCTCGACGACCGCAAGCAGTTCCTCTTCGTCAACAACACCAAGCCGATCCTCGCCGACAAAATCCGCTACTACGAGGAGCCGTTCTTCAGGGCGCGCACCGGCGACTATTTCCATGGCGTGCCGGCGGCCTACCAGCAGCGCCCGGGCGCCGCCGACCTCCCCAGCAAGGCCCACATCGACTGGAAGGGCGTCAGGGCCGCCCAGGCGGCCCCGGAGGGCTTCGCGGGTGTCTCGCCTCCCACGGCGCACCGGAGGGCCTCGGCGGGCGCCCTGGCGGCCGCGGCGGAGGATTTGCCGCCGGGCAGCCACCTCGATCCAGGAGAGCATCTTGACTTGCAGCCCGTGTCCGGGCTGCGCGGCCACTATGACGACGATGACGGGAGTCTGGGCTGACGTCGGAAGCCTCACCGCCACCCGAAGCCGCCCGTCTCACGATTCCTTAGCTCCTGGACGCCCCAATGCCGCACCACCATCCCGTCGTTACCGACCGAAAGGTCGCCGCGCTCCGCCAGGCCATGGGGCCGGTCATCGCCAGCGCGCTGGCCGATCGGCTGGTCGTCGAGGTCATGGTCAATCCGGACGGCAAGATCTGGGTCGACCGGATAGGGGAGGGGAGGTCCTGGACCGGCCACAATCTCGCGGCGGCGGATGCGGACCGCATCCTGCGTCTGCTGGCCGACCACGCCGGCGAAGTCGTCACCCGCGAGCGCCCCCGGATCAGCGCCACGCTGCCGGAGACGGGCGAGCGCTTCCAGGGCGCGTTCATGCCTGTCGTGGCCAGCCCGGCCTTTGCGATCCGCAAGCGCCCGGAGGTCGTCTTTACGCTCACCGAGTACGTCGAGAAGGGCATCATGACCGCGTGCCAGGCCGAGGTCATCCGCGAGGCCGCCGAGGCCCACCAGAACATGCTGATCGTCGGTGGGACCGGCTCGGGAAAGACGACGCTGGCCAACGCCATCCTGGTCGAACCGGCTTTCGCCCGCGACCGCGTGGTCCTGATCGAGGACACCGCCGAGCTGCAATGCTCGGCCGAGGACAAGGTCCAGATGCTCACCAAGCGCACCGATCCGCCGGTGACGATGACCGACCTGGTCAGGGATACGCTCCGGCTCCGCCCGGACCGGATCATCATCGGCGAGGTCCGCGACGGCTCGGCGCTGGATCTCCTGAAGGCTTGGAACACCGGTCACCCAGGCGGGCTGGCGACCATCCACGCCAACAGCGCCGCCGAGGGACTGACGAGGCTGGAGGACCTGATCGGCGAGGTGACCCAGCGGATCCCCTACCGGGCGATCGCCCAGGCCATCAACGTCATCATCTACATCGAGCGGACCCCGGAGGGCCGCCAGGTCCGGACCGTCAGCCGCCTGGTCGGGCGCCGGGACGACGGCTACCTTCTCGAGGCCGCCGAAGATTGACGCCTTCGCCCGGCGGACGTGTGGGATCGCACATGATCCGCGAAAGGGCAGGGGCCTTGCTCAGCATCGACGCGATGATTTGCTCCTGCGTGACCTCCCCAAGCTGACGCCAAGACAACCTTGGCTTTGCTGACAATTTGCATACCACGGGTGTGTAGCAGCCGCGCTTCCGGGAGGCGACGGTTCCTCCGTGGGCGCAGACGAAGATCTTTTGGCGCTGGGGCGCGAAATTCGTCGTCACCGGAAAGCAAAGAAGTTCAGCCAGGAACAGCTGGCGGAACGCGCTGAACTGACCCGCAACTACATCGGCTACCTGGAGCGCGGCGAGCGAAACCCGCGAGCCAAGACGCTCTTCCAGCTGGCCCGCGCCCTGGATGTGGGAATGGCCGAGCTCATGCCTGCCAAGCCTGCGGCGGCGAAGACAAGCTAGGCGCCTGCGCGCGTCGCCACCCGACAAGCGCAACGACGTCGGTCCTAGCGATCTTCCCGGTTTCGACTTGAGAGCCAGCGTTCGAGCAGGATCGCCCCGGCGGAGAGCACAACGACATACGGCCAGACCGGCAGGTCGGGGAGGGCGGGCGCCACGAGCGGCACGAAGGCGCCGGCCATGCAAAACGCCATCGGCAGAAGGAGAAGCCAGCTGTGGCGGCCCATCCAGAACACTCCGTTCGCCGAAACTGTCGCCGCCATCATCTTGTCTGATCGATCTCGCCGACGGAGCCGGTCCCGCAGTTCGTTATCAACGCGGGCGTTGCTTCGTCGTCGAACTCAACCTACACACCGCCAGTGTGTATTTCGTTAAACCGAAGCGGGCAGCCCGGAGGTCGAGAACCATGGTCGTCGCAGCGTCCAAGCCTGATCCGGTCGACGTGCATGTCGGCGCGCGCCTGAGGCTCCGGCGGCTTCAGGTCGGCATGAATCAGGGCGCTCTGGCCAGGGCGATCCGGGTTACCTTTCAGCAAGTGCAAAAGTACGAGCGCGGCGCGAACAGAGTGAGCGCTTCGAGGCTCTACGCGGCGTGCAACGTCCTGGGGGTGAAGCCAGACTACTTTTTTCACGAACTTCCGGCACAGGACACGGGGAGCGATGGCGGCGACAATGAGCGTCCCTCCGAGCTGTTGATGACGCCGCAGAGCCTGGAATTGGTGTCACTTCTGCCGGACATCGATCCGGAGGTGCGTGGCGCAATCCTAAAATTGGCGCGAGTCCTTGCGAAGGTGAGGCCGGCGACCGCGGTGGAGCGGGTCTGACTAGGTCTGCGCCGTCCTACGCTTTCTGAGAAATAACATACGTCCTCGCCCCCTGCGGCAGCCGCACCATTGCGGTCGCTGTCTGCAGTTGGCGAACCTGATCCGCCAGCGACCGGGTGAAGTCGAAGCGGGCGCCGCGGTCGGGACGCCAGGCTCCGAAGCCCTGGTCGAACAGGACCAGCGCCCTGCGGCCACTGGCGAAGGTGAGCGTCAAGCGGCGGCCGTGCTCAGGGCGTGTTAGTCGCAGATCCAGGGCCAGGCCACGGTCCGCCGCGTAAGCGCCAGCCACGGCGCTACGGTGCGCTTCCAGCGGCCAGTCGTTGTCCAACCAAGGAGAGGGCGTCGGGGCCGGACGCACCTCGAAGGTGCGCACTGTCAGCGGTGTGCTCTCGCTGCCCCGTGGCGCCGCGACCACCGCGGCCAGCGTGTCGAGGCACAGCCGCAGGGTCGCCGGCGAGAGCAAGTAGCGGTCCTCATAGACGAGTGAGGCGACGACCTCGTCGCGCGGGACGCCGGCAATCTGCAGCTGCTCGCGCAGCATCGCCGCCGCCCGGGCGCCGAACCCGGCGATGGGGCCGTCGAGCTCGTGGCCGAGTTGGCGTAGAGTCGCGCCAGGCGGCGGGGCCAGCCGCGAAGCCTCCACTGGCGCGCCGTGCCAGAGCGCATGCGGTGCCTCGAAACGAACGATGGGGGCCGTCTCGGGCCGCCCCCAGGCGTCCGAAACCTGCGCGGCGGCCTCGTCACGGGTCGCGAAGATCAGGGCGGACCCGTCGGCCGATACGACCTCGGCGACCAAGGCGCCGCCGTTTGCGCAAGTCGGCACCGCCCCTTCTTCGAGGCTCACGCTCCAGCGGTTGACGAGATCGCGCAACAGCAGCAGCTCGGCGCCGCTCAGCGCCTCTATCGCCCCGCGGTCGACCGCCAACACGGCGCTGCGACCACGTCCGACCCAGTGCCGCGCCAGCTTCGCCGCGGACCAGTCGCTCAGCGCCGCCGGGTCGAGAGGACCGGCCAAGCGAAGCGTGAGCTGAGTTCCGCCGCGCTCCATCGCCTGCTGCAAGTCGTCCAGCAGATCGAGGCAGAACCGCGCGTCCGGGCCGGCGCGATCCGCCTCCAGCGGTGCCGCGTCTGCAAGCAGCCGCTCGCGCACCAGCGCCAGAGCTGAGCGTCGGTCGAGCCGCCGCACGTCGTCCTCGACCAGATCGCTGGCCAGAACGCACGCCGGGCAGGCGCGGTCGCACCCTTCAACCTTACAATCCAAGATCTGCTCCATCCCTTCGAGCAGGTCAGCGAACAGTTCGCCGGCCTTCACCGCGAAGCCCGCACCGCCGGACGCTTTGTCGTGCAGGAAGATCGACATGGTTTGGGCGCCGAACGCATCCAAGCGAGGCTCCGCCGATAAACCCATCTCGTCGGTGCCGATGCCGAGGCGTCGGGCGAGCGCTTCGCGCAGGGCTACGGCCAATGCCAGGGCTCCGCCGCGGTCGGGCCAGCCAGCCGGCTGCAGCTCGAAGACGTCCGTGCGGATCTCGTGGCCGAGAAGCAGCCCTTCCTTACGGGCGAACGGCTTGTCGGAACCCTCGCAGTCTGCCCCCTTGCCGATCAACGGCGGGTGCGGCCGGCCGGGATCGTAGCCGTCGGCGCGACCACAGTAGAGGCAGACCGCGTAGCCGTCGCCCGAGGGTCCCGCGTTACAAAAGAATACCGACCCCTCCGATGTTCCGCGGCGGCGCCCGCGCGCTGGGTCGAACAGGCCGGTCCAAACCGCGCCTCGGGCCGAGACGACGGCCGGTTCGGCCGGCACGTAGGTCACCACATCGGCGTCGGCATGGGGTTCAACGCGCAGGTCGGCGGCGAAACCCGCAGGCTGCAGGTACTCCGCCCAATCGGCCGCGGCCTGGTGGCACGCAGGACACTCGGCCGCCTCCGGCGCCGTCGGCGCCACACCCGACTCGCCGCATCGGCGGCAGCGCCAGCGCAAGCGGATCGCCTGGACCTCGCGGACACCATCGAGATTAGCGGGCCGGCGCCAGTTGAGGGTGACGCCGGCCGACCGGTGCACCAGTCCGTCGAGCACGACTTCAGAGCCCGGCGCATATTCGCGAATGGCCACGTCCAGCCCCCGGGATGGGAACGCGGAGAAACGCGAGCGCTCCTCGCTGAGGTCCACCCCCTGCTCGGGCTTGTCCTGACGGCTGATGAAGGACACCACCCCGGTCGGAAATCCGTGCCCCGGCAGCACGCCGCGGTCGGCCAGCACGCCCAGCAGGTAGTCTCCACACATCCGATGCAGCTGCATCCGCAAGCGGTCCGCTGCCGCCTTGTCGTCCGCCCGCCCGGCCGCGACCGCCTGGACTGAGCGCCACTCGCCGGCGAAGGCTGCGCGCGCCTGGTCGAGCGCCTCGGCGGCGGCTTCGCAGACGCCGAGGTCGCCCTCTAGGAAAGAGCCGCGCGTCAACCGCAACAGCGGCTCGGCGAAGCGCTCTGCTACCACTGGATCGCGCGCCCAGGCAGCCATTTGCGCCGCGGCGTTGTCGCCTTCCTCCGGAGCGCCCGGCGCAGCGGGGCAGCCAAAGAAGGGGCCTACCTCCATGGTGAGTGCGTTGCCGCCGCGCTCGCGCACGAAGGCGGAGAACAAAAGCGCGTTCACGTGGCGCTGGACGATCACACGGCTCTGCAGCGCGACTCGCGGCGGGGCCAACGAACGGCCAAGGTAGCGCGCCGGGTCGCCGAAGGCGTCGCGCTCCAAAGCCTGGTCGCGGCAGAACGTGAAGGCCATCGATAGCGGCTGGCCTCGCCGTCCGGCCCGTCCCACGCGCTGGCGATAATTCGCCACGGACGGCGGCAGGTTGGTCATCATCACGTGCGACACCGACCCGATATCGACGCCCATCTCCATGGTCGTCGAGCAGTTCAGCACGTTGATCGAGCCGGTCTTGAACTCGCTTTCGTAGCGCCGGAGCTTGGACGGCGGCTGCTGCGCCGAGTGTTCAGCAGAGCGGAAGTAGTCCGAGAACTGGGCGATGCGGTCGCCCAAGTCGCTCCAGGCGCCGCTGGCGCGCAGGTGGGCTAGAGTGGCGTCGGCTATCAGCCACGCCCCGATCAAACTCTCCGCCTCTGCCAGGGGCGCCGATTTGGCTTCGCCACGGAACGGCAGCGGATGACGCGGCATAGAGATCGGCTCGGCCACCCTTCCGGGCGCGCCGCGAGCCTTGGCGCCATAAGGCGTCAACCCCTTGAGGGTCACGTCCAAAACGCGCCGCGTGACTGGGCACAGGAAGGCGTCGGTCACGGGAGCGATGCGGGCGGCCGACAGGTCCAGCTGCCGGGTCGTCGCCCCGGACCGGGTTAGCAACGGCTCAAGTGCTCCCCAGGCGCGGGCGAAAAGGTCGTTGAACCGCTCCCGCGTATCGAGGGTATCGAGGCTGCGGCCGGAAGCCTGTTCCAGCAATGACACCACCATCGGCGGGCGACCGATTGCTGCCGATGCGAAGTGCGGCCATCGGACCTCGAATTTCGCCAGTTGGCGGTCTGGCCGGAACACCAGCTCCTTGGGCTCCACCTTCGGCGTGATCCAATGCAGCACGTCCCGGGGCGTGCGCACCGCCGCGCGGCCGCGGGCGATGAAGGTCAGCAGGAGGTACAGAAAGTCGCGCCAATCGCGGGGCGAAAGACCTATGCCGGTCCAGTCAGACGGGACCATCGCGTCGGGTAGCGCGTCGATCGTCTCGAACCGCAGCCGCGCCAGGCCCATGGTTTCGGGCGCGTTGGCCCGGGGCGGACGGCGCACGAGCTCGCGCAGCAGCAGGAACTCCGCCAGCTCCCGCGGCCGCTCGAATCGCGCGTCGCGGCGCGCCCACACCGCCTTGAGCCACACCCGCACCTCCGGCCGGTCGGCCAGCCGGTCGACCATCGTTGCCCAAGGCAGCCCGCGTTCGCCCGCGGCCAACAGCCCGGCCAACTCGCGCCGTTTGTCCGCGAGAACGCCTGCAAGCACCTTGTTGCCGTCGGCCAGGGGTTCGAGTTCGGCAATCGCTTCCTCGGCCGCTTTGATTTTTTCCGGATCCCCACCCCTCGCCAGCTCGTCCTGGACCGTGTGGTAGACAAAGGAGCGCACGAAGTTGCGCTCGGCCGCCACCTGCAGTTTGGCCGAGAGGCGGGCCGTGCCTTGCCGACTGTCGGTGAACGACAGCAGTTGGCGGCCCATCACCGGCGGGACCACGCCATTCGTCCAGCGCTCCGGATCATCGGAGTCCGGCGCGCGCGACGCGCCTTCCAGCAGAATCGGGGTCGCCGTTCCCAGGATGAACGGCGCTCCAAATCGAATCGGCCGAATCAGGTCCGCCCCCGGCTGGGCTCGAGTGCGGCATGCCGGGCACACGTGCGGCACGTCGTGGTCAAAGGCCGCAAGCCGGGTCAGACCCTCGCCTTCACGATCGCGCACCTCCCCGCTGACTGCGTCCGTCCATAGCCAGCGCATGGCGCCACCGTGCGCACCGAGCGCGATCAGTTTGCGGTCGCCGGGGCCCTGGGGCGTGCCGCCACCCTCGTCGCTATCGTCGCCATCAGTCTCCCCGGGATCGCGGTCCGCATCGAGCGAGAACTCGTCGGCAACCGGCCCTCGCGGCGGGCGCGCCAGCTTGCCGGCCGTGGTCTCGATTACGTCAAGGAACGGTTCGCCGCAGTCGCTGCAGGAGACCACCTCGAACAGCGGCCCGCCACAGCGGCAGCGGTCTGCCGATAGGTGATGGATCGCGCCGAAGGGCCAGTCAGCTGGGCGTGGTTCCGTGCAATTCGGGTTGAGGCAGGACCACAGGCCCGGCGCCGCCCGGTGGAAGGCGTGCACGCGCATGGGCGCCAAGCGCTCGTTGGCGTCGGAGACGGCGGTCGCCAGGCTGACGGCCAGGGTGGCCGGGCTATAGCCTACCTCGCGCGCCACCTGCTCCACGGCCGACCATGGCGTCGGCCCGTCGTAGATGCGTTCGATCAGCGGCCGGACTTTCGGGTGGCCACCCAGGTGGGCGAAGGGATCGCGGTCGCCTTTCGAACCATCGTGTATTGGCGGCAGGGTGGGTCGCCGTGTTCTGCCCTCGACAACGTGCACGCGTTCCAACGGGGCGCCCGACACGTCGGCCAGGAACTGGCGAAGCGCGCCGGCGACTGCCGCGCCGCCGCCAATTGTCGCTGAGGTTGCGATGAAGCGCACGTCCGCCGGATCGACTCCGAAGGCGAGGCACACACGGCGCAGCAGGAGCGCCATCTCAGCTGCTTTGGCGCCGACGTAGGTGTGGGCCTCATCCAGCACGACGTAGCGCAGCTTGCCCCGGGACTTGGCGAGGATCGGCCCATCCTGCGGACGCAGCAGCATGTACTCGAGCATAGTCACGTTGGTGACTAGGATCGGTGGTGGAGCCTCACGCAGGGCTTTGCGATCGACTACCGTTTCAGGTCGGGCCGCGTAGGTTCCGGCCTTCACGCGTTCGGGCAACAAGCCGTTGTAGAGAGCGAAGCGGAGCTTGCCGGCGAACGGTGCGGTCCAAGCCCGCAGGCGCTCTTCCTGGCTCGCGATCAGGGCGTTCAGCGGATAGAGCATGATCGCCTGGACGCCTTCGAGGCTGTGTGCCTGCCCGTCGGTCTGGCGCGCTAGGTCGTCGAGGATTGGCACCAGGAAGCACTCGGTCTTGCCCGAGCCCGTGCCGCTGGTCACCAACACCGAATTCGCCCGCTCTTGGTCGCCGACCAGGCGCCAGGTTTGGAGCTGGTGCGCGAAGGGATGCATCTCGCGCCCGAAGCGCCGGTCGACCGGCTCGGCCTCGTCAAGGGCCGAGACGAGCGAAGGGTGCAGCAATCCGCCGGAGAGATCGTCCATGGTCTCGTCGGCCGTCACGTTCGGCAGCGCAGCTTCCAGGATCGGTTCCTGGAGTAGACCACCGCGACGCGGATCCAGATCGCCGTAACTGGCGCGAATGTGCGCCGCGAGGCCGGCGTGGTTCAGCCCTGTCTGACCGAGGATGGCCTCGGTAGAACGGCGGCGAATGGAGTCGATGGCGTCGAACGGGGTCATGGTCAGCAACTCAGGGCTCGGCCTTGGGCAAGGCTCGACAGGCAGGCGGCGAATAGGTCGGCGAAGGCGATGGGCTCCTCGGCGCGCGCAGCGCGGGCTCGCAGGACCTGGCGACGCGACAGCCTCGCCTGACCGGCCGCGGCCAGTGCGGCGGCGCAAGGCGCGTCCAGCCCCTCCCAATGAGCAGGCAGAAACCGACCGCTGAAATCAGGCAGCGCGGCGCGAAGGTCGGCGTCGCCAGCGCGGAAGCAGGACAGAAGCGCCGCGTCAGTCGTGGGGGCGTAGGCGCGGTTGTCGTCGACCAGATGCGCCGTGCGGGCGACGCGATCGTTGGCGGCCTGGCCCATCGTCGAAGCCGCTCCGGCGTCCTGAGCCACCCCGAGGCCGGCATAGGTCAGCGGCAGCCGCAGCATTGGTTCGAGGCGCGCAAGCGACTCGGCGACGTTCGTCACGGCCTCGGCGGCGATGCCGGCCCCCCGGTCCGCTGTCATCCCTGCCGCCAGCAGACGCTCCAGATGAGTGCGTTGAAGTGCAAAGGCCCCTCGCCAAGTCTCGATCGGCACCAGACACCACAGGAATGGCAGATCGCGCTCCAGCGCCCAGATCGACGCGCGCTCGTCGGCGTCCGTGGTCGTCGCCAGCAGCGTCGCCAGCGCCGCAGGCTCGGCCGCCACGCGTCTCAGGGCGTCCATGGCTGACGGCGGCAGACCGTTCAGGCGCGAGACGAGCGCGCGAAGATAGTCGCGGTTGCGAGGCGCTTCGGGCGTATCGTCCTTCAGGTTTCGGATGGCGCGGCCGATCTCGGTCGACCTTTGATCGACAGAGGCGGTCATCGAGGCCTGCTGCAGCTCGCACCAGTCGGCGGTGAGATCGGGCGGCGCGCCTAGGGCTAGGGTTGGGCGACCGACGATGCATTCGCCCTCGCGCAGGACAGCCACGCCTGGGCCGACACAGCTTTCCGGTAGCGGCGCAGGGCCTTCGCCGTCGGCGATAAGCCGGTAGCCTGGCTCAAGGATCGAGAACCATTCAAGCCGCTGCGGTCCGCGTGCAACGTCATCCCGCGACTCGACTTGCACGACGCCGTTGACGACCCGTCCGAGGGTCGCTGCATAGCGGCCGACATCGAGGCGCGGTCCCTCGCCGCGTCCGAACTCCAACGTCACCTTGTCGTCCAGCTCGCTGCCGCCGCTCAACAGGCGGTCGATCTCTTCGCTGAGCGCCCAGAGCGGTGTCTCGTCCTCGAACTGCACGCGGCTCTCACCATGCGCCGGACCTGAGAGATAGATTCGCTCGCGGCCGTCAGCGAAAGCGGTGGCGCCGCGCAGGTCATCGAGCATCACCGGCGCGCGGTCGGCAAACTTGCGGCCGTCCGAGCGGAAGAAGCCGCCCTGCGCCAGGCGGGCGCGTACCAAGATCTGCACGGGCTCGAACCCCGGCCCGTCGAGCCAGAGCGGCAGCCGCCGCGACGGCCTGCCCGTGAACCGCGCTTCGAGCCCATCGGCCGTCTCAGTCACTTCCAGCTGAGCCATTTCCGCGGCCCTCAGGCGCCAGCCCGCCGGCGCCGAGAGTTCGATGGCAACCTGCAGCCCTCCAGTCGGTCGGGTCTGGATCGACAGGTCTCGCGGCGTCACGACGAAGCGCTGGCGGTCCCGCAGGGCCCTAGAGGCGGGATCCCGCCAGACCACTTCAATCGCGCCGTGCGTGGGCGGAGCGGTGCGCCAGTCACGCCACACCGCCTCTCCGAAGCGACGCCAGTGCACCTCCCCAGCCGGCGTCGCCTCGGCCCGGCCCTCCGCCCGACGTCTCACCCGGATCGTCGGGGTTCCCGAGTAGATCGGAAGCGCGGCATCGGCCGACTCGACGCCGCGCAGCAGCTCGCCCTCGACGACCAGTTGCTCGGCGCGCTCGTCGTCGGCGCCCACTTCGACGCGGTAGTGGTCGCCGCCGCCGCTGGGCTCGACCCGCATCGGCCGGTTCACGTCGAACAAGCACGCCGCGGCGCCGCTCCACAGTGGCGCGATCGGATCCCCACCTTCCAGCGGCCGGGCCACGAAGCCAAGTGGCGTCCAGCAGAAGAGGCGCGGCCGGCGCGTCCGGGCTGATCCTTGCGCGACGAGCTCCATCTCTGGCCCGGGAGCCCTGTCGGCGTCGCCGCGCGGATCGGCAAAGAGCAGCACTTCGGCGCGCAGAGGTTCGCCCTGCGGCCAGACCAGGGACTGGTTCTCCGTCCCGGCGCGCAGCTCGATCTCTGCGGCAGTGTCGAAAGGCGCATCGCCGGCCAGCCGTCCCCCGCCGCGCGGGCGGCAGAGCCAGCCCTGCTCATCCTCGGTCGGGGGTTCGATCATCCCGAGCTCTCCGGCCAGCACAGAGGCCAGCGCGCCGGCGGCGTGCGCGCGCAAGCGCCCGTCTACGGGGCGAAACCGGGTGCGTCGCAGGTCGATCTCGCCGTCCATGCCGAGCCGGACGGCGGGACGCCAGGCTGCCCCGTCCCACCGCAGAAGCCGATGGGCGCGCGCGTCGCCGCCGCCGAGGCGGATCGCCCGAGCGCTGACGAGGTCGTCCAGCAAGCGGCGCGCGCCCTCACCAGCGAGGCCGATCGGCAGTTCATCGCGCCAGCCTGGCCGCGCGCCGTCCAGCCAGGCCGTGGCCGCCACACTCGCTGGCGCGCCGGCCGCCGCCTCGGCTTTCAGCCGCACGATCGCCAGCACGAGTTCCGCGCACAGCGCGTGGAACTCCTCGTGGTCGTAGGTCCCGAGGGTGGAGCCGAGCGTGCGGGAAAGCTCGGTCGCCCGCTCCTCGTCGACAGGACCGGCGGCCTCGACGCGCGCCAGCAACCGCACCAAGTGCAGCGGAATGCGCGCGTCCTGCCGCGACTCCAGCAGTCGCGTCGGAAAGCCGCCTTCCAGCGCCAGCGACATCAACCGCAGTTCGCCATGGGCCAGGCGCCGCGGCGCCCGTCCCCACCAGGCGAGACCTTGCCGCGCCAACGACTTGCGCGCCTCGGCGCTCAGGGCGCGGATCAGTTGTGGATAGGGCGCCTCCCAGCTGTAGCCGCCGCCGTCGTACTCGCGGCGGAACCACTCGGCGCAGTAGAGCACGAACGTGGCTGCGCTGCGGTCGTTCGCCTGCTCCAGGGCGCCGAGGCGGTGCAGGGTGTCAAGGCGGGCGCGAAGGCCGTCGAACTCGCCGTCGGACACGCCGTATCGGTAGAGCGGCTGGCGCGGCGCCTGGGCGCGCTCGCGGATGGTCCCCACAAGATCCAACGCCGCGACGCCCGCCGGTGCGGGGCCAGCGCCCGAGCGCAGCGACTGGATGGCGGCCATCACCTCGCACTGAAGGTCGACAGCGGCGTCGCCGCTCAGCTGTCTAAGGTCCTCGTTCAAAGCCTCGAGCGCGCTCAAACTGCCGCGGGCTGCGGCGAAGCGCGACTGAAGGATCGACTGCGATGGTGCGTCAGGTTTCGCCATTCTTCCCTCCTCGCTCTAGGTCGAACCCGCAAACGCGGCAACGCATGGCTGCAAGCAATGTTGTTGACGACCCGCGCCAACCCATCTAGTTTTAAGATGCATCAATTTTTACGATGGATCAAGAAACTCTATGCAAGGGTCAGGCGCGGCGATCACTGACGAGACGACGCCAGCGCGGCGCTGGGGTGCCGCACAGCGGCTGGAATTCATCGAATTCCGCGCTTTCTGGGAGGGCGCCGTCAACCGCTCCGATCTGACCGATCAGTTCCGCGTGTCCGCGCCCCAGGCGTCCAGCGACTTGGCCGCCTACAAGGAGCTGGCGCCCGCGAACCTGGCGTATGACGCCAGCGCCAAGCGCTACGTCGCGTCTGAGACTTTCACGCCGAAGCTGACCCGTCCGAACGCCGAGCAATACCTGGCGCAGCTCCAGGCGTGGCGCGCCGGTGTCGTCGAGCTAACCGACGCCTGGATCGGCGATCCGCCGTCGGTGGAGGCGATGCCGCTGCCGGCCCGGCGCGTCGAGGCGTCCCTGCTGCGCGACCTCATGACGGCCATGCGCGAGTCCCGCTCGGTCGAGATCCTCTACCAGTCGATGAGCGTCGTGAGGCCCGACCCGCGGTGGCGGCGCGTTAGCCCGCACGCCCTGGCGACCGACGGTCTGCGCTGGCACTTGCGGGCCTTCTGTCATGAGGACCAGTTGTTCAAGGACTTCATCCTGTCGCGCTGCCGCAGCGCGCGAAACCTCGGCATGGCAGGTGCCGGACCGAGCCAGGACGCAGACTGGCAAGCCTTTTTCGGCGTCCTCCTGTCTCCCAACCCATCGCTCTCGCCGGGCCAGAGGGCGGCGGTTGTCGACGAGTACGCCATGCCGGCGCGCGGCGAGCTGCAGCTAAGCGTCCGCCGGGCGCTGCTCTACTATCTCAAGATGCGCCTGCGGCTCGACGTGGAGGGCGACCGACCGGCCGAACGACCCGTGGTGGTCGCCAACCGCGCCGACTTCGAGACGGCGTTGGCGGCGGCGCGCGGCGAGGTGATCGAAGCGATCGCGGAGACCTCGACGTGAGCCGCGCGTCGGCGCTTGCGCGAAGCCGCGCCGCACCGATACCGTGGGTTTAGCGGGGGCGCCGTCAGTGTCGTTTTTCGAACAGCCGATCCTCAATTCGCCCTACGCCGCGCCCACGCGACACCACCAGCTGGGCGCGGACGGGCGGCCGCTGGAGCAGCCTCCGGTCGAGGGGCGCCGGCCCTCCGAGCTGATCTCGCCGGTGCCGCCGTCAAGTCGGCAGGGCAAGAAGGCCAAGCGGGGCTTGGCCGCGCGGGCGGCGCCCGCCCAGGCGGACCTGTTCTCCGAGCAGGAGGGCGCCGACGAGCAGGGGCAGGCCTACACCCTCACCCAGATCAACGACATCCGACAGTTGGTCTCGACCTGGCGGGCGCTATCGCCGGAGGCCGACTGGGGCGTCACACCCGTCACCAAGCGGCTGCTGTCGTGGTGGCGTGAGCATGACTTCGCCTCGCAGCGTCCCTTCTTCTGCCAGATCGAAGCCGTCGAGACCGCGATCTGGCTGACCGAGGTCGCGCCGAAGATGGGCCAGCATGCACCCGTCCGCCGCGCGATCGAGGCCGCGAACGCGGCGGCCAACCCTGAACTCCTCCGCATCGCCCTGAAGCTCGCTACCGGCGCCGGCAAGACCACAGTGATGGCCATGCTGATGGCCTGGCAGACCCTGAACGCGGTCCGCTCGCCGGCCAGCAACCTCTTCACCCGCGCCTTCCTGGTGGTGACGCCCGGGATCACGATCAAGGATCGGCTGCAGGTCCTCCAGCCCTCGCACGCGGAGAACTACTACGCATCGCGCGAGCTGGTTCCGCCGGACATGCTGCTCGACATGGCGCGGGCCAAGATCGTGATCACCAACTACCACGCCTTCAAGCGCCGCGAGACGCTGGACGCCTCCAAGGTCGCCAAGGGTTTGCTGCAGGGCCGCGATCCCGAGCCGATCCGCACCACAGAGACCGAGGGCGCCATGCTCAAGCGCGCCTGCGGCGAGCTGCTGGCGTTCAAGAACGTGGTGGTCATCAACGACGAGGCGCACCACTGCTACCGCGAGCGCGTCGACCTCGCCGCCGAGGCGCCTATCACCGCCGAGGACCGCGAGGAAGCCAAGCGCAACACCGAGGCCGCGCGCCTCTGGATCTCCGGGATCGAGGCGCTGAAGCGCAAGGTCGGCGTGCGGACAGTGTTCGACCTCTCGGCGACGCCCTTCTTCCTGCGCGGCTCGGGCTATCGCGAAGGCACCCTGTTCCCCTGGACGGTCAGCGACTTCTCGCTGATGGACGCGATCGAGTGCGGGATCGTGAAACTGCCGCGCATCCCCGTCGCCGACAACTCGGTCACCGGCGAGGTCATCTACCGCGATCTCTGGGATCACATCGGCAAGGACATGCCGAAAAAGGGCGCGGCGAAGTCCGGCGACCTCGACCCGCTGTCGCACAAGTTTCCGGCCCAGCTTCAGACCGCGCTCTACGCGCTCTACAGCCACTACGAGGAGACGCACGAGGCCTGGGTTCGGGCCGGCATCGAGACGCCCCCGGTGTTCATCGTGGTCTGCAACAACACCGCCACCTCCAAGCTAGTCTACGAGTGGATCAGCGGCTTCGAGCGGCCGGACGAGGACGGCCAGCTGCGCTTCCGCCACCCCGGTCACCTGAAGCTGTTCCGGAACTACGACGAGCACGGCAACCGCCTCACGCGCTTCAACACGCTACTGGTGGATTCCGAGGCGCTCGAAAGCGGCGAGGCGCTTGAGGCGGACTACCGCGAGCTCATGGGCGCCGAGATCGAGCAGTTCAGCCGCGAGCGCGTCGAGCGCACCGGCGACCAGGCGGCCCCCCTCACCGACGCCGAAGTGCTGCGCGAGGTGATGAACACCATCGGCCGCAAGGGCCGGCTGGGCGAGCAGGTGCGCTGCGTAGTTTCGGTGTCGATGCTGACCGAAGGCTGGGACGCCAATACCGTGACCCACATCATGGGCGTGCGCGCCTTCGGGACCCAGCTCCTGTGCGAGCAGGTGGTTGGCCGCGCCCTACGCCGCCAGTCGTACGAGCTAAACAAGGACGACCTGTTCGACGTCGAGTACGCGGACATCCTCGGCATCCCGTTCAACTTCACCGCCGAGCCGGTGAAGGCGCCGGTGAAGAAGCCCTCCAACATCACCCGCGTTGCCGCCGTGAAGGGCCGCGAGGCGTTGGAGATCCGTTTCCCGCGCGTGGACGGCTATCGCTACGACCTGCCGGACGAGCGCGTCACGGCCGAGTTCAGCGACGATAGCCGCTTCGTGCTCAGTCCCGACAACGTCGGTCCCTGCGAGGTGCGCAACGAGGGGATCGTCGGGGAGGGCGTCACCCTGGCACCGCAGGTGCTCGCCGACATGCGGCCGAGCGAAGTGTCGTTCCGGCTGGCCAAACACCTGCTCTATTCGCGCTTCCGCGACCCCGGGCAGGATCCGCCGATGCACCTGTTCGGCGACATCAAGCGCGTCGTGCGCCGCTGGATCGACGAGGGCTACCTCGTCACCAAGGGCGATGCGCCCACCGGCGCGATCATCTACACCGAGCTGGCCGACAACGCCTGCGAGCTGATCTTCGCCGCCTGCCAGCGCGGCGTCGGCTACGAGGGCCGCGTGAAGGCGATCCTCGACGCCTACAACCCGGCCGGTTCGACCCGCTTCGTGGCCTTCAACACCTCCAAGGGCGTCACCGTCACCACCAAGAGCCACGTCAGCCACGTGGTGCTCGACAGCGACTGGGAAGACCGGCTGAGCCAGGTGCTGGAGGCGCACCCGCGGGTGATCGCCTACGTCAAGAACCAGGGCCTGCAGTTCGAGGTCCCCTACCGCTTCGGGGCCGTGGCGCGACGCTACCTGCCCGACTTCATCGTCCGCCTGGACGCGGGCGGCGACGAGCCTCTGAACCTGGTGCTGGAGGTGAAGGGCTTCCGCGGCCAGGACGCCCAGATCAAGGCCGAGACCATGAGGACCTTCTGGATTCCCGGCGTGAACAACATCGGCGGCTTCGGCCGCTGGGCCTTCGCCGAACTGCGCGACCCGCACGCCATGAAGCCGGAGTTCGCGGCGGTCGTGGACGGACTGATGGTGAAGGAGCTGGCGTGATGTCCCGCACACCCTCGTTCGTGGCCCAGCAGCGCTTGGACCAGGGCGTCTTTCTCAAGACCTCCGAGCCGGAAAAGGCGGGCTTCGGCAACGCCGACTACCGCCTCCCGCCCGGCGACCACCTGCTGAACCTCGCCGACTCGATCCGTGCCGAGGCCGATCCTTACTTTGACCTGTACGGAATCACGCGGCACCGCCACCTCGCGCACGGCCTGTCGTCACAGGCGTGTTGCCTGAACTTCCTGATGCCTCTCGCGCGCCGTCCCGAGCGGCTGTCCCAAGTCGTCGCCAAGGCCCTCGCTATACCTCCACCGAAGATGCTCCCAGTCGAGGACGGTCCCGGCGGCCGATGGTTCGTCGGCTTTGAATGGATCGGCGAAGGCGACCCTCTGGGGGAATGGCCGAAGACGGGCCGAGTGACGCGCGGCGCCAATGTCACTAGCGCCGACGCTGTGGTGATGTTCGAGCACGACGGCCGCCCGGAGACGCTGCTGATCGAGTGGAAGTACACCGAGAGCTACGGCGCACGACTGCAGGACCACGTCCGTCCGGACGGCAAGCTCAGCGGCAACACCAAGCGGAAGGCGCGCTACGCCGACAAAGCCTTCACCCCCCATGGGCCGATCCTGAGCGATCTGGGGCTGGAACTGCAGGATTTCTTCTGGGAGCCGTTCTACCAGCTGCTGCGACAGCAGATGTTGGCATGGCGGCTTGAACATGCGCCCGGGGGCCAGCGCACCCGAGTGCTGCACATCTCGCCCCACGCCAATCTGGCGCTCCACGCGGTGACCTCGCCCGCCTTCCGCAAGCGGGGATATTCAGACGCGTTCGACGCCTTCAAGGCCGTGCTCGTCGACGAGGCCGACGGCGTGCCACGCTTCGAGTCCGTCTACTCCGAAGACCTGTTCGGCCCGATGGCGACCGCCACGCCCAACGATCCGTGGGCGGCCTATCTGCTGCGCCGATACGACTTTCTGTCCGCCGCAAGGCCTCCTCAACACTGAAGGGCCTCAATGTCGAGCTTCACCACAAACCCTGTTCGGCTGGACGACCTGCTCAAGAACTGCGAGCGCGGCATCATTCAGCTGCCCGACTTTCAGCGGAGCTGGGTCTGGGACGAAGAGCGCATCAAGGGGCTGATCGCTTCGATCTCCCAGGGCTTCCCCATCGGCGCCATCATGACGTTGGAAACGGGAGGTGAGGTCGAGTTTGCGCCGCGGCTGGTGCAAGGCGCGCCGGCGGCGAACGCCATCGAGAAGCCCCAGCTGCTGCTTCTCGATGGCCAGCAGCGGCTCACATCACTCTTCCAGACAGCCCGCCGCCAAGCGGTGGTTGAAACGGTGACCGCGCGCGGCGCTGGGGTTAAGCGCTGGTACTACATCGACATCCGCAAGGCGCTGGATCAATCCGGCTTGCGCGAGGAGGCGATCGTAGGGGTTCCGGAAGACCGGATCGTCAAAGAGAACTTCGGACGAGATGTTCGCCTCGACCTTTCGACCCGCGAGGCTGAGCATGAGAGCCTGATGTTCCCCGTCAACCTGGTGTTCGACTGGTTCGACTGGATCTTGGCCTGTCGCGACCACTGGGCGGGGCAGCCCGCTATCAGGGACCAGATCGACGCCTTCCGAACCGAAGTGCTGCAGGTATTTGGCAACTACCAGATACCGGTGATCTCGCTCGACAAGCAAACCTCTCGCGAGGCCGTCTGCTTGGTCTTTGAGAAGGTCAACACCGGCGGCAAGGCGCTGGACGCTTTCGAGTTGGTCACCGCCATGTACGCAGCGGACGGCTTCCGTCTTCGGGAGGACTGGGCGGCCCGCGAGGCGCGGCTGCGTCGCAGCGAGGTGCTGGCCAACGTCTCCAGCATCGACTTCCTGCAGGCGGTCAGCCTGCTGCACACGCTGAAACTGCGTCGCCAGGCCGAGGCGCAGCCGATCCTCGGCCGCGAACCTCCGGCGGTCAGCGCCACCCGCCAGTCGCTGCTGAAGCTGCCCCTTTCAGCGTACAAGACCTATGCCGACCAAGTGGAGGAGGGCTTCCAACTGGCGGCGCGTTTCCTGGTCACCCACCGCGTCTACAGAGCCCGCGACCTACCCTATCAGTCCCAGCTGACGCCGCTGGCCGCGATCCTCGTTGAGCTCGAGCGCGAGCGCGACAACGCCACGGTACGCCAGGCGCTCGCCCGATGGTACTGGTGCGGCGTCCTGGGCGAGCTCTACGGCTCGGCCACCGAAAGCCGCCTCGCCCGTGACATTCTCGAAGTTCCACCGTGGGTCCGGGGCCAAGCCGAAGAGCCATCGACAATCCAGCAGGCGAGTTTCGACGCCAACCGGCTCACCACGATGCGGACCCGCCTATCGGCGGCGTATAAGGGCGTGAATGCGCTGCTGATGCAGGCCGGCGCTCGCGACTTCTTGTCCGGCCAGCCCTACGACCACACCGTCTTCTTTGGCGAGTTCGTCGACATTCATCACATCTTTCCCGTCGCATGGTGCGAGAAGAACGGCATCGCAGCGACGGAATACGACTGCGTCATCAACAAGACTCCGCTCGGCTACCGCACCAACCGCAAGATCGGCGGCGTGGCGCCGAGCGCCTACAGCGACCGGATAGAACGCGGGACCGACAACGACGCGCCAATCGCGAGGGAACAGCTGGACCAGCACCTGCGCAGTCACCTGATCGACCCCGACCTGCTCCGCCAGGACGACTTCCAGGGATTTATCGCCGCGCGGCGCGAGGCGCTCCTGGAGCTGATCACCGACGCTATGGGCAAGACCGTCTATCGCGGTGGCGCGACCAACGAGCCGGAGACCTACGTGGCAGAGCCGCCGGATGCCGTGGCGGACGCGGCCTGATGGCCCGCGCACCCAAAGGACCGAAGGACGTCGTCGCGCTGCGCCACGGCGAGGCCACGCGGACCAATATTCCGACGGCGGAGCTGCAGTCGTTCGCTGACCAGCTGGAGGCGCAAGCGCCCTCGGCGCCGAAACATTATCCGCGCGCCCGGCCGCTAGCCGAGGGCGCGCGGCGCGAGAGGGACGAGGACTTGGATCCCCAGATCATCTGGAACGGGGCGCGCATCCGCCTGACGGAGGCGCAAGTCGCCCAGCTTGCCGAGAGCGGCGTGGTGGAGATCGGCGACGCGCAGCTGGTCTGGCGCGGGAAGGACACGCAGGACTGGTCGGACCTCGTGGTCGCCACGCCCCCGCTCTACATCCAGGAGAAGATCCACCCGAAGGCGATCATCGATGATCTGAAGCGGCGAAGCGGCGTCGCCGACGCTGATGACGGTCCCGACCTCTTCGCTGACTTCAGCCGGCTCGCTCGCGACGAGGTGACGGAGTTCTACCAGCACCCGGACAAATGGTCGAACCGGATGATCTTGGGCGACTCGCTTCAGGTGATGGCGTCGCTGGTCGAGCGCGAGAAGCTGGCCGGCAAGGTGCAGTGCATCTATTTCGATCCGCCCTACGGCATCAGGTTCAATTCGAACTGGCAGGTCTCGACCCAGAGCCGCGACGTCAAGGACGGCAAGCAGTCCGACCTGTCACGCGAGCCGGAACAGGTGAAGGCGTTCCGCGACACCTGGAAGGACGGCGTTCACTCCTACCTCACGTACCTCCGAGACCGCCTGACGGCGATGCGCGAGCTGTTGACAGAGAGCGGCTCGATCTTCGTGCAGATCGGCGACGAGAACGTGCACCGCGTGCGCGCGGTGCTGGATGAGGTATTCGGCGAGGCGAACCTCTGTGCCCAGATCGCGGTCGTGAAGACTGCCAGCGCAACGTCGGAATACCTCCCTTCGGTAGCAGACCATATCATTTGGTTTGCGAAGAACTCCGAGCAACTGAAGTTTCGCCAACCCTACACTCTAAAGGAAGTCGGCGGTCAGGGCGGGGGTCAGTACACCCGGGTGCAGGAGTCCGATGGGCAGCGCCGGAACCTGACCAAGGCGGAGTTGATCGCCGGCCAGGTTACCCGCGGCGCGCGGGTCTTTCGCCTCGACAACATGACGAGTCAGCGCCCGCCAGGCGACTTTCCCGTTGAAATTGACGGCCGATCCATTCGTCCGTCGAAAGGTTACTGGAAAACCGGCGAAGTCGGGATGCCGCGTCTTTACCGCGCCCGGCGGCTTCAACTCGTGGGCAACACGTTGACGTACGTCCGATTCATCGATGATTTCAGGGTCTTTCCTATCAACAATGTCTGGACGGATACTGGCGCGTCGGGTTTCGGCGATGACAAGGTTTATGTCGTTCAAACGATTGCGAAGATCGTCGAGCGTTGCATTCTAATGGCTACCGACCCCGGTGACCTTATCCTCGATCCCACCTGTGGCTCCGGCACCACTGCATACGTCGCCGAGCAGTGGGGCAGGCGGTGGATCACACTGGACACGAGCCGGGTGGCTCTCGCGCTGGCCCGCACTCGAATGATGAGCGCGCGATATCTCTACTACCTGCTGGCCGACAGTCCCGAGGGGCGGCGGAAGGAGCAGGAGGTCTCGGGCCAGTCCCAGCCGCTAGGCCCAGCCACCGGCGACCTGCGCCAGGGCTTCGTCTACGAGCGCGCCCCTCATGTGACGCTAAAGTCGATCGCCAACAACGCAGAGATCGACGTGGTCTGGGAGGAGTGGCAGGCGCGACTGGAGCCGCTGCGCGTTCAGCTGAACGGCGCGATCGGCAAGGCCTGGGAGGAGTGGGAGATCCCGCGCGAGGCGGGCAATGACTGGCCGCCGGTGGCGCTGGCGGCGCACGGCGCCTGGTGGGAGGGCCGCATCGCCCGCCAGAAGGAAATCGACGCCTCCATCGCCCGCCGGGCCGACGTCGAGCTTTTGTACGACCGACCCTACGTCGATGCGAACCGCGTGCGCGTGGCCGGCCCCTTCACCGTCGAGAGCCTGTCGCCGCACCGCATCGTCCCCTCGGACGAGGACGAGCTGCTGGCCGAGGCGTCGGCGCCACGCCCCGCCGGGGACGATGAGGCCGCCGCCGGACAGGACTTCACCGCCGTGGTGCTGGAGAACCTCCGCACCGCCGGCGTGCAGCAGTCGACCAAGGCTGAGAAGATCGCCTTCACCGCCCTCTCGCCCTGGCCCGGACGGTTCGTCGCCGCCGAGGGGCGGTACATCGAAGGCGACCACGAGCGTAGGGCGGCGATCTTCATCGGGCCGGAGTTCGGCACGGCCTCCCGCGCCGACATCGTGGAGGCCGCGCGCGAGGCGGTCGATGCCCGCTTCGACGTGTTGATCTGCGCGGCGTTCAACTTCGAGGCCCACGCCAGCGAGATGACCCAGTTGGGCGCCCTGCGCATCCTGCGCGCCAAGATCAGCCCCGACCTGCACATGGCCGGCGAGCTGAAGAACACCGGCAAGGGCAACCTCTTCATTGTGTTCGGCGAACCCGACATCGAGATCGACGCCTTGCCGGGCGATGAGCTGCAGGTGCGCGTCAAGGGCGTCGACGTGTTCGATCCCAACACCGGCGACGTGCGCTGCGGCGACACCCGCTCGATCGCCGCCTGGTTCATCGACACCGATTACGACCAGGAGAGCTTCTTCGTCCGCCACGCCTACTTCCTGGGCGCGAACGACCCCTACAAAGCGCTGAAGACCGCGCTGCGCGCCGAGATCGACGAGGCCGCCTGGGAGACCCTCTACCGCGACACCTCCCGTCCCTTCCCGAGACCCAGCCAAGGCCGCATCGCCGTGAAGGTGATCAACCACTTCGGGGACGAGGTGATGAAGGTGTTCAGGGTGTAGGCATGGCTAAGGGAGGCTATCTCGGAGGTTCAACCATTCTTGGTCGGGGTTCGAGTTGGTTCAGTCGTGAACGAACTCGTTTAGTCGACCTTGGCAAAGGCGACCTAGCACCGAGGAGCGACGCGGCTCGAACCGAGCTCGACCGATTGGCGGCAGAAACACTGACAAAGCGAGCCAAACTCGCAGCCAAAGTTGCGGAGCAAGCAGAGAAGCAGAAGGCACTAGAAGAGCGGGCAACGCAACAAGCCGAAAAAGAGGCTCGCCGAAAGCAACAGGCCGCTCGGCCCCGCTCACCCAAAGCGAGAGAGAAGCTAAAGCGCTCCCAGCAAAAACCCAAGCTCTCAAAAAGTCCCGTGGGCAGGGCTGCGCCCCGTCCAGACGATCGTCCGGCCAAAACGATCACCGCTCCGGGGTGGATCTTCATGATAGTCCTAGAGAAGTCGGGTCGAACCGTGTCGAGGCAAGGGCTGTCAGAAAGCCGTCGCGTGCCGCGCCCAGGTCCCAAACGGTGAAGGCCGTCTTCACCACCAAGATCGCCCCGACCTACGACGACCTGCCGGAGCAGCGGTACCACTTCGGGGACACCTACCTGCGCCAAGCTGAGGCGGCTGTCGGAGACTGGATCGTCTACTACGAGCCCCGGCGGCCTGGCGCGTCGGGAACCGGCGGGCGGCAGGCCTATTTCGCGGCGGCGCGTGTGCTGCGGGTGCGGCCGGACCCCGCCCGCACCGACCACTTCTACGCCGACGTCGCCGACTACCTGGAGTTCGATCGGGCGGTTCCGTTTCGCGAGGGCGAGCACTACTTCGAGTCCGCCCTGCAGCGGGATGACGGCGCCACCAACAAGGGCGCATTCGGTCGGTCGGTACGGTCCGTCCCGGACCGCGAGTTCGACTCCATCCTGGCCGCCGGCTTCGCCCCAGTGATCGGCCTGGAGGCTGCGCGCGAGACCCTGGGCTCCCAACTGCCGACCGGCTTTGAAGACGAGCCGGCCACCTTCGAGCGCCCCCTTGTCGAGCGGCTGTCTGTGCGCCCGTTCCGTGATGCGGCGTTCGCCGTGGCGGTGAAGCGCGCCTATGGCGACACCTGCGCCTTCACGGGCCTCAAGATCATCAACGGCGGCGGCCGCGCAGAGGCCCAGGCCGCCCACATCCGCCCTGTCGCGGACGCCGGCCCGGATTCGGTGCGCAATGGCCTAGCCCTCTCGGCCACCGCGCACTGGATGTTCGACCGCGGGCTCGTCTCCGTCGACGATGACCACACCCTCCTGGTGGCGAAGGACCGTGTACCGGAAGCGGCCCGTCGGCTCTTCTTGCCCGGAGGTCGCATCGTTGCTCCACGCCGGACCGACTGGCAGCCGCACCCGCAATTCCTGAGGTATCATCGGGAAAACGTGTTCAAGGGTTGAGGCTTAGGTTAGCGCGTTCCTGTCATGGGCGAACCTGCGGTTGGCTGATGAATATTGACCTGAAGAAGCTGGATAGGACGCAGCTGCGGAACATGCTGGTCAACGCCCGCAACAAAGACCGGCTCGACGTCGCCCAGGACGTGCTCAGAGAGCTGCAGACGCGAGGACTGGCGGAACGGCGCGACTACGACTTTCTTGAGTGGAACCAGGATCGCGTGAAGAGCGTACTGCAGCCGTTTGTCGAGATATCGTCCAGGGTGTCTGACAACAGCCGCACGACCTACACCGAGGCCGGTGGCCTGAAGATCGGGCTACCTGCGGACCACCCAGACAGGATGTGGATCGACAGCTACACCGCCATCAAGAACCGAAAACTGAATGCCGTCTTCGTCTGCTACGTCCGCCATGCCGGCGACCATGCGTCATTCGAGCTTCAACTCAACGGAGGGGTCGTGAAGCGCTATACGCCTGCCGACCTGGGAGAAGCCCTCAGCGCTTGGCGAGACCTGTCGGTCATTGCGGGCGCGCCTTAGGCCAATGGACTTCCGCATCGCCGACACCTTCACCGACGCTCTCGCCCGCCTCCCGGCGCAGGAGCAGAAAGCGGTGAAGCTGAGCGTGATGGACCTGCAGCTCGATCCGAGCGCACCAGGGCTGCAGATGCACCGGATCGACAAGTCGCGCGACGAGCACTTCTGGTCCGCGCGGGTCAGCCGCGACCTCAGGCTGATCCTGCATCGCACCGCAGCCGCGGTGCTGGTGGCCTATGTCGACAAGCACGATCGCGCCTACGCTTGGGCCGAGCGGCGGCGGATCGAGGCGCATCCGACCACGGGAGTGGTGCAGATCGTGGAGGTGCGCGAACGGGTGGAGGAAGCCGAGCCCGAGCGGGCGCGTCTCTGGGCTCCCGCCGAGGAACTAGCTGAGGCGCCCGCTGCGGCGGCGCCCCTGTTCGTCCGGCTGACCGAGGCGGAGCTGCTCTCCGTCGGCGTGCCCGCCGATTGGATCGCGCCGGTGCAGCGGGCCACCGAGGACGGTTTCTACGAGCTGGCCGAGTATCTGCCGGCCGAGGCGGCCGAGGCGCTGCTGGAGTTCGCGACGACCGGTGTGCTGCCTGCCCCGGCAGAGCCGCTCGCGGCCGAGGCGGCGCCGGCCGATCCATTCGCCCATCCCGACGCGCGGCGGCGGTTCTTGACCATCGAAAGCCGTGAGGCGCTGGAGGCTGCGCTGGAGGCGCCGTGGGAACGCTGGTCGGTGTTCCTGCATCCCTCGCAGCAGGCGCTGGTGGAGCGGGTCTTCAACGGCCCGGCGCGGGCGGCTGGGACGGCGGGCACGGGCAAGACGGTGGTGGCGCTGCACCGGGCGGCGCGCATCGTGCGCGCTGACCCCGGCGCGCGCCTGCTGCTCGCGACTTTCTCGGAACCGCTGGCGGCCAACCTGACGGCCAAGCTGGGCGTGTTGGTGGGCGCGTCGGCGGTGCGCCCGCCGCAGGTGACGGTGGCCGCGTTCGAGGCCGCGGCGCACGACCTCTTCCTGCTGGCGTTCGGCCGGCGTCCGCGCATCGCGAACGACGACCAGGTCTCGCGCGACCTGGCCGATGCCGCCGCAGAGACGGGCGCGAGCGGCGCGTTCTCGCAGCGCTTCCTCGAGGCCGAGTGGGCGGCGGTGATCGACGCGTGGCGGGTGCGGCACGCGGAGGCCTACGCCACCGTCCCGCGGCTCGGTCGGCGCAACCGGCTAGGCGCGCGCCAGCGGCAGGCGCTGTGGCCGGTGTTCGCCTCGGCGCGGGCGCGGCTGGAGGCGCAGGGGCTGGCGACCTGGGCCGGCGTCTTCCACGCCCTGGCCGACCACTACGGCGATCGGGAGGCCAAGCCCTTCACCCATGCCATCGTCGACGAGGCCCAGGATCTGGGCGTGGCCGAGCTGCGGATGATGGCCGCGATCACACCATCCGGCGCGGACCGGCTGTTCTTCGCCGGAGACCTCGGCCAGCGCATCTTCCAGCAGCCGTTCTCATGGAAGGCGGTGGGCGTCGACGTGCGTGGTCGCTCGACGACGCTGAAGGTAAATTACCGCACCTCGCAGCAGATCCGCGCCGCGGCCGACCGCCTGCTGCCCGACCTGGTGCGCGACGCGGACGGTCTGGAGGAGGACCGGCGGGGCGCGATCTCGGTGTTCGAGGGCCCTGCGCCGACCGTCGTCCTGGCGCGCGACCAGACCGACGAAACCGAGCAGGTGGCCGGTTTCCTGCGGGCTTGCGCCGCGGATGGCATCGGCCCGGGCCAGATCGGCGTCTTCGTGCGCTCGCGTCGCGAGCTGGCCCGCGCCCGCGCTGCCGTGGAGCGCGCGGGACTGTCGGCCGTCGAACTCAGCGAACGGGGCGGTGACCAAGGCGAGTGTGTCGCCATCGGCACCATGCACCTGGCCAAAGGCCTGGAGTTCCGCGCCGTGGCCGTCATGGCCTGCGACGACGAGGTGCTGCCCCTGGCCGAGCGCATTGACGCGGTCGTCGAGGAGAGCGACCTCGACGACGTCTACGACACCGAGCGCCACCTCCTCTACGTCGCCTGCACCCGCGCCCGCGACCGCCTGCTGGTCAGCGGCGTGAGGCCGGGCTCCGAGTTCCTGCTCGACCTCGACCGCCCAATCATGGGCGAAAGGGGAGGGGATTAGTCTCCCAGTCCGAAATTGGTGCGGATCGACAGCAATTGGGCTGCGAGCGGTGACTGTCCTACCTGCACGCTCTGGCCACGCTGCAGCGCGTCGAAATTCACTACGGCTCGTTCATGAGCTCCGTGGTCAGCCAGGCGGTCGTTGACACTGATTCCGCCCCCGGCCGTTGGCGTCGCGCCCCACGGCAAGCCGGTGCTGAAAACCGATGCCGCCGGCGATGCCGTAAAGGCCTGGGTGTTCAAATCCGAGGAAAAAGGATCTGACGTCAACCTTGCCGCCTACCTACTCCGCGACGCCTATCGCGCCGCCTGCGCCTGCGCCGTCATCGTCTCCAATGATTCCGACCTGCTCACGCCGATCCGCATGGCGAAGGCGGACTGCGGCCTGTTCGTCGGCCTGGTTCCGCCCAGGCCCAAGGGCGTGTGGAGCTGAAGGCGCTCGCCGATTTCAAGATCGACCCTCGCACACACCTTCTCGCCGCGGCTCAGTTTCCCAACATCGTGGCGACGCCGTCCGGAAATATCCAAAAGCCTGCGACCTGGTAAACCGCCCCGCTTGGCCGCCCCGACCAGGCTGCCGCCGACGGGTGAACACTTACCTGTCGACGCTCGTGCCGAGGGGCCGCATCGCATTGGCGAGCGCCTCAAGCGGCAGCGCCAGGTCCGGGCAGCCAAGCGCGCGCAAGCGGTGGGCGACCTCGTGGCCTCGGTAGAGCTGCGCCGTGCGCAACGAGCGGTCGCTCGACCAATTCGCGTGGTCGAGCAGGTGTTCGGCTTCTTCGATCAAATGGGTGTGCGGCATGGTCGTGGCTCCGGTTGGAGGGGTGCAACTGATCGATTCAGAATGCGGTCACGACGCCCGAACGTGAGCATCTCAGTTTCCCCGAAGCGCAGGCTTAGGAACGGTGGCTAGGGGTGTGTGCGAGCCTCACGCTCCTAGCGAGTCTCTTGGCCGATGACGGTCGCGGCTTCTGCTGCTCTCTGGGGATCCAAACGACTTAGCCCAGACAACTCGGCGTCTATGCAGGATTGGCGGCCACGATAGAACGGAATTTCGACCCGACCCATCGCTATGGCATCTGCCCTATCATCCTTTTGCCAGAAATTGCTCCAACGCCAGCCATGAACCCGCATCGCCGCCATCCACTCCGTCGGCGTCGGATGAAGACCAGGACCACCGCCGGGCTCTGAATTTCCTAGGCGATGACAGGAAAGGTATGGGTCTTGGATATCTATCATGTACCAGTCGCCGTCGGATGAGGTTCTGACAGGCACCCTTCCCTGCGTGTTAAATTGGCAGCGATTTCTATTTTGCGGCAAGTCGCACGGCAACTCCCCGTCCGGCCCGAAGCTCAGACTAAATGTGTCATAGTCCTCGCCATGCACGTTCACGCCGCGCATCTCGGTCAGCGTCAAGACGCCCTTGCCTTCGAGGCCGCCGCCTTGTGGTTCCGAGTCCCATGAATAAAACATGCTCGCCAGTGAAAGTTCGGGTGACCGCAGCGTCGCTTCAGAGGGCTCGCCGAACGCTTTAGAAAGCCGAGCTTTAAGCTCGGTCCAGGCGGAAGGCCGGAGTTGCACAAGAAAGCTGCGGGACGTCTCACCATCGAAATGGTAGAGGGCGCTTGTGCATCCGAGAAAGGTGCGACAGATCGCAGGTGCCGGGTTGTCAACGGCGCACTCGCCATCGGCCCCACAAACAGCGCCGGGATTTTGCGCCTTGAAGATGGAAAGCGTAAGGCCGGCCGGAAGACTTACAAGAGAGTCCTCTGCTGCGGGTTGGGGCGGTGACGCTGCTGATACCGGTGCAGGAGGCGTTGCCGCCGCCACGGCTTGGGGCTTTGGAGTGACCGGCTCCCGCTGTCCGCAGCCGACCAGGACCAGAAGCGTGAGCAGGATCATGACGTGATGGGCGCCGATCCCCCGGTCAGCGGCGGGTTGGTCCAGCATGTCGGTTTCCCCACGGCCGGAGCTTAGCAGCAGGGCCTAGAAACGGCCAGAGAGCGGTTACAGGTCGCTACACGTACCGGTCGGCCTTTTTGAAAGCCGACGTGGCGGCGAGCAGGCGGGATTCACCTCTCGCCCTATATGTGATAAAGGACATTATCATATATAGGAGGGGTGGCGTGGGGCGCTATCTGGAAGTCCGCACGATCGGCGATGTGGAGCAGCACCTCGCGGCGATCCGCACTTCGGCGGCGCGGGCGCAGAGCTGGATCGCCGCCCAAAGCGGCGACCCGCTCGATCTCCTGCGGCGCATGAAATTTGAGCCGGTCGGCTTCCACCC
>Ga0209415_10003126_pt1 | contig 30775 bp, 22 predicted proteins | sample PeaSoiSIISIP2007_FD_187696 | JGI IMG/M metagenome (GOLD analysis project Ga0209415, IMG submission 187696) | Peat soil microbial communities from Weissenstadt, Germany - SII-SIP-2007 (SPAdes) (version 2) | ecosystem: Environmental > Terrestrial > Soil > Wetlands > Peat | place: Germany... | reverse complement strand
CGCACCTGTCGGAGTTGCCCGGCGCCGGCCCCCTGCAGAAACCAGCCGATCACCGCGATCCAGATCCCGCTCAGCGTGTCGCCGCCAAGGACCCAGACGACGCCCAGAATGATGAGTCCGTACCCAACCAGCTGCCCAACGGCCACCGCGACTTCGAGGCCCCGACGCATGCTCCCGGTGACGTGCCACACCGCCGCCCGCAGCACACGGCCTCCGTCGAGAGGGAAACCCGGGATCAGGTTGAACCCTCCGAGCAGCCCGTTGACGAGCGCCAGGTACCCGAAGAGGGCGGCCACGCGCGGGTCGCCGACCACCACGGCGATGAGGAAGCAACCACCCGCGAGCACCAGGCTGGTGAGCGGGCCCACGACGGCGATCAGGAACTCGGTCGAGGCGCGCGGCGCGTCCGTGCGCAGGCTCGAGACGCCGCCGAACAGGAACAGCGTGATCGAGGCCGTCCCGATGCCTCGGGTCCGCGCCACCAGCGAATGGGCCAGCTCGTGCAGCAGAACCGCCGCGAAGAGCAGGATCGCCGAAATCGCCCCAAGGGTCCAGGCCTGGGGCGCCGTCAGCGCCGGCACCACTGACGGGTAGTAGGTCACCGCGAGCGACCAGGTGACGAGGGCGAAAACCGCCAGCCAGCTGACGTGGACGTAGACGTCGATGCCGGCGATACGGAAGATACGGAGCGATCCCGTGCGCATTCAGGCAGCGTAGCGGGTCCCGCAACCAGGTGGCCGCGCCAGATTCGGCCGCGGGCCCCCGGCGCCTCATGCGTGTCCCGCTCGAGTCGACCGGCGGGGAGATCAGCGGGCGGGCCGACGAGCTGCGAGGTGCGCGGCTACCCCCAGAGCAGGCGCCAGAAGCCACCGCGGGCCAGCGCCCGTCCGACGATCCGGTTGCGGGCCCGGCGCGCGATGCGGCGCGGGTTGCCGGAGGCCAGAGCGGAGACGTCGTTAGCGAGACGGGCGGTGCGGTACAGGGTTCGACACGAGCCCGCGACGTCTCACGCGAGCGCCTCGTCGAGGAAGTCGATCGCGTCGTCCGTGAGGGCTGCACGCTCGATCTCCTCGGCCTCGATCAGCTCGAGGAGCCGCTGCGCCTGGCGGGGGTGCTCGAGGCCGATCGTCAGGCCCACGCTGATCCAGTAGTCGGCCGTCTCGAGGACATGCGGGCGCACCTCCTCGGGGAGCTCGGTGAGCACCTCGGCCATGGCGGCGTGGAGGGCCCGACCGTAGCGCTCCCAGGCGCCGCTGCCGTTCGTCGCCATCGTTCACACCTCCCGCTCTTGGCCGCACGGCAGGTCTCGAGCGCTTGAGACGTGCGAGCGCGCTCGGGACGCGTTGTCGTGCTCTCTACGCGAAGAATGCCGCGATCGCCGCCGTGTTGTCGGAGAAAGCCCAGCGCTCAACGACCTTGCCGCCACGGATGTGGAGGATCTCCGCGGTCCTGTACGTGAACGTTCGGCCGCTGCGCGTGGCCGTCGCCTCCACGAGGCCGATGGTGTGCTCGTCGTTGGCCACGACGTCGTGCACGGTGGCCGTGATCGTGTAGTCGGCAGCCCCCTCGGCCACCGCGGCGCGCAGGTCTGCCTTGCCGCGACGGGGTTCAGAGCGGCCTACTTCGTGCCAGACGATGTCGTCGGACATCAAGCCGTCGACGGTCTGCATGTCGCCGCGGTTCATGGCGTCCAGCAGTTGCCGTGCCAGCGTAGCGTTCGGATGCTCCGGCATGGTCAGCCCCCGTGCATGCGGCCGGTCTGCCGCACCTGCATTCGAGGACGCAGCCGATCGCGAAACGTCAGCGTACACGACGCGGGCAACGACCCAACGCCCGCGATGTCGCGCGCGGTCGATCTGTACGCTGGACCCACCCATGCTGGAGACCATCCATGAAGGTCCTGTTCGTCGGGGGCACCGGCCTCATCAGCGGCGCCTGCACCCGCCTGGCCGTGGAACGCGGCATCGAAGTGTTCCTCCTCAATCGGGGGAGCACGCCGGAGCCGGCGCGCGGCGCAGCGCTGCTTGTCGCCGACGTGCGTGACACGACAGCGACTGAGCGAGCACTGGCCGGCCGCCGGTTCGATGTCGTGGTGGACTGGATCGCGTTCAAGCCCGAGGACATCGAACGCGACATGCGGCTGTTCCGCGACCGGACCGACCAGTTCGTCTTCATCAGCTCCGCGAGCGCCTATCGCAAGCCGCTCGGCGACTGGCACATCCGCGAGGATTCGGCGCTGGGGAACCCGTTCTGGGAATACGCCCGAAACAAGATCGCGTGCGAGGAGCGCCTGCTCCGGGCACACCGGGAGGACGGGTTCCCGGTCACGATCGTCCGGCCGTCGCTTACCTACGGCGATACGCAGGTGCCGCTGGCCGTGAACAGCTGGCAACGGCCGTTCACGGCGATCGCGCGGATGCGCCGGGGAAAGCAGCTCGTCGTCCCCGGCGACGGGACGTCCCTGTGGACCATCACCCACAACAGCGACTTCGCGCAGGGCTTCGTCGGCCTGCTGGGTCTTCGGCAGGCAATCGGCCAGGCCTTCAACATCATGTCGGACGAGGTCCTGACATGGGACGAGATCTATCGGCAGGCCGCCGCCGCCGCAGGCGCGGAGGCGCGGATCGTCCACATCGCCTCGGACTTCATTGCCGCGTGCCTTCCGGATATGCGCGGCACGCTGCTGGGCGACAAGTCCGTCAGCGCAGTGTTCGACACGGCCAAGATCAAGCGCTTCGTGCCCGGCTTCCACGCCTCCACTCCGTTCTCGGAGGGGATCCGGCGGACCGTTGCCTGGTTCGACGCGGACCCCGTCCGACAACGGGTGGACGCTGAGATGGACGCTCGGTGGGACCGCCTCATCGCGGTGTACGAGCAGGGACTCGGGAACGCGGTTGCAGCGTTCGCGGGAACGAACTGACCCGAGCGCCGAGGCCTGGATGCGCGTGCGAGCCACCGACGCCGGATCGCCATCCGGCCGTTGCGGGCTACCGCGGCTTGCCCGGCGGTTCCAGCGCCTCGCGGAACTGGGGCAGGTGCTCGACCAGGGCCGTGAAGTCGCGCCGCGCGATCCCCAGCACGCCGACTTCCGTAACCGCCCGAACGGTGGCCGTGCGACGCGTCGCACGCAGCAGCGCGACCTCCCCGAAGAAGCGACCCGGTCCGAGGCGCGCGAGCGACACTTCGCGCCCGTCCGGCTCCTCGTGAACCACCTCGACCTCCCCGTCGGTGATGACGTAGAAGCGCCCGCCCGGCTCGCCCTGCCGCACGATCACCTCGCCCGCCGCGTAGCGCATCGGAAGGACGGCACCCGATCGTCCGATGCGCACCGGCGTGACGTCGCGCGGGAAGGCGGCGGTGGAGAGCCAGTCGAAGAGGAGCGTGGTGCGGCGGTACCACGAGGGGATCCGGGTCAGGAAGGCCCACCGCCACAGCAGCGACGCGCGGAAACCCGCCGTGCGCCGGCCCCCGACATCGGCCAGGCCGTACGATCGCGAGAGCAGCGCCAGCTGGGGATGCTGGCTGTCGCAGGGCACCAGCGCCGTCCCCCGGACATCCGCGAGGATGTTGGCCGCAACGCAGAGACCACCGGCCCCGGCGCTGGAGATCGTCTCCGGGAAGGGGGCTCCATCGCGCGGGTTGGGCACGGCCGCGGCATCTCCGGCGGCGTACACGCCGGGCCACCCCTGGACGCGGCAATACGCATCACACGGGATGCGTCCGCGGGACAGCTCGAGCGGGAGTCGTCGGACGAGTGGGCTGGGACCGAGGCCCGTGGTGCCCACCAGGGTGCGGGTGGTGAGCAGGCTGCCATCGGCCAGCTGCACCGCTCCCGCGGTCACCGCCGAGAGACGAGCGCCGTGGCGGATCTCGATCCCCCACCGCGCCATCTTCCGCTGCGCCCGCGCGGCGAGCTCCTCGTGCATCGCCGGCAGGATGCGCTTGCCGGCGTCAAGCAGCACCACGCGGACCTCCGCGCGGCCGACGCCGGGATACAGACGCAGGGCGTCGTGCAGGAGTCCGGCGATCTCGCAGGCGGTCTCCACCCCGGCAAAGCCCGCACCCGCCACGACAAAGGTCAGCAGGCGCTGCCGTTCCTGGGGATCGGTCTCGACGGAGGCAAGCTCCAGCATCTCGATCAGGTGGTTGCGCAGGTGGAAGGCGTCCCCGATCGTCTTGAGGGGGAGCCCGTGCTCGGCCAGTCCCGGCGTGCGGGAGAAGTCCGTGACAACCCCGACCGCGATCACGAGCCTGTCGTAGCGGAGCACTTCCTCGCCCCGCTCGGTCCCGCGATCCAGGGTCACCGTGCGCGCTTCGAGGTCCGCCGAGACCGCCTCGTACGGGTAGATCGCGACGCCGCGAAGTGTGCCTCGCAGCGGCACGAGGGCGTCCTGGGGCTGGATCAGGTTCGACACGATCTGTGGCAGCAGGCCCTGCCACACGAGCGCCGACTCCGCGCTCACCATGGCGACCTCGAGCCGGTCGGCGGGTCGGCGAAGGCGGAGCAGTTGCCGTGCCGCCGACACCCCGGCATGGCCGCCGCCGACGATGAGGACCCGCGTGTCTGCCGAAGACCTGGTCACGAGCACATTGTCCACGCTGCGCGTGCCGATGTCCCGAGCGGTCGCAGGCCGGCGCGGGGCCCGGCTGGTCGGCCCCGGCGTGTCCCTCAATCCCCGGCGCGGCCCTGAAGAGCGAAGGCCACGCGCGCAGCCCATTCGCTGCGCACTGCGGTGGGCCGCACCGGAAGGCCGGCCAGGACCTCCAGGCACTGGAGCGCGGCCAGCAGGTCGAGCCGGCCGAGCGTCGGGCGGTCGCGTTCGATGCCCGCCGCCACGAGAAACGCGTCGCCTGCGCTCCGGGTCCGCATGGGGTGGTGCCGGCGGATGATCCACGTCCACCATGCCGCGTCGTAGAGCCGGTGGGCGAGGCGCGCGCGCTCCAGGTCGAGCAGAGCGACGACAGCGCCGTCGCGAACGACGACGTTCACGGGCGCGAGGTCGCCGTGGGCGAAGACGGGCGCCGCGTCCCCGAGCTCGCCGGGAATCCGCTCCAGCGCCCTGGCGAGCCGGCGCGACGTGTCCGATCCGAGGCTGGGGCGCGCGTCGTCAAGCCACCGCCGCGCCGCGGCCTGGAGCCGGGTCGGGACGGCCCACCGTGTCGAGAGCCGCAACCCGGCCGTGGGGACGGCCCGCAGTTCGCTGGCGACCGCACCGACGGCGGAGCCGAGACGCCCGGCGGCCACGTCGTCCCCGAGCAGCTCGCGACCCGGCGTGCCCGGCACGAACCGCGAGATGAGGAACGGCGTGGGGGCGCCGGGGTCGCCGCCGATGACCGCGGCGAGCGGGATCCGGGCCCCGGTCCCGGGCAGCCGGCGGCCGAGCCGGAGCCGGCGGGCGATCGCCGCCGCGTCGGCGCTCCACTGGACGACGACTGGCTGGGCGGATGCCCCCCCGGTGCGCGGCGTCACGAGCACGGTCCTGGTCCCTTTGGACCAGGGAAGCGTCAGGTCCTCGACCACACCCCCTTGCCAGCCGAGGACCCGTTCCACGCCCGGCGGCAGCTCGATCACGACGTGCTTAACGACCCCGCGCGCGTCCGACTACGCAAACCGGTCGGCGAGCATTCCCGCGCCGTCGAACGCGATCGGTCGGAGCGGCTCGACGACCTCACAGCGGCCCGTGGCCAGCACGTCCCCGAGGGCCGGGGCGCTCACGTAGAGGAGGTCAAGGTGCTTCGTGTCGCGGGCGCGGACGATACGGGACGTTTCGGGAGCGACCTTCAGGCAGCAGGCGAGCGCGATCGCCAGCGCCTCGCGGTCAGAGTCGACGGTCAGCGCGACGCGCACCCCTTCGGGCGTCTTCGCCGTGATCGAGTTCATGTATGTCTTGCGGTAGTCGATCTTCTCCACGGCCCGGCGGAGGGCGACGTCGGCCATCCCGATCCCCACCCCATTCCCGTCGGTCTGGTCCGTCAGGTCGCGGACGACGATCCGCTGGATGGCAGGGCTCGTTCCCGTCGGCCCGGCATAGTAGCGCCCGACGACCTTCGAGTCCATCCCGAGCCCGCTGACGTCCTTGCCGATCGCGTCGAGGATGAGGACGTCGATCGAGTCGAGCGGGAGGCGGGCCATCGCGTCGGTCGCCATCGCGAGCAGCTCGGGCTCGCGTGTCGCGATCAGGTCGGCCGGGACGGCCTCGACGTGGCGGAGCCGCGCGTAGCCGTTCTCGACGAGCGCGAGGCCGAACGGGATCGGGGCACGGGCGAGCGTGTGGGCGGCGGCGGCCGGGATCAGCTCGTGGAAGACCGCGAAACCCTGCCGGTGGAAGGTATCGGCCCCCTTCTGCTTGCCCAGCCCGATGGCGATCATCTTCATCAGCCCGCTCTCGACCGGCCCCGTGAAGTCCGTGTGGACCTTAACCCGGTTGACCGGGACGATCAGGTCTGCTCCCTCGAACGCGTGGCGATCGACGAACACCGGGACGCCCGGGCGCACCTCGCCGAGATCGACCGTCTCCATGGAGGAGCGGATCTCGCAGCCCATCGAGTCGGCGGTGATCCCGTAACCGGCAAGGACCTCGCGCTGGCCTTCCGCGGTGGCGCCTCCGTGCGATCCCATCGCTGGGACGATGAAGACCGATGCGCCGGCCTCCTGGAGCCGCTCGACGGTCGCCCGGACGACTGAGTCGAGCCGGTCGATCCCCCGGCTGCCGACCGCAATGCAGACTCGCTCGCCGGGTCTGACGACGCCGACGACCGGCTCGAGCGCCGCGCGGACCGCCTCGCGAACGTCGCCGATCTCGGTCGCGTCGAGGCGCTGGCGAACGAGCGCCCACGGCGGCAGCGTTCCCCGCTCGAACTCGGGGAACGCCGGGCGGGTCGTCGCCGGAGCCACCGACGCGACGACGGGCGGGTCGCTCAGGCGACCCTCGCTGTCCGGCGATCGGTGTGGCATGTCGCTCCCGAGCCGGCCTCGCATCCTGCTGCTCACCTCGGTCGTTCCTTTCGCTCAGATCGTCATCGCGCTGAAGCCGCCGTCCACCCGCACGATCGACCCGGTGACATACCCGGAGGCGCGGCCCGACGCCAGCCAGACAGCGGCGCCGACGAGCTCGTCCGGCTCCCCGAGCCGCGCCACGGGCGTGTGGCCGAGGATCGCCCTGACGCGCTCCTCCGAGAGGAGGCTTCGGTTCTGCTCGGCCGGGAGGAAGCCGGGCGCGATCGCGTTCACCCGGATGGCGTAGGGAGCGAGCTCGCGGGCGAGGTACTGCGTCAGGTTGTTCAGTCCTGCCTTCGAGACCGAGTACGTGAACACCTTCGAAAGGGGCGGCCCGGACGAGGACGACGAGAGATTGATGATCGACCCGCCGAGGCCGTTCGCGATCATCGACCGCCCGAAGACCTGGCAGGCGAGGAAGACCGAGGTGAGGTTCGCGTCGATGATCTGGTGCCACTCCGAGAGCTCGATGTCGAAGAAGGGCGTCGAGCTGTTCATGCCGGGCGCGTTCACGAGGACCGTGACCGGGCCGAGTCGTTCCTCGGCCTCGCGTCGGGCTGCCTCGAGCGATCCTGCGTCGGTGGCGTCGACCTCGACGAAGGCAGCGCGCACCCCCTGCGCATGGAGCGCCTCGACGCGCGCCGCACCCCGATCCGCGGAGCGTCCCATCACCGCGATCGCGGCGCCGGCCGAACCGAGACCGTGACTGAGGGCGCCGCCGAGGACGCCGGTCCCGCCGATGACCGCGGCGACGATGCCGCTCAGATCGAAGAGATCCATCGAAAGCCTCCCGGTGGCGTCGGTGCCGGCAGTCCGCTCAGCCGGCGCCGGTCGCGCCGCCGCGCGCGACGGCGTCGAGTACGGCCTCCTGGTCTCGCATCCGGGCACGCAGGGCGTCGAATGCGCGGTGGTGGCGAACGTAGAAGGCGCGGTCCGCCCCCGGAGCATAGACGGGCCCGGTCTGCCCGGCGGGCATCTCCCCGAGAGCGGGGGATCCGCCCAGGGCGCGCAGGCCGAGCAGCGCTGCACCGGTCGCCGATGCGTCGGCCGCATCGACCGCCATGAGCGGCTCGCCGATGACATCGGCGAGGATCTGCGCCCAGACGGGAGCGCGGGTGATCCCGCCCGTCAGGCGGGTGAGCTCGCCGGTGTGTGCCGGCGCCGGGAGCACATCCCAGACGTCGGCGAGGCAGTGCGCGACGCCCTCCATCGTGGCGCGTGCCAGGTGCGCTCGACTCTGGCCGAGCCGGAGGCCGTAGGCCATCGCCGGATCGGTCGGCGTCCACGCCGGCGAGCGCTCGCCGGCGAAGTACGGGAGGAGGAAGACGCCGTCCGCTCCGGCCGCGACCGTGCCCGCATCTGCTGTCATCCGTTGGAAGCCGTCCTCCGTCCCGAGTTCGGGGTAGAGCATTGCTCTGGCCCACTCGAGCGCGAGGCCGCCGTTGTTGATGGCGCCGCCGACCAGCCAGCGCTCGCCGTCGGCGACGTAGCACCACGTCCGCTCGGAGGGGTCGATCCACGGCCGGTCCGCGAGCTGTCGGATCGCGCCGCTCGTCCCGACGGTGATGACCGCCTGGCCGGCCGTCGCGATCCCCGTCCCGAGGTTCGCCGTCGCGCCGTCGCTCCCGCCGGCGACGATCGGCAGCCCGGCGGGAAGTCCGGTCGCGGCGGCCGCGTCGGGCGCCAGGCCGTCGACGACGGCGGTTGAGGGCACGAGCGAAGGGAGCAACTCGGGACGGACCCGCCCGGCATCGAGCGCCTCGGCGTCCCACGAGAGGGCGACGATGTCGAGGAGCCCGGTCGTCGAAGCGAGCCCGACGTCCGTCGCCCAGGCCCCGGCGAGCGCGTGGAGGATCCAGTCCTTCACGGAGACGAACCTAGCGGCACGGCGGGTGAGCTCCGGCGCGGCGTCGGCCCACCAGCGCAACCGGACTGGGTGGTACGTCGAACGGACCGGACAGCCGGTCCTCGCGTAGAGCGCGGCGACGTCGACCTCGGATCGGACGAGACCCTCGAATGGCGCGGCGCGATTGTCCGCCCAGGTCATGGCCGGCGCGAGCGGAGCGCCGTCCGAGTCCACCGGGAAGCAGCTGTGCATGGCGCCGCTGAAGCAGATCCCGGCCGGCTCGACGAGCGCGGAGCCCGCGACCGCGCGAAGGCAGCGGACGACCGCGCCCCAGAGGACCAGGACGTCCTGCTCCGCCCATCCGGGGTGCGGCGTGCGGAGTGCATACGATTCGCTCGCGTGCGCCACGAGGCGGCCGTCGGAATCGAGGACCACCGCCTTGCAGTTCGTCGTGCCGATGTCGAGGCCGATCATCGCCCGTCGTCCAGGCGGTACGCGCGCTTCGCGAGGCCGGACGCGAGGTCCGCAGCCATCTGCGATGCTGTCGCCTCGTCGACGACATCGCGGACGACGAGGCCCGCGAGCCAGTTCGCGCTCGCGCGCCGCCAGACGTCGTGGCGGGCGGGAATCGAGCAGAACGCGCGGGTGTCGTCGTTGAAGCCGGCGAGGTTGTAGATGCCCGCCGTCTCCGTGACGGCGTCGAGGTAGCGGGCGATGCCGTTCAGGCTGTCGTGGAACCACCACGGCGGCCCGATCCGGAGCGCGGGGTAGTGGCCGGCGAGGGGCGCGAGCTCTCGCGAGTAGACGGCCTCGTCCAGCGTGAACAGGATCAGCCGGAGGCGCGGGTCGTTCCCGAACCGGTCGAGCAAGGGCCGCAGGTTCCGGGTGAACTCTGCGGCGAGCGGGATGTCGGCGCCCATGTCGGGCCCGAAGCGCTCGAGGACCGCGAGGTTGTGGTCGCGGAACGATCCGACGTGGAGTTGCATGACGAGTCCGTCCTCGACGCTCATCCGGGCGAGCTCGATGAGCAGGTGACCGGCGAAGCGCTGAGCGTCCCCGACCGACACCTCCCCGCGCAGTGCGCGAGCGAAGATCGCGTCCGCCTCCGACGGCTCGAGCCGGCCCGTGTACGCCGTCTCGACCCCGTGATCGGTGGCCACGGCGCCGAGCGAGCGGAAGTGCGCACGGCGTTCCTCGAGCGCCGCGACCAGGCCGGCCGTGGTCGTGATGTCGCGCCCGACGGCGGCGGAGAGCGCATCGAGCCTGCTCCGCCAGCCGGGGGAGCTGACGTTGACCACGCCGTCCAGGCGGAACGTCGGCCGGATGTCCCCGGGCCATCCCGACGCGCGAATCGCCTGGTGTGCGTCGAGCGGGTCGGCGGCGTCGTCCGTCGTGCAGAGCGTCTCGATCCGGAACCGCTCGAAGAGTGCCCGCGGGCGGAACGCCGGCTGCGCGAGCTTCGACTCGATCGCGTCGTAGACGGCCTGCGCGTTCGCGCTCCGAAGCGGTTCGTCGACCTCGAAGACCCCGGCAAGTTCGGCGGACAGCCAGGCGCCCGACGGCGTGCCGCGAAACAGGTGCTGGTTATCGGCGAAGACCTGCCAGGCGCGGCGGGGGTCCGCCTCCGGCGCGGGTCCTCCGCCCGATGCGGCGCCGGCACGGCGCGGGATCCCGAGCGCCTCGAGGGGGATTCCCTGCGAATAGAGCATCCGGAAGACGTAGTGGTCGGGAACGATGAAGAGGTCGGTGGGCGTCCCGAAGGTCGCGTCGGGGTCCGCCAGGAGGCGCGGATCCACGTGTCCGTGCGGGCTGACGATCGGGAGCGACGCGACGCCGTCGTAGAGTCCGCGAGCCACCCGCCGCTGGCCGGGATCGGGCGCGAAGTACCGGTCGGTTGCGAGACGCGACGACTGGCCTGTCATGAGCCCCTCCGGACGCGTCCGGATGGTAGCCGACGGTCCGGGAGGGCGCGTCAGGTGCGCGTTATCAGCACCATCGAGGCCGAGCACGTCGGCAGGGCGGGGTCGAACGCGTCCGGCGCGGCCGGTCCGCATGGTGCATCCTGAGTCCGTCACCCGCGCAACCCTCGGCGCCTGGATCCTGGGCCCGGGGCCGCGTCCTCCTCGAACCGGAGGAAGAGGCGAATGGTGCAGGCAGAACGAGTCGTCGACATCCTCGCAGGCCGGACGCCGGCTGGCGCGCATGCGACGGTCCAGGGCTGGATCCGGACGCGTCGCGACTCCAGGGCCGGGCTCTCCTTCCTGCAGGTTCACGACGGGTCCTGCTTCGACGGCCTCCAGGTCGTGGCCCCGACGCAGCTCTCCAACTACGACGAGATCCTCCACCTGACCGCCGGCTGCTCTGTCATCGTCACGGGTACCGTCACTCCCTCGGCCGGCCAGGGGCAGGCGGTGGAGCTCCTCGCCGAGGCCGTCCAGGTCGTCGGGTGGGTGGACGATCCCGAGACGTACCCCATCTCGCCGAAGCGGCACACATTCGAATACCTCCGCGAGGTGGCGCACCTCCGGGTGCGAACGAACACGTTCGGCGCGGTCGCCCGGGTTCGGCACTGTCTGGCGATGGCGATCCATCGCTACTTCGACGAGCACGGCTTCTACTGGGTGCACACGCCGATCCTGACCGTGAGCGATGCCGAGGGCGCCGGGGAGCTGTTTCGGGTGTCGACGCTCGACCTTGCCAACCTCCCGCACAGGCCCGACGGCACGGTCGACTACTCGCAGGACTTCTTCGGCAAGCCGGCCTACCTCACCGTCTCCGGGCAGCTCAACATCGAGGCCTACTGCCTGGCGTTGACGCGGGTCTACACCTTCGGGCCGACCTTCCGCGCGGAGAACTCCAACACCAGCCGGCATCTCTCCGAGTTCTGGATGGTCGAACCCGAGATCGCGTTCGCCGACATCACCGCCAACGCCGACCTGGCCGAGGACCTGCTCCGGTACAGCTTCCAGGCGGTGCTGGACGAGCGCGCGGACGACATGGCGTTCTTCGCCGAGCGGATCGACCGGGAGGCCGTCCGGCGGCTCGAGGACTTCGTCAGGTCGAGCTTCGCGAGGATGGAGTACACGGAGGCCATCGACGTCCTGCAGCGATCGGGCCGGGCGTTCGAGTTCCCCGTGGCCTGGGGCGCCGCGCTGCAGGCCGAGCACGAGCGATACCTCTGCGAAGAGTACGCGAAGCGGCCGGTCATCGTCGTCAACTACCCGAAGGAGATCAAGGCGTTCTACATGCGCCTGAACGACGACGAGCGCACCGTCGCGGCGATGGATGTGCTCGCTCCCGGCATCGGCGAGATCGTCGGCGGCAGCCAGCGCGAGGAGCGCCTCGACGTGCTCGATGCGCGGATCCGCGAGACGGGGCTCGATCCGGCGGCGTACTGGTGGTACCGGGATCTGCGCCGGTACGGCACGGTGCCGCACGCCGGGTTCGGACTGGGGTTCGACCGGGCAGTCGCGTACGCGACCGGGATGGCCAACATCCGGGACGTCATCCCGTTCCCGCGCACGCCCGCCAGCGCAGACTTCTAGCCGATCGGGTCCCGTGGGCGACGGGTCCCGAGGGCCGACGGGTCCCGAGGGGCGACGGGTCCGGCCTCCTTGGCGGCGCCCAGTTCGTGCGCGCGAAGCCGCCAGCCGCTGGCGGCTCCACCCATCGCCCCGTATCCTCTTGCTTCACCTGCCTGCTTGACCATGGTGGATCCGTGAGGCACCCGCTGGCGTGACCTGCTCGAACTGCGGGACCGAGAACCGGCCCGGCGCCAAGTTCTGCTCCGAGTGCGCGACGCCCCTGGTCCGCGCGTGCCCATCGTGTGGCACGGCCAACCTTCCCGGCGCGAAGTTCTGCTCCGAGTGCGCGACGCCGCTGGCAGCCGGCGCTCGGCCGGCACCCTCGCCCCCTCCCCGACCGGGTGCGCCCACCGGGATGCGCCCGCAGGCCCACGGCGCGGAGCCCGGTGCGGAGCGGCGGGTCGTGTCCGTGCTGTTCGCAGATCTCGTCGGGTTCACGCCGTTCGCCGAAGAGCGTGACGCAGAGGAGGTCCGAGAGACCCTCACCCGCTACTTCGACCTGGCCAGCGACGTGATCGGCCAGTACGGCGGCACGGTCGAGAAGTTCATCGGCGACGCCGTAATGGCCGTGTGGGGCGCGCCGGTCGCCCGCGAGGACGACGCCGAGCGCGCCGTCCGCGCCGCTCTCGATCTGGTCGACGCTGTCCGAACGCTCGGCCCCAGCATCCAGGCCCGGGCCGGGGTCCTGACCGGCGAAGCCGCCGTGACGATCGGCGCGACGAACCAGGGGATGGTCGCCGGCGACATCGTCAACACCGCGTCGCGGCTGCAATCGGCGGCGGCACCCGGCACCGTCCTCGTCGGCGAGGCGACCGAGCGGGCCGCCTCCGGCGCGATCGTGTTCGAGGTCGCCGGTGACCACGCGCTCAAGGGCAAGACGGTGCCGGTCCCGGCCTGGCGCGCCCTCCGGGTCGTCGCCCAGCGCGGCGGGCGGAACCGGAGCGAGACGCTCGAGGCGCCCTTCGTCGGTCGGGATGAGGAGCTCCGCCAGCTCAAGGAACTGTTCCAGACGACCAACCGTGAGCGCCGGCCGCGCCTCGTGAGCGTGATCGGGCCAGCCGGGATCGGGAAGACCCGCCTCGCCTGGGAGTTCCTCAAGTACCTCGACGGCCTCCTCGACCGGGTGTGGTGGCACGCGGGACGAAGCCCAGCGTACGGCGACGGGATCACGTTCTGGGCCCTGGGCGAGATGGTCCGCGGCCGGGCCGGGCTCGCCGAGGCGGACGACGAGGCGACGACGCGCGCCCGGATCGCCGAGACCGTGCGGGCCCACGTTCCCGACACGGCCGAGCCGGAGTGGATCGAATCCGCCCTGCTCGCCCTGCTGGGGGTCGACGTCCAGATCGGCCCCGATCAGCTGTTCGCCGCCTGGCGGACGTTCTTCGAAGGGCTGGCCGCGAGCTCACCCGTGGTCATGGTGTTCGAGGACCTGCATCATGCCGACCAGGGTCTCCTCGACTTCATCGACCACCTCATGGAGTGGAGCCGCGGCGTCCCCATCACGGTCATCACGCTCGCGCGACCGGAGCTCCTCGATCGGCGCCCGGACTGGGGCGCCGGGAAGCGGTCGTTCGCCTCGATCTACCTCGAGCCCCTTCCGCCGCTCGAGATGGGGCGTTTGCTCGCGGGGCTCGTCCCCGGCCTTCCGCAGAAGGCCGTCGCGAGCATCGTCGCGCGCGCCGACGGCGTCCCGCTCTACGCCGTCGAAACCGTCCGGATGCTCCTTGCCCAGGGTCGCCTCGTCCTCGAGGGCGAGGCGTATCGGCCGATCGGGACCCTCGACGACGTCGCGGTGCCGGAAACCCTCGCCGCCCTCATCGCCGCCCGGCTGGACGTGCTGGACCCGCTGGATCGTGCCCTGGTCGAGGACGCGGCCGTCCTGGGGCAGAGCTTCAGCATCCAGGGGCTGGCGGCGATCTCCGGGCAGACCGAGGACGGACTCGAGGCCCGGCTCCGCGGCCTGGCCCGGCGCGAGCTCTTCGTGCTCGATGTCGACCCGCGCTCGCCCGAGCGCGGCCACTACGCTTTCGTCCAGGCGCTGATCAGGGAGGTCGCCTACAACACGCTCTCGCGCAAGGACCGCAAGGTCCGCCATCTCGCCGCGGCGCGGTACTTCGAGAACCTGGGGACCGACGAACTCGCGGCCGGACTCGCCGGGCACTACCTGGCGGCCCAGCGTCTCGCCTCCGACCCTGTCGAGGCAGAGGCCCTGGCCGCCCAGGCGAGAGTCGCACTCAAGGGCGCGGCAGAGCGTGCAGCCGCCCTCGGGTCGCACGAGCAGGCGGTCGCGTTTCTCGAGCAGGCCCTCGAGACGACGACGGATCCCGCAGACCGCGCGGAGCTCCACGAGCGAGCACTCACGGCGGCCGGCGAGGGTCTCATCCCCGAGGTGATCATGCGCCACGCCGAGGAAGCGGTTGTCGAACGACGGCGCGCCGGGGACCGACCGGCGATCGCACGGGCGGTCGCGAAGCATGCCCGGGCGATCAGCGGAACCCTCGGAGATCCGGAACGTGCCCTGGCGTACCTCCTCGACGCCTGGGCGGAGTTCTCGGACCTGGAGCAGACGCCGGCGGGGGTCGAACTGATGAGTACGCTCGCCGCCGCGAACCGGGGCCGCAACGACGCCGAAGGGTCGATGGCGTGGGTCGACCGGTTCATGCCGATCGCCGAACGCCTCGGCCTGCTCGAGGCGACGACCTCGGGCATGGTCGGTCGGGGGACTTCGCTGATCGTGCTCGGTCAGCCGCGCCAGGGGATCGTCCTGTTGCGCGGGGCCCATGAACTCGCGGCCTCGAACGACATGCGCGCCATCGAGCGCAACGCGAGGGTCCTCATGACGTTCTTCGAGCAGTGGGGCGAGCCGGCCGTGGGACTGGCGCTCGCCCGCGAGGGGCTCGAGATCGGCAGGCGCGTCGGGTCTCGCTCGTACGGCTTCCAGATGGTCGGCAACGGCAGCATCTGCGCCCTGCGCGTCGGAGAGTGGGACTGGACCGCCGCGCTGCTCGAGGACTGGCTTGCGATCGAAGGCACGTCCAGTCAGCGGGCCGAGCTCTACGTGGACCGCGCGATCCTCCGCTCGATGCGCGGCGACGATCCGACCGCGGATCGCGAAGAGGCGACCCGTCTGCGGCGCGAGGGCGGGATCACCGACCCGCAATGGGAGTCCTACGAGCTCTGGGCCGAAGCCTGGGCAGCATTCGCCGCCGGTGACGGCGGAGAGGTCCGGCGGCTCGGGGAGCGCGCCATCGAACTGACCAGCTACTTCGCACCGCTCGTCTATCCGCTCCTCATCCGGACCGCGCTGTGGGCCGGCGACCGGTCCGCGGCTGCGGCGGCTCTCTCGTCGCTCGAGACGTCGGGCTACTTCGGCCCGGCCCTCACGGCCGACCGGGTCGTCGCCCGGGCGGGGATCGACGCACTGGAGGGGAGAGGGCCCGACGCCCTGGCGGGCTATCGCGACGCGCTGCGCGCGTACCACCAGCTCGCGCTCGCCTTCGACGAGGCGGCGGCGGCCGTCGACATGGCCGTGCTCCTGCCGTCCTCCGAGCGCGATGCGCCGGATGTCGAGGTCGCGATGGGGGCGGCCCGCGAGACGCTCGAGCGGCTGGACGCGAGGCCGTTCCTCGATCGACTGGGGGTGGGGGGTTCCGTTGCGACATGACGTCTGATCCAGATCGCGCGGCCCTGGAGGCCGCGCTCGCGGGCCGCGGCGCATACGAGCTGTTCGCCTGTGACCCGGCGCTGGCAGATACCGCGGCCTTCTGCGCGGCGTACGGATTCTCGCCCCAGGACGCCGCGAACACCATCGTGGTGGTCGGCAAGGCCGACCCGCCTCGCTACGGCGCCTGCGTCGTCCTGGCCACGCACCGGCTCGACGTCAACCACTCGGTCCGTGCGAGGCTTGGGACGCGCCGGGCGTCGTTCGCGTCGGCGGACGAAACGCGCGCGCTTACCGGACAGCAGATCGGCGGCGTGACCGCGTTCGGCCTTCCCGCCGGGCTCCCGGTCTGGGTAGACGCGGCCGTCATGGAGCGCTCCCGCATCGTGCTGGGTGGCGGGAGCCGTCGCTGGAAGGTCCTTGCGCCACCGTCGATCCTGCTCACCCTCCGGGACGTCGACGTGGTCGACGGCCTTGCCCACCTGGCAGCGGCGACGGCGGAGGACACGGCCGGCGAGTCGTCCTGAGAGGACGCGGCCGACGAGTCGTGCTGACGGGCGACCCTGAGGCGCAGACGCTGGCCTTCCCTTGCGCGCCGGAATGGGATGCGCCGGCGGCCGCGGTCGGGCCGGAGTAAGCGCCCGGGCCGGGGTCAGCGCCCGGGTGGCGGGGCCTCCGACATGCCCAGGAAACCCTCGCCCTCCGCCTCGAGACGGCTGCGCTGGTCGAGGACGAAGAGCAGGCCCAGGGATGGACCGATGAGGGCGACGGCCGCGATGGTGACCGCGATGAGCGCGGTGAGCGTGCCGGCCGGCGCGGCGCCGGAGGCGATCGTGAGCGTCGTCGGCAGCAGATAGGGGTGCTGCGCGACTCCCCAGCCGACGACGACGGCGGCCACTGCCCCGGCCGCCAGCACGCGCGCCCGCTGGGCGGAACCGCGCGCGAGCAGGAGCAGGGTGAGCGCGCCACAGGCCACCGACAGGAGAACCAGTGGCAGGCCACGGCTCGTCAGCCCCTCGTACAGGTACGCGGCGTCCGCGTGCAGGACTGCAATGCCGACGAGCGCCATGGCCCCGGTGATGAGACCGGCCGCGAGGGCCCGGCGCCGAAAGTAGGCCTCCAGCTCCGCGTCTCCGCGCCGACGGGCATCGGCCACCAGGAACACCGCGGCGAGGTACGCGCTGCCGACGACGGCCAGCGCGCCGGTTACCAGCGAGGTCGGGGTGAGCCAGCTCGCCCACATCTCGCCGGCCGCGTTGCCCACGGGGACACGCCCCGACGCGATGGCGCCCAGGCATGCGCCCAGGAAGAACGGCGTGACGATCGACGAAACCGCGAAGATTGCCCCGAACAGCCGCTGTCCGGCCACGCGGCCGACCACCCTGCGGAAGGCGAACCCCGAGCCCCGCAGCACGATCCCGAAGGCGGCCAGGGTGAGGGGAACGAAGAGCGTCGACATGACCGACGCGAAGGCCAGCGGGAAGGCGGTCCACAGGATCACGAGATCGAAGATGAGCCAGGTGTGGTTGGCCTCCCACACCGGCCCGATGGCGTGGTCGATAAGCCCCCGTGGGCGCCGACCCCGCTCGTCTCCACCGGCGATGAGGTCCCAGAACCCGCCGCCGAAGTCGGCCCCGCCGAGCACGGCATACAGGGTCAGGCCCGCCCAGAGGACGACGGCGACGACGTCGGGCGCATTCATCGGGCGGCGGCCTCACGGGGTCCGTACGGGACGTCTCCGTCGGCGACACTGCCCCGCTGCCAGCGTCGCGCCATGCCCGAGATGACGACGACGGTGGTGGCGCCGAGCACGAGGTACAGCGCAGTCGTGAGGACGAGGGAAACGACGATGCCCGGCGCATGCGTCACGGCGTCGCTCGTGCGAAGCAGGCCGTACACGAGCCAGGGCTGGCGGCCCACCTCGGTAACGACCCAGCCTGCTTCCATTGCCACCACCGCAGCCAGGCCGGCAACGCCGGCCAGGCGCAGGAACCAGGCGCTCGACGGCAGCTCGCGGCGGCGCCACCAGGCCAGCACGAACCAGACAGCCGGGATGAGCAGCAGGGTGCCGATCCCCACCATCGCGTTCCACGCGAGGTGCACCACGTCGGCGGGTGGTCGCTGATCGGGCGGCACCGCGTTGAGGCCGGCGATGACCGTGTCGGGGCTGAAGCCGGAGAGAAGCGAAGCGACATCGGGGATCGCCACGCCTCCCACGACGCGCCCGTTGGCGAGGACGCCCCCGATCGTCTCCGGCTGATGTGACCCGGTCACGCTGATGAGCTCCATGGCGGCGAACTTCGCGGGCTGCTGGTCGCGCACCGCTCGAGCCGCAACGTCGCCGACCGCGATCTGCAGCGGCGTCGCGATCACGGCGACGCTGAAGGCCAGGGCAAACCCCAGGCGCGTGTAGTGGTCGCGGTGGCCCCGCAGAAGCGACACCGCGTACACCGACGCGACGAGGAAGCCCGTCACCATGTACGCCGCGAGGAACATGTGGACGACCTCGTACCCGGTGGCATCGTTGAACAGGACGCCGAGCGGCTGCACGCTTGTGACCTGCCCGTCTGCGCCCAGGGTGAAGCCGGCGGGCTCGTTCATCCAGGCATTGGCCGTCACCACCGAGAAGGTGCCCACGAGGCCCGCCAGCGCGATGGGCACCCCACTCAGGAGATGCGCCCGCCAGCCGAGGCGGCGCCAGCCATAGAGATAGATCGCGACGAAGATCGCTTCCAGGAAGAAGGCGATCCCCTCGAGCGCGAACGGTATGCCGAAGGCAGACCCGAACCTGCCGATGAGTCCCGGCCAGAGCAGTCCCATCTCGAACGAGAGGACCGTGCCCGACACCGCGCCCACGGCGAAGGTCACGGCCACCACCTTCGACCAGCGCTGCGCCAGGAGAAGCGCGTCCGGGTCGTGACCTCGCCGGCCGCGCCACTCGGCGATGAGCATCAGGGCAGGGAAGGCCACGCCGAGGCAGGCCAGCACGATGTGGAAGCCCAGCGTGATCGCCATCTGGCTGCGTGCGGCCAGCAGGTCGGCGGCGGCCGCGACGGCGGGGGCCGCGAGACTCGTGGTCGCCAGCCCAACAGCGTGCGGCGCAAGCATCGGCAGGACCTCGCGGTGCAGGGCACGTGGAGCTCAGGACGATCGACGTTCGCGACGCCGGGGGGCGCCCGCGCATCGATCTCCGGCATTGTCTCGCGCCGGACCGATCGCTGCACCACGCGCCAGCACCGGATCTCAACCGGCCGCCCAGCCACGAGTGAGGGTTGGGTGAACGAAATCTCTCGGGCAGTGCATACTGGCCGCCCTGTTCCGGGTCGGCGTCCCTGTCCTCACGCACCCCGGCGCCTCCCGAAGATGGCCGGACGGACCGCCTCCGGGCGGCGCTCTGCTCGTAGAAGAGGTGACGCGATGCTTGCCGATGCGATGGTGGTTCCGACGATCGCGGTGACCGACCTTGACCGTGCCAGACGGTTCTTCGCCGAACAGCTGGGTCTGCCGCTGCTCGACGAGGCCCCGTTCGCGCTCCGTTTCGGCGCCGGGAAGGGGACCCAGTTCTCGGTGCGGCGCGGGCAGCCCAACGTCGGTCAGACCGTGGCGCACTTCGAGGTCGACGACGTCGAGGCCGTCGTGCGCGAACTCACCGCGCGCGGGGTCGCATTCGAGGAATACGAGACGCCGAAGACGACCGACTTCATCGCCCAGGTCGGGCCGGCGCGGGGTGCCTGGTTCAAGGACCCCGACGGCAACGTGTTCGGCCTGCGCGAGGGACCAGTCCCCGTCGCGCGCGCTCTATCGACCTGACGTCGATCGGGATGGTCCCCCGCTCGATCGCGGACACAGGACCATTGGGGGGCTGGCGGCCGCCCCGGGCGAGGCTACCGTAGCGCCAACGACCGGTGCGCGGAGACACCGACCCCCGGTCGTCGTAGGGACCGGTTCCCAATGAGACACCAGGACCGACGGAGCACACCGGGCTTTGGCATCGTCGGCCCCCGCGACGTCCCAGGCGTGCCGCACCGCCCCGCTCGCCCGCAGGTCGGTCGATGAGCGGCGGGCTGCGCGCGCGCGTGCGTTTGGTCTTCGGGACGGGGCCGGTCGGCGCCGGCGAGGACGCCGGGGTGAACGTGCCCCCACCGGCCGCGTTGCCCTGGATCGAGCTGGTGGCGTTCACCGAGGATTGCCGGGTCTCCGGGCGCATCCAGCTCGACAGCGACCGGCTCACCGACACGCTCAACGGCCACTGCCAATACCTGCTCTGCGACGTGCTGGTTGAGAGCCTCGCGGACGGTCGCTCGATCCATGCCGACGAGGTACCGATCGAGCGCGACGAGCTCATCGCCGTGCTGGCTGCGGGCCCCCGCGGCGACCCGTCCCGGCGCACACACACGCGGGCCTATCCAGTCACCGTCACGGTCGGCGCGTACGTCATCCACGGCAACATCCATTCCCTACCCGGCGTGGAGCCGCTCGCCGCGGCCCGCCGGCGGCGTCCCATGATCCCGCTCTCCGATGCGTGGATCGAGTACCGCTCCGCGGACACCCCGCAGGTCTCGTCCTGCGGGACCATCGTGGTGAACCGTGAGACGGCCGACTCGATCGAGCTCGACTTCCCCCCACCGAGCCTTCACACCGTCGCTGACACCCGGGCGAGTGCCGTCGGCCCGGGAGGGATGCCCGCCCAGGACGCGTCTCCCGCGAGGACGTCGCCCCCCGTGCCAGCGAGGGGGTCACCCGCGATCCGCCGCCGAGGTCGCCCGGCGGCCAGCGCGCCTGCCGCGCGTGGCCGCCCGCGACGGCCGTTGACACGATTCTCTCGACGTTGACCCTGGGCGCGGAAAGCCACCCAGCCTCGGCTGTCCCTGCCGGCTGGGTCACCTCACGCAAGGGCGACGCCGGGTTCCTCCGATGCCTCCACTCGCCCGATACGCCAGCACGGAACGCCGGCGGCCGCGAACCCCTGCTCCACGGCGGCCAGGCGGTCGGGCGGGACCGCGGCGAGCAGGCCCCCGCTGGTCTGCGGGTCGTGGGCCAGCGCGACCAGCGACCTCTCGACGCCGGGTGCGACTGTCAGGGCGGGCCCCACGAACCGGCGGTTGTGCCCGGCGCCGTCCGTCTCGAGGCCCGCCGTCGCGACCGCCAGGGCGCCTGACAGCGCCGGCAGCGCCGCCGCATCGAAGATCAGCCGTGTCCCCGAGGCTCGCGCCATCTCGAGCCCGTGACCCAGCAGGCCGAAGCCGGTCACGTCCGTCGCCCCGCGGATCCCCTGGTCGACGAGCACGTCACCCGCGGCGCGGTTCAGCGTCCGCATCGAGACGATCCCGGCACTGAGGTCCTCGGGCGAGGTCCGGCCCTGCCGGGCGCCCGAGACGAGCAGCCCCGTCCCCAGCGGCTTGGTGAGCAGGAGCACGTCGCCGGGCCGGGCGCCGCCCTTGCGCAGGAGGCGGTCGGGGTGCGCGACCCCGATGACGGCCAGCCCGAACTTCGGCTCGGGATCCCGAATCGTGTGGCCGCCGGCGAGTGTTCCGCCCGCGAGGCGAACCACAGTCGCGGCGCCCGCGACGATCGCGGCCATCGTGGCCGGCTCCAGGGTCTCCGGGAAGGCCGCCACGGAGAGCGCAAAGAGCACGCGCCCGCCCATCGCGAAGACGTCCGAGCAGGCGTTGGCGGCGGCGATCGCCCCATAAGTCCCGGGGTCGTCCACGAGCGGAGGGAAGAAGTCCACGGTGCCGATCACCGCAAGCTCATCGGTGAGTCGGTAGACCGCCGCGTCGTCGGGCGGGTCCAGGCCGGCGATCAAGTCGGCAGCCTGCGGGCCGGAGATCGCGCCGAGCGCGGCGAGCACGTCGGCCAGCACGTCGGCGCCCAGCTTCGCGGCGCAGCCCCCGCACTCGGTGAGGTCGGTAAGGCGGACGCCCCGAAGGGCGGGTCCGGTTGCCGTCGCGAGCGACGCCCCGCAACTGAGGCACCACTCGCGGCGCGCGTCGTTGTCCGCGCCGCAGCTCGCACAGGTCACCACTGTCTCCCCTTCGCACGCCAGAGCGAGAGAACAGTAGACCAGGGGACGGATCAGGGAAGGGTGATGGCTCGGTCGACTCGGGGGTGAGATGCCAGGATCGCGGTGAGATCGGCTGCGAGCCCCGCTTCAGAGGACGTCGCCCTCGTCGTCACCATCACGACCCGCGCCCGCTTCGGTATGCCCTTGAGGCCGCCTGCTGGGTCGAGCAGCACGCAGGCTGCACCTTCGAGCGTGAGGAGATCGTCGGGACGAGCTCCGATGAGACCTGCCACACGCTCGGGCCGGTGGGCAACCTCGGAGATCGGATGGCCGATGGCAGCGACGGAGGCAACCACGATGACCGTCGTCGAGGCGCTCGGGATGACCGGCTCGTGGTCCGCGGGTGCCTTGATGGCCATCCCCCCGGCACCGTCGGCTTCGACGACGACGTACTCGGCGCCAGCGTCCGAGAAGAGGCGGTCGACCGCCTCCGGCGACGGGCCGATGATCTTCCCCGGTCCCCGATCCACCGCAACGAACACGGGGAGCCCGGGCGTGAAGGCGTCCGCGACGACCGTCGGGTCGGTGGACCAGCATATCGGTTCGCCAGGTTGGTCGGCTCCCACCCTGGTGGTCGTCGTGAGGATGACCCGGGCACCGACGGCGGCGAGGTCCCGGCCGAGGGCGAAGAGGATGGTCGACTTGCCGCCTGCGCCCACGATCGACACCAGCTCGCGGCCGGCAAGCCCGAGCCGCTCGGGCAGGGAAATGGTCACCGGCTGGTGTCGTTCATCCACACGAGGATGGCTTCGAGCGCGCCCCCTCCGACGGAGAGCGCCTTGTCCGAGACGTGCCGGATGCTTCCAGCGTCCGAGCGGGGATCGACGTCGCCGATCTTCAGTCCCGCCGTCACGTGCCCGGGAGCGATCATCCCGCGCACGGTGCCGCCAATCTTCGCGGTGACCGGCGTGCCACCGATCGTTCCGAGCTGCTGCCCGGCTTCGACGATCTCCCCGAACCCGACGTCCCACGTGAGGTGCCCGTCGGCGTGGGCGTGGAGGACACGCTCCGCCGATGCGCCACCGAGCTCGCCCGGCACCCCCGTGTTGGGGAACGCGGGACCGTCCCAGATCACGCTGCCGAGGCGGTGTCCGCGCATGGTCTCGATCACTGCGTCGCAGTCCGCTCCCGCGACGAAGCCCGGACCGAGCCCGACGACGAAGGGAGCCTGGTCGATGCGCGTGTCGAGCGCCTGCTTGGCGAGGCGGGCGTCGACGAGCACCGATACCGGCACGGGGAACTCCGGCACCGCCTCAGAGACCAGCACCGGCACGACGCCCCGACGAGCTACCACGATCGCCTCCTCGGGCGACTCGACCAGCACCCCCTCGATACCGTCGACCTCGACACGGCCGTCCCAGACGGCCGATGAGAACGCGACCGTCCGCCGCACCGTCAGCGGCCGCGCGAGCTCCAGGACGACGACCGGGAACCCCACCTTGCGAAGCCGCCAGACGACCCCGGACCCGACATCCCCACCGCCGCGCACGACGACGAGGCACTCGGAGAACACGGTCACGAGGCGGCGCGGCGGTTCGCCGCGATGACCTCGGACAAGATCGACACCGCGATCTCCTCGACGGTCTCCGCCCCGATGTCGAGCCCGATGGGATGGCGGATCCGGCCCAGCGTTCCCGCCGGCACGTCGGAACCTTCGAGGACCTGCCTGGTCGCCTCCCACCGGCGTTTGCTCCCCATCACACCGATGTACCTGGCCGGGGTCTCGAGCAGGAGCGGCGTGATCTGCGCATCGAGGTCGTGGCTCCTCGTCACCACCACCACCGAGGTGTCCTCGGTGATCGGATGCGCCGCGAGGGCGTCGGCAACGGTGCCGGCGAACCGGACGTCGGCCTGGGGAACGGCCTTCGGCGTGACCATCTCGGCCCGCTCGTCGACCACCACCGTGCGATAGCCGAGCCAGTGTGCGAGGTCCACGACGGCTCTGCCGACGTGGCCCGCTCCGATGACGAACACGGTGGGAGGGGTCATGTAGGACTCAAGGTAGACGGTCATGGTGCCGCCGCACACACCGGGATCACCTCGTTCGGGATTCTGCAGCGCGTAGCGACGGAGTACCGGCTCGTTGCGGTGGAGCGCCTCGAGGGCATCGAGACGGATCGAGTCCTCGACCTTGCCTCCGCCGATGGTCCCGACCGTGGACCCGTCGGCGCGCACGACCATCTTCGTCCCCACGTGACGAGGAACGGATCCCTGCGTGGCGACGATGGTGGCGAGGACCACGCGGCGTCCGCCGCTGACCGCCTCCGAGAGCTCCGCGAGGATGCGATCCGGCCGGGCTGCGCTCACGTCACCTGGAGGGCCCGCCAGACACGCTCGGGCGTGAACGGGATGCTGTTGATCCTGACCCCGGTCGCGTCGGCGATGGCGTTCCGGATGGCCGGGGCGGCTCCGTCCAGCGGGATTTCCGCGATCGCCTTGGCGCCGAACGGCCCGCTGGCCTCCATGGTCTGCACGAGGATGGCTTCGAGCCTTGGCATCTCGTCCGCCCGATAGATCTTGTACGGCCCGAACGCCGCGTTCACCATGCGCCCGTCGCGGTCGTAGGCCATCTCTTCGCAGTGGGCGTAGCCGAGAGCCTGCACCATGCCACCCTCCACCTGCCCCGACGCGGTGACCGGGTTGATCGGCACACCGCAATCGACCGCCATCACGAGCTGCAGGACCGTCACCTGGCCCGTCTCGACGTCGACCTCGACCTCGGCGTACTGCGCCGCGTAGGGAGGCGGGGAATCCGGAGACACGTAGGACGCCGTCGCCATGATCTGGTGCTGGCCCTTCTGGTGAAGCGTCGACAGGGCGATCTCCGCCAGGGTCACGGACCGGCCGTCGGTCGACCAGGCCGCCCGGTCGTGAAGATCGACCGCGCCGGTGTCGACGCCGAGCAGGAGCGCCGCACGGGCGATGATCTGGCTGCGGACCTGCTCTGCCGCGCGCTTGACGGCGGTACCGGAGATGTAGGTCGTGCTCGATGCGTAGGCGCCCGTGTCGAAGGGGGTGATGTCGGTGTCCGACGAGTACACGAGGATGTCGCCGGTGCCGACGCCGACCACCTCCGCCGCGATCTGCGCGAGCACCGTGTCCGATCCCGTCCCGAGGTCGGTGGCGCCGACGAGGAGGTTGAACGAGCCGTCGTCGTTGATCTTGAGGCTCGCGCCTCCCATGTCGAGGCCGGGAATCGCGGTGCCGTGCATCGCCATGGCAAATCCCAGCCCGCGGCGGATGTGGGGCCGGTCGCCGGGCCGCCTCCATGCGGGGTCGTCACGCCGCTGCCAGCCCACCGCCCGCTTGCCCTGGAGCACAGCCTCCTCGAGGCCGCTCGACGTGATCCTCGGCATGGTGCCCGCTCCCGGGTCCCCCTCGCCGAGCTGGGGAGCGATGTCGATGGGGTCGCCGACCTTCGTCCAGTTGCGCCGCCTGAACTCGATCCCATCCATCCCGATCGCGGCGGCGATGTCCTCCATGTGGGCCTCGAGCGCGAACAGCGCCTGGGGGGCGCCGTAGCCGCGGTACGCGCCCGGCACGGGGATGTTCGTGTAGGCGACCCTGCAGTCGAAACGCTTGAGCGGGCTGTTGTACGAGCTGAGGCCACGCATGCCCGACACCATCTGCACGGTCAGCCCGTGCGTCCCGTAGGCGCCGGTGTTCGCGACGATGCGCATCTCCTGCGCCGTGAGCTTGCCGCGTGCGTCGACGCCCGTCCTGAAGGTGATCGTCTGAGGATGCCTGGTCCTGGAGGACCTGAATTCCTCCTCACGGGTCAGCTCGAGCCGCACGGGGCGGCCCGTCGCCATCGTGAGGTGCCCGACGATGTCCTCGATGAGCATTTCCTGCTTGGCGCCGAAACCGCCCCCGATCCTCGGCTTGATGATGCGAATCTGCTTCACCGGCAATCCGAGGAGCGGCGCGATCATGCGGCGGACGTGGAAGGGCACCTGCGTCGACGACGTGATCTCCAGCCGGTCGTCGCTGTCCCACCGCGCGATGGCGATGTGCGGCTCCATGGGCGCCTGCTGCACCTGGTGCACGCGGAACGTCTGCTCGAAGACGCGATCGGCCGCCGCGAACCCCGTTTCGACGTCCCCCGTCTCGGCCTGGATGTGGTGCACGATGTTGTGGCCCGCGTCGTGCGCGCCGTCCATGTCGGGCTCGTCGTGGATGACCGGTGCGCCGTCGACGATCGCGTCGTTCTCGTCGAACACCGCCGGGAGCACGTCGTAGGTCACGTGGATCAGGTCGATGGCGGCCTGCGCGATCGCCTCCGTGTCGGCGGCGACGGCGGCCACGCGGTCCCCGACATACCTCACCTTGTTGTCGAAGCTCACCTGGTCGTACGGCCGCGGATTTGGGTAGCTCTGCCCGCCGGATGCGTACCGCACCCTCGGCACGTTCCCGGAGTGGAGAACGGCATGGACGCCGGGAAGCGCCCTGGCCGCCGCATCGTCGATCGACACGATGCGGGCATGGGCGTGCGGGCTGTACAACACCTTGGCGATCAGCGTCCCCGACAGGTCCCGGTCATCCGTGAAGGCGGGGTTCCCCTTCGCCAGCTTGACGGCATCCGTCTTCGTCTCTGCGTGGCCCACGACGCGCGTGGCGGGGACGTCCTCGCTGGGAACCACCCGCGGCGCGATCGGTGAGAGGTCGTCCCGATCGTGATGCGGCGTGTCCGATCCGACGAGCCGATCGAGATGCGTCACTCCGATGTGGTCGGGCTCCTCCCCGCGCATGATCGCGGCAGCCCGCAGCACGGCATGCACCGGCCGCAGGTACCCCGTCTCCCTGTCGAGGATCCCCGACAGCGCGTCCCTGACCTCGGCCTCCGTCGGACTCGGCTTCTTCCCGATCAGCGCCTTCGCCGCGAGGACCATCGCCGGGGTGGAGTAGCCGGACTGGATGGCGCCGGTGTCGATGAAAGCCCGCTGGATGGGGTGCATCTCCCCCGGCACCGAGAGGCCTTCGACCGTTTCGATCTCGTGACCGTCTGCCTGGGCAGCCAGCATGACGTCCGCCGACACGAGCCGGCCATCGACGAGCACCGCCGCGGCGCCGGTTTCACCCGTGTCGGAGCCGTACCGCACGCTGTAGAAGCCCGCACGCCGCAGCGCCGTCCGCAGAGATTCGTGCGGTTCACAGGTGAGCGTTCGGGATGCTCCGTTGATGGTCAGCGTGATCGTCACGCGCGTTCGCCCCCTCCGACGGTGGTCAGCGCCCGTGCCGTGAGCACCGCGGCGAGATGCGCCCTGTAGGACGACGAGCCGCGGAAGTCCCCCGGCGGATCGAGCTCCGCGATCCGCAGGGGATCGATCAGCACCGGGTGGGATGCGACACCGGAGACGGCCGTCCGTATCGCACCCTCGCCGTCCCTGTGGGCCACGACCATCACGATCGGACGATCCATGGGCGTGCGGGCGGTTCCGTGCGCCGCAGCCTGGCCCGCCGCGGGGACCGCGACGCTCGTGATCACGGCCCCGTCGAGCACGCGAGGGTCGTCGAGGATCTCCTCGAGCGGGTGGTCCGTGACCGAGCCGGCCCGCGCGACGCTGACCCTGGCGCCGAACGCGAGGAGTCCCGTGAGAAGCGGGCTCTCCGGGTCGGCCGATCCGATGGTGCCACCGACGGTGGCGGCGTTGCGGATGGTGCTGGGCGCCTCGAGGCGCGCAAGATCGCGAAGCACCTCGGGGACCAGGTCCGAATCGACGACCTCCGCGAGGCGGGTCATCGCCCCGAAGCGGATCGATCCGCCGTCCGTCTCGATTCCGTCGAGGTCGAGCGCCTGCAGATCGACGAACACCGCGGATGACCGGCCGGGATGCGCGGTGAGGGTCGTTGCGCCGCCGAGGATCACGGCATCGGCGCCAGCCAGGAGGCCGAGGGCTTCCTCGAGGGTGTGTGGCCGGTGGTACTTCGTGTTCACGTTTGACGGTTCACCCTTGGGGCCTGTCTCCGCACCCTACCGAGCGGCTGCGCAGCCGGGCCTCAGGCGCCGAGGGTGACGACGGGCGGCCGGCGCCAATGGTACAGGCCTCCCTCCTCCGGGACCAGTCCGCTGACGTGTCTCGCGACTCGCGACTCGCCTCGCGCCTCCCGCCTCGCGCCTCCCGCCTCGATGACGACCCTGCGGCGAGCCTCTTGCACCTGCTGGCCGGCGGGAGCCCGACTGGCCGGCGGGAGCCCGACTGGCCGGCGGGAGCCCGACTGGCCGCCGTAACCCCGGACGAGCGCCTGCGCTTGCCGGTACCTTCGGGGACGGGCCGGCGCGTCCGGGCACCGCCTTACTCATGGTGCACGGATCGAGCGAGGCGCCCGCGCGAGCGGAGCCCGCCCGCGAGATGTCGCGAGGTCCACCAGACACCGATGCAGCAGCCGGTTCCGAATCCCACCCAACACCTCATGCCGGGCTGTCAGTGGGCGCGTCCGAATCGCAAGGCGGCCGCGGAAGCACCGGCGACGGCGTCGGGGGCGAGTCTCCGGGCTGCGTTCGACACGATGCTGGAGGGCGTCACGGTCCAGTCGGCCGTTCGAGACGAGGGCGGTCGCATCGTAGACTTCCGGATCGATTACTCGAACCCGGCGATCGGCGGCATCTCCCGGGTGGCGGGAACCGAGCAGATCGGGCACACGCTGCTCGAGCTGTTCCCAGCCCACCTCGCGAACGGGCTCTTCGACGCGTACGTTCGGGTCGTCGAGACGGGCGTCCCGTTCGAGTCCGGAAGCTTCCGGTACGTCGATCCCAATGCGGCCGGCGGACCGCTCGACCAGACCCTCGAGCACCGCGCGGCCAAGCTCGGCGACGGCTACGTCCTCTCGGTACGCGACGTGACCGACGTCGTGCGCGAGCGCCGGGAGCGGGAGCGCCTGGCTGCCATCATCGAGGAGTCGTCCGACGCCATCGTGATCCTCGACACCGAGCTGCGGATCACCTACGCCAACGCCGTCTTCGCGGGTGACCTTGGATGGGTAGCGTCCGAGCTGTCAGGGCGGAGCGTGCTCGAGGCGGTGGACGGCCAGGTGGATGCGCGTACGATCGCGACCCTCGTCGAAGTCGCTCGCTCGGGGCGGCCGTGGCTGGGCGAGGCAGACCGGCGCCTCGCCGACGGGACGGTTGGCCGAGTCCAGATCAGAGTGACGCCCCGCCGCGCCGTTGATGGCACGCTGGAGGGCTTCGTGATCGTCGCCCGCGACGTCAGCGACCTGCGCCGTGGCGAGGAGGCACTGCGGCAGAGCGATGAACGCCTGCGGCGGTTTCTCGACGCCTCCATCGTCGGCACAATCGTCGCCCGCCCGGCGGGCGCAATCCTGGAGGCTAACGACTATTTCCTCGACCTCGTCGGGCGGACCCGCGACGAGCTCGAGCGCGGCGCGCTCGACTGGCGGGCGATCTCGCCCCCCGAATGGCTGGTCGTCAGCGACCGGGCGATCGACGAGACGCGGGCCGGGGGCACCGCGACTCCGTACCAGAAGGAATACCTGCGCTCCGACGGAACCCGTGTCCCCGTGCTGGTCGCCGCCACGACCCTTCCAGGCCCGGACGACCTCATCGCAGCCGTCGTGCTCGACATGACCCACACGACGGAGCAGATTCGCGAGCGGGAACGGTTGGGGGCCGCCATCGAGCAGTCCGCCGATGGAATCGTCATCAGCGACCCCGACTTGCGGATCGTGTACGCGAACGCGGCCTACGCGGCGAGCGTGGGCCTCGTCCCGCAGGACCTGGTGGGGACGGGTGCCCGCGAGGTGGCGGGGATCGGCCTGGACAGGACGACGCTCGCCGCCCTTGAACGATCGGTGCGGGCCGGGCAGCGATGGTTCAGGAAAGTCGATCACCGGCTCCCCGACGGCTCGCTGCGTCGCCTTGAGGCCAACATCGCGCCCACCTACGACGCGAGCGGCGCCATCACGAGCTGGGTCGGCGTCATGCGGGACGTCACGGAGCGGCATCGGGCTGAAGCCGAGCGAGCCCGCCTGGCCACGGCCGTCGAGCAGGCGGCGGACTTCATCATCGTCAACGACCCGAACGGGAAGATCCAGTCGGTGAACCCGGCCTTCGAGCGCCTCACCGGCTACTCCAGAGACGAGGTGCTCGGCCTGCCTGTGAGGAGCGTGCTGCGGAGCGGCGTCGATCCGCCCGAGGTCTACGCGGGTCTCGATGACGCGCTCCGTCGGGGCGAGCCCTGGGCGTGCCGGCTGGCCGAGCGGCGGGCGGACGGGGACGTGCTCGAGGTCGACCTGTCCGTCTCGCCGATCCGGGACGCGGCCGGGGGCCTAATCGGCACCGTCGAGATCGGGCGCGACCGGACACACGAGCGCCAGATGGAGGCGGAGCTGGCGCTCGAGGCGCAAGTCCGCGCCGCGCTGACCGACAGTGTGCACAACGTCCCGGAAGACGCCACCCTCGAGCAGGCAGCCCAGGCGATCTGCGACCAGCTCGTGACGCTCCCGTTCGTCGACGTCGCCGGGATCGATATCGCCCTCGGTGCCGACAGTCTCCAGATCATCGCCCAACGGGCGCCGCCGGGCAGCTCTGTGTCGGTGGGAGATCGCATTCCGCCGGCCCGGGCGGCCACCATTCGCGAGCGCGCACATCGCGGCGCATGGGCAGAAT